>OLLK01000002.1_pt1 | contig 85600 bp, 134 predicted proteins | sample 1604531 | NCBI WGS metagenome assembly OLLK01 (sample SAMEA104055722, study PRJEB20765) | soil metagenome | isolation source: soil | reverse complement strand
CACTGGCCTGTTGTGTGCAATTCATTCTTCCTCTTTCAGATCCCCTTTTTCTTTTGTCATTCTTTTTCCGTATTTTCGTTTTCGCATTTCGATCTTCCTGATCACATCGTACCCCCATCAGTTTGCCAGGCACCAGATCCACTTGCAATTATTATTTCATTAAACTATTTTCACCAAAAGCTTTCGCATGGCACAAAAGAAAAAGCAGACATCCCAACAAAAGAGGCCGGCCACAAAAAAAGCGAAGGCCCTTGCTAAGAAGGTCCGGGCCGCGAGCAAATCAGTAGTTGCTTCATCCGGAAGTTCCAGGAGATCGGCGCCAGCGGTCCCAAATCCAAAACGTGGATTACAGAAAGTCCGGAAGGAAATAAAATCCATCCAGAGTAAAACGTATGGCTTCAATCGTAAGATAAAGAACGCACCCAACCGATACCAGGCAGGCAAGATCAAAAAGCAAAGAGCCGCGTATCAGGCCCAGGTGGATGCACAGTTGCAAGGACTGGTATCTAAGCGCAGTGAATTAAAGAGTGCGGCGAAGACTTATAAAAAATATCAGGAACAAAGACGGGTGATCTCCGGGAAACTGGGATCCATTCGTAAAAAGATTAAAAAGGCGGATGAAAATAAGGACTATAAAGCCCTTGAAAAATTGGCCGCATGGGAAGTTAGATACTTATCCGAACTCGACAAACTGGCAGAGGTAAATGGCGCTACGGTTGATAAAAAAGATAAGGACGAGGACTACGATTATGATATTCAGGGTGCACTGGGGGGGTCTGGATTTGAACTTGATGAAGGTAGTCCATACACTATTTGGGAGGCACAAAAGCAATTAGATTCAGATCTGGCAACTGATCCCCCGGAATTCAAATATTATATAATAGACGGCCAAAAATTCCCAGTCGAGGATGAAATCCTGATTACAATGACCGCTTCCGGATTTTGGATAAGTTCCAAAAAGCAGACTACTGGAACTCCTTATATAAACCGATATACTAACGACCGGACAAAAACCGTTAAGTACACCATCGCTTCCATGTAAATTCATCTTGAAATGCGCTTGCATTATTCAAACTTCTGAAGTACCTTAGTCCCAAACATTAACTCAATGGAACTTACTAAGGTGAAAAAAAGCATAGGTCATGATAGAATGACGATCTCCAAAAATTTTGAAACAGGCGGGACTTTCAAGTTATCAATGGGCCGAGCAAGTGAACGGTTGGCGGTTGCATTTGCAAACGATCATGTTACTGCAAGAAAGCAGGTTGGCACCATACAATTATGGCTTCATTCCTTTAAGGGAACGAACCTGGAAAAATTCGACGAATTGGAGCGTATCTTATCCTCGTCGCGATCTGGGGAGGAAGTGATCGAAAAGATGAACGACGACCTTAATAAAAAAACTACTTGATCATTCCGGGCCCCGTGCCCGGCTTTTTCATTTTAAACACTTTATATTATGGCCTACAAATTCACCCATCCTCCACTAAAATTGCGGGAAGACTTCACACAGTTTTTAACCAGACATACACTGCTTGCCATTGCACAGGACCTTCATGACTACGATAATTTTAGAGGGCTTTCCGAGGATCAGCGCACCGTACTGGAAGCCTGTAAACGTACCTACAAAGAACTGTGCAACGGCAAGGAAATGGAACTCACCTATAACTGTCCCGCATGAGCATTTATTATGTCATAAAGCAGGTGCATCGCTATAAGAGCAAGCGGCAAGGTAACGTAGAAATAATGACCACCTATTTCCAGCGTCAATCTTTTGGGATTATGAATTGCATGGTCAGCGACCCATCGGAGGCAAAACACTATGAGTTTGCTATGGAAGCTGGGCGGGACGTTACAAAATATTTTAAGGGACGTAAAGGAATCTCCATTAAAAAAATTACAACTAAAAAAAATGAACCAGGAAAAGATTGAAACCAAGTGGCTCACTTTTGAGTTGAGGCCAGGCAAAGGCAAAACCTGTAGGTACGATGTTATGACTAAAGGCGATGTCCCTTACAAGATCGGCGAAGTAAAATGGTACGGTCCTTTCCGGAAGTATAGTTTTTTCCCGGAACCGAAAACCGTTTACGATTATTCATGCATGCAGGTTATCAGTAAACTGATTTTCGACCTGGAAGCGCAACGGCGTATTGAATCACAAAAAATAAATTAACCATGAACACAGACAAAGATCAACCAGCCTTCCCGGTTATAAAAACCACGGAAGCTAAAACTAATAATATGGCAAACGCGCCTTCGTATGGAGACGTAACCTCACAGGGCGGCTTAACTAAGCGCGAATATTTCGCAGCAAGGGCAATGCAAGCCCTTTTATCCTGCTATCCAGCACAACAGGATATTTGTAATAAAGACCCGCGATACAAAGACACTAATTTTGCAGAAGTAATTGCCATCAATTCCACCGAATTTGCCGATGCTTTAATAAAAGAATTAAACAAAGAAAAATGAACACAGACAACACAGCGGAGCGGACACCTGGACCGTGGAAAGTTGAATTTAATGATATAGTTGTATCGGGAAACGGGGAGGTAATTGTAACGGCAAGGGATATCTATGAGTTCGCTAATTACGAAGCTAATATGGCCTTCATAGTAAGAGCCTGCAATAACCATGATACGAATGTTGAATTGTTAGAAAGGGTGTTGAACTATATAGACGTGAATACAAGAATAGGCAAAGAAATAAAAACAGCGATTGCAAACTCAAATCAATAATCCATGATCACAAGCTACGCGGAATCATTAGCCGACTTGGCAAAAGCCGGTGCCGAAAAGGCAAAGGCCGAAGGTAAACTGGGCGAGTGTGGGAAGATGTGCCACGAATGCGCCTTTAAGTGGGATCAGCCCCATACCCTGCAATATTTCCTTGCCGCTGATCAGGCGGCTGGTATGCTTATGTCCGGGGGTAGTTTCCACTGCCACACCCATGATTACAAAGATGCCGGCAAGCCGTGCGCTGGCTTTCTGCTTGCAAAAATGGTTTATAGCGAGGACTAATTATTTCAACAAAAAAACAACAATATGAGAATTGATGCAGCATTCCCCGTAGTACTTCCTTTTGATACTTCCTCAAAAGAGGAAATCGGCCTTAACAAGCTTGAATATTTTGCGACCAGAGCCCCGGAAGATATTCCCACTTTGGTTTTCTTTCACCCCGAAAATAGCAAAGCCAACCCGGCTTCCAAGCTTGGATAGTAAATTCGGGCATGGCTCCTCCCATCAGCACAAATATCTCTATATAAAACATTGGGATGAAGAGGACGGAGCATGGGGAAAGCCTTTATTACCAAGTGAAAAAAAAGAGGACGAAGTGATCCCCGATGAATTTGTGAAAGAAGTTGAGGATTACTATAGCCTTTTGTTAGAAAATTATAATGCTATCGTCGAGTGGGAGCAGTATTTTGGCATAAACAGGTACTTCAAATGGCGCGTATTTTACGCAACACAAATGATCAACTTTTTAAACCAAGAAGACAATGGCTAAGAAAAAAACGCACGGCGGTGCCAGGGAAGGATCTGGCCCAAAGAAGGGAGTTGAAAAAGAAGTATTTACGGTCCGCCTACCAAAGGGCGAGGTAAAGAAAAGCGGAGGCCGGGCCTTCGCAATGAAACTGCTTCATGATGCCTGGGATGAACACATGGGCATCCCGTTACGATACAAATCAAAATAATCATTTTAAAATCTTACCAGCATGATCCGCCGAAGCCACTCTAAAATTGTATCCGCCATCAACAAGTTTGTGAAAAAAGGGAAGTCATTCACTTATGAAGTCCAAAACGAAACGATTATTGTTCAGTGCGGATCGCTGAAAATGTCCACCAAGTCTGAAATGTACGAGATATATGAACTCAACTTTATCAAGGCCGTTAAACAGCATGTCATTAAAAACCAACTGTACCTACCCTACCTGGGCACAGCGATCCCGGAAGTGGTTTATTTCAAATACGGGGGCAGCCTGCGGGATGGCGATCACTTCGATAAGGTTGTAAACATTGATATCTCACAGGCATATTGGGAAACGATGAATAAACTGGGACTGTTATCGGAGAGGCTTTACAAGCAGGGCCTGGAGCCGGTGGTATATGGCCCTGACAAGGTTTATCAGACGCGCACCGTGCCAGGCAAACCCATTTCCGGCATCCGCAAGCACATTCGGCTGGCGGCTGTTGGATCCCTTGCGAAAAAAAGAAAGATCTACACTTATGACGGGAGCAATCAAGGCAAAAGGCAAAAACCAGTAATAATCCGTAGCGAACAAACGGAAGTACTTTGGGATGTGATCTGCAGTGAAGTCGGTAAATGTCTGGTGGATGTGGCGCAGGCCTGCGGGGATGCTTTTATTTTTTTCTGGGTCGATGGCATCTATGTAAAGAAAAGTGCAGTTGCTACTGTAAAAAAGATGTTCAAGCAGTACGGGTATGACTTTAAAGTGAATGAAATTAAAAGCATCGACATTACAAAACGGAACATTTTTGTAAACCTTGCCACCCCGGAAACAACTATGAAGGATGGGATTGAGCAAACAAAATTTCGGAAGCCATTCCCCTATCGTGGTGGTCCGCTGAAGAAAAGGTAGTGCGTCTCTCTAAAATCAAAGAAGCCCGGTAAAACTACCGGGCTTTCTCTTTTAATATTCGCTTCGTGGCCAACGTCCGAGTTCAGCCCCGGCAATAAATTCTTCCTTGAAGCACCAGGAATAATTAGATGGGTTCTGACTTTTGTGGGCTACAGAACCACGATCCTGCATTGGGCCGTGATCAGGGATAATTTTTAAATTACAAACACCGGTATGCCCCCATACCCTGGTAATAATCGCAGGGCATACATTGGCGCCGTTGCTTCGCCCAATGGTGTCATCTGGATTTGGGAAAAATACAACCAAGTCCCCGATTTGGGGGCGTTTGGAAATCTGGACTAACGGATCAATTTCTTTTTCCGCAAGCTTCGGTGCTTGATATCGTACACCGGCATCTACTAAATTTTCATGTTCCATAATTGTAAAATTTTAAAGTTTTAAAATTGTATATCGGGAGTAAATATAAATAAAAACGGGGTCTCTTTTTTAAGGAGATCCCGTTTTTACATTGTAGTCAGCTCATGCCTCTCCTTAGATTAAGGGGGGAGCGTGTGCGACTTTTAAAGTTGGATGTACAATACTTCGGTCGTTTTCCGGTCGTGCCAGAATAGCAACTGATGGCGTACAACTTCGCTCAAATGCAATAACCTTTTCGGCAATAGCAGCCTCGCAGGGAACGTTTTTCTGGACGGTGAAATCCGTTACTACATGGTTTACTACGGCCACAGCGGTTACGCTGGTGAACTTTGCAACAAGTTCGTGCTGGTGCTTCGGACCGCTCTTATTCTGGGGAATAGGAGGCGACAAGAAGGCCGCACACAAAGCAAATGCGCAAAGCAAAAGGGCGATTTGTGTTTTCATGATAAATATTTGTTTTTAGTACTAAAAGGTAACTTAAAAATACGGAAATATTCAATTCATGGCTATGATCTTTTCCTGAATTTCGGACTGCGGATCATCACAGGTACATGGAAGCAGGATAAAAACATCCATTTCCTCCATGCCATCAAGCCCTTTTGTATCCAGCTCAGCCTTCGCATCCTCAATGGTTTCGGTTTTGCTAAACTTTACGGTCTCAACACAGCTTTGCCCGGAGCATGCCGGGGCCAGTGGCGTTGGGGAGCATCCGATCAGCACTTCCATATCGTCGGGCAGGTCGGATATCAGTTCTCGTAATTCATACATTTTCATAACAATAGCTTATCGGTTTTTAACGGCGGTTGCAGTTTTTACTACTTTGTCGGCAAAGGTGGCGGTAACCACATAGGTACCCTTTTTCTTCATCTTTGGATCGTACCAAAGGTCATAACCCAACGGGTTTATAGTCTGGATCACGTTCACATCATTCACCCCGGGTCCGGTCACGCGAAGGACAATATTTCCCTTCTCATAGCCCCTGGTTACAAAGATCCTGAAGACCTGGCCCCCATCGTAGCCGATCCCTACATTAGGTTGTATTACGATTGGTGGCGGAGTATTCACTTTCGCATTGACCACTACACTGACCACAGCCGTGCCGGTGGCGCCATTATCGTCCGTTACGGTCAGTTGAAAATTATACGTGCCAGCACTATCTAAGCCACTCACAGTCGGGGTTGCCGTGGCATCACCGGTGATCACGGCCTTTTCCGGCGCCGGGCCTACTGCAACCCATTTATATAACAATGGATCGCTGCCGGGGTCCTGATCAGTTGACTTACTACCATTCAAAACGACTGTATTTGCCGGTGGAGTAAGCGGCGATACAGCGGCGATGATCGCGGTAGGCGGTGTGTTAGCCGGGCCTGATCCAGTGCCGCCACCGGTGCTACCGGTGCCCGTGCCTGTTCCCGCTGCGGATGAAATGGTCACCGCCGATATCAGATAACTGCCATCAGCCCGAACACCGATATTTGCCAGTGGCAGGGTTGGCCCATAACCCAGCGGATCGCGGGCAATCAGAAATAAACTATCGTTACCTGCAGGAACGCCGGTAAGCGAAAAGTTATCGGTAACCGTGTAAGATCCCGGGAGCATGGTACGAAGGTTTGCCGTAGATGTCCAGGACTGAATTACCGTATTCTTATTACGCAGTTCAAACGTTACCGGGTAATTCAGATAAATGGGTGCCAGCCCGATATTTTGCCAGTTCAGCGTCACCGGCAACGTTCCGCCGGCAACGATCCCCGTGCCTATCGTGCCACTCTTAAACTGGTAGCGGTATCCGGAAGATTTTGAGGCCCATAAATAATATAATTCCGTGCTATCGGATTGAGGCCCGGGAATGATCATTTCATTACTGAACTCACTCATGTTATGTTTAATGATTTCCCATTGCAGGCTATACATATTCGGCTTATTGTGCTGGGGGCCGTTCACGTCTGCCGCATCCCCTTCCGGTTCGCCAATGTACGGCGCCGACTTCCACCTGTTCACGATGGAATCGCGGATATTAAAGCCATTATATGAGTAGGTATTCAGGTAGGTTTCATAAGGAACCCATGAATCTGTCAATTCACTGCCCAGGTGATCAGACCGAACGCCGGCAAGGCCCCAGTTGTTTTTTAATTTCAGTGCATACGCTGCAACGGCTGAAGTAGTCTGATCGGCGCTACTGGCATCCCCCTGTAGTGTAAAAGTATTTACCATCAGGATCAGCGGGTAATTTGGAAAGGCGGTAAAATGTGCCTTGATAATTCTTTCCAGACTGGCATCGGTAGCTTTCGCGCCTGCTGGTACTTTATTCATGTCGCGCCATGGCCACGTATGAAACTCTCCCCAGTTGCCGTAACCCCTCACATCAATATGATAGATCACGCTACTGTAAGGAACGCCATTGTATGAAGTGCTTTGAATATGTTGTGCAAGTGCCGTGAGCAGCTGCTCAAAGCCGGAAAGAAAGCTTTCACTATTCCAGTTTGGCACAAGCATTTGAGCAGTGCCGCCGCCGTCAAATTTCCAGTCGGGTACCGCTTCGGTCTGCATGGCATTATGAATGTATAATGGGTAGCCGCATCCGTAGCCGCCAACGTTCAAATTACCATCGCCACCGGCATCCCCAATAATGCAGGATGAACAAACCGGCATGATGCCAAAACTAAACCGCTCCTTTCGATCTATGCAATAGTTGATCTGTTTATCAAAGTCGGAAAAATCATATTTACCTGCAGCACTGGGCTGAAACTTTGACCATAAATACCGGGTCATGTTTTCCTTTGGAGCCTGGGTAATTGCCGGGTTCGGGATGGGGTATGTATTGGTGTATGTGTACCATGTACCGGCACCTCTTCCAGGCGCAATAAAATCAAGCGCGGAATAAGGGATCGTGTCGAATTTCAGGGGATTGCTGGTCAACTGTGCATGCGCTCTAATAGAAATAGAGAATAGCAGGGCGATCAGTAGTGTTTTAATTAGACCGGGGGGAATTTTGGTTTGCATATCAGGTGGTTTTTTTCAAAGTTAATGTTTTGATTTTCTCGCATCAAGAAATGATTGCGCCATTGCCTTGATCCGGCTTTCATCGCTGTGCTGGGTAGTGGTGAGTTTGAGTGGATCAACGATGCCATCAGCTTGCGAGGTTTTCAGGCCAAGCAGATTTATGATAAAAGGATCTGACCCGAAATCGCATACCAGATAAAGGGCCGTTACCTGATCCTGTTGACCGTCTCGATCGATCCTTCCGATCACCTGCTTCATGACTGCTGGGCTCCAATCAAGTTCCCCGATCACAGCGGTTTTGCACCGGTGCTGGAGGCCATCCAGACCAATACCGGACCGGAGACTGATTATAAATAAATCCGTTTCCCCTTTTATGAAAGCCTCTTTTGCCCGCCGCTTTGCTGCAGGCCCTTCGGTGCCGGTGTACATGACCGGTTTAAATTCTTCCAGTTCCTCCGCCCATATCTTGTAAACTTCCCGGTGCCATCCTGCAAGCAGAACAGGCTCCCCGTTTTCCAAAAGTATCCGCACGTATGCCGCCACATCGCGGGCCTTTGCTACACCTGTCTGGTGGCGCATAAACGCATCAAGTTCCCGAGCTGCTTGGCCGCGTTCGACAAAACTGCCCCCCACTACCTTGATGGCAAGTAGTTCTGCAATCTTTTCCGCATGATCGGCTTCCTTGTGGTCGTAGTCAATGGTTTGAACAATGGTATTGATCGGCGGGAGTTCCCGGCCTACCTCCGCCCGGGTCCTGCGTAAAAAAAGATAATTATCGCGCAGGTAGGTGCCGAGTGCCTGCGGGTCCTTTACTTTCCACTTATCTTTTCCCAGCCAACTACACCATTCCCCCAGGAAATCGTACCTATCCCCCAGAGATCCAGGGGCAATAATATCAAGCACGTTAAATATTTCGTCGCCATAGTTATAAATGGGTGTAGCCGTCATTCCCATGCAGTACTGAACAGAATTGGAAAGCACTTTTGCCCCTTGATATTTTTGGCTTTCGCGGCGCCGCACCTCCTGGACTTCATCAAAGTATGCTGATTTGAATACACCGGTGGAAAAGACATCCACCCATCCCGCGAGGCAGGAATATTTTATAATGTAAACGTCTGCCGGTGGCAAGCTGTAAGGCTTTGTTTTATCAATAATATGCGTGGTCAGGTTGGTAAATTTCTCAATCCCTTCCTTTTGCCATTGAACAGGTAAATGGGTTTGAACCACTACGATGCCGGGGAGTTTCGCCGGGGTCAGCACCATTGTTAATATCGCACTCAAAGTTTTCCCCAGTCCAATATCATCACCAAGCATCCATCGCTTTTTCAATGCGTCGAATTCCGCCGCCTGGATCTGATACGGCCTCGCTTCTTTTCCGGGATTGAGTAAAATCGGCTTTGGTACATAGTCTGGGAACAGTACGCTTTCCAGTTTTTCACCGGTCGCCAAGTGCGTTTTCCGGCCACGCTTTAACAGCGCTGCATCCTTTTCGGATATCCGCATGGGGTAACGATCAAAAAACCAAAGTAGATCATGGCAACTCTCCGGGGTCGGGTCAAAATAAAATGGCACTACTGCGGTTTTTGGTATCCGTGGAAATAGTGCCTTTAACTTCATGCATACATGCGGCTGTGCTTCTGTAATGATCCAATAAATACGATTATTATCATCATCACCATCAAAATCATCATTATCAATAAATTTTCCCAGGTGAATAGCACCATACGTTTTTAGAGCCATGCTTTACCAAGATTATGCACATAGCAGTCTTTTCCGTTGATCGCCGGCGGAAACCCCATGCTTGTATTCGTTACGAGTATTAGTGTTTCGATTGTTGAGAATTCGCAATACTGGCAGCACTGCCGGTAGATGGCCCGCTTGTTGGCCTTTATTTTTACTTCTATGCCGATCTTGCCAAATACCAGGAAATCAATAATATTTTTTTCATCCAGAATAAATTCGCGGCGGATATCCGAATGTTCAATTTCCAAAAGCAATGCATTGTGAATTGCCAGTTGTAGAGACTTTTCCTCATGGAGCGGCAGTCGCCGGTGCTTCAAGATGCCCATTATAAATTGCACATCCATTATAAATACCCGCGTTTTAAAAGAATTTCTTCAGCACTTGTCTTTTTTTCTTCATCGGCGAGTTTCGCCAACTGTTCTTCGACTGCAGTTTCCATTACTTTAGCATACTGTTCTACATCGTTTGGCTCTCTAAATTCGATAGAATTAAAAAGCCTTCCGGCTATAGAAGCTTTTACAATTGAATAGCGGATATGCCGTTTTTCCTCGTCATGAGATGAAGGATTGTGTACCTCTTTTACTTCAGTTCTGTGATTAAAAATCACTTCCACCGTGCCGGTAAAAGTTCCGTTTACGCCCTGTTTTGTGATAATTTTTTTCATATAATCGTTTGTAGTTTTTGGGGGTAAAATACAAATGGGAATCATTGAGTGTTCGTGAACTTGGTAAAACACATGAGTTAAACATTTCTGCGTTGGCATAGCTTTTATTTTAAATCCAACATTCAATAATAACGGGATCGTCATTTTGCATCCTGCCAATATAGACCAGTTTCATTTTTGTAAGTTCCTGATGAATTTCGACCAACGATTTTGATTTAACCGTCAGTTCTTTGTCTGGTTCATTTGTCGATGTCGAAAATTTCCTTACCACAAAATCATCAGGGAAGTCCAAAGGGTGGTCGTAAACCGCGTAAACATATTCTCCGTTCATGGTGTATTTTTATAAGGTACAGGTGTAGTCTTTTTAGGAACATAAAGCGGATGCCTTGGTGATCCGTCTTTATTATGGATCAGGGCTTTCCCGCCAGGGTACATAGCAGCAATCTCCACATCCCGGCACCGTTCCTTTACGATCGGAAATTTGCCCCAGGCAAAAATGACATCGGAAACGATCTCCATAACTTCACGGAGGCACTTATCGTTATATGAGGTATTCCCGAATTCTTTAAGATCTTCCGGATCAGTCGAAATATAAGGAAAACAGTTCATCATGTAGATGCCTCCATAGCCCCATCCCTTTGCCATCCCGCACACACGGGTAATTGTCCGGTCATTTTCAAACTCGCCTGCTTTGGATGGATTAAGGCCTATGAACATGATCGTTGGTTTTTCGATATCCCAGATCCGCCAAAGGACATACCGGTATTTCCGGTCCTCGCCGAATTCGGCGCCGCTGATCTCGCCTTCCCGCTTGTTTGGCTTTGCCATAAAATAGTTTAAATTAAAAAGCCCGCCAGTATGAAAATACAGCAGGGGTGCTTTATAAAAGCAATCAAGAAAAAACTCATTTGTTGTTACTTCCTTCAACCTTTCGCTTCATGCGGTCTCGTGTTCTTGCCTCAAACCAATTAAAAGCCTCTTCCATGTGCGTAATGGCACATGCATTCTCTTTGCAGGGGAATTTAGCTTGTAGATTTTTCGTCCGATCAATAAGTACCAGTAGTACCTCTTCAGTAGTGGTGCCATCGTTAAGCGTTATGAGTTCCGTACTACCCGCTTCTTTGGGCGCCTTTTCAATGAACTGAATAATTTGTCCGGTCTCTTTGTTTTCAAAATTTTGAGCCACGTATTTATGACCTTCGGTTAAAATTTCCATTATAATCAGTGTTTGTTTACTTTGTACACACCGCGTTCCCGGTTGGCAGCAACGGTATCGCCGACCTTTACCGGAATGCGGCTATTGAAAATTTCATAGCAGTTACCGTGCTCGTCTGTTACGAGCAAATAATCTTTTCTAATTTCAGTTACTACATAGTGTTTCGCTGGCGGGCATGCGGCGAAGAGCAGTCCAAAAAAGGACACGATCATCATGATGAATAATTTCATGGACGTTGGGGGTTAGTTTTGGTGAATTTTTAAGATACCGGATCAAATATACCAAGTTCCTTTTTTCTTTTTTTTATCAGTTTATGAAGTTCGTCAACAATCATTTCCAAATACGGTTGCCGGGGGAAACGCTTAACGATGGCCCAGTCAATGGCATCAGCGCAAAGTACCAACGTTTCCTCTTTTAAACTGTCCTTTATCCAACCGGAAATCGTTGCCACTGTTATTTCAAAAGTGATCTCAAAAATTTTTTTCCCCATAATAATTTTCTAAAATTTATGAAGCCAGCCTGACAGCAGCAGCAGCAAAATAACAATGCAGACTAACAACACATTGTCAATAATTTTAAGCGTCCGCCCGATAGTGGACCCGTTAATTAAAATAAAAGCCAGGATGATCGCTAATAGTACTACGACTTGTAACATTTTTTTTAGTTTTAAAGAGGTTTATAAATCGGATGAATAATATGTAAAACATAATAACCATTATGATGGCAAAAAGAAGTGATATCGTCATTCCAGAACCCCGCCCCCTTTTGGGTTTGGCACTATCAGTAATTAGTAAATCAAATGCGCAGATGATCAGGATAATGAGTACCACAGGTTTATTTTTTAAATGCGTGAATAATTCGGTAAATAATGGATACGATACCGCAAACCGTGAACATAAAAATAGTCTCTTCTATCATTTTCCTTGCTGGGTTATAAATTCATCGTATTCTGCTTCCCATGACGGTTTTGTCTGCGATAAATGCCAAACGGTTATTTTCCCATCGCCCATGTCCCTGGTAATATAATTACTTTCATTTTCTCTCCACCAGTTTTTAATAGATATAATCCTGTTCGGCTTTTCCGTTTTTAGGAAGTCTGGAAATTCCTCCCGTTTCAGTTTTTCGTACCACGCCATCCGTCTAAATATGAATGGCCATTTATCAAAATCTATAGGCATAACATACACCCCGCCCTGATTAACTACCCTGTTTTGCGATTTGACCGTAATAATATCGCCAACCTGAAACATATATTCAGCGGGGCGAAATGGCATGTCTGCTACGACTTCATACCTGGGCAACATGAGTTGTACAGCATACATGATATCTTTTTTGGGGCTGGGTGCCACTGGAGCGGGGGATGTTGGTTCCATGATCATTAGTTTTGTAAGTCCATTGGGTGCCATCGGAACGGGAAATGTTGATGCCATGATAATTTCTTTTAGAAGTCCTTCTTTTTTAATTGTTGCCTGGCAGAAACCTCCTTGATGGAGTAGGATAGATTGCGGATTAAAAAGCATCCTCCCGCATCTTTCGCACCTTGAAAACATTCGACTACCAAGTGCATCATTAAGGCGCCGCCACCTTTTTGAATTCCATTTTGGCCGGGACTTTCGCATCAGATCATCTTCAAGCCTGTAAGTTTTTCCTGCCATAACTTTTAAATGAAGGCGCCGGTTTTCATATCAGCGACCGGCGCCTTTTAATTTTTGGGATTTGACGAGTTAGGCCACTTGGCGGTATGAAAAGCTTCGCTACTTCCTTTCAGATTGCTTATGAGCCCGATATCCTAACTGTACGGGCCAAACTCCTTACGTCATTGGCAATTCATCCGGTTTACATCAACACCGAATATCCATGCCGTCCCTTTTTTCTGTATATATGGAATGTGGATTAGTAAACTTTGGCCCGGCATAGACATACCGTGCCTCTGCCTACTTGCAGACAGAATTACTTTGGCGGTGGTATATCGCTCGGTTACGGAGTAGCCTACCAGAACTTACCGTAAACGCGGCCCTGTTACAACCCCGGTCGGACCGCACGTTGCGGGATAGACATGGCTATTGCGGCCCCGTCTGAACTTAATCTCTGTGGTGCCTTTGCCGCCAAAATATTATGTAAAGAACTTGATTTTTTAAAAAGAAACCAGGGGATGGAAATCCCCCGGAGTGTTGAAACTTTATTTATGATACAAAAAAAGAAAACAAAGTTAAAAAATGGGCCGGAGATTGCTGCCAACCGACCCATTTGAAAATAAAGGGTGTAGTAAGGTCTTTTATGGTTTACCGCCATAACCGCTGAACCATTGCCCTTTGGCACATCCTACCCGGTCACGGGCTGGTACTTTTTGACTGGTGCACGAAATCAATAAAACAGTGATAAGCAAGGCCGTGGTGGTTTTTCTCATGTCGGAGTTTATTTGGCTTTTTGACTGGCAATATATTTTTTCAATGCCTTCATATCGCAGACCACTACATAATATCTGCTGCTTCTGTAGTGTTCGGTAACGCCGGGTAGGTTATGCTTTCGTTTGATTGCCTGGGAAACGGCCTGAATGCTGATGCCCCGTAAATCGGCATATTCCCTTGTGCTCATTGCTTTAAATTCCCTCTCGTCTTTTGCCTTTTTCTTTGCGGCCATGAGGCAATATTAAAAAATAATTCCGAATTTCCATAGTTTAGTCAAATAAACTTCTTTTTTTTACAAAAAAAAGCCCCGGTTAGTAGAAACAGTCCGGGGGAGGGTATATAAACAATATCACTGTTTCGGCTTTTGGACGAAGCCGAAAAATTTAAACAGTCGGCTTATTGATCAGTATGTAATTGATCGTTGCCTGACTGTATTTAGTCATTTCTGAATAGCCGAGTTTTTTAAAATCATTCCATTCATACGGGATCACTGTCTGACATCCGAGCGATGATGTGCCCTGGCTACCGCCACGGTGAATATCAATCCAGAACCGGGCCGATGGATTGTCTGTTTGCAGTTTTCCCCCTTCCCTTTGCACGGTTACATCGCCTGCCTGGCGGAAAGCCCAATAGGTGAATGCCGAAATATCGGTGCCATATTTCACAGCATTATCCAGCAAAGCTTTATCCTTTGGGTTTGTCATGTCCAGGTGATGCATGCCATGTATGCCTTTGCGGTATTGATACGTGCCCGGCTGCAGGATCGCTACGCCCGGTTGCAATTTTGAAGGATCGGTGTTGCCATTGACCGCTAAAAATTGATCTGGGGAAACTATACAAATACAGTCGTCATAAATCCCTACCTGATTGGCCCCGGGATCTTCGTAACCACGGATGCCAATAATAACTGCCTGGGTAAGTTCTTCAGTGATACCGGCCATGGCCAGAACTTCACTTTTTTTAATTGTCGGGGATTGCAAAGCCATTTGATAAATCAATTTTGATGTCAGGTAATTCAACTGTCTTTCCTACCATTTCATGAATACAGTCATTCAGGAATTGTATCATGCCTTCTTTTACAAACGAGTGGCAGTATATTTCCTTGCCGTACTCATACCCTTCCGCCTGCGCCCATCCACGCACTAAAATAGACGGCGAAAATGTCGGCTTTTCCGGATCGTCGTTATACTCATGAGCATTTTTACTTAGCGCATGGCTCGTTTTGCAACCAGGGCAATAAAATTGCACCATGTGTGGCTCACTGCCATAAGGTTTAACTTTTGCCATGTATAAATTCATTTGCACACCGCAGACCCGAATTATACAGGCGCTGCTTATCTTCCGGGGTCACTTTAAAATTGGTTGACGAGATCCCCAGATTATCTACCAGTATTGTTTGCTTCATCCATTTTGCATTTTGGAATATTGCCGCATCCTGGGCGTTCATAGATGCTTCAAAAGTTGCACGGGCGTATTTGTACAAGCCCTCGCCATCGACGAATAACGGCGGCTTATAACCCGTGATATCATGCGGATAAATACCCAGCACTTCTTCCGGGGGCTCTCCGTCATAGAGTTCAATCGGGTAGTTAAGCAATACGCCACCGTCCTGGAAATCTTTTTTGCTGTCAATGCCCTGTGTAAACCGGAAACGGTCAAACAGTATCGGGATGCTCATAGAGGCCCGGACAGATTCCGATACAATAACGTTCGGCGTATTAGCGTGGCTGCAGATCATGACCTCGCCCTGGTTAAGGTACGTGGTCACCACATTCAGATCCATAAACCCCTTGTCGAATAAATCTTTGAAGGTGGCAAACGACTTGCCGGCCTTTACCGAAATATACCCTTCTATCCAGTCCTGAAAATAACGGCCACGGTATAGTCCGTGCTTTCCAGTTAGCAGTTCAAAAATATTCGCTGAATCTTCAAACTTCCGGAAGTCGATGGCCATCACCATGCTGGAAAGATCAATCGGGTTATACCCCAAAGCAAAAAGGGTTGCAATAATACTCCCTGCGGAAGTACCTGCAACCCTTTTAATACCGTTTAACAATCCCGCTTCATAGACGGCAGTAAGTGCCCCAATTTCAGCCGTGATCAGGATGCCGCCGCCTTTTATAACGAGACTTTTGTACATAATCAACTTATAGGTTGTTTCTTAAACCGTGGTATCTTCCTTACCAGCTGCGATGTCAGCAAGTGTCTGCTGTAATTGCTGGTAAGTGTCTTCAAGGGCCTTACCGATCTGACCATAAGTAACTTTCACATTCGCCAGTTTATCAGCGTCTATAATACCGGTAATGGTATTGTAAAGCTGGATACCCAAATGGGTAATTGCTTCACCCTTAATGCCAAGTTTCTTTTTACCCGCCAGTGCTGCAACTGCGGCATTTGAAAAATCAAGGACCTGCTGTGGGGTTGGGTTATCTGGCAAACCTTCAATACCAAGTCCGACTGCGATACCGGCGATGATCGCTTTTTGCAGCACTGCATTGATCTCCGTGGAAAGATGGCCGGTAGTGCTATCCAATAATTTTGCGATGCCTGGTAAAAGGCCATCATCCTCCAAGCCCTGCAGAAGTTGCAATGCAGGCACTACGATGTGGGTAACATCAATTTTAATGTGGTGCCCCAGGTTTTTAATCCATGTCCAAATGCTCATAATTGTAATATTTAAAAGTGAATAAAAAATGTTTACATATCCTGTTCGGGATCTGATGGCGGAAGTAGTTCCTGCTCCTTTTGCCGCGTCTCCCCTTGTTGAACTTTATCCTTAGTAACCACGTCAAAGTATTTCATGTACTTGCTATATTTAGACAGAAAATAGTTTGATCCGAATGCACCGACAAATCCGAATAACAATTTTACTCTATCGTAAATGGCCGGTTCCCATTTTAGAATTTCATCAATGCATGTAAATAAAATAGCACCAAGCGCAGTAGTCCCGACCACAATGTTCCAGTCGCATTTCCACCAATCCTTTAATATAAATTTCCCGTCAACAATGCCGGCGCGTCTTTTAAATACCGGAATCTTAATCAATGTGATCTGGGCGATCTGGCCCAGTATAAACATCGCCAAGCATTGAAAATATAGTGATATGGTCATTATGGTAGTGTTTATGCTTTGAGGAATAATGCTTTGATCCGATTAGCGTTCATATTGATCAGTGCCCGTTCCTTAAAAGTGACTTTATCATACGTAACTTTGCTGCTGCTGTAACTCAAAAAATAGTGACCCTCCTTGTTTTCCATCATAAAGAAAACCTGATTATGCACAATACCCGCTTTGGCGAGCGCATATTTTAGTTGCCCAATTTCCATGTCCGATTCCGTTCCCACTACGCTGCCTTTTAAAAAACACTGCTGAAGGAAATTATAAAAGGTAAGGTCAAGCGGGTGTTTTTGGAATTCATATTTTCTTGGCGGCAGTTCGTCCCTGCAATCCTCTTCAAGTATAGAAAGGCCGTTTGATCGCAGTAAGCTCAACTGTTTCCCGCCATTATGTACCATGAAGACCGTCCAACGATCCATTTGGGTATTCCGTAAAACTTCCTTCCCTATTTCATGGAGCATGGTGAGATCTGCATAAAATTTTCTCCCGATCCTGCGATCAAGAATAATTTGTTTTATCTGCTTTGACGAGTAGCCCGCGATGCCGGAGGCAACCGCGCTTATTGCTTGAAATATCCAATCCATTCCTGCATGTTTTTTTATTGCTATCTCTATCATGTTGGTTAGAATAAATTTGTTCCGACGAGTGTAATTGTGCTAAAAATCAAATCAAGATCCGCGTAACTGGTCGAGGCTAAAATTTCAGCCTTTGTGTTTTTATATATCTCCATTCCAAAAGCGAACTCAAAACCAGCATTGCGTTGGTTGACCATTTGAATAATGTTTGTGCCCGCCTGTAATATGACCGGTACAATATACCAGAACGGATATGTTCCCTGAACACCAGGAGAAGGGTTAACGGCGCCGGTATAGGCCTGAACGTTTGCAAAACAGGCATTTACTCCGGCAAAATCAAGGATAGACATTACCAGGGTATTGTTTACAAAGACCTGCCCAACGCTATTGTTTGCAAATCCCAAATAATATACTCCCGCTGCGGGTGCAATGACGTTTGTGAAAAACCCAATTTTTTGCAACCCAGGTATTACCGGGATCGTGTCATGTCCGAGGCCTGCTCTGTTGAAAGGGCCTTTCACGGTATCAAAAGGAAGTGAGTTTATCCAGAAGGGAACGGCTGTATTTATCAGTGTGCATGGGCCGATCAAACCCGGTGTGTACCCCGGATCAAATACCACTGTTCCACCAATACTATAATTGGTAAACCCTACGCTGGCTGCTGTGTTGGCTATATAAGATTGCGTGGCTGAAATCGAAGAAAAAATATAGGCCGTAGTTGCAATAGTAACGATGTTCCCTGAAACGATGCTGAACACACCCAGGCCGAGTGCGTTCAGCCCGGCAAGAATTCCGGTAATCGTTGTATTCGCGTTCGCGGTAAGAGAAAGCACATAAGACGACCCTGCAACACTCGTCCTGTAGATCACAGCCAAACTGCCTGTAGTCGTAGGGAACATTACGGTATCGGCCAGTAACTGGGTAAAATCCCATGTGAATGTACTATTGCCACTACCGGAGCCCCCCGTTGCCGGAAGAGTTGAACCAAATAGCACTACGTTCTGCTTAACTGACGTAGTGTTTTTCAGTTGTAAAAAAAAATCGCTGTCTGATGCTGTTATAATTTTTTTCACCCTTTAACGATTTTATGAATGATGATACCAACGGCGCCACCTACCACGAATAAGGCGATACAGTTAAAGACGACCTTTTTATTAGCAGCATCGCTGGCCGCTCCGCCGCCGTCTCCTGCAGCCGGTGCGGCTACTGCTGCCTGGTCAGCCTGCTCCTTCTGATACAGCAGGTATTCAAAACTTGTGGAATCATTAAAGAAATATAGTTGAACACTTTTACCAGGCATCAGATCGAAAGACAGCGTATTGAGATTGTTGATGATAAAATCATCTTTGGTCGCGTCATAATAAAGGGTCGGCTGAAACTGGCCCGGGTCAACAATCGGTGAGATCCCGTGCGCCTGGGTTTCTCCTTTCGGGTCAAGCTTGTTTATGGAGTATGCGGTGCTGAGCTGGGCCACATCGTCACACTGGAAATAAATGTACTTCACCTTATAGTTGATGGAGTTCAGGCTTGCCACCAGTTCGGTATAGGTCATAGGGGCAAACGTGGCGATCTCCACCGGAGGCGGAGACGTAGGTGTTACAATTATAGGGAATACAGGCACAAATTATATTTTCTTTCGGTTTTTGTAAATCTCGTAAACGTACAGGCCGATCCCAGCTGCGATGACACCGGCGATAATCAGTGACTTCACCGGGTTTTGCACCACGGCACCGATTGTTTTTAGCGCATCAATTTCAAACTTCCCGATCATGGCCACTCCTTGCGCAACGTCTGCATCGCTAACCATCCCCGAATACTCTTCTCCCAGTTCCACATTCATCTGCCCGCGTATAATGTCCTCCGTGGTGGCCGCATCAAGATCCATATCATCATTCACGCCGATGCCTACCCAATCCGCAACGGTGGCGGCATAAGCGGTGGAATTGTTTTCGGAGGGTGGCGCATATTTATTGATATACCCCGAAATCGTTGTTATCCCGTCAATATAATAATCGTTGTAAAGGTTCAGCGCCATGGCGCGAAGGCCATAAGTGATATCAGAAAAAACCAGAAAGCCGGTGCCATCGTCGCCCACTACCCCCTGCCACTTGATACCTGTACGGAAATTACCAGGATTGTTATTCCTTAGTCCTTTTGATCCGCTGGCGGCTTCGTTGTTTCTAAAATCCACTGTTTTTTATTTATATCGGTGAAATAAATTTCCAATTTCGGCAAATTACCCTCTTCACAGTTCTTCACAATTTTTAATAATTGTGAGAGATCAATCTGCTGAAAAACTGCCATCAGCGTTAATAGTGCCATAGACCACGGCGGACGGATCAACGTAACTGGCATTCCCGCTCGTGTCGGTAATCGTGTCCTGGTTGCCATCGTACACAAACCCATTTGAATCTACGTAAATGGCAGTCGTCGCATCCCCGGTGAAAACTACGCCGTTTACCGTTACCCCGTCCAATTGATCGGCGCCATTGTTATTATACTGGTAGGTGCTATCATCCGTTGAAACATCCAGGACCGGATCGGACACCGCCACTATCGTCAGGTTTGGATTTTGCATGATGGCATTGGCTTCATCGATCGAGGACATTTTCATATAAATAAGTTGGAGCCTTACCTCATAATAAATAAAGGCAGCGGCGGCAAAGCCGACCACAATTCCTATTCCCCAGTAAAGTGTGCGCTTAACTGATTTTTCCAAGACTGTACATATTTAAAACGGTTCGTATTGTCGGTGTGATCCGGCTGTAATAAACAGACGCTGGCGGATTGGTGCAATATCCCCCTTGCGCTATAGCAAGCATCTGCAGGTACGGTGTTTTTGCTGTAAGCAGGCCCTTTTGAACGTACTTATGGTTTGCGGCAAGCAGTGTTTCCACATACTTGTTAAAACAATCCATTGGCGTAGCAAATGATGCAAGCACACCATTATACATGATGCCGCCATAGTTATTCATTGTCCGGGCCGCATGCGAGGTACCGTAGGCCGATTCCTGGCATTTTTGGGCGACCGCTGTGGCAAAGAAAATGCCAGACCCTGATAAGGCCTGGCATAACTGTGAACCAAATTTGTCCACAAAGTACCTTACCCCTTCGGAGCCGGATGAAAAGAGAAATACCCCGTTCGGGCCGACTGTATAATTATATCCGTCTGGCAAAACATAAGTTTTTTTAATATTTCAGTATATCACTGCCGTCCGCGTCACGGACAGCAAGTTTCCCGTTCGCATCAGTATAAATATCCAGGCCTTCATTTTCAAAGATGTCCGCTTTAAGATCTTCCAGAAATGCCGGGCTCTCTTTTGCATTGCATGCATCAATATACACGCATAGCGTATCGTAGGCCATCTTTAAATCCTCATGTTGAAGGCTACCTTCATCAAGGATCGGCTTGCGGATAAACCCATCATTCTTTTTATCCTTTGAAAATGGCCCGCCCTTGTCATTCTCTCCTTTCGGTTTTAACAACCAAAAAATGAGAACGGCACCAGCGGTAACCACCAATAGCTTTTTGAGGCTCTCGTTTTGCATCTACCTGTTTTTTACTGATAAGTGAATAACCAATAGTTAACCTATAGGTTAACCGACGAACGTACCATCATCAACATGGTACTTCTTTGTGAATGCAGTCCAGAAAGCCGCTTGCGCCGATGTAGGGGTCTTCCCTGCAAGCCAGGCGTTTTGCACTATATCCAAAAGGCCATTGACATCAGCCTGCGGCATGGTATCATACACTGACAGGAACTGCGCCCGGTTCTTCGGCGATAAACTGTTTGCAAAAGTTACCAGCGACTGTGACATTGCCCCGCCAGATCCTCCGCTGTTAAGCAGATCGGTAATGGACGTGCCAGTGCTTGCCGGTGGCGTGGTCGTAGTTGCAGGTGTTGTCGATGTTACCGGCGTGGTAGCAGTCGTACCCGGTGGCACGGCGCCAGGCGTATTGATCACAATCGGTGCTGTGCTTTTGCTCTTATAAATCAGGTAGGCAATCTCCGCGAGGATCAGTGCGCCCATGATCATAATGGCTTTGTGGTGCGATTTAAAGGTCTGTTCAACGTCTCCCATTTTGACTTTTTTTAAGAATTAAAAGAATACGATACGGGTCAATTAATTGTTGGTACATAAAGTTTTACCCCCGGCATGTCTGTTGTATAGCCGCCACCGGTGGTGCCGCCATACGGCGAATTAATAACAGGGCTGGTATTTTGTGGTGATCCGCTGTTCATCAGCCCGGTAAGGGAATCAGTCGTTGTACTATTAACCGGAGCCCCGGAAGTGGTAAACGCTGTATTCGCAGGGGGAGCAGCCGGTGCACTTTTTTTCTTATGCAGAAAATACAGTACGCCTACTGCTGCAGTAGCGCCAAGAACAATGATCAAAGTTTTGTTACTCATAGTTTTAAAATTATCCAGGCTTTATCCGCCCAGGTCAAAAATCTCTCCGCCTCCGTCATAGCCATTTCCCGCATCAGCATAAGGATCACCAGCGTAGCCGCCACCTGACGTGTCGCTGCCTGAAGATGCCACATCACCGGCCCCGCTGTTATAATTATCATTGGCAATAGACCCGTCATTGTTATACAGGGTAGTCGGATCACCAGCCTCTACATAGGTGCCGTTGGTCGGATTATAGGATTGATATTCCGTACCGTCCTGACCATACCAGGTGCCGTCAGCCTCCTGGTATGCGCCTGTAGTCGAATCATAGTTGGCAACGGCGGCGCCGTCTGAAGTGCCCACTACCTGACCACTGCTGTTCACATACATGCCGGTGGAACTATCCAGGTCGCCAATCGCATTACCCTGCTCATTGTAAAGGGTTGATTTATCTCCCGCTTCAATGTAATTCCCGGATGTCGGATCAAAGCTTGATACGGGGGTGCCGTCATTGGCAGCAATAACATTCCCGGATTTATCCACGAACATGCCAGTTGATGGATCAAGATCTGCTTTCACGTTCCCGGTCTTATCGTAAAGGGTCGTAGGATCTCCCTTTTCAATATAGTTACCTGCCTTATCGACGGTCGTACCAAGTGCATTGCCGTACTGATCCACTACAGGCCGGGCTGTGCTGCCATCTTTATTGGTGCTGCCGGGCGCACCGCCGCTGCCTGATCCTCCCGAAGGTTTAGGAGGACTGCTTTTTGAATTGAGCAATTTTTCCAGGCTGGAAGAAAGCCCGCCGACCTGACTTTGCAATGCAGCAATTGCCGGGTTTGTACCTGTACTTGAAGTTCCAAAAAATGGATTTGCAGTCAGGCCCGCGTTCGCGGCACTGTTCTTCGACAATATATAGATCATAGCGGCGCCAATGCCCAGAAAGCCCAATCCCAGTACGACAATAACCATTGAGTTACTTCCTCCGCCGTTGCCACCATTATTACCTGAATTATTATCCATGTTAAACCGTTTTGTCTTTGTACGTTAAAATATCGAAAACCATTTCATTTTTTACAAGTTCAATCGTATCGTACCCCTCCCCTGCATCCAGCCCCACAGTTCCAAACCGCACTCCCCAGTCTCCGCCGGCGTTAAGCGTCGAATTGCCATACAGCATGCAGTTTGTGCCACCGATGCTGATCACTGCATTAGCCTTATCAAAATCAAAGGATACAACCGAAACGTTGGGTTTCCAGATTGAATTCCTGTAAAAAGAATACACGTTTCCTATAGCCAAAATTGCGAGGGCTATCGTGGTTATAGTGGACAGCACTTTGATGTGCTCGCCATATTTATCTAAAATCTTATCGACCGGGTGCCCTTCCAAGTGACCTGTATTTTTAAGTTAAAGAAATCGCGTTAGGGTCGGCCATCCAATAGCCGATGTTTGAGCCGAACAGTGCGCTTAAAATGTTCCCCCCGTTGCAATAAACGATCAGGTTGCCACTGTAAGCATCTACTGCATACGGCACGTAATATTTTGTTCCCAGGTTAGTGCCGGCCTTTAAAGGGATTTGGCTATTGCCCTTTATCCAGTTACCAGATCCCGGGTCCTGTGTAACGATAATCCAATTTGTATCCTGCAACGTGGTGATATTGCTTGCTGCTGCTATGCCCCCGGACGCTCCGTTTTGATAATTCGATAAGATCGATCCGGACAGAGACGTTTTTTGAGCAATGGCATCAGTATTTGCATCGTTTTGCAAAATCAAATCCTCAATACTGTTCAGGTGCGCAAGGCTGGCCACCTGGGAAACACCCGCCTGCTCCTGCAAGGCAGATTGTGTGGCCGGACCAAACTTGTTATCAATCGTCACGCCCAGCACATCCTGCAATTCACCAACGTATTTATTGTTTGATCCCACTTTCAGCGGGAAATTATTTGTGTTGATCGTGGCTTCGGGAATGCCGGATGCCTGATCCACCGCCGCTGCGGCGCCCTGGCCCAGAGTACCATTACTGTTTGTAGGAACTGGTATTTTTGAAGGAACGGCATATTTTTTCAGCTGGGTATAGATCACTACGCCCCCGACTGCTACAGGAACGAGTATCAATGTCCATTTGAGTGCTTTATTCATGCTACTTTCTTTTTGAAATACCGGTTATACAAAACAGTAATGATAATCGTCAGGACCATATACTGGTAATTTTATTCTACTTTTTCAAGCGGGGCTTTTTCCTTTGCCTTCGCCGTTTCTATCGCTTCATCAATCACGTCAACCATTTGTCTTTTGATCAGGCGGATCGTTGTCTTGGAATCCTCAATGATCTTTTTAAACTTGTCTGTATCGGGTTTGTCCAGCTCCAGGACTTCACCTGCATAAAGCGATTTTCCCCAATCGGTAAGCTTATACAGGTCGCCGGGTTCAGGACTGTTTACGAGGTTATTAGCGATGATCTTTCCGAGTATAAGATCATTTTCCGTGATAACCTGCTGTCCGTTTTCCGAGACAATTTCTTTGTACGGCTTACCTTCCAGGGTAAGTGCCGGTTTGTTGAAATCCAATTTGATTTTCAGTGCCATTGTGATTATTGTTTATAGTGAAAAAATAAAAAACTTATGTTATGCCTTTGGCGCATCAGAAGCATGGGCCTTGTCCGGGGCTGCTGCTTCTTTTTTTCCGTTCAATGCCGCCTTCTGTGCAAGCTGACCCTTGAGCACTTTGCTTGCTTTGGACGCATCACTTTCCTGTACGGGCTGATTGGCATCCGCTTCGATACCGAGTGGCTCCAAAATTTTATTTACCGCCGCGATATCCAGGCTCGCACCGGTGAGGGTCGATATCTGATCTGCGGGAAATGTTTTGTTACCGGAATCTATCACGGCCCCGGTATCATCATGCAGTTTGAAATAAACGCTGGCTATATTTTTTTCAAGATTCACGGAAATAACCTTGAAGGTCAATTTTACCTGGCTGCGTGTGATCGTTTTTGGAACAAGCTGAATGGTTTGCATGAACAATAGTTTTATTTAAAAAGAAAAATATGTTTATTGTGCTTTGGCAGCAATTAAATAATTAGTGCCATCTATAGTTACAACAATCGAATCGGTAGGAACAATAGCACCGCCGCCGAAAGCACCAAGTTTCCATTTACCGGATGTACTTCCGGCTGGTGCTGTTGTTGTTAATCCTCCAGCGAAAAAGTTGGTATCATTCACACCTGCTGAATAGAATCCGTAGGTAGTGCCAATTAATCCAATCGCATGCAAATCTGTAACATAAAAACCGTATCGTGTCCCTATTGAAAAACCTCCTTCACGAACACCGGCACCCGCATAGAAGTCGGTAAAAATATCCAGTTCTCCACCTCCGGAGCCCGAAGTTAAATCTGATAGAAAGCCTGCCATACCCAGCCCGCCAGAAACGGTTACGGTATTGCCGTTATTAAAATCAGTTCGTGCAACTACAATAGGCATGGGCACCGTTCCATCGCCTACAAGGGTAAGACTTCCCACGCCGCTGCCATTTGGTACCATATTATTGGAAACAAACAATGCGGCTCCGTAATTTGCCGAGTTTGATCCCAAGTCCATCCTTGAATCAGAATCCAGGTATGTAGAAAGACGGGTTATAATACCTCCGGTAAAAAACGCATCAAATGTGCCTGTAGCAAAATGATAGCCCGCCTCAAAATCAATTAATCCGTTTTCATAACCATTGTTATCGTACTGATCTGTCTGCACAAAAAAGCCCCAACTATTTGCAACTTCCGTTAGCCCGAATTTTGAATAATAAGAAAAATTATTATTCGTATCCAGGTTCAAGGTGCCAAAACTTCCGTTAGCGGTCGTATTTGCGGCGACCGCCAGCGTATTGATTGGCTGGGTATTATTGATAAGCATATTCCCCAACACCTGCAGAGATTCACCGGTATCCACATACGTAACTCCAAATGGAGTTACCTGAACATTGCCGTTAAAAATACCAGCGATATTTACATCACCTTCGCCCACAGTAGCATAGAGGGCAACGTTGATCTGATTATTTGTACCGGCAGATTTTGTACCTATAGAGGTAAAATACCCGCCATATTGCACTATATCGGACGCAGTAGTATCCGCCTGTATTTCATTGCCACCCCGGACTAATATTGTACCCACGGGATCGCCAACTAATTCAGAAAATGCAGAAAACGACCCTCCGATCCGAAAATCTGCGCCGTTCGTTCCAACGTCACTTGATGCAACAAAATTAAAACCGGTACCTGTAAGTGTAGTGAACGTAAACGTACCGGCATCGGTCATATCCATGACCCAATTATTGCTGTCAATGTTTATTTTGGTGGCGAACTGATCACGCCCCTGCGGTATCCGTTTAAAAGACACCACTGAACTGCCATCAAATTGATCAACCAAAGCATAGCCATAACCAACGTTAGGGCTTCCGAGTGCCGCAACGGTATTAGTACTTCCCGCATCCCAAACCTGAAGCGCATACCCCAAATCCGTTCCGTCAGCTGAATTTCCAGGATCAACGACCGTATTTCCTGCTGCAAAAACAGCAGAGAATCCAACGCCCTCGCCCTGCCCCAGTGATATCAATGCTGAATTAAGCCCCGTAGCATAAGAAGGATCATCTGAAACGTAATCTCCTACCACAAGCCTGAACCGGACATCAACGGTCGGCATGAGCCCCGAGACACTTTCCGGAACAAATGCCATAACCTCCTGGTCAGTTATTTCAGAATCATCTTGGCTGTTGGTGCTTGCCAGGTAAAAATTTACTGTCGTACCCCCGGTATCCGGATCGGGGTCGGTAGTGCTTTTCATGAGAAAAACGGCATTTGCTGAAGGCAAACCCGCATCTATAAATACCGGTGCATTATCGGTTGCGAAGAAAATACCGTTATCGAAAACAGGGCTTCCCCCTGGGCTGGAAAGTTCAAACATTGAACCACTCTCACCTGCAATCGCCGAACGTACCCTCAACTGCGGAGTGCCCAGCAAATATGTTTCAGCGGTCTGATCACCTACCCATAACCGGCCATCGCCTGACATCAGCAAGCCGAAGCCTGCCATCGGGATCTCGCGGTCGCTCAACAGCATCGCAGGGTTACCAGATTCCCCAACGTCCTGACCCAATACGACTGTAGTGCCGCCCATTTTAGAAAGGCCGTTCTGGGCAACGGTGAAGCCACCGCCGCCACCACCGCCTGTGCCGTGACTATTTATACCAGAAAATCCAGGTGTACCCTGCATGTGATTGGTTTTTTAATTGAAAAAAGCAAGCAGCACTGCGCTGTTTCCGTTTGGATTAACATAGAGTTCAATGGCACTATTGGGATTTGCATCCAACACCAGCGTATCACCTTCCAGCAACGGCACATAATCGGGGTCTGTACCAGAAAGGCCAAAGGCTCCCTTATATAGCACCGTTCCACCCTGGGCCTGAATAGAAAGGCGGAATATCCCCTTATCTTTTGTAAGATGATATACCGCCCCGGTAATATTTTTTGAGTAAATATCCATTATGATGAATTTATAATTTCGTTTAACGATAATTCCCTCACCTCCGACCGCGCACTCCGTAAAATGAAAATCAAAAAACCCATCGGCCCCATTTTCATAACCACGTTCACACTTTGCGGCCCGATGCCATTTTGCTTACCAAAATTTAAAAGAGCCGCGACAATGAATTTATTGAGTTGCTTTTGCACAACCCGGGGTGTAATAAAAAAATTCAGTGTGTCAGCGAAGGCGTGGCGGATATCCTCTTCAGTAAGAACGATCTCCTTCACTGGCCCCATGCACTTGAACTCAGCCATATTTTTCAGCATAAAGCATAATTCCACTTTATCCTGTTCCAGGCCGCTTTCCCGTGCGGTATTCTCAAATAAATGAACAAAGAACTTTCTGACAGCCGCTTCCATAAAAAATAACTTTAGAAAAATAAAGTTAATGGTTTACAGCGGCAACTGTTCAGTTTGGTTAAACGGATAATTCAGCGTGAAATAAGAAAGTAACGGCAGGTTTACACCAGCCTGTACTGCTCCCTCGATCACTACAACCATTGGCCCGCCCCCGGTAATTTTACTGAGCAGGGAAGAAAACACAGATCCTTCAATGTTTCCGAGACTTACCGTGGTGCTCACGATCATCGGAACGGATCCATTGCCTGGTATGTCAATCGGCATAGCCTGAACGCCGGTGCCTACGATCACACCATTGAGATATACGTTAAACTGTAACCCCTGTACCAAAAATTCAATACCGGCTTTGCTGGAAAGGGTAAACTCCACATCAAGGCCGATGGTCCTGTAATCACTGGAAACACTTTTTACGGAAGTTCCCTGGTACAGAACCACAAAATTGTTCTTGGCGTACTTGTAATAGCTATACCCGGCAATCGCGGCAATGCCTCCGCCGATCAATAAATATTTACCTGCTCCCATTGAAAATTATTTTGTGGGCCGCTGTTAGTCAGCCCTGGTTAATAGCAATGCCAGTACAACACCCACTACCACACCGGCGCCGAAGCAAACCATTTTATGGTTCTCATGGCCGCAACCGCATGGAGCAGGCGCAGGCGTTGCAGCGGCTGTGGTCGTCGGTGCCGCAGTCGTATCCACCGGTATCTGCGATGGGTCAACGAATGGCGGCGTTGCAGCAGACGCACTGGACCCGGTATCGGTGATACCTGTGGTGGCAGCATCGCCATCGGCACTATGCCACGGGTTCGGGCCCTCATGAACATTCACACCGCCGGCGGCGCTGTGATAAAAAACCTTTGCGCTCATTGGGGACTTGCTTGCCGCTACCGCATGCATGCTGCTTTGACGCTGGTTGGCTAATGCCAATTTCCTTTTGGGGTGCATATTTCTCGTTTTTAAGAATTTAAAATTTATATGTCAGGCCGAGGCCTGCAAGGGTACTGTTTAATTGAGCCACTTCCGCCGTATCCAACTGATCATTCACTGCAGCCGATAACGTTACATTCGTGTCGTCGCCACCGCACCACCAATGTTTGGAGATTGTCCGCACACCGAAGGCCGCTTGCAGGGCCAGAAAATCCGCATCAGTCTTAAAATTGGAAATGATGTTGGCCACTACCTGCCCGCTATCGCTAAACTGGAAAGATCCATAAATGGGCGAGTTCAGCGTAAGCGATGGATCGCAACCGGCAAACTGCGTGGCTATGCTATCGGCCCACTGCTGGTATTGGCTTTGCTGTGCCACCGGCACCTGCCCCTGGGATGCCAGGGCATTCAGGTCGGAAACAAAACCCGTAACTTCCTGCTGACCGGCAGCAAGTTTCTTTTTATCGTTTATAGTCTTAATGATGCTATAGCCGGTATAGACTGCAACGCCGCTAACGCCGATGATCATAACAGCCCTGCCCCAACCCGGGAGATCATTATACCATTGAAACAAACCTGCTTTTGTCATAAAATAATTTTTACCCACTATTTACCACATTACCATTTTTTTGCTCTCAAAATCTGTAATGAACTGCTGAATGATTTCCTGGCGTTCCACATTCTGGTCGGAAGGGTTCGCCTCGAAAACTTCGCCCCAGGCCTCATTGGCCTCAATCCGGGGATAGCCCAGCCCCAGATAAATAGTCAGCCCGTTCAGATCCGCTTCGCTCTCGTCGTCAGGATCTTCATTTGCAAAAGGATGGCTGTATTCATGGCACCCGACTGCAAAACGCATGGGCACCGTGTAATTCAGGAAATACTTTTGCGAAATTTCAATGAGCCCATTTTCCGCTACTCTGCATGGGGTAGTTAATTCAGCACCGGTTTTGTAGTCGATAATTACAGGGAGGTATTTGATGAAAAAATGCCATCCGTTACTTCTGTAAAAATCATTGTCGTTCCCCGGATCATTAACCCTCAACACGCCAGCATTGTAACAGAACTTCTGATAAAACTTTATAAATTCCCTTAGATGATAGGTGCTGAAATCAATTTCAGCAAGCCTGCGCTCCAGGTGCATTTTTTCAAAGCCGTTATACGTAAACCCGTTGTCCGTCCCATCTGCATCGTTTGTCAAATAAAGGTTTACATATTTTCTGCATAGCGGCATGCGCACGTAAAAATCAAAACTGCCGTTGATGCTTTTGACGCGGTCGGTAAGCACCGTATCTTCCTGATCACTGTCCTCTACCATTATCCGGATATCCTGCGGGGAAGTCGTCGTTACTGAAACCTTAAGCGTCATAGCCGCATTACCCGTATATATCTTCTGTATCATTCCCTTTTTTAGTTATGACCTTAAATCCGATACTTCACTGTGCAAATTGCCATAGGTATTGTTCTGCCCGTATCCGAACTGTTCAAGCATCGAATTCGGGAAGATGCAATCCTCTTCGACTACCTGGACGGGCTGGTACACATCAATCTCCGCCACCTCTTCCAGTTCCATGTCCGGCATATCGGTGTCCGTCACTTCGCCGATCTTATCGAGTTGCAGTGGCGCCGAAATCTGGCCATGGTTCAAAAGGCGGTCGGCGAGGATCATCGAAAAAACGATTGCTCCACCGATGCACACAAATACGAAAACACTTTTACCCTTATCCATGATATCAAAGTTTTTTTATCAGGAGCCCTACCAGGACCCCGGCCATCAGACCAATGCCTCCATAGAATAATAATTCTTTGGTATCTACTCCACGCCTGACTACTTCTGATACAATAATTTTTTTATGCAGGTACTGCTGTGGCGCCGGGCTTGGAAAATAATCGGTAACAACTGCCGCCTGCTGATCAAAACCATCCGCCTGCTGGCATCCGCCGTCAAAATTGTTCATCTTACCTTTACCCTTGTTGTAATCGGTAAGAAATTCCTTGAAGGAAACTTTTTTACCCGACGACTTCCAAAGCTTGTTGACGCTGATTTTTTCCATTACGTGGTTGTTAATTGCCCAACTACTGTTGATACCGCGAGGCCTGCCAGCCCGAAGCCAACGGCATACCCGAAAGTTCCCCAGAAACCTTTTTTCTTTACGATGCCGAAAACAATACCCCCGGCAATGCCAAGACCTACCACTGTGGTACCTATCTTATTTCCTTCTGCTGCGGTCGTAATGTTTGAGAACATCGTTTACTGTTTTGACGTGGTGTAATCAATGATGCTTCCAACGGCGCCACCTGCAAGCGCACCGCCCATGAACCACCAAAATTTTCCTTTTTTACCCTGCTCTGAAGCCCAGACTGCTGCGGCCACTCCGCCAATAATCCAAAGAGCACCCGCGAATACCGGGGGTCTTGATGTCACTGGCCATGTTGAATCTGACATGATAAATTAATTTGCGAGTGAAGAAATATCGACATTACTGTTGATCACGACACCTGCTGAATTGTACATCACTTTCGTGTTGGCATCTTCAACATAATTGCCGGTGGTCGGGTCATAGTACGCCAGTGACGTGCCGTCAAACGTGTACCAGGAGTGATCGCTCGCTTCCTGGTAAACACCGTTGGTCGTGTCATAGTACGCGAGTGCCGTCCCGTTCTTTAAATACCAGGTCTGATCGGCTTCCATGTACGCCCCGGTGTTCGGATCAAGCACGGCGACCTTTGCTCCAGAGGCCGTTGTGATCTGGCCATTGGAGGCTTTGGTGAAGCCTGCCGGCAGGCCGGAAGGAAACAGCGACTTAACGATATTCAGGCCAGTATTCAGCGCATTACCGCTTACAACCGGTGAACCCGGGATCTGGGTGCGTAGGGGCAGTACTGTCGTTACCGCCATTGATTTTTTTACAACCAATGCGATCACGAGTACGGCCAGCCCTACACCTGACCATATCAGCACTTTTTTTGTTCCAGTTTGCATGATATTAAAAATTAAGCGCGTTAAAATTAACTTTCGTTCCCCAGGTAACCACCTGCGACCGCACCGACTGCGACAATCAGCATAGTCCAATTCTTTTTGGTCTTCAGGAAATGGCATACGCCATATCCAATGGCACCACCGGCAACACCGTAAAGAATCGCGTTCTTGGTATTTTTCATCGTTACTTTTTGAAAAAATGAATAAATCAGTTTCGGGTCAAAAAATTTTACTGTTGGTATCCTACGTAGGCACCTGCAGCCGCGAGGCCCGCTACCAGTAAGATCGTCCAATGTTTTTTGCCCGTTAGTTTTGCAACATGCGCAATGCCGTATCCTACGGCGGCGCCTGCCACTAAACCGACACCGGCTCCTACTGTATTGCCTGCTGCAGGCGTTGCTGCTGGGGTTGTTGATGCTACTGCTGCCATCTCTTTTGAGTTTATATGTTAAAAAATAAATGAATTCGTTTCGATCAAACTGTACCAGTATAACCGTAGTAACCTCCCGCTGCGGCAAGGGCTCCCATAGTTAAGACTTTCACCCACGTCTTTGCTTTTGGTGCAAAATAATGCAAGAGACCATAGCCTAACGCTGCTCCTGCCACCACGCCAACGCCTCCTATCGCAATGCTTTTTGCATCGCTCGGAATGGGACTGATTGATGTTCCGGTTGCTGGCGTTGTAGTAGTCGTAGTAGTGGTAGTATCCATCTTTTCGAGATTTTATAATGAAAAAAATTACTTCTTTACCAGGAATGCCGCCGATATCGCGGAGCCGATCAGGGCACCTATCAGCATGCATTTTATGTATGGCTTTTTGCTCGCGTATGCGTAAACCGTCCCGCCGATCAGCCCGATCAGTCCCCCGGTCATTGTACCCTTTGTTATTTCAGAAAGGGTAGTTTTTGGGGCCGTGGCCGGTTGCTTATTTAAAATTTCATCAGCGTACAGGGCCATACTTTATTTTTTCTTGCTCTTCCGGATAATAATTACTGAAGCCGTTACTACGGCACCGATCACCAGTACCGCTACGATCAGCCCGCCCGTGTTCGTTGTCACGCTTGGTTTATACACCGGAGTGATCCCTGTCGTCGTCGTTGCTGGTTTTGATGCACCTCCCAGACTTGTTGCCGCACTTAACAGGCTTGACCAAAATCCCCCGGAACTCTTTGGTGCGGCGGCGGTGCCGCCTGGCCCTGCCGATGCAGTACCAACCGGGTTTCCGTTTTTATCATACATCGTCAGGCTTGAATCTCCCTGCTCGACGTAGTTACCGGTAGCCGGATCATAATAAGAAAGCGGGGTACCGTCCAAAGCATACCAGCTGCCATCATCTTCCTGGTAGGCGCCGGTAGTGGTATCCACCATGATCGTTGACCCGTCAGGCGCAACCTGGGTGGAAAGGCCGTCTGCGCCATGAAACATGGCGGACGGCGTATGGAACTTTCTTTTTGTTAGGGACATAGGGCTTAATTTTTTATGATGATTGCAATGCCTATAAGCGCAACAATGCCCACGGCAAGAAGCATATTGGTATGACTGGATACCGAATTATTTTGAGGAATTGTATTAATGGTTGAAGAGGTGCCACCCGATGCCTGATTGGTCGGCTGTAGCATGCCATCAAGCTTGCAATGCTTGCTGGTTTTTTTTGAGGAAAAGAGCCCCAGAATAATTTCTTTATCCGGGTGAAGGTTCATAACGTCCTGAAATCCGCCGTCACCGTGGTTCATCGCCACATCCTGTACCACCGACATGCCATCATCAAAACTATCACACTGGTATCCGTATGCCTGCGCGAGGTTGCGCACTCCATCCGGGTTATTTACGACAATGTATTCAAATACATCAGCCATGATCGTACAATTTAAAAAAAGCGGTAAAGAGATCAATCAAATGATACACTTTACCGCTTATCTGTTACTTTATACTTGTAGTAAAGCTTTTTGCAAAACCTTAACTCAAATTACCGATCACTTTTGGTGAGGTATATCCGGTCTGTACGGAACCCTGGTTCAGGGCCTGTGCCGGGTCAACGATGTTGGCCGGGAATATCGTGATCTGGAATACCGCGCTTGCGAAAATGGTTGTCCATGTCAGCGTGGTCAACGAGGTGATATTGAAAGCCTGGTTGTTGTAAGTAATCCCGTTCTGGAACTGCTTTGGATCAATGAAAGGCTTGATATTCTCGTTGTACGATTTACCACCGGCACTGGTGGAATTCAGTTGGTACACCTGTGACACCATGTTGGTGTTACCGGCAATGCTCTGCAGGTAAACGCCACCTGCCTGGAAAACCTGCGTCATGGACGAGGTCAGGATCTGCTGGTATGTAACGTTACCAAAGACCGAACTGACTGTTACGCCGTTTTTGGTCAGGTTACCGTTTGCGCTCCAGGTTGCGCCATTATATCCGCCCATCAGGTACTGTGCAGCACCGAAAATATCAAAATTCGACACATCAGCGGCGGAGGCATTGCTGATCTGAAGAATGTACTGGGGCGCAGTACTCATAGCATCGGCACTGCCGTTTGCTGCCCATCCGCGAGGGCGGACACCTCCCCGGCCAGGGGTATTTGCCAACTGGTTACCACCAGCATTGGAAAATTTCTGGCCAGCTTTATTTCTGTAAAGGGCGATCCTTTGACTGTTATTCATGGAAAAAATTTTTTATACTTTGAAAAATGGGTTTTTAGGTCGTTGTCTTCGGAATGGAAGTTTTTGATTTATTGTATTGATCTTTCAAAAAGTCGTAGGCAACTACAACAACCAGAGAAATCAACCCAATAGTCAGGAAACTTTTTACTTTCTGCTTATCCACTTATAGTTTTTGAAAAGGCTGATTTACAAAAATCAGTCTGACAAATCTTGATTAATAAACCGATAAAATGTAGAATGGGAGCGGTTTTAAGCTTTACGCAATTCGTAAATAACAGGCGGGTGAATGTCCACAATGCAGTATTAGCGGACTTTTCGCGTATATTAAAAATGTGCATTTATTTCCCCGAATGGGCCGTTATGTAATAATTATGCCAAGCCGGGGCCTTATGTAGTGGCCCGTGTAACCTAAATGCATTATACACTGTATGAGACGTAACTATTGTCAGGCATGTACTTTTGCCAGGTTCGGGGTTAAGACACGAATTTCAATACCGCATACTTGTGGCGGCAATGGCATACCACCAAAAATAAATCATACCCATACCCCAACGCAGGAAGAGGTTGATATGTATTTGAAGCAGTTAAAGAAGTTGATGAAGGGACAATGAACCCGGTTGGGATATTTTTGCAGGAAATGTGTGGATAAAATAACGCCAAAAATGTGTGGATTTGCAGTTCGCGGATTGCGAATATCAAATAATCAAAAGAAAATATGCTTAAATGATCGGGACACAAAAAAAGCCGCATTGCTGCGGCCTTCTCCATCAATGAAAGGCTTATTATCGTAGAAAATCGGCTATGCGAATATAACTATTGATCTTTAAAATCAAAATAATCATTCATCATTTTACCTTCCAGGTGTTTATAAGCTGCCTCATAATTTGTGTATTGATTAGCACCGGTCGGCGTTTTACGGTTCATCAACCGTTTGATCGTAGTCCTGTCGCTATCAGAAATATACTCCGCGACCGCAAACTTCGCCTCTTCCAACGTGAAGATCCCACGGATTTTATGGTATTCCAGATCCACCAGGCAGTTGAAGTATTGGCCCGTGGCATCGGTTATGCCGTGATTCATGCCGTACATATACCTACGCTCCACGATCTTTTCTGCTATAGAAAGGATGTCCACATAGTCCTGAAACTTATCCGCATGCCGCTCAACCGTATCATTGGTTTTGTGAAGCCGTATATAATTGGCCATGCCGATCATTTTCGGGTTGCCGGCCTTTCCAATCATCTGGTAATGAGCTATGAGATCCACCCCAGCCTGCCGGAGCGTTGCCAGTGATCCCATGAGGTCATTGGGCGTATTGTCGGCAATATATACGTTGATGTCTTCAGCCAAAAGCACCCCGCCCCGGTAGTTCTTCAATACGTACCCCAGGGACAACTGCAGGTCTTCGGTTGTCATGCGCTGGCCGTTGTCCAGGAAAGGTCTGATCCGGACAATTTCCGGGAGGGTCTGCGCGGTGAACCGGGGCACATCCTTTAAATAGATGGCCTTGATCGAATGCGGCGGCTGATCGGGCCGGTATATATAATTACCGAATTCGTCTTTGGCATCGAAAATAAGGGCCTTGCGCCCGTTGCGCACGGCGGTATATAGCTGGGAAAGTGTCTTATTAGTCTTACCAGTGGCCCGTCTCCCGCAAACTATGGTAAGCTTTGCATACCGTGCCACTTATGATACGGGGGTTAAGACGGTGACAGAAGATCTTTTATTACGGACCCGGGGCTTGCTTTTGCCATTGCCTTTGGGGCCGGGCTTGTTTTTGGGCTTCCCGTTCTTTTTTACTTTCCCGGCATTCCTGATAGAATTATGTGCGAGGGCCTGCATAGCGTCACCAGCCGGTGGCGGTGGTGGCGGTGGCGGGGTCTGTGAAGTTACCGCTGCATTGCCATCCATCGGTGGCGGTGGCGGCGGGGCAGCATGCGTTTCGTATGGCGCCGCGGAGGGCACGTCCACGGTGATCGGCGATGTCGGGCCGGGATTTTGTGCGTTAAATTCCCTTAACTCGTTGAGTAGTTCGTTAGTTTGCTTAACCGACTGAGCAACGGCAATCCCGGTTCCTATGACATCCATCCCGACATAATACATCAGCATTTGTTCCGGGGTCGGGGCAAGGCCTTTCCCCTTCAACACATGGGCAAGAAGCGGACGGACATTATCTTTAAATTCCGGGCTCGTTACAAACGGTGCACGGAGCATATTATTAAAATCGTGAACAAAATCTATTACGCTGACCGTGCCGACAGAAGCCCTGCTGACCGGTATGCGGGCGTTTATGTTGATCTCGCCCGCCTTATGCATCTTTTTCAGTTTGCTGTCCTTGATGCTGATCAGTTTTGGCAGGACAAGCTTGATATTGGAATACCCCTCTATGATCGCATCGGCGGCGACTATAGCATTTTGTTCCTGCTCGTCTTCGGGGAGTTTTGAGAATTCGGGATTAAATGGCTCTTCCGGGCGGGGTTGGCCTCCGGGGCCTGTCTGACCTGCATCCGGGCCACCCGGCTGCGAAGATCCCGGGCCCGGGATGGGGCCATCGCCATTGAGGTTAATACTTTCCTGCTGATGATTGGCGGCGCCAATCGGCTGGTTCAGTTTGGAGGTATCCCCTACGATCCTCGGCCCCGATCCTGCCGGTTGTATAACGTCTTCGCCGGTGTTCAGCGTGTCGAATTCGCCGCCAGGATTGCTTTTTGAGAAATCAACTTTCTCTTCCGGTTCCCCGAAATTTTTTTTTGTTTTTGAATTGTCCATGAGTTAAGCGGAAATTTTTAGTGGTGATATTGTTGCGATTAAAGCCGTTAGGTGATTGGATATTAGCATGTCGATATTACTCTTCGGGTTTTTTAGTTTTGCATTTTTGATAACCGCAAAGTAATTGTGCATCGACTGCTTTGACAGACCCAGCGGGAGTTTCCTTGATATTTCGCTGTGTGATAAATCAAAAAATTCTTCGCTGTGTAAAAAATAAACACAGAAGCAGATTGCTACTTTTCTTTTGTCGTTACGAAATTTATAATCGCGGAATTGCGCCACGGTTATGCCTATGCGCTGGCATACATGGGTAATGATCTTTTGAGTGATCACATCACTGGTATGACAGACCCGTGCATTGCGCAGGGCGGAGATTGTCCCATCTACGCCAAGCCAATCCACGGAATTTTTCAATTCGGTTATGAGTTCCATTTCGTGTGACATGGTTAAGCAGCTTGTTCGGAGTACATCATATCTACCTTCCTTTCCAATGATGAAATTTTACTTGCCTGGTCTGCCAGTGTATCGGGCATCTGCCGGGTCTTATACCGGAAGTAGTAGATAGAAAAGCAGGTGAGTACTCCAAGTGCTGTAAATACGCCGATCTGCAGCCAATCCCATTTTTCGGGGGGTGGCAATGCAGGGGCTGGCGCCGGTGGCGGAGGTGGTGGTGCGGCAGCAGCAGGGGCTGGTGCCGGGGCCGGTGTATTAACGCCGGGGGGTAGGCCAGAATCAGGAGTGGGTTCCATGCTAAGTAATTTTAGTTTTAAAAAATACGATCAACAACTATTCTATATGGGTGTATAGATAATCTATACAAATGATCAGCGTTTTCTGTTAAAAGGGTAAAAGCCCTGCGTGTACGATACGCCCAGGTAAATTGCGCCTGCGCCCACTACTGCGCCCACTACCCAACCAAGCCAGTTTGATTTTTTCGATTTATCCTTGCCATCGTCAGCTGCTGCTGCCGGTGGATCAGGATTTGGTGCCGGGGCGGGGTTTGGGGCTGGGTCGGGACCGGCAGCAGGGGCCGGGGCTGCTGGTGCAGGCGCTGGGGCCGGTGCGGCGGGGCCGCCTGCAGCCTTTTTTGCGGCAAGTCTTTCCTTGTTCTGCTGTCCCATTCTCTGGGCATTTTCCTTCATTTTTTTCTGGCCATCAATCTTTTTTACCAGGGAAGCGTCGAGGGTCGCTAACAGTTTTTCCAGCTTTTCAATTTCGGCAACGGTTGATGCCCTTTCCTCGTCGCCCGCACCATTCAATTCCTCACGCAGTGCGGCATGATCTGCTTCCAGGGAGACAACCTCCGAATATGATTTCTTCACCGAGGGTGTAAGTTCGTTTTCAGTAAGACCATTGCGCGTCAACGCGGCCTTATAGTTTGTTTGAAACTTTGACATAGTGATCTTGTTTAGTTTTAAAAGTATGATCCGGGTGTTAGTAAATGATCTCTTATATTGAAATTACAAATGTTACGTTATCGTACTTACATTTTGTAATCTTCTGGCCAATTTCATCTGCAATGACCGCTGCTGTGAATAAATCAATATCCATTTGTCCGGTATAACCAGATAAATCAATATCGCATGCTAAAACCATATCGGGCGTTACTTCCGCGTCTTCAAGTTCAGCCTTGTAATCGTTCATGGTGTCGAAGTTCGGGGCCCGGCCAGTATAATTATAATCCCAGCTTGCATTTTCGGAAAGAATAGCGGCTACTTTTTTAGGATCAAACTTTTTTTTAGTTCGCCACCACTCTCATATTCATTGATAATTTTGGCCCGGTCGTCTGGCGGCAATGACGCTAAAAAAGCTTTTTCAACATCCACTATATCGGTATTAAACCAATACTCTTCATCGCCATCCATCCCTTTATCGTTTGCTTCTTTGGCGATTGCATTGATACCGGCCATATACGTTGCGGCTGCTTTGTATTCTTCGGACGTTTCGGGCCGGGTAGCCAATATTTCATTAGCCATGTCGTAAGGAATAATCCCGCCATCCGCGAATGATGGAACGTGCGTTACCTGCTTGCCATCCTTTTCTGCAAGGACTACCGTTACATCGTAGGATTTTTTTGCCTTGAATATTAGTGCCGCTTTTTTCTGTGCCGCATAAGACGAATCAGCATATACCTCAATATTTTTCCCTTTGTAAAATGCTATATAGCCATTGCCGACCGCTCCACCCTCTTCAAGGGTGCGGGTTCCCAGTTTTGAAATATTATACAAGTGCTCTCCCAAAAAATCCGTTTTGACCTCAAAACCTGACTTGTAGTTATAAACACCAATAGAAACAAGTAATGCAGCGAGCAGGTTGTAAGAAGTTTTGTCGGGCACATTTTGCGTGAAGTATATTTTTTCCATCTGCAAAAACTCGTCAACGTATTGTGCCAGTGTGCGAAGATTTGCCCGAACGGTTGCATGGTATGCACTTTCATTTCCGATTTCTGAATCTGGCAGATCATTAAGATGCACGGCTCTTTTAAATTCTTCGCCGGCGGTCTTGGAATTGACGAAATATTTTGTCTGATATCCGAACACATTAATATTCTCTCCTTCATTCCAGTAACCCGGAACAGTGCCGCCTTTTGCGTATTCAAACTCCCCGCCCCTTTCATACTCTTCCATCACGTACACATCAATATTACCAACCTCTCCGCCCTCTTCCATATCATTTTTTTTCATCACCTCGTATGCCAAGCGCACTTTATAAACAGGATATGACAGGCCGGTCTTATCAAAAAGTTCATACGCGAATTCCTGAAAAGTCAGGTGTTTTGCGGATATCCCTTTTTCGCGGGCCTGCGTAGCTATTTGCGTTGCGGATTTTACAGTATCCTCTTTCATCGCTTCTTCATCAATCACGCCACCTTCGCGTAGGTAAGGATGGCCCTTCCGGTTGATGTCACTGCGGTTGGCCCGATCCTCATAATATGTTTTACCAGTATCGGAAATACGCTTACCTGGGGCCTTTGCACGGCGGCTGGCATCGTTTTCCAATTCTGTTTTTGTACGGCCTTTATTGAATGTTTTGACCTTCCCCTTGATTGACGTGACAAGATCCCGGGCCTGACTGACAAGGTGCGACGCGGCGCCACGGTGCTTGGGCAGCAGTTCATCTTTTTTGTGTTCCACTTTTTTTTCAGCGGCCTGCGCTTTTGTGCCAATGGCTTTGGTTTCCTGCAGCAGTTGCTTCGCTTTTGCAATAGATGGGCGAATGGATGCCTTGATACTTTCTTCAACGCTATCATCATTCACAATATCTTCCATGTCCTTAATGGAATTGCTGAGCTCGTCGCACGATACCGGACCTCCTTTTTTCAGGTATGGTTTACCCGTCCGGTTAATATCACTGCGGTTGGGTCGATCCTCATAATAAGTTTTCCCGGTATCGGAAATGCGCTTACCAGGGGCTTTTGCGCGGCGCTTGGCATCGTTCTTTAACTGTGTTTTTGAACGGCCCTTGTTAAATTCCTTTATCGCAACACTCGCTTTTTCAAGAATACCGTGCGCCTTTTTTACCTTAAATTTTGACAGGTCTTTTTGCACCTTGCTCTTTGATGCAGCACCCTTTTCCGCTTCCCCCAGAAGCCGCTTTGCCTCCGCAATCGACGGACGGATCGATTCCTTTATACTTTCAGGAACTTCCTTGTCATTGACAATTTCCTCCATACCCTGTATAGAGTTTTTCAGTTCCTGAATGCTGGGTGCTTTTTTACTTTTCATAATCAATTTTTTATAGTTCGGGGTTCTGATCAATTCCTAATTTATTATTTACCGCCCACAGTGTTGCTGGCAATTCCCCGTGCTTGAACCATTCTATAAATACGCTCACCTGATAAAAACGGGCGATATGGCGGTGCTTTAAACAAGTGACGCTAAAATCACTAAATGGATTAATGCTTTCTACTTCCGCCGCCGATAACTTTTCCGCGCATATTGCACAGTAATGCGCAGTTGGTTTGGCTAAATGTTTGCGCTCCATAAAAATTTCCCGCAGAAATAACAGTCCAAATTCCTCATGTTTCTTGCATACCGGAGTATAATGCCGGGGATTGTTGATGACGTTTTCATCCCCACAGAAATAACAGGCTTTTACTTCACTCATGCGGCAAATCTTAATGCTATGGTTAACGCGTTGATCTGTTTTTTGATCTTCGGCTTTTCGGTCGCGGCTGCAAATTTTTCCGCCATGGCCAGTGCCTTGATTTGTTTTTCTATGCTTTTTTTGTCCGCAACTTTTGCAGGTTGTCCTTCTTTTGTTGGGCTGATAGTTTCATCAACTGCTGGCGTTGCAGAGATCTTGCTTTCTGCGGGGACAGGAATGTTTTCTGCAGGTCTTTCTTTTTCATTGGGAATAGTTACATGGGTTTCTAAAACGGGATCTGCCTGCGCTGCGGGTGAAAGCAGGATCGCCGATAAATATTTTTCGTTCGCGCTGGCGAATTCATCCACCCGATCCTGAACGGTCTTACTAAAGCCGCCTGCAGCCGCAAACTCTTCCTTGATCCGGGCTATACGCGCGTCACGGGAGCCCTGCAATTCTTCCAACTCTGTGCGCAGTTCAGCGAGGTTTTGATCAAAAGAGGCAATCGGGTTCTCCGCCGTTTCAAAGGTAAGCCCCATTGGTTTAAGTATCTTCTCCGATGCTTTCAGCATGTCGGAATAGTTGACACGGAATTCCCGGAGCGTCTCAGCGATCTGGTACCGGCCACTATACAATTCTCCATAGGTGGCCTGATCCGTCCACGTCCAATCATCAATATTCTGCTCCCACTTTTTGGCATCGTTCAAAAGAGTGCCAGGCTCCGCATCGTTATATACAAAGGGCGTGTAACGGCCATCAGGGTCTTTCTCATGATCGTACCGGTCTTTGGTGTATTTCTGAATTTCGTCCGCCATCTTCACCGGATCGGCTCCATGTTTTTTTACGATCTCGCTGATCTTTTTTTCCTGAACACCTGCTGCCTGCTCCCTGGTAAGTTCCTGTTTGCGGGTAGATAGTTCATGCAGAAACTGAATGGCTTTGGGGCGGAGTTCAGTGTATTTCCGGAATGAATTGATTGATTTTTGCAGCAACTCCCGCCTGTTTTCAAAATAAATGATCTTGGCTTCTATGGAATCGCTCTGCTCCAAAATTTCCCAGTCGGCTTTCTCTTCTGGATCGGTGATCAGTCTCTTTTGCAGTTCCTTGGGGTTAAAATCGCGCAGATCAAGTTCCTGTACCTCGCTGCTACGGTTCCATATCTCATTTATCCGCAAAGTTTTGCTGCTCAAATATTCAAACAGCACGGGATCGGCTGAATTGTAACACTGCGGGTAAACAATCCTCACGTATGCAAACCGGTTGCCCTGGCGCCAGATACGCCCTTCAATTTGCGCGGCATCGGTCGGGTTCCAGTCGTAATAACAGTTATATAGAGTGGTGGCATTGTTCTGCAGGTCAACACCCACGGCAATAGTGGAACTGCCAATGAGTACGAGTATATCTCCGCGCAGAAATGCGGCTTTTACGTTTTCCTTCGCGGCCTTGCTCATTCCACCGGAGACTATGCCTATTTGGCTTTCCTTCAGGTGTAATTGCTTAACCAGATATTCTTTGATCAGGGGGAAATACTCCACGCCGGCATTCATATAGATAACCTGCCCGCTGACCTTTTCATTTCGGCTACGGTGATAGTCGATCACAGACTGTATGCAGCCCATGACGTACATCAATTTGGGGCTGCTGTGTATGTAGTCATTGTAATCCGGCATCACCGGCACCGCACCCGCGGCTTTGGAGCAGGCCTTATAATATAAGTATGGCGAAAGGGTGATCTGGCGCATCATGGAAAGCCCTCTCAGGATTCTCACACCGGCACTTTCCTCTTCGCTCAAATCTTCCAAGTCCATAGTGAGGCCACCGGCTTTCGTGCCGCGTATCTGTTTGATCAGGGCCTCGCGTTTGGAATCAGCCAGGTTTTCCCGTTCACCGGAATATTCCATGCCGGTGGTCTGCTCCCAGGAAGCGATCAGGGCTTCATCATCGAGGCCGTCAAAATCATAATTATCCAAATCATCCTTCGCGGCGGATGCACAAATTTCATCATAGGAGTTGTCCCCCATCATATATTTTTTCACTTCCCGCGTCAGGTCATTTTGCTCGACCGTCATAGGAATAGTCGTCTCCCTGCCTTCAGCAATCGAAGGGTAGGTTATTTTAACAGGACGCTTCAGCCCGGCGCCTGCGTCCTTTTTATCCATGAGCGAATAGATCACTTGGCGTAGTTGGCTTAAATTATTGTAGCCGGTCAGCACCACATCCTTGACCACTGTTTTCTGTGGCGTGTATTTGATGTCATAGTTGATCCGCATAAATGTATCGAAGAAATCAACCATGTTACTAAGGCCCATATCTTCAAGTGTCTTATAGTTGGTCAGGGTTAGCATGGAAAACACTTCCAGCGGGCTGTTGGTAAACGGCGTGGCAGTCAGCTGTATAACATTACGGTTATTGTTTTTTGATTGAATGTAATGAGAAACGACAAAGGCACTCAGCGCACGGGAACTGGGGTAGGCCCCTGACTTCAGTTCATATTTTGACTTGTCACGCTTGTACTTGGTTTCACCGGTTTTATAGTCCTCATATTCATTGGTGATATTGCCCTTTACAAACGTGAACAATTTTTTATAGTAGTGGCTTTCATCAAAGCAGGCCCAATCAATACCGAATTCTTCCAGGGTCAGTTTTGCATTTTTCAGAGAACTGGATACCGTCTGCTCAATACGCAGTAACAGCCCGGCTACATCCCTTTCATTCTTATCATCCGACTTCTCTCCTTGCGAAAGGATCTGGTATAGCCGGGATTCCAGTTCCCCTTTATTTTCCTCGCTGACACCCAGGCGTTGCAGCCCGACTTCCGTGGTAACAAAGATCGTCCCGTCCGGAAAGCTTCGCAGGTGCCCGAGCGTGTACGTATAGTAGTTATACTCTTCCTTCAGGTAGTCTGCTGCAAAAGCCGTAAATGATTTTGGCGAAGCAGATTTTGTATTGCCGTAGTACAATTTATATTGCTCCTCCAGGCCTAACCAGTTCAGCGGATACACTTTTGATATCCTGTCCTTATCCTTTTCGGTAGGGTTTTCCTTATCCAGTTTTTTGATCACGGCAATAGCGTCCATGATCGAATCGAATTTTGCATCATCCTCTTTGCTATACACCTTCAATTTCTCGCGGACAATGACCGGGTTAAGGTTGTAAACCCCTACCACTGGCGGCAGTTGCGGAAGCAGGCCCTGCATGAATACACCGGTTTCTTTATCAGTGAAGCCCTGAATTTCCCCGATCCATTTATCATACGTATTGGTCGGCACCACGAACAGGAATTTTTTTGCAAGCCCGTTATAGAAGGCCTGCGAAGCGCACGTAATCGCGGCGCCGGTCTTGCCGACACCCACGCCGTATGCAAGCAGGCCGCTCATTTTCTCCATGATGAACGCTGCCGCCTGGCGCTGGGTTGGGTTCAGCGTAAAGGGCACGTTAGCTTTGAATGTAGCGGCCATCTGAAAACAAACCGGGATCTTATTCAGGTTGGGTTCCACGATGCTGTTAAACTTTTCATTCCATAAGTGCGAGATCCGGGCCTGATCATCTGGCATTAATTCATCGGCCAGGAATATTCCAAAAAGCTTGTCCCCATCTTCTTTCGTGCGCTGGCGAATATTTATGGCGTTTTTTTCTTCTCTTACCTGCTGATCCTTGCTGGCATTTTTATTTATGGGAATGGCCTTGTTGTCCAGGTAATAATCAATTACTTCCCGGTAATTCGATTTGTCAAACATATCCGGGGGGATTGTGCGCATCCAGTCCTTGAAGGCCCAAAACAGGGAAGTTTCTCCGTTAAGTTCCGGCTTGCCATATTTCAGTTCTGATATTTTGAGTTCCTTAGAAAAATTGGAGTGAGGCAGTAGGGTAATTTTATCGGTACCGATAAAGCCCTTTGCCACCGGCATCACATCGCGCAAAAATTTCATTTGCTTTTCCCACTGCTTTTCACCAATGGCAGAAAGAAGCTTTTCTTTGTCACGGTTCAGGTCGGACATTTTTTTACTGACATTGCCGCTCTGATACGTAAAGACATAAGCATACTTGCCGTCAACATAGCATATCAGATTTTTTGCCAGCAACGTTTCCCTGGTGTTGGTGTATTCGTCGAAAAGCAGGGTGTGATTTAATTCGGGGTGCGTGAAATAATAGGCTTCCAGTTCATCCCTGGAAATCTCTTTATTATACATCGCGCTGATCGCGTGAAAATTATGGATGTCCTGTGACTTCGTATCTGTTACCCGGCCCTCTTTTTTTATACCGGTGCGCAGTTCGCGCTTCTTCTCCTTTTTATATTCGACGTGCTCCGCTTCAAAAACGTTGTCAATCAGTTCCTGCTTTGTTTCGGTGGCATAATTTTGTGCCGGGAATAAATCAACGACCGTAACCGGGTCCGCGTCGATGGCTTGCAGATTGTCCACCGACCCCTTTACCTTAATAAAGGTATTCCCGAACCGGCCTTTTTCTTCAACCTGTTCCCCCAACACCTTCGTTGGGTTCTGCTTAAAAAAATTATCTCCCCGAAACGGATTGGCCATTTGGTTTAGTTTTAAAGAGTGATCATCACTGTGTTCCTGAAGGTGCCGGGCGGATTCCCTCCCGATCCTGTCCATGCCTTTGTAACCTGAAAAACGGTTACGCTTTATAAGGTTTTTCATTAGTCCTCAAAAATCAATTCCGTTTCCACGGTGGCTATTGCAGTGTCCACATTCGCAATGCCGGTTTCAAAAATGATTTGCTTGATCCGTTCCTTTGCCCGCTGCCGACCTGCCGGCGTTTCGATAAACTTGCACAGGTTAGAATACATTTCACAGTGGGTAAGCTTTTCGTCAATGAGTTTGTCGAGGTCTTCCTCGTTATAATGATCCATGGTTAACGGTGTTTACAATATGCTACTGCATATACAATGATTATTGAAATAGCAAATAATGAATTGAATACTGGAATATATGGAAGGGCATTGAACAACCTTTGTACGTTCATAATCCTTGAAGCTTCCGCAAAAAAATTATATGACTTATCGTCTTTTTTAACAGCCCCCATCATCTTCTCCACTCCATGATGGGTAATGATTGCGCTTAAAAAATAAATGGTCAGCACCAGCAATAATATTTTTTCTCCTCTCATTTCAGTTGTATCATCATTTAGTAAAAAAACCCCTCGCAAATTGAATCAACCAGGCAGCAGCATACAGCGTATTAAATACCGGTATGTATGACAGAACTTTTAAAAAATTTGAAGCGCTTTTGATATTTTGATACCTCGATTCCTTGCCGGTAATTTTACGTAGCATATTATCCAGTGCGTAATTGGTAACGATCACGCTCAACAGGTAAACAGCCACGCCCCAAAGCATCAGCCTTTCATTGCGAGTGAATTTATGAATGAGTTGTTCCAGGGCATAATCGGTGACGATCATGCTCAATAGATAAATGGCAATAAAGGTTAGCAGACTTTTCATTCCAGTTTTTTTAAGGCTTCAACTATCACTACAATGGTCGCGGCCCCCAGCACAGCCCCGGTTATCGCAAGGTTTCTGGTCGCCTGCTTTGACAGGCCGAACAGTTTACCAATGCCAAAGCCCACAAGTGCCGGCGTGGCAATAAAAACGGAGCAGCCTAACAGTCTTTCCATAGCTATTTTTTTCTTAACACGATAAGATCAGTTGTTACTTCTGTATTTGGGAAAACACCGCTGGGAAGTCTGTATGCATCCAGCAGGTCTGCTTTTTCTGCAAGCTTTTCTTTAAAAGCATTGTACTTATTGTCGTTGCTCATAAAGGAAGACGGGATAATATAAATCAGCAATCCCCCTTTTTTCAGGACATCAACGCCGCGCATCATAAAGTACATTTCAAAAGTGTGCGCACCGGTTGCATCTTTTTCACCCAGTTTTGCGAAGTTAGAGATATAATCGTAATACGGCGGGTTGCCAATTACCAAATCATAAAACACGTCCACACCTGCAAGGCCTACATTGCGCTGGCCGGTGAAAAACATTTTCTCAAAGCTCTCATGACGCAGATCATAATTCGGGAAGAGCACTTTACCAAGCGTGTATGCGGTTTCCTCAATTTCATATCCCCGTACATACAGGGCAACGTCTTTTGGAATGAACTGCAGTAACCGGCATGAGCCAAAGGACGGCTCCAAAATGGAAGATCCCGGAAACTTAAAGCCGTATTTTATTGCAAGGCCCCACATTTTATTACACACTTCCATCGGCGTAAAGAACTGCCAGAAAAGATCCTTGCCCTTTGCGCCGTGTTTTGCCAGGCCACCGGCGCCTTCGTATAATTTGATCAGCGCAATATCATCCGCGCTGTACTTGCTGACATCGGTGCCCTTTTCTTTTAACAGTGCCTTGATCTGGCCGTTTATGTCGGCCTGCTGCTTTTTATTGACGGCGACCGTTGGCACCACTGGGGCTTTCAGGGCAACGGGTGCGGCGTTAGTTTCCGTTTTACTTTCCAGTTCCCCGATAAAAGAACGCACTTTAGTTAATTTCTCCCGATTGGCGGTATAGTCATGGATATCACGGGTAGCAAGATCAATGGCACCTTCGCTACCGTCAGTAAATCCTATCCACATATCCAGGTCGCGGAAGTCATAATTAGCTACCCCGAATTTTTTTAACATTTCAGGAGACAGCCAATCGATAGACATAGCCAATTTTTTCAGCTTTATCCCGCGTTCAGCATCGTAGTTCGGGTCTATATCATCCTCTTCACCCGGGATCTGTGTGGGTGTGCTGATCGTTTCGGAAATCATTTTTACTTCCGATGGCGTACCCTTCTCTTTTTGCCGTTCTGTGAATTCGACTTGTGGATCAGGCTGGCTAAAATGTTTGTTGAATGCATTGCTTATCCGGATGGCAAGCATTTTTGGAGTAGCAACAAATCCTTTGGCAACATCGTAAGCAATATTTTCATGCATCGCTACAAACCGGCTTTCATCATCATCACCCATATTAAATTCACCGCCATTATCATTAATGTAAAATTCATGGCCATCTTTTTTCAGGTAAATAATGGTCGGCTTTTCTTCAACTACCTTAAAATCCATCCGCTTTAAAAAATCAACAAATTCCAGCGAAGCACTTTCGGGGATTCCGTAATTTTGTCCATATCTAAAGGTGCTGCCGGTTGTTACGGCAAGGCTTTCGTTATCGAGTTCTTCCTCCTTGAATTTTTCGCCGAATGTAATCGGGGTAAAATGAAAATCAAGTTCAACTTTATTCGTCTCTTTCAGTTCTTCAATACTGATATAACCCCACTCTGCATTTATTTCGTCGCCGTTCAGGATCACATAACCATAGGCCTGTAACTGTTCGGGTTCGCTATCCTTTTCCACGATATACCAGTCAGACTGGCCATAAAAATAGTGAAGCTGTAAAATTTTCTCTGCAGCCGGTATGCTGTCAGTCTGGTAGGTCTTCGGCATTTTTTCAATAATTGCCTTCAACCGTTCCACGGCCTCGCCGTGCTCCCAACTTTTGCTGGCAATCTTTTGCTGAAATTCCGGCATGAACGTTTTCACCACAGCCGGTATATGCATCGGCGGGCGCTCAAACGTGCCACCCCTCGCCATTTTTTTCGCTGGTACCATCCCCCCCGATTTGAATTCCATATATTTCTCGCTGCTGCCATCTTGGTGAATTGCCAGGATAGCCTCTGCCGATTTTTTGCTATGCGTGTATTTGTCAGGGAAGGCCGATATACTTGCATCGGTAAGTTGCTTCCCGAAAAATTCTTCGGTTGCTTTCTTTGCGCCCGGGCCTGCTGTCCGCTCCCCGGCTTGACCATCCCGGCCCAACGCCTGATCCGCGATCAATTTGACTACCCCAGCCGGGTCTTTTTTTTTCATCCCTTCAAAAACATTATTCAGCTGGGTTTTATTCAGCAATTCAACGGCGTGGTCAATAGCCGGGTCATTAGCCTGGGAAGGCTCCGCCTCCTTGCTTAAAAGTTTTACCAGGGAATCAACCAGGGTATCGCTGCCAATCCCACCCATAGCATCCGCTTTCTTTTTATCGAATTTCGCCATGACCCACGGCTTCTTGGTAATATTTTTGAAATATGCGAGTTTGGCACGCTCGGTACCCATGCCATGAGCATCCAAATACTTTTCGCCAATTTTTACCACGATATGCTGCGATTTGCCGGTTGACTTATCCACCATCATCACTAATTCCCCGCCATGCACTTTTTGGATAGCCCGCGCAAGCGGATAACATCCTGCATCCTGCCATGTTTTGCCTTTAACCGCGGGATCTGTGTTCAGCAACTCATTAGCCTCATTAGAAGTCATCGCTTTTTTTACCTGCCCACCAATATCTTTTTTCGCCACGGTACCACCCGACTCTTTTGAGTGCTGGCATCCGCATGACGAGGCGATCTCCGCCCCGTTCATCATTTTACCGCCATAGCAATATTTTTTATTCCCGGAATATTTTATTTTACCAGGCACTTCCAGCCCGCTGGCTGCAAAGGCCACCCCGCCACCGTCCACGTTAATTATCGAAAGGATCTCGCGGGAGGTTAATTTTTTGCCGTCGAACTCGTAAACCTCCGTGCTGGCGACCGCTGGCGCCGTAATAACAACTTCGCCGCCCTGCATTTCAATGGGCTGACCGGTGGACTTCACTTTCCCCTTGATGCCGCCCTCTTTATGCAGTTTGCCGGTCAGGTAGCCGCCCATGGTACCGTTTTTGTGTATCACGGTTTGGCCATCTCTTTCGCCGATCATGGCGCCACCTGCTTTGGTCTTTTTCAACCCGGTTTCGGTTACTTTCATGATTTATTAATTTGTTGTACCTCCTGTAAAATGAAGATAGACGAGCCTTCCACGGGCTGGTGAACAGTTGGTAAATATTGCAGTGATATCTGCGGAGTGTGTGAAATCTTTCCCTGTTCGGTTTGCAGTCATATTTAAGGCTGTCATTGGTTGGGGAAAAATTTACACCAAATTAGCCTTTTTTTTGAAAATCCGCCGAATTGTTGTATAAAAGAAAGTATTCCGGAAAAATAAGTACTTTCACTACGGATTTTTATAGAATATTGGATTTTAAACCCGGGGTTGAATTTCTATTCTGACCCCTTTTTTTGTAACCCTGAATTTCCCCCGTTCATGAAATACCTCCTTCTACTACTCGCATGCCTGGCTCTGCCTGCATGCTACAAAGAATACAGTTGCGAACATGGCTGTAACCCTCCGCCACCTCCGCCGCCCGTTCTTTATACTGATAGTCTGAATGTGGTAATTAACGGTGACGGGCAGGAAGTAATTACCAACAAATTTCCAAAATTTAATAAGGGATACCCCCTGCAATCGGTAGTTCTTTCGACATGGGTATCGCTGTCCTGTGACCTGGATATAAGTGATCAACGCTTTGGCGTTTATTCCGGGGATATTGGCGAGGGCCGAATAGATTCTGTTTACGATCAGGTCATTTACCGGACATTTGATTTTACAGCAATGGAAATTTCCCCCGGAAATAGCGCAGGTCTTTTCACCGGGCAGTCTTTAGCCTGTTATGATAGCATGACGACCGGCACCGAACCATTCATAGGTCAGGATAGCATTCCTATTCGGTATGCTACCTCTTCGTTCATGCTTTTCCCCGACAGCCTGCACAATTATATTAATTACTCAAATGTGTTTTGGGATAATGTCCAAATTTTTATAGTTTACCATTATTATAAATAGCCCTCAATTATTCTATATGAAGCCCGGATTAAAAATCATGACCGTTGGTTCCGTTCTGATAATTCTTATTTTTATCTGCATGTGGATTGGTAGTTGCTGGCATGATGCACATCCGGCGATAACTCATTAACTTTACTCCGACAAGTTGCTCCCAAAGCAGTTTATACACTATGTAAGGGTGAAGAAAAAAAGAAGCCCTGGTAATTACCAGGGCTTTTCATTTCTCAAATGTGCTTCAAATCATTTTTTTCTACGTGGTTGCCGCTGCGCCGCCATCTGCTGTTCCACCATCACCTGCAGGTGCTGCTGCTGGTGTGTTCGCTGTGATCGCCGCTGCCAGGGCCGCTGTGCTTGTTTCCAGTGAAGTTTGCAACGCTGCAAGTTTAGCCGGGTCTGTTCCTGCATCTTTCAACTGCTGTGACAGGCCGTTAAGTAATGTGATCGCTGACTGCTCAACCGTAGTGTTGTTTGTCACGTCCGCCGTGAGTTGATCTAAATCCATGATAATTGTTTTTTGATTGTTAGTGTTAATATTAACGATTTTCAGAATTTCATCAATTTTTTTTTCCAGGCGTTCAAGGATCTCGCTGCCCTGGTGATAATGGTAGTGGGTGTGATTGTGTGTTGACATGACAATAGCGGTTTTTATTACAAAAATAGTACCGGACAATTTTACTTCGTAAACCAATATAAGAAAATGGAAAGGGCCAGTACGACGATCCACAATAAACAACTATCGCACCCAGTTGGCGCTTCATCGCGTTTTCGCATACTATAAATGGAATTGGTATCAAATCAACTTGTGCAATGTAAATGATCTTTTCAATTTATCGGTGCTGGCGGATCAACTTTATTTCTTCCCGGGTTGCGCCTTTCGCCTCCAATGCCTTTGTACACTATCCAATTGCCTGGCGGGTCGCCCTCGCCGTCCCAGGTCTTAATTGCCACCACAGCTTGCAGGAAATCAGGATAGCAATACCGGCCAAAATATGACCATTGTTCAATACCAATTATCAGTGCCACAGAAAAGAGTTGAGTTCTTACCCCACACAAACCACGCCCCATAAAGTCCTGCAAATGAAAATACTCTCCTTCTTTTTGAAGGTGCTTTATCAGGTCCTCGTTGGTTAAATCTTCATCAAACATTGCTCAAATTTTCGATTCCGTATATTTTGCCGAACCATACTCCCCATATAAAGCCAATATCTTCCCAGGAGTTTTCTGCCACGAATTCGTAGGCGTTTTCGGTATAATTTTTATCAAACTCTCCACTATTATATTTTCTGCGGGCCATATCCTGAATGGCTTCACCCACTTCCTCAAAATGGCACATATCCCTTTCTGTGTTGTCCACCGTATCGCAGACCGGCAGGAATTCCTTCAATAGCAATGCACGGTGATCGGCGCCAATTTCTCCCAGGGACGTATGATCCGGAAGGATGCACGGCACTTTACAGGCCATTGCCTCGGTTGCTGTCAGCCCCCATCCTTCACCACGCGAAGTGCTCAAATAAACGTCTATTGAATTATAGATGCCGTTAAGGATTTCAACGTCCACCTGACCGTTTTTGTCTGCATCACGCGGGAACATATAATCCTTGCCTTCAATAAGCCCCAGTGAGTTCAGCAGTTTATATAAATCCCATCCCTTTGGATCCACCGGGTTCATGTGCAAATAAAGGAACGGTGCCGGAATGCTCTTGTCCCAGTTTTCCCGCGCATGCATGTACCCGAAAATAGCCGTGGGAATATCTTTGCGCGGTTGGTTGCGGTTTATCACCCCAACGATATAGTTCTGTGCATGCTGTTTAAAATAGTTTCTCCGGAAGTTATTTCTTGCCAGTACTTCCATCGGATAAAATTCCTGAAGGTTGATCCCGTGATAAAGGTTAGCGACAATTAACCGTGAAGGAGGTTTCAATTTGGCAATTTCTTTCTGCCCGTATTTTGTATAGGTAACTGCCATATCGAAAAATTCCAGTTCATCGAGTTGTACGATGTCCTCCTTAAAATATTTCTGATATTCCTTCGGCCACTTTGAAAGCTTGCCCTTGTCGAATTCCTTATTTTTGACCCGTTCCTGTATAGGGCCATCCACCGGGAAGTAGATGATAGACTTAAAGGTTTTCCGCTGATTTGCATATTTCCTGTCCCGGATCATTCGTATTAATGGCACCATACCGGCCACTGTGCCCAGATCCTGCAAAATAAAAATGCCATCATAATCTCCGTCCTCCAGTTCTTTAAGAAAACTCATGCGCCCGAATTCGCCACCGTCTTTAACTATGGTCGCGATGCCCAATTTTCGTTGGCTTTCCGCTGCGGAAACTACTTTCACCGAATCCTCATATTCCTTGTATGGTTCACCAAAATAATTGATGGCAATGATATCCAAACGGATATTAGCCTCAAAGCGTTTTTTTACCTGGGCGACAATATTTCGGGAGACGGTGGCATAGCCGGTCATGGTAACATCCGCAGGGCCGTAATCAAATAAGCAAAGTATTTTTTTCATCGCTATTTTTTAAATGGCAAAGAGGCTTTTTGCTGGCGGTTTGCTTTCCATCCCCTCTTCGGTTTTTTTAATGTCCGCCTGTTCTTCCGTTAACTGAACATCCGTGAAATTACCATTGCAGGCTATCTGCAGCACAATGGCCGCGTTCTTAAATTCCGGGTTATCGGCACGGACTGTTAAATTACATTTCGGGCAGGCCGTAGTGCATGGAAACCCTTTAGCCTCAATTTTATTAAACGTGTTTTGAATGGGTATCCGGGGCGTAAATGGGCAAATCGTTTCTATACCATCCTTATACACGATGCCCGCTTTAATCGTGTACTGATGCATAAATGCTGCAAAAATTTGCTGCTGCTGTTCCTGGTCGTTTTGCTCTTCCATGATCATTTATTTAAAGATGAAATTAATCTATTCCCTGTTCGGGCTTTCCTGGTATGGATTTAACGATATAGGTTTGTGGGGCTCCTACGGCCTTTTTATATTTGCCTGTTGCTGCCATCATATTTTTTACCAGCGTCCAGTCATGACCGTACACCGGCTCATGCGGCGGCATGGTTCGCAGGAAGTCAGTGCGAATGATCAGCTCGGAGTGCCCGATCATGCCTTCCTGAAACTGGGTATTGCGTGGCGCATTGTTTGGTTCCACATAACTGTCGAATGCAACAAAATCCAGGTCGGTGCCCTCAATTTGTGATAAATAATTTTCAACATGATTGGGTTCAGTTGTATCATCGCTCCCCATGAAAATAAAATGTTTCCCACTCGCCTCTCGTATATGCTTATTCCGAATGGCTGTGCCCCAGTTTCCGCCATGCTCTACACAATCTATTTGTATCTTAAACCCGTCAAGATACTTATCAGATATATAATCCTCTATTGTCGGAGAGGGATCGTTATAGTAAAGAGAAAATACTCTTTTCAGTAAATCAATATCCCCGTCAATAGTAATAAGCAATTCGATATTTTTCCTGACCGTCTGCTTTCTTATACATTCGATTGCGCGTAGTGTCCTTTCCGGCCTCTTATAGCATGGAAGCGATACGGTAACTTTTGGTAATTCCGGTGTCAGGTATTTAATGCCAAATATCTCGCTCATATTTTCAGTTTTGACCCTTTTTTGCAAATGACAATCCCGCTATTTTCATTTTCTCCATCGTTTTATGTGCCGCCCATACGTGTGCCAGAAATATTTATGGCCAACTACCCAGCATAAATATGAGACAATAAAATACGCAATGTCACGCTTCGTAACTGTAAAAGCTACACATAAAAATGCCACCAGTAAATTGGAAAGCAATGCCATGCATGTGAGAAGCGTTAATTTATAATCACTCATTACTTGAAATTTTTCCTGTAGCAATATTCCTCATACGTTTTTTTGATCCCCTCGTACAGGGACGTGAATTTAAACGCCGGCAGCAACCGGGTAAGCCGGGCACTGTCAATGTTCTTGTTGATCTGCCCATCCGGCTTTTGCGGATCAAATGCCAATCCCAGGTTTTGCGCATTGCATGCCTTTAGCGCAATAATCGCAATATCCTGAATGGTGTGAGCTTCAGGCCCCGCAATATTCAGGTCTTCGGTAAAATCCTGCTTTATATACTCATGAATGATCCTGGCCACGTCCGGGCTGTAAACGAATTGCCGCATAGGTTTGCCGGTTCCAAAAAGGTCTAAATAAGTCTTCCCGTTTTTCAGGGCATCATATATCTTAATGATCAGTGCCGCCACAAAATGGCTTCTCTCCAAAAAGTATTGATCGTTCGGCCCGTACAGGTTCGCCGGGATCAGGCAGGAATACTTTGTGCCATACTCCTTATTATATGCCTGTATTTGCACATGCATGCATCGTTTTGCATAACCGTAAGCGAAGTTTGAAGCAGCTGGCGCCGATTCATGGATCATGTCTTCCGTCATTGGGTAACGGCTGGCCACATCCGGGTACATGCAGGAACTTAGGATAGCCACAAATTTTTTTGCGTCATTCCTCTGGGATGCCCGTAGCACGTTGGTATTGATCAGGATATTTTCATCGTAATAGTGCGCAGGGTGCTTTATGTTATCTTCAATGCCCCCTACCCGCGCCGCCAGGTGAATTACCGTTTTTGGCTTTAGCATTTTAAACAAGGCATCGACGGCGCCCTGATTCGTCAGGTCGCAATGCTTACGGGTCAGGAATATCACTTTGATGTCGCCACCCATTACCTTCTGCAGGTCTTTACCCAGCATGCCGGAGCCCCCGGTAACTAATGTATCTATCATGGTTAGAATTTTCCCAACATAGTTTGTCTATAATCTCCCCTCATAAACACTTCCCAATTAACCTCTTCCAATATTGCATAGTCATACGTGCCGCTGACCCAACGCCCGTCCAGGTAAACCGTTTTGTCGTCTTCCATGTGGACAATATTTTCGTCGTAGAACACTTTTGCAAACAAGGCCCATCGGCCCAGTGCCCACTGGCCATATGATTTTTCCGGATTGGAGTGGCCATGGTTGTAGGCATAGCCAGATCCCACGCCACCAAAATGTATTAACTTGAGCCCGCAATCCATGTGTGCGTTCAGCGGATGGATGGCTTTTGGTTTTTTTCCGCTTTCATCCTGCCCGCCGATCATATAATCACTTATAAAATCTATTTGCGCCCCGCGCTCCAGCAAATAATGGGTAACGGGGTCGAAAAAATCAAGCACTGGTATTCCCTTCCAACTTTCCGCTCCCTGGCACATCCGGTGGAACTGCTCAAAGGGCAGTTCAATCTTTTCCCGTATCCGGATACCGGTGAAGTACGTTGAAATGGTATCCGGGTAGGCTTCCAGACCCGGCACCCCAGATGGATTATTGCCATAACACCGCCTGCTTCCGACAATATCCCATCCGCGTTTAAAAAAATCTTCTATCAACGATACAGCCTCACTTTTGAAAAACACATCCCCGTCGAAATGAATTACCCCGGCACCGGTGCCACTGAAAAAATTGAGCACCAGGGCGAATACATACGCCGTGCCTTTGTGCCCTTCCATGTACATGGCCTGGATATCCACCGCGTTGATCAATTCAAGGACAGTGTTGTGGTGATCAGCAACCGGCCCCATATCCTCAAAATCCTGCAATGTCCCGAATACATGAACTTTCAGGTCATGGTGCCGATGGAAGCTTTCCAGGGCTATACGGGTGATCTTCCCGCAGTTATAGGCCTCCGTAAAAATAAACGTTGGTAACGGCTGGCTGTTTTCTGTCCGCGTTTCTGTCCAGGGTTTTGTCTGCATCATTACAACTTTTTTGAAATTTTTTTTACAACTTTCCGGGAATTTTTTAACCTCTTCTTATTTCGGGTATTCCCCCGAAAAAACTGTCCCAAAGGAAATCTTCCGGGCACACGAATTTTTTTGACACCTCAAAATTATGAACCACGGCCTCGGCATGATCAAAATAATGCGTTCCGTCAATGCGCTTTAATATGAGTTCCAGTGCCTCGGCTGAATGAAATGACAATATGCCGTTAGTGTCAAAACCGCAATCGTATTTTAAGGTCAGTGGGTCCGGGCCCCAGTATATAGGTATGCATCCGCACTGCATCACGTCAATTAATTTTTCAGTTACCCAGATTGGGCTCTGCTCATTTTCTATGACAATGGAATAACGATATTCCTTCAGGGCCTCCAATTTATTTTGTACAAACTGATATCCGTTGCCATAAATACCGTCTATTTTATCCCGATATTTATTAATTAATTCGTGCCGAAGTTTGTGGCCTTCCGTGAGCGTTTTATTTGAGGCAATGATGGAAACGTTTTTGGATTTACTCAATGTGTACAATCCTCTGTCCGGCTCTTCAATCCAGCAACCACCGAAAAAATAAAACTGGTATAACGGGAAATTGCCCACCCGGAAACTCTTGCGCCTAATCAGGTCAGTCTGGTGCGTGAGTACAACATTAAATTTATGCTCATTCTCCATAATGAACTGGTAGGACTGCGAATTGATGCTGGGCGGCTCAATCAGCCAAGCGATTTTAATTTTTTCGCTGTAAGTGTCCACTAAATGAAAGTGGGATTCCGTGATCACGATCACATCATTGATATTCTCCGTGCCCCGGTACCAGTCGAAATATTTTGGGTAGATTTTCAGATCTCCACTCCCCAGTGAAGTGCCGTGCGCAAATATGGAATCTGCGATTCGGATACGTGGCTTATTCTCCATTTTTTCTCGTTTTTAATCTATATTCGGAAGCTTCAAACCAATCTCTCATGACATTAGGAATGTTATTAAAATCTCCTTTTGAACGAAGGGGATCTATAAAAAAGAATAGCGAGTCTTCCTGCTCCGACACGAATTCTATAAATACGCCGATCTGCATGCCAATGGGTATATCGTGAAATTTAGTCCGATCCTTACCGCCCTCGTCAAATAAATAATTCCATTCTATTTCCGGCTTCTTTTTATACCGGTCAATCCATTCGGCAAATATTTTAAACTGCCGCGGAAATTTTTCTGCAATCTCATTCCAGAAATTTGCCTTATTCATCAGCCTGCTGCGTTTCATGTCCTGTTCGCTCATGATGATGGGTATTTTATTTTGAGTAAATCGGAATACGTCATGCTTACCGGGGAAGGACCCGGGATCTGCTCCGGTTGGGGGATCAATTCCGCTTTTGTGTAAATAAATTTATCCAACCCATCATCCCAGGCAATTTTACCGGCAATGCCCCGCTTTTTTAAAAATGCGGTCGCCTGTTGGCCCCAGTTGCTTTCATCCCGCATTTCGGCGGGCCAGAATAATTCGGCCATTAGGTCGATCACTCCCTGTACGTAATCCGGCACCCTTTCTTCCACGGAAATATACTTTGCCATGTGCGCACTTTGGATGTCTGCCAGTTCCCGGCGCTGATTGAGTTCAAGAATGCTGATCGCGGAATAAAAGTCCAGGTCGGCCTGCTTGGTTACCCGGTTGAAGCCGGGCGGGTGATCAAGGTGCATAAGTTCAATGGGCGGGCTATCGCAGGCCCCAACAATCCCCAGTAATTGCATTTTATAAAAGAAAGCGGCATCCTCGATCGAGTACTCCGTAAAAAAGCAATCGTCAAAGCCGCCGACCTTTACAAATAATTCCTTCGTGAGAAAAATGGAGCCTCCAAGTGCGCCAACTTTCGCCGGCGATACGTCTGGATTCCCCTTGTGAAAGCTTTCCACGTAGGCCACATCATCCAAAATAAAATCAGTAAGCGATTTATTGCAATGCAGCAGGCGCCGCTCCGTGAAGGTTTGAACGGCATCCCTGCCTACCATGTTCTTAAACACGTTTTCAAAAAAGTTCCTGGGTACGATAATATCCACATCGTGGAATAAGAAGTAATCACAGTGCTGCATCATGATGGCCCCGATATTGTGCGCCAGGCATTTATTAAAGGGCTTGCCTTTCTGTGGTATCCAGATATAATTTACCCAGTCCGGGCACAAGGGCTGGTGCTGCGGGTGTTCGCTGTGCTCTACAATGGTCAGGGAAATTTTGATGCCCGCTTTCTGAATTGCCTTTTGGAAGTACTGGCAAACGGGCCGGTTAAATTCTGTGCGGCCATGGACGGGAATAATGATCGCCACGCTAAAATGGCCCTCGTCCCTGATGTCCATTCTACAGGTTTCCAGCAAAAGTTCGTAATGTCGCAGGCCTGCCCGCAATTCGTGAAAAATGTCCATGAGTGATATTGTTTATAAATCTATGGTTTCAAAAAAACCGTGAAATCAGTGTGATCGGCGCATACATTATGGAAAACTTCCTTGAACCGGGAATCAAAATGCTTTTTTAATTCGCGCATTACTTTGTCCCATTTTTTTGGTTGGTCTTCACTAATGCCGATTTTAGAAACGCAGTGTACCGATCCCAGATTAGCACTTTCCTTTACGGTGTAATGCTTTGGCAGGATACTTTTTACAAATGACAGATCCTTGTTTGATATCATGGTGTATAGTTTAATTCTGTGCCGGTAAGGGTGAAATATAGGTTTTGGAATTGGTGGAGGCATTTCACTTTTACGCGCAGCCATTGATGCACCCAAAGAATATCGGCGCCTCCCCCAAACTGCACAAGATTAAATATCCGCAACCCTTCAACATGATTATTATTTGGAACTTTTAAATCCCAATAATAAGTATTGCCATTTGGCTCTTCTTCGTCAATATCATTAGACAATCTCGCAATGCCTTCAGATATTCCTGCCGCAAATCCGCACTTCTCCAATATCTCCGGTGTTAACGCAATTGGTTCTAAGATATATTTTGAATTGTGGCCATAACTTGTCCATTTTCCAAGTTCGCCATCAATGCCGAATCTTCTATAATGAATAATTTCTTTATCCCAACCAATTTCGGAAACCTGGGCAATTTCTTTTCGATGAGGGTCGAAAATCCAATTTCCAATCCGTAAGTCATTTTCTTCTATCATGGCTTGTAAGTTTTCTCGAATTCCTCATAGAGTTCCGCCGTGGTCTTTTTTGAGTGCGGTGGCCTGCCGGGCGGATACCAGTGCCCGTCGAATGCAATGGGCTGATTTTTATTTAACCACTGCCCAAATGCAATAGTCTTTTTCTTTCCGTGTTGTTCAAATATTTTCGTAACCTCATTTACTATATCGGCAAAGCTACCGGCAACAATACCATCGCTCAATGTATCCGCTACCTGTTTTCTATTTTCCGACCAGTCCGCGTAATTGCGATCCATAAAGTCACCGACCGTTGAATCATCCTTTGGATCATATACACTCATGAGAAATACCGTTTTGAATGTGAATAATTACGCAACCGTTCGGCAATATCCTCTTCAAACTTTGCCCAGTCCTGCCCCAGCACAGCGTTGACATTTATATGCAGGTTGTTCCGCGCGTCCGTCTCCGCGCTCTCCCAGGGGAACAGGTTGGCGGTCACAAAAATGCACTTCCCTTTTATCCGGCTCCCCAGTACTTCCATAATTCGCCGGTAGGTTGGCACGTCCGCCTGATCCGGGCTGACAATTACCGTCAGGAATACGATATTATCCCCGCTGTCAAAAATGTTATACAGCCGCTTGAACCGCCGCGCATATTTTTCGATCATGTCCCGGCGCTGCCCTTCATAATCATCGGTCTCTATCACGTCATGGGGGAACCATGCGCCGTTGGGATGGCGCTGGGTGTGCCGCTGTACCTGCCCGATGAACTGGCGGGCGTATGCCTCCACGTCCCCCTGAATGGATACAAGTTCCAGGACCGCAGTGAGCGGCAAATCTACCCAGTCCAGCGGGAGGGAGTTTCGGCGTTTAAAGGATCTGACCATTATAAAGGCAGCACTGCAGCGAAGGCCCAGGGGAACATACTGGTAATTGCGCAGGTGCTTGTAATCCTGTTCCTTGTTGAGGATGTCGGAAAACCCAGCTCGCTGGAAAGCAATATGCGGCATGGTGCAATAGCAGTTATAAATGGCATGCAGGCTTGATATGTTGAGATCCACCTTGTCGTGTCGTTCCAACACCCGGTGAAGGGCCGGGAATATGGATGCTTTGGCGCCATAGGCATGCGTGGCAAATGTGCGGGTGATCCGCACTATGTTTTCGGCACCGTCCACCGGGATCACCGGCGTATCGTGATTGCCCCCCAGGTAGATCATTTCCCAGCGGTCGGGCAGTTCGGCCATGAACCGCATAAACAATTCATTGAAATTCACGGCCAGTTCCACATCATCCTCAAAAACAAAATAGTTCTTCAGCCCCCGGGACATGGCCAGTTGCACCACTTTTAAATGGCTCATGGTACAGCCGATGTCGCCAGGCCTGCCTATTTCATTATCCGACGACTGGAAATCTCCGATCCCCAGAAGCTTGCCATCCACCCCATCGACATATTCGACCTTTATGCCGTGGGCGGCAAATTCCTGTTCTACCTGGGCTCTGCGATCAGGGCGCCGGGCAAGGTTGATACAAAATACCGCGTCAAATAATTCATTAATCAGCATCAGTGAAATGGTTTATGATGTCAGAAATAAATCTAATCTCCGCCTTTGTCAGAAACGGATGGTTTGGTATATAAAGGCCTGCCTCCTGTACGTGTTCGGCCAACGGCATTCTTTGATCTCCCTGACTTTTTTTAAAGAATGGCTGGTTACTCATGGACCCGGAAATTAATGGCCGGCATTCAACTTCGTTTTTTATCAGTTCCTTTATTATAGCATCACGCTTTGGATGAATAACCGGGTAACCCAGGTTGCTGACCATACACACTTTTGCTATATCCGGTTTCCAATGGCTATTTATTATCAACTGGTCATAGTGCCAGAAATTATTATCCCTGTTGATCGTAAAGTAATCAAGCTTTTTTAATTGCCGTAGGCCCAGGAACGCATTTATTTCAGTTGACCGTACATTAAATCCCGCCTCATAAAAAGTGTACAACCGGTTGAAGTCGTCCACTTTCCACTGCATTTGCAGGGCCAGTTTTTCCTTTTCCGGCAAGTCCCTGTCCCAGCCGTGAGATCTTAACATCAGCAGCAGGTGATACAGTTTTGTGCTGTCCGTGGTGATCATGCCGCCCTCAATCGTGGAAGTGATATGACCCATGTAACTGCTGCAGGTGGACATGAGCCCGTACTTTTCCAGGGGCCTGCCATGGATCTTGCTGTTTTGGCTTTCACAATTATCCATGATCAGAATTACTCCGTACTTCCAGCACAAATCAACGATCTCTGTCATTTTTTGCGGTGGCATCCCCAGCACCGATACCAGGAAAAATACTGCTGGCTGATGCTTCACAAACAACTCTTCCAGAAAATTCATTTCTACAGACAGATCTTCCGCATTGATGTCGCACAGCACCGGTTTTAATCCAAACTGAACGAGTGGTGCCACGGTCGTCGCCCATGACAGGGCCGGGGCGATTACAATGTTATTGCGCATGGCCCCGGACGCTACCAGGGCATACACTGCCAGTAAATTGGCATTGCTCCCGGAAGAAACAAATACCCCGTATTTGCGGTCGCATTTTGCGGCGTACGCTATTTCATAATGCAGGGTCAATTCCCCTTTGGTAAGCCGTGGCGTTTCGTCCTGTGATAACCACTCGCACAGTGCGGCAATGTCCGCCTTGTCGATGGTATCCTTTACCAGTTTTATTGGTTCCATATCAGTTCTCTTTTATGGGCGCCAATATTATAGATGGTTTCCAGGTTACTTAAATAGTCTTTCGGGGAGGTGCAACGGGTAAGTTTCGTAGGGTCTTTTTTAAACTTGGCAATTAATTTATCGAAGTCAGCAATTCCCGCATCAAGGATTATGGTAATTGCCGTAATAAAGGGCCGGGAGCGTGAACCGGAGAACTCTTTAAACTGCCCGATCAGCTCAGCGACTTCAATAGCCTTGCTCTTCGTGTTGCAGACAAAACGCCCATTCTTAAAATCATCTGCATGGTGGCCCCCGCTGTCTTTTACTGTCTTTCCAGAAAGCAGACTTATGCATACAGAAAGCGGCAAACGGTACTGATCCATAAAATTCCGCAGTTCGTTATAGTGCTCATTATCATTTTGGGCGAAGCAATTAATATAATTTGCCGCACTCCATTTTTCCGTTGCATTATTAACCTTCGCAATGTCTGTTAATTCCAATCGTTCGGAAAGGACATAATAGACCTTTGATTTTAATTGCCTGCTTACAAAGAACCGGTGTTGTCCGTCAATAATATCCAGGCGGTTTGCATTCTCCACGCACAGGATCGGGCACAGCCGGAGTAAATCCAGACCTCCGAGAATTATTTTTTTCAGTTTTGCTATCTTCCGTTCAATCAGGGGCCTATTACCCTGGATCATGTTAAATAAGGCGTAGTCGTCCGAAAAATAAATTTTTGTGTTACTCTCTTTGTGGTGCATCGTCAAGGTTAGTTTTGGGTTGATCAGTTTTGCAGGCTTTTTTGTTCAGGGGGGAGCCCGCCTTTTTCCATAGGATGATGCCGGTAATTGCCGCTTCCGTTTCTGCGATCTCCTTTTCGATGGCCGGTATCATGTCCAAAGAAAAATCTCGTTTATAATCGCCCGCAAATTTATTTTTATTTTCCACATAAATTTCTATAGAATTTACGCGGTTGTACAGCTGGTTAAGCCGATCATTTAGAAAATCCATGAGAACCTTGCTCATTTTCCTTTTTTAAAATGTTTGCCCATCAACTCAATAAATGCTAATTCGGCGCATTGCTCAACCACGCTGTTGCCAGCGGCACGAAGAATGTCTTCTCTAAAGTTGTACCCAGCAATTGTAAAGTCCAAGCCGGGTTCAACTTCGCTTTGGCCAGATTTAATTTTTCGATTATCGTCAATTTCTTTCCATACTTCCTTTCCCAGCATTTTCTTAAAACTCTTCCCGCTTTTATTCCATAGGTTTCGTAGAGTAGGTGGTAACCGTATTGGCCCGTGTAGTGTTCTTGGTGCCTCCCAGGCATGCTGAAATTCTCCCGGTCCGGCAGGCCACGCATCCAATTCCCTGACCCGCCCCACTCCTGCATGCTCCCTTGATTGTGTCCCCCGAATGTCGGGGTTGGCCATTTCCTGGATTCCAGCGTCACCACTTCGTTCAACGGTCGGGAGTTCTTCCCGTGTTGGTTGCTCTCCCCGCTTTTCCAATCCCTGGCGGACGGCGTTGGAAAGTTCACCTGTGTTGATAGATTCATCCCGTGCTCCCCCTTCAGTTGCGATGGGGTCGGTTTGGTCTGCCGGTTTTCGTTCGCCGATGCCCGTGGCGTTGCCCACTTTTGATTTTTTGCCGCCCCTACCAGGGTTTGCCCCCTTTTCCCGTCCGGTTGGTTCATTCCTTGTTCCGCTGCGGCTGCTGTCGGGGTCGGCCACTGTTTTACTGCTCCCGATAAATTCAGCACCACTTTGTTGTGATCCCCCTGACTGTATTGGTAATCCCCTCGCGATGATTTTGGGGTCGGCCAATTCTTTACCTGCAAGCTCAGTGCCGTTCCTCCCTGCTGATACTGCGTGTTGCGGTTCATGTCCGATGCCACGGGTGTGCTCCATTTCTGTACCTGATTGGCCAGATACATAGGTACCGATTTGCGGCCCGCCTGTTTCCTGTATTCCAGGCATTTTCGGATTGTGCTCTCCGATCTGAACCGTTCCACTGCGATGGGCGTTGCCCATTTCAGGACCTGATCTTCTATCCTCGAATTTGGATTTTCCGAATTCGTTCCTGTCATACCATTTGTTGATACTCTGGGCGTACCCCAGTTCGATGGCAAGGATGAAGAGGCGCCCCCTCTCATGTGGTGCGCCCGCTTCCTCCGCAGTAAAGATTCCTGCCTCAACTGAGTAACCCAAATTTCGTAGGCTGCGTTGTACAATCGGATACGTTCCCGTAAGGTGGTCGTCCACGTTCTCGAAAAAGCACCAAAGAGGTCTAACTGCCGCGATTGCTCTTCTAATAGACGGCCAAATGAATCCCTTATAAAGGTGGCCTTCCCGTAGCCCGGCAAGCGATTCTCCAGGACATGGATATCCTCCAACGAAGCCGTGTATTTTTCCACGAAAAGGCGATGCATCGAAGGTTTTAGCATCCGTCCAAATAGGTGCGGGAGCCAATACACCCGCTTCCATGCCCGCAACCAGGTTCGCAATGATGATGCTTTCGATCTCCACGTAGGCAGCGACACGGCATTTAATTCCAACTCGTTCAAGTCCTCTTTCGATGCCAAGAATTCCGGGACAAAAGCTGATGACAGCGGGAGATTGGAAGGGATTATCCACATAGTCTTTCCTCATTTAATAAGCTATTCGTATGTAATTATCTGGCATGATGTCTATTGCGTCATATTCGGTATCCGCCCCAAACCAATTACCGTTGGCCGGTGCCACCACGATCTTTTCCGGGTCGGTATTGAGTAGTGCCGCCCATAGCGAAAATGTGCTATTGCTGATGATCTGGTGATCATGCCTGCTCATGGTGTACATATCGAAGAGGGCATCCTTAACCGGGTCGTCAAAAGTGCTGCTGACGAACTCAAAAACGCAGCCTGGAAAAAATTCCTCGCCCATATTTTCCCGGCACCAGTCAATATCATCGCTGTACACGGTGTACCGGTAATATCCCCGGTCGTTTAAATAAGTTACTGCTTTTTTGATGTATTCAAGGGTCACAGGCGGGTGTATGTCCCTGTATTCCACATAATCCCCCCGGCGTACATGAACCGATACCCGTCCGGTATAATCGTATGGAATTTTTAGTAACTCAATTTGAGAAAATCCCTCGCGGATCTTGGCAAAGACCTCTTCCTTTTGATCCCAGAAATATTTCCAGCTCTGGAAATAACCAATTAAGCAGACCTGCTCCCTTTTGGGAATTTCCCGGTAGGTAAATCCCTGCTCGTATAAATACCCGAAGTCCTCAAACTTAGAGGTAAGCACCGGCAAATGCTTCATATATATGGCGTACTTCTTATAATCACCAAGCGTCTGGGGGATCTGGTACTCGAAGCCGTACCGTTTGCAATAGGCAATGCAATTAGCGATCTGGAATAGTTGGTTGCCCAGGCCACCAACGAGTTTACAGGTGATCATTTATTTTCCGGTTTTGGTAGTTGGTTAATTCTGAAGTTCAAGGCTGCTGACCGGCGAAGGTTCTCTGCAGTCGGATCAAACTGGAAGAGCACAAACCAGCCGTTGGTAAAGTCAGTTAATGGCCGGTCATGCTTCAGGTATTCATTAAAGGCAATCGTGTCGGCTTCCAGGTCGTCAATTACTGATTTTAAATTACCACTGTTGACGCTTTCCATGTACAAACTGTTAATTGCCGCACACCATAGCACCAGTCCGAAAGCGAAATTGGCATTATTATAGGCCGGAGTGTTTACCAGTAACTCTTTTGCCATCTGCATGACAACGGGCGTATATATATTAACAATCGACCTGCATGGGCTCCCGGTGCTATCCTGAAAGCCATTGGCATCAAAGTTTGCCAGATATTGAATATGATAGGAGCCCCCCTTTGAAGGGTATCCTTCCGTTCGGTAATCGCCAGGCGTAACCGCCAGGGTTTTGTAGTTTTCACCAAACCACGTTGCGAGATCAATTAATTCCTGTGTCATTAGTATAGTGATTATTGTTGAGCACTTTTGCGCATGGCCTCTCTTTCTTCCTCCGTTGGCGGATCAAAGCCCAGGGCAGTAAAGATGGCATCCGGCACACAGTCATTCATCATTTCCACCCGCATGCGAAATCTATCATCCGGATCAACCGGTTCATCAAAATCGCCGTCAATTACTCGGCGCCTGATGTCATTTAATTCCGGGAACTCCGTCAGGTCTTCGACCAGTTGCATCTTCGGGCAAAAACAATCAGCATATTCAGGGTGCTCCGGTATGCAGTCAAACTTAAAATCGTTATATCCCTCGTTAGCGGCCCGTTCAACGATCTCCCGGTATTTAACAGGGTCACGCGCGGTTAGAATTTCAGCAAGATCTTTGGTTACAGGCATCGTTTTGGTTATTGAGAAGCGTTAAAGGGTGTGGTAAATGTTTCGCCGCCTAAATTACCGCCCCACTTTCTACTATAGTAATCCGCGTTGTGACGGTAATTAGCGTTCAGCTTTTTATCTTTTCCAATGGAGGCACTCCGGGTATGTAATTCCGGGTTGAGAAATGAGGCACTCATGATCTGCAGCCCGGCAAGCTTCATCCGGCGTTCGTAATCCTTATCCTCAAAATAGGCTCCCTTGAAATTTTCATCAAAATAACCAATTGTTCTGAATGTCTTACGGGGAATTATAAAAGAAGAGAAACCTTCCTGCTGGCTTACAAAAAAATCCTGCTCTTTGTGGAGCACAATAAAGCTTTCGACCTGCTTGCCATTTTTATTCAAAAGCAGATCGTCATTTAATATAACGGCATGCGTGTGTTTAATAAAGATCATATTGCACAGCGCATTCCAGGACGCGGCCACGCTGGCAGGATCACTGCGGGTCACTTTCAAAAAAGGTTCGTTATGATATATAGGAACGAGATTCCCGGTGTCATGTACAAATATCAAATGGGGCGGAAAAAATTTTAAGTACTTATCAAGAAACGGCTTTAACAGGTCATAGCGGTTAATTGTGGGAATTCCCAGGGCAAAGGTTACTTGTTCAGACATTACAGGTATTGTTATGATTTTTTAAAAGCTTGCTCTTCCATCCAGCCGGACGCATCCCGTTCAAAGCCGACCCAAATATATTTAATCCCGCCTTCCGTTTGTTCCGTTACCCCGTAAATCGGGGTAGTCAGTTTAATATCTTCCAGTTGTGCCACGATCCCGCGTTTGGTTACCTCTTCCGCCACAAATTGCAGCGCCGCCTTCCGGCTTTCGGCCTGGATGATCATGGGCTTCTCAATGTCCACGAAATACAGGTGATAAAAAATAATCCGCTCCCGTTCAAACGGTAGTTGCATATCCTCTATCTTTGGCGGGTAAACAGATTCGGATTCATTTTTACTTTTCCGCATGTAGTCAATTTTTTCCGAAAGGGTGCCTGGTTTGATCCGGGCACCTTTTTTATTTGAGCACTTTCATTTCAAGAACATTTTCCCGTAACTGAAAGCCTGTTTGATAAAGATTCGTTTTAACGTTCAAATCGTTAAGCACGTCTTTTACCAACGTTGCGGATTGTCCAAATCTAAATTTAGTGATGTTCTTTGGCAACCACTCTTCCAGACTACTGCCGTAGGTTTTCCCGGCACCGATCCAATCGCATACCATTTCAAGCACGTATAAGGCCGGCATCGCGATGGGCTCGTTTATTCCTTCCCTGTTCGGGTTAAACCAATACTCCGGATGATGGGGATTATGATTTTTATGGTGATGCCAAGCGGCTTCAAATTCCGATTTGCCTTTGCCGGTGGCCCGGTCATAGTTGAGATAACCGGTAGCTTCAGCGGCAGAAAATTTAGATAGATCATGTTCCCATAGATTGTTCAGGAATTCTTTTTTATCGCCAGCTTCAGGCAAAAATTTGCCGAGTATTCCAGTACGAGACATTTCCATGCCAGCACTTAAAACAGCGATTTTATGAGGTATTACCACGTTTTTAAAATAATCAAACAGTAGTACTCGCTGAAGTTCTCTGTTGTACACTTCATTTTCAATGTGAAACCGCCCATATAGCACATCAACAAGGTCTGCCAGATCTCCGCCGCCTGCTATCGTAATGAATGGTTCAAAAACCTCAATAAAAGTTTCGTAATGCTTTTTGCGCGAAAAAAAGTTCATATTGTTTATGTGTTAGTGAGTGAAAAATAACGATCCATGTTTTCGGTTAACCAGTCCTGATGCTGCTGCAAACTTACAAGACCCTCCGGTGTCAGAAAATCGGCAATAGTATGCAGCACGTCGAACAGGAATAACCGCTGCTCATAGGCTTGCAGGAATTCCAGGTCATGCAGATGCAGGTTCTTAACAATACTGGGGAGGGTCATTTTTGATCTGCTTTTTGTAATCATGCTTGTCCATGAGCTTTGCCATTTTTTGTATCTGCAATGCTTTTTCAAGTTCTTCGCGGGTCATTTCCCCTACAGTTATCTTTTTGCAATCTTCGTGAAATAAATTATTAGCGTTAATAAATGCGGTGTAAAACAAGTTCACTTCCCGCTTAAAAATTCCATGATAAAATCCAAACTTCGCCTCTATTTCAATGGAGCGGGACACTGTGGTATCTACTGCGCCTTTTATCTGCCCCTTTTCAACTATTCTATAAATTTCCTGCCCCGCCCCACAGACCGTACTGACTATTTGCGCGAATAGCCTTTCAGTTGTTCTTTCGCCATCCAGGTCAAACAGGTAGCAATTAATTTCCTCGCCTTCCACGTCCTCCATCGTGAAGCCGTGCTTTTCCATCAACTCCGCCAGTTTTTGGGTGGCATTGAATTTTTCGCCATCCACTCCCCGGTCTGCCAGGGCCTTCAGCTTTTTGGCAAGCTGTAAATATTTATAGTGATCTTCCATTATCTAAAAAATTTGAATTGAGAAGCCTCCCTTGAATACCAACCCTTCCGTAATTCCACCACGCAACACTGTACCCGACTGTTCGGGAATGTCTTCCGGGGTAAATGAGTAATTCCACGTAACCCCCACTGCATTATTTCCAATGTTCGGCTGTCCGAATTAATAATAGTAAGCCACGGCATGAGGGCTATTATATTGTCTGTCATTTCCATAACTGCCTTTAAATACCGGTATCCTTCCGCCATCGGCGTAAATGGCGGGTTCATTACCGCGCAGTCAAATCTTGATCCCTGCGGTATATCCTCAAACTGCTTTGGCGCATAAACTTTATGGCCGGCCTTTACAATGGCCCGCCGCAAATTACCTTGCCCCGGCGTTGGTTCAAGCACCGTTTGCGGATAAAACTCAAAGCATCCCGCTGAAATCAGGCCTGCCATATAATCGCAAACTACTGGAGGGGTCTGGAATTTCATCTGGCAAGTATTTCGTTAATTAACTGATCGCGGCTTTTATTGGAATACTCAGCCGGTGGCCGTTTTATTTTCGGCTTTGGTGCATCACGATGGGCCGGGTAATCGACAAAACGGTCTTTTTGCCGGGGGCTCCTTTTTCTTTTCTCCGGCCCCGGGATCTCCGTTCCAAAATCGGGGAACGTGGATGCTTTCGGGTCATAAGCAAGCGGTTCCCCGTTTAAAAGCCGGGCCTGCTTATCCTTTTTTTGCTTTTCCGCCAGTTGCCCTGGGGTCAGCCAATTTTCTGCATCATAACTTTTTTGCATGTAAAATGCTTTACTGTTTTGGCTTTGTGGCAGGAAGTATCTTTATAAATAATGACGCGAATAGTTCCGGGAAATACCCGTTAATAAAGTCAGTCGCCGCCTGTTCTGTTTCCCAGCAGCAAAAACCAACTTCCGCCATTTGAAAAAAGTACGCCTCTGTTTGCGGATTATAGCAGACCTTTTCCTTAGTCACGGTCTCTATGTAATACATATCCTTTTGCGCAATCTGCATGCCTGGCTTTCCGGCCTCGTCCCGGATCAGATCCATGTTGTCAACGATCCACGCCCGTATGCCATTTTTCTCAATCCGGTTATCGCGGATGCTGTCCTGCGCAGCGGAATAAGTTTTAAACTGGGTAATGTCCGCGTGTACACCGCCGCCGATAACCTTCACACCGCCTGGAGTAATTGATACATAGCCCTGCTTATCTCCTTTGCGTACCTTAATAACATAGAATACTTCCATTGATCAATTTTTAAATAGTTTGCTTTCACGCATATACCGGCTATACTGGGTAATCGTCGTCGGATCATTTTCCTGCAGCCCTTTGGTTATGACTTTAATATTGCGAAGACACATGCTGGGATTGGTGTATCCTACAAATTTCCCAATCTCACCTAACGAACGGAGCGGATACAGCCGCCTTGCGATCAGGCAAAACAGTTGCCTGCAAAATGGCAATTCCCCTCCGCGCGGCCCCTTTCGGATATCGGTGGCCTCCAGTTCAAACACGTCAGCGATGTCCTGCAAGATGGCTCCAAAAGTTTCTCGCTTTATGCCACACCGCCCTGCTCCGGATTTTTTGCCATTAAGCAACCCGTGCCGTACCACGGCAAAATAAGTAATGGCATCAATGCTGTATCTGGGTTTGTCCTGCCTTTCCATTTCCACCTGAAGATCTTCCAGTTCAGACTGGCGCCGTTTAAATTTTCGGATTGGCATAAGCATAAGCAGTCTCATACTACGGACCTTATGCCATACCTCCCTGTTTGTGGTTTTAAACATCGCTGCCAACTGATCGTAATTTTTGATCATGATGCTATTACGCAGTTCGTCCTCCTGCTTCTTTGTCCAAACCATACCCGTGATAATTATTATTTATTTAAAGCGTTCAAATAGCGCAATCATGCATTCATGCTCCGCTCGTTTTGCAGCGATCTGCGCGTCCAGGTACCCGTTTAATAATTCCTGATAGTCCCTGCAAGCAATTTCGCCCGATATCATTCTGGAAATCACCGACCGCTCAATGCCAGTAACTTCCGCCATAGATTTTTGACTGATCCGGAATACGGACATCATGCGCTTTATTTTATCTCCGTCGAAAATGGTCGGCACCCGTTTACCTTCTTTTTGCATAGTAATACTTAAATACTTCTAAGATGCCTTGTGCAATCCCTGACGCAATCAATCTAAATTCCTCTTCCTTTTCTTTTTTGATATCCTCCTTCGTGGCCTGACATGGAATAAATTCGCTTTTAAGATATGAGTACTTATCCGGGAAATATTCTTCAATCGTATAACAGTCACCAGGAGGGGTATCCTTATCCTCAATACCTGTACAAAATTCTCCGTAACGGGGCCCCGGCACATCGACATTGAAACTGATTGCCCCCCAGAATATTTTTACTTTCTTCCGCCAACCGCTGATATTGATACACATTAGTCGCATAATGTAATTAATTGTCGTCCGCCCTCATTTGTTGGATTGTAAGCGAATAAGCTATGCCCCGTGTTAACATTAAGAACAGTCCTTTCGCATCATCTATTTTCCGAGCGTCTTCAATACAAACAGTAATTTCAGTGACACGGACAGGTTTTACTGTAAAGTCTGGATCAATCACCGTTTCCCACATTTCGTTTATCAATTCTTCGGAAATGCCCGTAAGCTTCAATGTGAAATCCATGCTTATTATTTTAAGTCGCCAAGATTTTTACGAATGACAGAAATCCCTTTTGTCCGTTGGGTCTTTATTGTGCCGACCGTGAGTTTCAGGGTTTCGGCAATCTTGCGCGTAGTCATTCCTTCAATATAGGCCATGCGCATTATCCTTCTGCAGGCTGTTGGCAACCGATCAAGGACTGTGTAAATTTGCTGAAGGACTTCAGCATGTACAATCCCTTCCAGTACCGACCGGTCGCTATGCTCCCCGAACATTTCCAGATCCTTTTCCATATTGTTTTGACGCTTCCTTAGATTTTGCCAATTGAAAGCCCCGTTCCTTATCGTTACGTACAAATACGACTTCAATACCTTGATGTTTTCCATTTGCCCGCGCTTTGCCCAAATTTTTACAAACGATTCCTCTACGATGTCCTCTGCTGCGGATTGATCCTGGGTAATCTGGAATGCGTAATATAAATTGCTGGGATAAAGCATTTCAAAAACTTTTTTGAAACTTGATTCCTGCCCGTCACGAAAACCGGCAAGGAGTTCTTCGCTTTGCAAATTTTTAGGCCTGCCCATAAAATTATTTTAGTTAATAATCTGGTGATTTTAATCCGGATTCATCAATTTGACGCATCATGTCTATCGAAATTGCCGCTCCTATCATCTGACCAACTTCAGTGTGAATGTTTTTACGGGTGGCTTCGATATAGTTGATTGTGATATTATGGTTAACCTGGAATTCCAAAGTGGGAAACATAGTAGCAAAATATTTTTGCATGTTTACCCACATAAGCCCTGAGACTTCTTCCGGGACTTCCTTTATCGTTAGCGTGTAGTCCATGATTATTAATTTAGCCCGATGGTTTTGATAAGTTCCCGGCGTAGCCTCCATTGATCATTCCACTGTTTAAAGTGCTCTATTTCCTTTTCCGCTTTTTCCTTCGCCCGGACCCGGGCCTGTTCCCTGCGCTTTACCTTTTCATCCGTTGCCCATGCCTTGATCTCCGCATATACTTCGTAGGCCTGCATTTTCAAAAGCGTCTGCCCATAGTTCTCCAGTAAGTCCAACCAATATTTTGTGTCATGGCCCCTGGCCATCGCGCCTGCTCTGTTTTTAAGGTACCAGATTATTTGTCCGCTTTCTTTTATGGGATCACGGTAGCCCAACCCATCTATATAAATCTGGGCCATCGTCATTTTCGTTTAACAAAGAAATCTTCCATCGGTGTGTTGAGCCATTTGCAAAGGGTGGCAAACGTAACCAGATCGGGGCAATTATTAATATTGCTCTCCGTTCTGTTGAGTGTCGCGGCACTCATTTGCAACTGACCGGCAAGCGCCGCCAGGGTAATTCTTAATTCAATAGTGCGCTTGCTTTTTACCGCGTTTGCAAATTTTTTGCCCTCAAAACGCCATTTCGTCTGTGCAACCATATTGCAATAATGCAAAATATAATTTGGAATGACAAATATCTTTTTTAGTTTAGCAGCATGTCTTTTGAAGTACGTCCTACCGATAAATTTTTTTATCGCTCACCTGACGCTGGCGACCCGGATTGCCGCTGTTCCCGTTGCAACAAACAAATACCGGAAGAGGACGCACCTGTATTACGCGCTTGGCCGGAAGGGCCAAGTGATCCTGGCTATGTAAAAGATAAAACCACAGAATTCCGGTATTGTACCGCCTGTTGTATAGCAATGGGAATGACTTTCCTATAATGTAATTTCTGCTCATGAAAAAATACAATGCTTTAAAAGATGGCCCCCCTGACGCTATCATATTGACCCTGCCCGTTGCTTTTTTTGAGAACCGGAAAATGGATCCAAAAATATTTGGCGGGCTATTTGAAAAATTTCTTAGCAGGCATGATGATGGCGTTTGGAATTATCGGAAGACTACTCTTCCAACCCATGACGTGCTTTACGTGTATCTGATATGGGACGGTAAAATACAATACCGCACAAACCTCGTCGGTTACGAACGAAATAAATCAAAGACATTTATTGATTCCACGGACGGGAAGCCGCGAAATTTTGTAAATGCAAACTGGATTATCCTTTCCGGGCCTGCTGTAAAGGCACCGCATGATATGCCGATGAAAGGTTTCCAGGGTTTCCGCTATTCGCACAAATTATTTTGATTATACTAAAAACAATTAACTGGTATGGAAAAGAAACTACAGGATAGGGAATGGATTATAGGCGATGTTTTTACAACCACATTTTGGGGCGTAACGGAAGTTTGTATTGTGCGTATCATAAATAATGACAGAGTTGCGTTTCTTAGAATGGAAGCCGTTAGAGATTTTGAAACTCTAAAGAAAGATTATTGTTTGGCCGGCATGGAGCGAAATTTATTCAACCGAATAAAAAAAACATTTCTCCATCATTCGACATGGCATTCAGAATATAAAATCGTTGCGTGTCGGTAAAATGCAAACGGCAGCAAGTTTCAAAAATCCGGGGGCACTTGACAGTCCCCGGCAACCTTTTTATAACCATAAAAACTTTACATATTATGGCCTGGGTTAAAGCAAATGAACGATTGCCCATTGGAAGAGGAAGGCAAAATGAATTTACAATAAGAGGTAATACATTCAAAGATATGTATGGTCATTCTATCATCGGGCCTTTTGTAACAACGGGGTTTTTAAACCATGACGATACTAATGCATTGTTTTATTTTGAATATGGCCACGGCTCTTATCTAACAAACGATACCATTGAATGGCTTGATCTTGGCGAAACATTTACAATACCCATCCGCGCCCAGCAATTGACGGATGAATTGGAGGCTATAATTAATGGATGGGAGAAGCAGAAGGCAGAATGCGTGAATAATTACAAAGAGGCCGTTGATGATACCATTTCGGAAACAGTAGCCGCCACCGAAAATATGTTTCTTAGCATGCACATTCACGAAATAAGATCAGTGCTGACTAAGTTTTATAACCAGGCATTATGATAAAAAAATAATATGGAACCATGAAAATTGCAAAGGCGACCGATCAGGATTTTAAAGTAACCAGGGAATTCCTGCAGGCCTGTGAAACAATCTGGGACACGCGTAACGGTTACGGTATGTATAGCGAAGTGGATACCTGGGAGCAATGGGACGACGACGACCCGGATAAAATTGAAATCATGCGTCTGCGAAAAATATATTGCCGGGAAGAGAGTAAGGCCCCCAGTGAAGTGGACATGCGTATTATCCTGTGGGAATTCCTGCGGTTAAAATATAAAGCCGCTGATGCTCACTGGAACAGGATTGTTATAGCAGCTGACACCTTAATAGAGCATGTATGTGATCCGCTGGCTGATCACCTTGCTTTTTATCCAGGCTATGAACTTTTTCATGTGGCGCCGGAGCAATAAATTTTGACTGTTCAATTTTTATATTACTTTAGCGACATGCAAGGCCCCTTATATCCGTTATACAGAAATTGATATAGAGGGCAAAACTAATTTCTTGACTTTTTAAAAGGATCGCTTGAAAGTGTCTGTATCACTTGCTCGCGGTTCTTTTGTTTTTCCCCCCAGCGTTATGCCAACAATTTACCAACGGTTTCTGGTTTACCGGAACCGGCCCGGTTCTGTCTCCTTCAGTAAAACCAAATATCGCCGCGTATGTAACCTGATCGCCCAGACCTGGGATCGAAACCATAGAGTTCCCTGGTCGGATACGGACTATGTAGAAAGTATAGAAAACGGGGTATCCTTCTCCGTTAGAAATTATCCGGACCACTTCACAGCAGTTATTGACCGGCTTATATACAACTGCCACCTGGGCATTCTCAAACACCCTTCAGAAACTACAGCCACCCCGGCACCCGTTCAAAGCACTCCGCCTCCCGTTTCACCTCCCGAAAGCGCACCAGTTAAAAAAAGAAAACGATTTGTTCCGCCTGCTTTTTCAGGTAAGAAAATTATGAAGTAACCCCTTTAAATTTCTACTAATGTCGAAACGATTTGTTGAAACAGATCTATGGAAAAAACAGCGATGGTTTAGGCTATTATCAGCCGATCATAAACTCGCATTTTTCTACATAAAAGATCAGTGCGATCATGCCGGAATTTGGAGTATTGATACCCTTGATTTGCGCGAAGATTTGGGGTTTAAAAAACCCTTCGATTTGGATGAATTTTTAGCCGCCTGTAACAGCGATTTTGAGAAGATTTCCGGGGCGCCAATGTACCGGGAACGGCTCCGTATTATAGATAATCGTTATTTATGGATCGTCGGCTTCCTTCAATTCCAGTATGAGAACAAAGAAGGCAAGGTAAATGCCCATGGTGGCCCCGTTAGAAGTGGTTTACAACGACTTATGGGGCTAAATTTATTTAATGAGGCCGTAAACCGAGGCTATTTGACGCTTGCCCTACCCTTACCGGAGGGATACGCCAGTCTTATAGAACCCATCCCGGAGGGTTACCCCACACTGGTGGGACCCTCCCGCCACCCTCCCGCCACCCTGGCAAAAAAACCGGAACCGGTCGAAAATTTATCGAAAAACGATAAAAATGCTGAAAATGGCGTGGAAAATTCAGGGGAGGGATCGGGGAGGGTGGCGGGACCCTCCCGGGAGGGTGGCGGGAGTGACAAGGATAAGGATAAGGATATCCCCTCTACAGAATACAGTAACTCACCAACTACTTCGGGACCAGAAAAAAAAATAGGTGAAACAGATTTTCCCAATTTGGGAGAATTGCCGATGGTCGGGGTGGAGGGGAAATATTTTTTTCCGACAAAAAAAAGTTGGGATTTGGCACTGCCCCAGGACACGGTTGATCTGATCCGGGAATGGTACGCCACGGCCAGGCATTTTAAAATTTCCGATGCCAATATTTTTCAACTCTGGAAAGTTTTTAAAATGGAATTTTTCAACGGTCGAAAAAGTTACCGTGATGCCCATGATGCATTCACGCATTTCTTTCACATTTCTCGCAAACAAAATTTGGAACTAAATTCAAACGATCAAAAAAATGGAACCCATAAACCAGCAGCTTCAAAAGGAAATAAATCAGCAGGAGCTGCCGAACTCATCGAAAGCCTTAAGCAAGACTTCCACGACGAAGCTGCCCTCGTTGGAGATAGCCAACCTGACGCATGAGGAAAAAGTTTTGGTCGATCTGAAGTACAAAAGCAAACCATTCGCAGCAATGGCAAAAGATCACCGCACCAAATGGGGCAAGGCCTTGCTTGTTAAAATTCATGTCATAACGGGCTGGGTTATCCCAACAGGCGAAATGTTGACTGTGCTCGTTGATCAGTTTGAAAAAAAACTTTTTGAAAGCTTTCCAAATTTTAATCCTGATGAAATTGAATTTGCCTTTCGCCAGTTTGGTACGCATGTTCAGGACTGGGGGAAGCAAATGAACCTTGCGATGATTGACGAAGTCATGCAGCCGTACATGAACCGGCGCTATGAACTTTCGCAGATTGAGGAAAAAACGGATTTAAAAAAATTGATCAGCTACAAGGAAGATCTTGGTGATCAGGCCATGCAAAGCTGGTACGAGGAAATTATTCTCCGCGTGAAAAATATCAAAACTTATTCCGTTGAATTTATACCACTTCAACTTTACGAATGGCTTGATGCAAAAAAAAGGATACAGATAACCGTTAGTGAAAAAAAAGAGTACCTGACAAGGGCAGCAAATTACCGCCTTGCATTTTTGCAGGAGATCGTCGGAAATGATCCGGCACCGGCGAACCAAAAAAAACTGGCGGAATTCTCAAAATCGAAACTGGCCGGGGAGTTTGTTGGCGATGATGTTGCGATCCTGAAAAATCTTGCGAAAAAGATGGTTTTGTACGACATGGTGAAACTGCGGATATCCGAAATAGGCGACCACCAAAATCAAACGTCAGACCATCTTACTGGGGAAAAAACGACGATCTCAACCCCGCCCGCTACCAAGACCTGATTTAGGTATTTAGGCCAGCCATGAGGCTAAAAACAGCCTTAGAATTAATTTTTGGAATAGTATTTTTTTGTAATATATCTGGGGTGTGTAATTTTTCCCCGTTTAGAAGGCAGTACAAATATATAGATTTTTTGAACAAAATAACGATGAAAAGCACCGGGATTTCAAGTACAACAAGTACAATAAAAAATGAACAATGAAGCAAATACAAAACCTGCGCGGTAATAAAGTTGATGGAAGATCTGTCCTGCTACAGCGCATGGAAGATTATATCGACATCGGCATTGACATAGAATTAAAAAAACTGCTTGATTCCAGGTTACTGATCCAGGCGGGGAGCGGCGGCGGTAAATCATACCTACTCCGTAAGATAATTGAAATGATCGGAAGTAAGTACCAGCAAATAATTATTGATCCGGAAGGGGAATTTGTAACGCTACGGGAAAAGTTCAATTTCGCCCTGGTTGGAAAAGGCGGGGATATTCCATTATCTGTGAAGTATGCAGAAACGCTTGCCCAGAAAATTTTGGAGACAAACCTTTCTGTAATAATTGATCTATACGAACTGAAGCATCATGAACGTATTTTGTTTGTAAAAAGATTTTTGGATGCAATGATCAACGCGCCAATGGAATTATGGCATTCCTGTTTTGTTTATGTGGATGAATGTCACCTGTTCTGCCCGGAGGGATCAAAATCAGAAAGCGCAGCGGCGGTAATTGATCTATGCACCCGTGGAAGAAAACGCGGGTATGCCGCAATCCTTGCAACCCAGCGAATCAGCAAAATAAGTAAGGACGCATCGGCGGAGTGTTTTAATAAAATGATAGGTGCCACCGGTCAGGACATTGATCGTAAACGCGCCGGCGATGAACTCGGTTTTACATCAAAGGATGATGTCCTGAAATTACGGCAATTGCAACCTGGGGAATTTTATGCGTTCGGCCCGGCTATTAGTAATGAAGTAATAAAATTTAAAGTTGGGAAAGTAATTACCACACACCTGCAATCAGGAAAACGGATGGTAACGGCGCCGCCTACCCCAAAAGCGATTGAAAAAATATTAAGCAAGCTTTCCTCTATTCCCGATGATGCCGAAAAAGAACTGAACACCAAGCAGCAGCTGACGGCGGAAGTTACCAGGCTTCGCACGGAATTAACAAAAGCAACAAAGGCGGTACCGGTCAGCACCCCAGATCAGTCTGAAAAAAACAAGCAATTGATTAATGACTTCACAAACGCAAACCGGCAATTGACCCGTGAGGTAAGAGACAAGGATCTTATAATTACCAAAAAGGATAAAACAATAAACTGGATAGTAAATCAGTTACGCGCGGTGGTAGTGAATGTTGAGGAAAAACAAAGCAACGCATCGGAGAATATTACTGTTCAACTGGAAAAACCAGTTATCAATAGTAATGATGCAGTAACTCGTTACCTGAAAGAGCAACGCCCTGTTCAAGCGGTACCGGTAAAAAGTTCAAAGCCACAGCCACCGTTTATAGATACTGGAAAGCCAACCTCACTTGGAAAATGCGGCACAGCTATTATTAAATTACTCGCTGCCTATAGCGATAGACCATTTACTAAATCGCAGATTGCGACAATTACCGGCTATTCTATTAACAGCGGAAGTTTTAAAAATTCCCTGGCAAATCTAAATTCCAGAAATTTTATTACCCGGATTGGAGACCGCATAACTGTAAACGAACAACGGATCAACGATATCGTTCAGGAAACAGGGCCAATAGAAAGGAAGGCCTTTGATATTGAAAGTTTCAAAGGAGTTCTTAATAAATGCGAAAAATCAATCTATGAAATTTTGGTGGCAGATCCTACCAGCCCCTATTCAAAAGAACTGTTAGCGGAAATGAGCGGTTATAGCGTAACGTCCGGGAGCTTCAAAAATTCGTTGGCAAAATTAAATAGCCTGGAACTTGTTAAGCGCCAATCAGACGGTATCAAGTTAAACCCGGAATTGGCTGAATTACTAAAAGGATAATTATGTTCAACAAACAAGCATCCCCGGAGCGTCCGGTAATTGCCTGGTGGTCTGGTGGAATTACTTCTGCAGTTACCTGCAAATTGTGTGTGGATTGGTTCGGCGCCGATAACGTGCGGATCATCTTTATTGATACCGGCAATGAAGGGGATGATATCTACCAGTTCAAAGATCAATGCAGTAAATGGTACGGTAAATACATTGAGACGATCTCCCAGACTAAATACCGGGATATTCGGCATATTTGGTATCAATTCCAATCCCTGAACGTTGCCACCGGTGCCATTTGCTCCACCCATTTAAAAAGGGCCGTTCGTGATGAATTTCAACGAAATAATTTATTCTCCTATCAGGCCTTTGGCTATGATGTTGACGAGATCCCACGCGCCCGCGCAATGAAGCTTAATTACCCGGACATTAACCCAATATTTCCGCTAATTGCCAGCATCCTGACAAAGAAGGATTGTCTGAAAATAATTACCAAAGCCAATGATCTGTTTTTGCGAATTACCATCCCGCAAAGCTATTTGTTGGGTTATGGAAATAATAATTGCATGAAGACGATGTGCGTTCAGGGGGGAGTTGGTTATTGGCAAAAGGTAAGAGTGGATTTTCCCGATAAATTTATGGCCATGGCAAAGGTCGAGCACGATCTCACAGACATGAAAGGGGAGCCGGTTACCATGCTTAAAGATCAATCAAAAGGCGGCGGTTTGGTATTTCTGGTGCCACACCCAAAATACCCGGATATCAAGGATATTTCCATGATGGAAGGCCGACCGCCAAAACCACTAATTGATTGCAATGGTTTTTGCGGGACTAATGATTTGATCCCGGCAAAGGAATTACCTGGAATTGATCTCAATTATTCACCAATTAAAGTATAATTATGAAACACGCACGTAAGGATTATGATCGCATTCAGGACCCGGCAAACCTGATCCCGGAAGACGAACCAGTATTTCTAATAAGAGGGCAAGATCCGTGTGCCCCCGCCGCCCTCGAAGCTTGGTGCGTAGTAGCCGAAAAAAATGATGTTGATGCAAAAATGATCCAGGCAGTAAAGGAGCAGGCTAAAGCCATGCAAGAATGGGGAGATAAAAAACGCCGCAAAATCCCCGATATGCCATGATCAATCCCAATTATGCTATTATGTACTTCTCTTCCGTAGAAAATCACCGCGCATTGCTGGAAACAATAAGAGCTTCGGTAATTACCGGGGAATCGTTATTAATTACCGTCAATGATCCGCCTTCTGCGCAAAGGGAAGAGATGCTTGATAAAATTAAACATGGTATTGACACTATTACCCCGCTGGAATTACCGGACTTGCAGGCCGCTGCCACATGCCAGATTTTTGAACCGCCAAAGAATTATATCACCGGCAAGAAATTGCCACGAAAAAAGCGAAAATGAAGGAACGTATTTACATAGAACACCAGGCAGGCGAATTTGTCGATGGGCTGCAGGTTTGTATTCTTTGCGGGAAGGTAATTACCGACTATACCGGTGACTGGGTTTCAGATAAACCCCTGTCTCCATTGCTTGGCTTTCCCGTAGGAAAAGTTTGGATTCACGGCTCAACCACTACAACTGATCGGCCATTGGATAATTACGGAGGTGGTGATCCTTATAAGCGGGTTATTAAATTATGCACTGATCAGGACATTGATCCCAAAACGCAAGAACATGAGTAAAGAAATTGCTATTTCATTTTCCGCCGAAATGGTTACCAGTATTTACAATGAATGGAAGACTGAAACCCGGCGATTATTAAACCCCCAGCCGTGGTATGGAAGCCAGATCCCGGGTGGCCCGCATTTTATCTTCCCGCCTGGCAGCGGTCAGCGGTTCAATGCGAGACCATACAGTAAACGAATTGACCAACCCGATCTACATTTTTATATCATGCAGGAAGGTTTTCAGGAACGCTTTGCGCTGAACTGCAATATCAAACCCGGCGATGTCCTTTGGGTACGAGAAACCCACTATAAAATGGGGTATTGGATCAAGAACGGCAAAACGCCGACCGGCCTGGATAAATGGCGGTTCAAACCGGACATAAAATCTCCTGTACTTTACGAGAATACAAAACCTACCCTGTTTCAAAAAAGCCGGCATAAGGAATATCCCGAAAAAGTAATGTGGTATAAGCGAAATGCCCGGTTTATGCCACGGGTAGATGCCCGGCTGTTTCTGGAAGTTGCAAAGACCCGGATTGAGCGCATTCGTCAGATAACTGAAGACGATGCCCTGGCTGAAGGGATCATGCGCAGGACCGAAGAAAGGTTGCGGTCAAAACCGGTGCAATACGGCCTTTATTTCCGGGAGCCGGGCGATGCAGAAAGCCTTTACACTTCCGATCCCATAGATAGTTTTGAATCGCTCTGGAAATCAATTCATGGCGTAGAAAGCTGGGATAAGAACGAATGGGTACGGGTAATTAAATTCAAAAAATTAAATAATTATCATGGCACAAAACAGTAAGATCCAATGGACGGATGTCACCTGGAACATCGCACGGGGTTGTACAAAAGTAGATTCCGATTGCCGCTACTGTTTTATGTACAGGGAAAGTATGAACAATACCCGGTATAATCCGGTGAATGTCGTCCGGACAAAAACCGTCTTTAACCTGCCTTTAAAGGTCAAGGAGCCCTCCAAAATCTTCGCATGCTCCCTTACCGATTTTTTCCATGAGGAAATTGACGGGTACAGGAACGAGGCCTGGGATATTATCCGGCAATGCCCGCAGCATACCTTCCAAATATTAACCAAACGACCGGAAAGGATCATGGATCACCTGCCACCGGATTGGGGCGAAGGATGGAAAAATGTATGGCTGGGGACTTCATGTGGAAGCCAAGATAGTGAGCAAAGAATGATTGACTTATCAATGGTTGATCATACTGGTATTAAATTCCTTTCATTAGAGCCCCTGCATGGACCATTTAATTTAGAAAGCGTGACTATTTGGGTAGAAGCAATATTGGGCAATTTCGGAGTATTACCGGCATTTAGTTGGATAATTGTCGGCGGGGAAAGTGGAAATGATGTTGGAAAATACCGATACAGACCCTGCCGCCTGGAATGGATCCTGGCAATTATAAATACCTGTAAAAGGAATGGAATACCAGTCTTCGTTAAGCAGTTGGGTACATACCTTTCCAAAGAATTAAAATTGAAGGATCGGCACGGCGGAGATATGGATGAATGGCCGGCAGAATTACAGATCAGGGAATTTCCAAACTATAAAAAAATTTAATTGCCACGAATGAACATTAACGTATTTCTTCAAGGTGATGCATTGAAAGTGCTAAAAACCCTTCCGGATAAGTCTGTGAACACCTGTGTAACCTCGCCGCCATATTTCCAGCTCAGGGATTATAAGGTAAAGGGCCAGATCGGCCTGGAAAGAACCCCCCAGGCATTTATCCGCAAACTGGTTAAGGTTTTCCGGGAAGTGCGCAGAGTGCTCCGTGATGATGGTACGCTATGGCTTAATATCGGAGATTCTTATGCCGGTTACATTGGTGACAGATACACCCACGCGCAGAAACTTGGAAAATACAGGGAAGACAATGTCGGACAAACGCCGCCAGCTCGGCAATCACCGGATTTTAAAAAATCAAAAATAAAATCAAAGGATCTTTACGGAATTCCCTGGATGCTGGCTTTTGCCCTTCGGGATGATGGCTGGTACCTTCGCCAGGATATAATTTGGCATAAGCCATCCTGTATGCCAGAAAGCGTTAGCGATCGATGCACGAAAAATCATGAGTATATTTTTCTATTAAGCAAAAAGAAGAAATATTATTTTGATGCATTTGCTATTTCAACACCAATTAAGGATAAAACATTGACGACATACGGCGCCCAGGTTACTGGAGCAGGTGATGGCAGCGGCCTGGTCGGATCTGAAAACTGGGCAAGTAGAGTGCCAGTGAGAAAACCAAAGGTCTGGAAAACACCTGATGGCTGGGATACGAGTAACGGCACCCACACGAATATTCATCCAGCCGGGAAATCCAAAGGACTTTCCGTAAAAGATAAAGCTACTGCAGACATGATGGCGATTAATGGATCAACGTTTAAAAAAGGGCATCCCGGGAATTACAGAAAGGACGGGACGCTTATAGGGGATGGCCGGGCCAACAAGCGAAGTGTATGGACTATCTCCAGCGAACAGTCGTCAGATCCGGATCACTTTGCATCATTCCCTCAAAAATTAATTATTGACTGCATCAAAGCAGGATGTCCGGAAGGCGGCATTGTCCTGGATCCCTTCTCCGGAACTGGTACCACCGCGTTAGTCGCAAGAAAGGCACATCGAAATTTTGTAGGGATTGATTTAAACGAAAAGGATGTTAAGAAATCTAAGGATCGATTAAAAAAAGAACTGGGGATGTTTGCGTAAACCGCTAACTTATTTCAAATAATAATTTTCGTTGCAACGGGTGTTTGTCTATTCGCAAACGGCTGGGCACCGACCAGCTTCCGCCACCTCGTTCACCAATCAATTTCCAACCAACTGCCTTTAAACTTGTGCCTGGTTCGCTCGCCAGTATGTATGTGATCAGTCTCCGATATCCTAATGCGCGGGTAGCCTTCCAGCAAGCTGCGTAAAGCATACTGCAGGCATTTTTAGTTCCATCCGTACAAAGCCGAGTTACTTCAAGCGTGTAACCGTCTTGCGTTCTTCGACCATTGGGCCGACCGACTACAGCTACCCCAACGATCTTTTCGCCGTCAGTTATCGCAACCTGGAAAACACTTCCGACCGGTCGCTTGTGATGCCGGTGATACTTGCTGATGAAATCAAAGGCCTCGTCTTGAAATATTGGAACGATTGAAAGCATAGCGGCTAAGTTAATTTCCTCTTCCAGGGTGCGTAAAACTTATCATAGATCCCGAATCCATATCCCCATTGTCCCGTAAAGAACCATCGTACTGGAAGGAATATAATTAATAAAATTAGAAACAATAGAAAGGCCGGCAGTGTGAGGCGCCACAGGAATGAACTCTTCGGCTGCTTCGTATGTTTATAGAAATAGAAAGGAGAAAGCCTGATGAAATCCCGATCAAGCAATTTCTCTATTTGGTAAGTCGTTAATGACAATTCCTGCTCAAGCCAATCACGAACTTCAAATTCATCAGCTTGTGTTAATCTATGCAAGTTCATTGCGGAGGATGTTTAGATGAATAATGAATGTACGATAAAAGGGTGGTCCAAAAAAGATGAAATAGAAAGAATGAATAAGAGAAAAAAAGGAGATCAGGAGGAAGAACGATCAATGCACACAACAGGCCAGTGACTGGG
>OLLK01000206.1_pt1 | contig 86207 bp, 70 predicted proteins | sample 1604531 | NCBI WGS metagenome assembly OLLK01 (sample SAMEA104055722, study PRJEB20765) | soil metagenome | isolation source: soil | reverse complement strand
AAATGGCTGGCCTGCTGTATAAAACGATAAGGAGAATTGGATAAAAGCCATGCCCACAATAAACGTCATAGACCATAATTTTAATGCGTCCGACGTGCTATCTCAGGTTTGTCACCACCAAATTTTTAAAGTCCCCTGCCTCGCTGTTGCCCAGCCAATACCCTACCGATCCATTTTGCAGGCTGCTATCTATCGCGCTGTAAGCCATCGCCGGTTTTGGCTGGTTGTTCACATAAACCGTTACCGTACTACCTTTTACAACCAACTTTACGTGGAACCAATCGTGCAACGGTAAGGTGGCTTTTGCCTGGTATTTAGCGGCTTCGTAATCCCACCAGTTAAATTCGGCTTTTTTTTCGGGCATGTATTGTATAGCGTTTATGGTGCCCGAGCTTTCGGGCCTGAAATAAACCACCTGGTAACGATGCGCATCTTTGATCCGGAAGGCGAGGCCCACAAAACCATTTTGCTTACCCTGCCAGGCTAAATCCGCCTCGATTACCCCATCCTTAAAGTTTAGCATAATGGGATAGGCAACACTGGCCGATTTATAATTGCCGATCTTTCGTTTCATGATGAGCGCACTCTTACCCTGGTATTGGCCGAAAGCGTAGTCCAGCGTATCTGTCCGGGGAATGATCCACTCAGCGGCTTTGATGCTGGAATAGTTATGCACCGTTTGTCCGAAAGCGCAGTTCACTGCGAATAAAACTATTAATACAAGTTTTGATTTCATGATCGTGTATTTCTTCAATATAACTCAGTTGTTTGGCCGAACCGTCAGTAGCAGCGTCTTTCGGACTTTCGGACCTTCGGACTTTCCCCCTAATCTAAATTCATATCCCGGCCCTTCTCCAGGTCCTTAATAGCCAAATCCACTATCGCCACATTGCCGCCTTTTGCAAAGGGCTTTGCCTTTTGTGCGTATCCAAGTGCCGTTTTATAATCGCCCATTGCCGAGTACCCGCTGGCCATACCCATATCGGTATATAAATCTTCGTGGTATTTGTCATAATTGATCTTAAACAAGTCAAAAGCTTCTTTTACTTTTTTGGCATTTACCAGGTCATTGGCGTAAAGGTAAACCTGTTTTTCTGTTGCAAACGGCAAGGTCGTCTTCATTAATTCTGTGGCCTCCGCCCCGCGGCCAAGGCTGTCGAGTATCATGGCTTTTGTTTTAAAAGCGGCAAAGCTTTGGTCCCCGCCAAAGTTGGGACCAGTTGCATTATTGGCCCAGGTTAAAGCCTCCTCCAGGTTGGTTTTATTTTGCGCACAGTACAACGCGGCCTGGTTCCATGCCTCCCAGTTAAACCCTTTATTACTGCGTAATTCTTTCCTGAAAAAAGCAAGCTGGTTATTCACTACATCCGCCTCAACTTTAAAAGGGATAACCAGCTTTTCCCACTCCAATTGTATCACCGTGCTTGAAGCCGTCTGATCAGCAAACTCATATTTCAGCCACTCTACACTTTTATCGGCAGCCAATGGTTTTACTTTAACGCGCAGTACATCTTCGGTCGGGTCGTAATAAAAACTACCCCATGAGGTGGAGTTTTTCGAGAAGATCAAAGTACACTCATTGGGGTCATAAGCTATAGAAAACCCATACCTTCCCGCAGGCAAAGTCTGGCCTTCAATCTTTACATCAGTTGAAAACTCAATGGTAGTATTTTCATTAGCACCCGCCCGCCAGGGAGCAGCCTTTGAGGTGCCAAAACCCAGGTCAACAAATCCAGCCGGCACTAAGGTGCCCCAAATATGTCCCTCGCGTTTATTAACGTGGGGCCGGTTGTAGTGTATAGTTACATCGCAAAGGCCCACTTGCTCCGTTACCGACGCTCTTTTATTGCCGCCGCCCGGTAATGCTGTTAATTGCGCAAAACAGCAGCTGCCAAATATGATCGGTAAAAAAGCAGCGACAAATGCCGTCGTAAATAGTTTTTTCATATTATCTCCGTTTAAATTGATTTGATTAATGATCGTTTACAATAACCAGGTTGGCAAAATCGCCTGCATAGCCGTTATCCCATAGCCCGATGCGGCCGCTGTTGCTTTTGTTGAGCCGGGTTACTTTGAGCGATGGTTTGGTTGAATGGTTCACAAATACGGTTACCTGGTCTGCAGTTACAACGATATGCGCATGGAGCCAATTTTTGGGGTCGGGTGCGTGCTCAATAGTGTTTTCATAAACCAGCGGGTTTTCCTTTCGCAGCCGGTCCCAGGGATAAGTGGGCTCGTTCATATATTGCACCATGTGCTTCCCGCGCAGGGTATCGTTTGTTTGAAAGTTGAATGGCCTGAAGTAAACGCATTCGGAGGTTTTATTATCAGCGCCGTGAAATGCGATACCTATAAAGCTTTGCTGCACTACGTCTCTTCCCCTAAAGTCGACATCGATGGTGCCTGTAGTGAAGCTGGCGTCGGTTATCCATGCTATGCCGCTGCAGGTTACGCCATTGTATTGGCCGTCGTTAAGTATTTTAATTGTATCGCCGCTTAATACGCCTAATTTGTGCCCGGCAAAAAGTTTGCTGAGGTCATACGACGTTTTCTGTGCCTGGCAAACCGCAATGGCAAGCGGCAAAACAAATAATATGCAAAGCAATAATTTTTTCATCTTCGTGCTGCGTAGCTTATTCATAGGTCAAAGCTGATAAAAGCCGCGTTAATTGGCATATTCAAACCGGTTTCAATTTTGTTCAAAGTACCTGTAACATTTTAGCTGTTTATTAAATCAATATCTGTGACTAATTTAGGCTGATGGAAAAAGAGAAACAGTTGTTACAGCTTTGCTGCCGGCAGATTGAAGAAATGCTGCACTGGGGCGAAAGCGAAGCATGGAGCAACGATGACTTTGAACATCTGAGCGAAAAAATATTCGACAAAACCCGGGTTCAGCTCAGTATTTCCACGCTCAAGCGGATTTGGGGCAAAGTGCGCTATGAAAACTCCCCCACCACCGGGACCCTCAATGCGCTGGCTGGTTTTTTAGGTTACGAAAGCTGGCGGGAATTCCGTCAAAAGAATAATCTGCCACAGGTTGACGATGCAGGTAAAGCTGCTCCTGCCACGCAGGCTAAGCCGGTTGCTGTCCGGCAAAAAAAATATGTAAGGTTTGTGGCGATCGCGGCGGCCATTGTGCTGGTACTGGCCGTTATGTTTTCGGCGACCAGAAAGTCGCCTAAGGCTGTCGATCCGGCAAAAATAAAATTCCAGGCTACCAAAGTTTCCGATACGCTGCCCAACTCGGTCATCTTTAATTACGACGCATCAGCCTTTCATTCAGATAGCGTTTTCATCCAGCAATCCTGGGACCCCAGGCGCCGGGAACAGGTTGACGGGAATGGCAAACAGCACACGTCAATCTATTATCACCCCGGCTATTTTATGGCAAAGCTGATCGTTGACAACCAAATCAAAAAAGAATGTGTTGTTAATATACAAACCAAAGGCTGGAAGGGCATTATTGAAAAGGAGCCCCTGCCTACTTATCTCTCCCCGAAAGATAGCCGCGACGGTGGCTTTATGGGGATATCCGCTGCAACACTTCAGCAAAAAACAGGCTCACCGGTTTTTAATGATGTATGGGTAAAATTTGCCGATGTGCATGATTACAGTATGATCGACCCAAACAACTTCGTATTCGAAAGCACACTTAGAAACTCATCGGCGGTGGAAGCCTGCATCTGCCGCCGGGTTAACGCGGTGCTGTTGTTAAAAGGTTCCGCCATCATCCTCCCCTTATGCGACAGGGGCTGCATATCCAACATTAATGTGCTAACCGGAGACGGTTTTATATCTGGAAAAGATCACGACCTAAGCGGTCTCGGCTGTGATTTCAGCCAGTTCCAGGATTTGAAATGCGTTGTGTCCAATCACCGCTTCCGCATTTACCTTAACAATAAGTTAGTGATCGACACGGCCGAAAAAAGCACCCTGGGCGGCATTGCAGGCATACGCTTTGAATTTGAAGGCGCCGGGCAGGTAAAGGATGTAAGCCTTTCAACTCCCGGAGGAGGCAGGTACTACCAAAACTTTAATCAGCTGGGTAATGTCAGAGCTATGGCTTCTTCAATCCTGTCTCGCAGAGCAGGGACTGATTTGTCATTCTGAGCGCAGCGAAGAATCTTTTACACCCTGCATCCGAACTTTTCTAGCGGCAATGTCGCTTCAAGATCCTTCGCTGCGCTCAGGATGACAAAGTTGAAGGCTATCAGTGGGCAAAAACATCCTGCCCTTGCGACTTCAGACTTTCAACTTACTTAACCGCAGGCTGTTCAATATGTACGTCCCAAACACGGGCTTCTTCGGTAACCTCAGGATCATGCGAACAAATAAAGATACCCAGCAAAGCTTCATCAGGCATACTGGTTAATTCGTGCGCACCGACAGTTTGCAATGCTTCGCCTAAATGACCCACCCGCATAATAACGCGTTTGCCGATGCGTTGTAATTGCACTACCTCAAACGACTTCTCGGGATAAAAAATCTCACCTTCCGGGTCCTTCATCGCTTCACCGGTTTGCGACCGCCATTGCAATACGGTTAAACCGTCGCCATGCGAAACTGCGCTGATATGTACAGACTTATCATCAGTCGACTGCCGCAGCATCCAGCCGATCTTGCGGTGGCCATTGCCGGTAGGCCCAACGAAATCAAAATTGGCAGTGGCGGTGAAATCACCCTTTATTTTCTTGAATAGGAAGCGAAATTCATCCCTGGCGAACCAGATATTGTATCCCGAACCTTTAATTGTGTAAGAATGCGTAACGGCATCGTATTTAGCTGAGCCCGCGTTTTTTGGATGGCCAACATCGAGGGTGGATTCGAACTGGCCGAGCGGCGCAGTTTGCGCAAATACAGTAGTTACGGTTGCAAATAAAAGGATAAAGTACAGTTTTTTCATGTTGAAGGTTTTTCCCTAAATATAGGCGATTAAACTAATTTCTGAAAAAATATCTCGTAATTTAGGTGAAAGGCGGTTTTTGTTCAGGTTAAAGGCGAAAGGTGAAAGGTAAAAGGTCTTCCTGTCGCTTTATTTATCAGCGGTTCCCCGTTTTTCGCCTTTTAAACCCAAGAAATCGAAGTTTAATCCACAATCGCTGACGCTATGGCGGACTAGTAAGTTAAAGCAATGAACGGCGCGCCTTTCACCTCTCACATTTCACCTTTCACCTTTTACCTTTCGCCTTTCACCTCACTTATAAACTTCCTTATGATTAAAATCAAACATCCTGGATATGGTGAAGCCCAGCCTGAACTGGCCATTCGAGTAATTTGATTGGGTAGTATTTAAAAAATTGATCTCATCCACGGCCCTTGAGTTGGTAACATTGATAGTAAAAACGTGACCGCCGGTGGTGATCTGAATTCCAAAACCCAGGGGATCATAAAAACCATTGCCGGTGTTCCGGAAGGACGAAAACGGGTGCGCATAATCAATTATCAAATTCATGTGTTTTGACAATTTTATCGTTGTGGCTGCCTGTAGTGCGAAAAATCGCTGCTCGCTTCCGGGCACCAGCGGCACGGATGAGTTATTGCTCACAAAGGTTGGTGTTACCTGCAGCGCAAATCCGTCCGAAAATTTACGCGCGATAATTACCTGTGCCAGGTATGATACCCTGTCGCCAAAAGAGGGATAAGTAACAAAGCCATAAGGCCTAACTCCCCCTTCGCCAAGCACAGTAATGGCAACCGGCGAGCTGCCATCAGCTTTTTGGTGCAAAATGGCGTACTTAAGTTCCAGGTCGGCCAGGCCGCCTATAGTTGTCCGGCCTAAATCAATATTAAAATTATCCGACACGCCATATTCAAATCCAATGTAAACGTCCGACACCGCGTCGAGTCCAAAATAAGTTTGACCGCCGCCAATTTTGCCGGCAAAATCACCAAAACGGTGTATCACCAGGAATGCAAGGTTGTTCTTTTTAACCATCTCGGTTGTTTGCGAAAGAATAAGCCTTGACGCCCTGAATATCACAACGGGCACATTTTTATCCTCGCTGCTCATGGAGTTTAACAACGAATCAGCGGTACTGCTTTTGTCGCCCGCCGTGGTTTTCTGGGCCATTGAAGCTGCACTGATCAACAGGAAGACTAATAACAAGGTGCACTTTTTCATGTCGGGTGTTTATTTGCTTGGGTTGTTTTTGTATGGAATATAGGTTGCCGAAACATTTATCTGTATACTTTCAGCGATGTGGTGAAACAAAATAGTGGGTATATCGATATGGTAATCCGCGTTTTTTACCATAAATTCTGATGTCATCGTTACCGTCCCGCTTTTTACTTCAACTTTCCCTTTGATCGTTCTTTTTAGCGTAATATTATGGAGCGTCAGATCGCCGGTGACCGTCACAGGATAGCTGCCGTCCTTTGTGATGTCAACGGTTTCCTGTATTTTTCCCTTGAAAATTGCTCTTGGATACTTGTCGCTTTCCAAATAATCGGAGTTGAAGTGCTCCTGCATCACCGCCTTATCAAATTTAAATGAACGAATGTTAACATTGAAATCCAATTCATCCGTCGATGCGTTAAACACAGACACCCCTGCTTGCGAAACCCCTTTTATGTCTTCTATTGGTGCACTCGAAAATAAGGTGATCGAGGCGTTTTTACAGACATAGAGTCCCTGCCCCGCCTGGTTGATATTAAGCCATGCAAGTAAAATCAAACCGAAATACTTCATTTTTAGGGTTTTGAAAATGAATTTAAGTTCCATGTTAGCCCCAGCGCAACCCCCGTTGTTTGCAGCCTCACCTGGCTGTATCCTATATTGCTTAAAGGAAGCTTCATATAAGGCTGAACACTAAAACCAACTTTTTGATTGACCTGGTGCTGAAAGGTAGCATTAAGATTAAGAATTCCAAAATAATATCCATTGCTATTAGGAACGGTATATTGAGCCGGCCCGGTAGTATAAGTGCTTGCATAGTTAAACTTATAGCTTTCGTGCAGCATAATATACGATGAAAGACCGGTACCAACGGTAATGGAATTTTGATGCCTGTTGTAAATTTGATACCCTAAATTCAGTGGCACGTCCAGCATGCGGCAATCTGCAGTCACATTAACCGGGTTGGTCGGGAATTGGTAAGGTGTATGGTAGTTTTCAAAATTGGTTACATATGGCTTAACGGAATAAATAGCTCCCGTACTTATGGTAAATTTTCGCGACAAGCCGACTGAAAACAACAAGCCTTCGTTTGTGCCTACCTTGCTTTGCTGAAACGATCCAACGCCATTTATATCGGGTGCCGCTATCACACTGAGTGTCAGTTGTGGCCTGTAACCCGCAGGCTTCCTGATGATAGCTGTACTCCTGGTAACGGTCGACCCGGCAATAGATTTGCTTTGGGGAAGACCGACCACATATACCGGCTCAACCGGAATCCGGGAGCTGCCGAGCATATACGAGGTACCTTCCGCCGTTAATAATTCACCTGAACGATCGTCGGTTTTGTTGTTAACTACCTGTTTTTCAAGGCCGGCAGTACGACGGGCTCCATCGGCAGATGATGAAATTAACGGTTGCCGATGGCCGCCGTCTTTTTCATCCCGTAAATTTTTAACAATATGAATTGCAGGAGGAGCGGGCGTCGACGCTTTGGCCGACTGATCGGTTTGTTGCCGTATGGACCCGCCGTGTGTACCGGAATGTTCACTTTGATGAACAGCCGCTTGTGTATTATTTTTAGGACCCGGTACTGCCGTCTTCGGCCTCAGGGCCATGTATCCTAAAAACAACAGCAACAAAGCTGCCGCGCTGCCGTAAATGGGCAGCCAATAAATAATTCCCTTTCGTTTTGTGTGCTTGTCAAGCGCCTGTTCAAGGGCATCCCAGTGGGCCTCCTGGTAGCCTTGGCTATCCACGGGGTCCTCCAGTCTTTTTCTGAACAGATCGTCCAATTCATTCTCCTGGTTCATTCTCTAATACCTTTATTTAAAAATACCCCCTGCATGTCTATCGTTTTGATAGCTACTATCGGGGCATAATTCATTCCATCGTTAAACCGGTTCGGCTTTGCCGACTTATCGGCGTTCAACACCATTTGCTTTAGCTTTTGCCGGGCTTTATGCAAATTTGACTTTGACGTGCCGGGATTAATGTTCAGCATCGCCCCGATCTCCTCGTGCGAATAGCCTTCAATTGCAAACAAGTTAAAAACCGTGCGATAAGCCTGCGGCAACTGCTGAACCATTTTTAAAAGATCCTCGTAGTTCAGATTTCTGTCAATCAATTGTCCATCCGTCACATGCTCGGCATTATCCAGGTCTTCGGTATAAGCCATTTTTAAATTCGCGCGGTAAAAATCAATGGAAGAATTCATCATGATCTTTCCGAGCCATGCTTTAAACGGCCTCGTCGTATCGTAACTTTCGATATGGGTAAAAACTTTAAAAAATCCCTGGTTCATCACCTCAGCGGCCTCGTCCCTGTTACCGGCATAACGGAGACAAATACCCATGGCAAAGCCATAAAAGGCTTTATAGAGCATTTTTTGACATTTCCTGTCCTGTTTTACACAGCCCCTGATCAGTTGGTGTACCTCTTCTTCTCCCATATGGGTTGTACGCGGTTACCTAAGTTTGTTGCCTTATTGCATACATCACGTAAATGCATAAATAAAGGTTGCCTTAGTGGGTTAAAAAAAACAATCCTAAATCACTCTTTTGGTTATCAGCAGGTTAGCGCAATATCCTGCAGCTCATCATCAATAGTTAATTATTAATACCCGTAAATTACTTTTTATGCCCGACCAAAGCAAACTAAGTTATTCACACCGGGCGGGCTGTTAACATTAGCAGAAACGGGTCAAACGGAGGCGCCCCGTATTGTCACCGCGCGAAATAATTTTTGCGCGGGAGGGCAACCTATTTAATTAAAACCATGGTATTACCGGTAAATAGCTACTAAATGGTTCCCGTTTCAATTGTTATAATTACCAAAGATGAGGCTCGCTTTATCGCCCCATGTATAAAAAAAGCATGTGAGGTGACTGACGATATTATCATAATAGATAGCGGAAGTGCTGACGGTACGCCTTCAATTGCAGGTGCAGAGGGCTGCCGGGTATTTGAGAGTGCGTGGGATGGTTATGGAGCCAATAAAAATAAGGGTATAAGGCTGGCAAAATATGACTGGATATTAAGTATCGACGCAGACGAGGTCCCGGATGACGAATTGATCAGATCGATGCACCATTTAGACCTTAGCGATCCTTTTTGTGTTTACGACATTAAGTTTAAATCCTATTTTGGCCAAAAACTGATCCGTTTTGGCAGTTGGGGGCGGGATCATCATACCAGGCTCTTTAACCGGAGGTGGGTAAAATGGTCGGAGACGATGGTTCACGAAACCCTGGTGATGCCTTCGGGCATTTCAGTCAAAAAACTGGCAGGCAGCCTGCACCACTATTCCGTTAAAAATCTCGCCGAATATAATGGCAAGTGCGCATACTATGCAAAACTTAGCGCCAGGCAGTATTTCGCGAACGGACAAAAGGCCGGTTTTGTCAAACTCTATATTTCGCCGTTTTTTGGCTTTATAAAAAACTACTTATTCTTCCTGGGCTTACTGGATGGCCGCGAAGGATGGGAGATAGCGAGGACGGCATTAAAAAACACCCGGCTAAAATACCTTCTTTTGAGCCAGATGGAAGTCCGTCAGCATAAAAAAGAAGCTGTTAAAGAAAAGCTGGCTGTTGAATACTAAACGCCGGCAGAATAAAATGCAGCCTCCAAAAATGGCTATCTTTAAGCAATGAAAGGACGATTGCTTAAAAACCTATCCACTAACGCAATTCAGCTGATTGTAAACCAGGTGCTTGGCCTGGGGATATTTTACGTCCTTTCAATCGACCTTAATAAAAACACATTCGGAGAGATCAACCTGGTGTTGGCTATCCTATTGGCTGCATTCAATATCCTTTCCTGTGGAATAGACCAATTGGTCGTAAAAAAAATAGCTGCAGGCGAAGATCCACGGTCAACGCTGGGCCTTTACCTCTGCCACGTTCTTATAGCCGGTATCGTTTTTTATGGTTTGCTGTTTTTCGGGCACTTCTTTGCGGCACCTACTACGATGGTATACAGCCTGTTGCTGCTTATAGGTGCAGGCAAGCTAATGATCTTTTTTTCAACGCCCTTTAAACAGGCGGCGAACGGGCTCGAGCGTTTTAAGGTAATGGCTTATATGCTGGTTGTATCCAATGTGGTCCGTTGCTGCGGGTTGGTTATTCTTCATTTCGTGCATGCGCTTACCCTGCACAATATCATCGTTATTTTTATAGCCGGTGATACAGCCGAGCTTTTATGCTGCCTATTATTATTCATTTTTATTATAAAAGTGCCTGTAGCCATTATTTGGAACCCTTTGGCGCACATGCGGCTGCTGCGGGAAGCATTGCCGCAAACCGGCGTGGTGCTCATTACTTCGGCGCTGGCCAGGTTTGACTGGATATTTATCGGCATATTGGTTTCGGCGGCAAAACTTGCCGAATATAGTTTTGCCTATAAGATATTTGAAGTATCCACCCTCCCACTGCTGGCCATCGCGCCCTTGCTGATCCCGCATTTCACCAGGTTGTTTCAACAAGACACCATTCCAACTGAGGACCTCCGATTTTTGGCAAAGGTTGAGATGATTGTTGCCGCGTTTACAGTTTTGGTGATAAACGTTTGCTGGTCGCCGGTAATTGATGCGATAACACGCGGCAAGTATGGGGCGGTAAATGTTAAAACCATATTCATCTTATCGCTTTGCCTGCCATTACTTTACCTGAATAATTTTTTCTGGACGATATATTTCGCCCAGGGGCGCTTAAAAATGATCCTCAGATCATTTGTCATCACGCTCACCGTTAATGTAGCCGGCGACATAGTGCTGATCCCTTTTTTTAAGAACGAAGGCGCTGCAGTAGCTTACCTGGCGGCTTGCGCGGTGCAAACAGTTTATTACGTTAAACAAAGTACGGCTTTGGAACTTAAGGCCGTTTGGCAGCCATTATTTACCTGTCTTTCCTGTGCGATAGTATCTTTCGCCGTTCCCAAACTCTTGTTTCACAATAATTGGATAACCGTCGTTTCATCAGTGGCCCTTTACTTCACGCTGCTTATTTTAACCAAACAAGTCAGCCGGGCCGATAAAAAGCAAATTGAGGCTCTTTTAAACTAAAAATTCATCTCTTTCTGTTCGCGTGCAGGCAACCCATGCATTTTTTTGGTCGTAATTCTAATTGAACTAATGATTAAAAAAACTCACACCGGAGCGTGATCAGCGTATAAAATGACGTACAGCATCAGGAATTTAAACTTCAAAACGGTACTGCATGCCATCGATTGGAAACTCCTGCTTTTTTTAACGCTGGTTTTAGATGTAAAGCTTGTGGTTAAGATCGCGGCAATCGCTGTCATCTACCTGTTGCGCTTCAATTTCAAGTTCAAATTCAGCTTCAAAGATTCCAGGCTGCCGCTTTTTTACCCCCTGATCATCGTTATAGCATTTGTTGGCTTTGTTGTAAACGACACTTTCGACAGTCCTAACTACCTGCCGGTTTTTTTTGCCGGACTGGCATTTTGGGGCATGTGCCTGCTCACGGCTCACCAGGTTAAACTTTCCGTAGAGAATAATAGCGTGGAAGTGATCCATCGGACAATCCTGGTGTTTTTTGTTATCAATACCGCCATATCGTTGTTAAATATCGGGCATATCATTTGGGAAACCCACGCGCTTAACCCATATCGGTACCAGGGGGAGTATCAAAAATACTTCATTCAAACGGGTGACTATATCAGGGGACTTACTTTCGATACGTCTACCACCAATGCAGTTATAAATGCTTTTGGGGTGATCTATTTTCTGACCAGGAAAAATCCGGTGATGGTGCTGGTATGTATGGTCATCCTGCTGCTCACCGGCAGCAATTTTACCAACCTGGCGCTGGCGCTGGTCCTGTTGGCCCTGTTCGCATTTAAAACCAGCAGGGACCAAAAAAGCATAATTGTTGTCTGCATGGTTTTCCTGGTAGTTTTCATGGCGAAAATATCGCCGCAAAACAATATCTACACCTACGAAACGATTAAAAATGCGGTTAGTCCGCCGAAACGACCGGCCGTGGAAAGTGCCGGTCAAAATGTCGTCCAACCACTAAGCCCGGACGATTTAAAACGACAGATTGCCAAAAATTACCTCGACAGCTTAAAAGCAAAGCTTAGCGCAGGCCAGGCGCCAAAGCAGCAGGCAAAGGTTATTCCTCAAGTTGGACCTGGGCGGTACATCATCCCCGGCCCGGACATAAATACCCCTCCCTATCAAACTGCGACCGATACCGATGACGTACAGCGGAAGCTGCTTGCATTTATTAATATACATAAAAGTCAGCTTCCTATATCGTCGCAAAATAGTTTTTCGTATGGCTTACCCGGCAAGGGCATAGCATTTTTACAAACCGTAAGATTTTTGCAGAGCCATCCCGTTAAAATTATTGCGGGAGATGGCCTCGGGAACTTTTCGTCGAAACTGGCTTTCAAAGCTACCGGGCTAGGGCTCGAAGGTGGGTACCCCGCAAGGTATGCTTACATCAACGATGATTTTATGCTTAACCACCTGGATGTTTACCTGAATTTTTTTAGCAAAAAAGCAGAATTACATTCGCTCACAAACAACCCGTCTTCGGTATATGACCAATTACTTGCTGAGTATGGGCTGTTGGGCTTGTTTATCTTTTGCGTTTTTTACCTCGGCTTTTTTGCCAGGCGATATCGGCGCCTGAGTTATGGCATCCCAATTTTGGTGCTCTTGTTATCAGTTTTTTTTATCGATTACTGGTTCGAACAGTTGTCCGTGATCATATTTTTTGAATTGCTTTTGTTCCTTGACATTAAACAAAATACCATAAAACCCACCACCCATGCACCTGCCTGATCCAAAAGTTACGGTTTTAATGCCGGCTTATAATGCCGGGCGGTACATTGCTGAAGCGATCCGGTCAGTGTTGGACCAGTCGTTAACAGATTTTGAACTATTAATCGTTAACGATGGCTCAACTGATGACACCGCTAAGATCATTGCTTCGTTTAAGGATCCGCGGATTGTAATGATCCACCAGGAAAATCAGGGGATTTCCGCAGCGCTGAATGCAGGTTTATTACATGCCCGCGCATCTTTGGTGGCCCGGTTTGATGCAGATGATATTTGTTACCCGGACAGGCTAAAGATCCAGTACGATTTCATCACCGCCTATCCGGAGTACAGTATCGTCGGATCAGCAGCTGACTATGTTGATGCAGACGGCCACTATATTTTTACTCACTACCCCGCGGCGCATCTTAACGAAGAAATACAGCAATTGAAGTATTCGGTATGCCCGTTCATACATTCCAGTGTGATGTACAAAAAAGACCTGATCACCGGCAACGGAGGCTATAACGAACATGCCTACACCTACGAAGACCATTTTTTATGGGTGAATATCCTCAAAAATGAAAAGGCTTGCAATCTTTCAAAGGCATTGATAAAGGTTAGGCTAAATCCTGAATCGATCACCGTTGATGAAAGATGGCATTCGCGAAAATTCCGGTCTATCAAATATTCAACTTTAAAAAATCGGAGTATAACCGAGGAACAAGGGACGGCCCTGTACCAGATCAGCGGGAAGCAATATCCAGCCCGCAAAAAGGAGGGTGCTTATTATGCCCTCTGCAGCAAAAAGTTCCTTTTAAATAATTACCAGCCTGCGAAAGCCAGGCGCAATGTGGCAATGGCCATAAGCGCTCAGCCCTTCCGCATGGATAATTACTTGATTTACTCGATGAGTTATTTGCCGCAAAACATAATCAACTGGATATACAAAATCCGTGCAGGGCGGCCTAAAATGATAAGATGATGAAAGTTGCATTGATAACAAGATCAACATTATACACTGCTCCGGGCGGCGATACGGTGCAAATTGAGCAAACCGCCAACGAGTTGCTTGAAATGGGTGTTTGCGCAGAAATATTGCTGTCCAATCAAAAGATCCGGTATGATGAATACGACCTGCTTCATTTTTTCAACATCATCAGGCCGGCCGATATCCTTCATCACTGCAAAAAAGCAAAAAAACCATTCGTTGTGTCGACGATATTGTGCGACTATTCTGAGTATGACAAAAATCACCGCAAAGGAATGGGGCTTTTATTCACCCACCTGCCCGGCGACAGTATCGAATATTTGAAAACGATTGCAAGATGGCTGCTTGGCCGTGATCACCTCGCTAGCTTATCGTACACCTGGAAAGGGCAGCGCAACAGTATTGTCGAAATATTGCGCAATGCAAATTTGATCCTTCCCAATTCGGAATCGGAGAACAGGCGCATCCAGCAAAACTATTCTACAGATGGTGAATATTTGGTAGTGCCCAATGGCATCGACCCGGCTTTGTTTAAGATTAGAGGAACGAACAAAAAAGATGCAAACCTGGTCATAAGCGCCGCGAGGATAGAGGGCATTAAAAACCAGCTGAGCCTGATAAGGGCGTTAAATAATACCCGCTTCCGCCTGCTGATCATCGGCGCAGCCGCACCCAATCAACCCGACTATTATAATGAATGCCGCAGGATCGCCGCAGCAAACGTTGTATTTATTGATCGTGTACCGCAGGAAAAACTGGTTGAATATTACAAGGAGGCCAAAGTTCACGCGCTCCCCAGCTGGTTTGAAACTACAGGTTTAAGCTCGATTGAAGCGGCAGCCATGGGCTGCAATATTGTAATTACCGACAAAGGCGACACACGGGAATATTTTGGGGACGAAGCCTTTTATTGTGATCCTTCAGATTCACAAAGTATACTGGCTGCCGTTGAAAAGGCCAGCGCAGCCCCGCCGGCCGAGAAATTGCGCAAAAAAATAATGGAACAATATACTTGGAAACAGGCTGCAACACAAACTTATAAAGCATATCAATCTGCATTAGCAATATGAAACTTAACATAGCGATACTGGGCACAAGGGGCATTCCAAACCATTACGGCGGCTTTGAACATATTTCCGAATATGTATCTGCCGGGTTGGTAAAAAGGGGCCATTCCGTCACGGTTTACAATTCGGACACACACCCTTACAAAGCAGACGAATGGAACGGGGTTGAGATAAAGCATTGCTTTGACCCGGAGCGTTTTATTGGCGCTGCAGGCCAGTTTGTTTACGATTTTAACTGCCTGATGGACGCAAGAAAAAGAAAATTCGATGTGGTTTTGGTGATGGGCTATACCAGCAGCTCGGTTTGGGGGAAACTGTATCCCCCGGCAAGTACCATTATCACTAACATGGATGGTTTGGAGTGGAAACGCTCGAAATACTCGCGTCCCGTTCAGCAATTTTTAAAATATGCCGAGAAGCTCGCGGTAAAATACAGCCAGTTTTACATTTCCGATTCGCTTGTGATCAGATCATACCTTGCTGACAAATACCAGATCGAAAGTAAATATATCCCGTATGGCGCCGATCTTTTTTCCGAAGAAGAGCGGGAACTTCCGGAAACAGGTAATGCATTGAAAGAAGATTACTTTTTATTGATGGCCAGGATGGAACCCGAAAACAATATAGAAACCATCCTGGAAGGTTTTAACAACAGTAATTCCGAGAAAAAATTCAAGGTTTTAGGCAGCACCGACAACCGTTTCGGGAAATTCATCCGGCATAAATTTAAAAACGACGAGCGGATAGAGTTTAAAGGCGCGATATACGACAATGCCCGCGTGCGTGCTTTGCAAAATAACTCGTACCTGTATTTTCACGGCCACAGTGTTGGCGGCACAAACCCCTCACTATTGGAGGCAATGGCCAGCGAGGCGCTCATCGCCGCACACAACAACCCGTTCAACAAGTCTGTATTACATGCTGATGCGTTTTATTTTTCAAGCGTTAATGATGTTCGTAATATTGTTGAAAACGTTCAGCGCAAGGAGATTGAAAAGGCGATGGTGAGCAATAACCTGCGGAAAATAAAATATCAGTTTAACTGGGAAAGTATTATCGACCAGTACGAAAAATTTATCCTGGAGTGCCATTACAAAGCTAAACATGGTTGATTTGTTTAATATTAAGGATACCCTGGCCAATAAAATAAGCTATTATCATCTAATGGCATTACTGGCCAGTTTGCCCTTCGACCTGTTTTACAGCCATATTATACTGATCAGCTTTATTATTCATTCCCTTATCCATCTAAAAAAAGACGAGTTAAAGCCTGTTTTCAACCTAAAAGTTTTGGCTTTAACTTCGGTATTCCTGCTCACGGTATGGAGTACTCTATACTCATCCAATAAGCCCGAAGCTTTTAATGAATGGGGCAAACAGCTTACTATTCTCATTTTTCCGTTGGTTTTTTGCATCAATCCATTAAATATCAGCAAATACAGGCTGCCATTATTACTGGCGTTTTCCTTCGTCTGCACCGCGACAATCATTTATTTATACGCCGACGCGTTTATAACCATCCGGCATTATCATTTACCATGGTCGGCCATTGTCTCTGCGACGTTCACCAACCACAATTTTTCCGAACCGATTAATATGCACGCCACTTTCTTCTCGATGCAGATAATGGTGGCCCTGGCGTGCATGATATTTTCGATCATTAAAGAAAAAAACAAGTACGGAAAAGTAATCTGCGCCATTTGTGCGGTCTTTTTAACGGCCGGAATTATTCAACTGAGCTCAAAATCAATTTTAATTGCATTCCTCATCCTGGTTAACATAGGAGTTCCCTGGTTACTCATGGAAGGCCGAACGCGGCTGCGGTTTATTTTGGCTTCACTCTCGTTTTCCGCTTTGGTAGTGGCCGGAATGTTAACATCATCGGCGTTTAAAGAGAGGTTTATTACCGAGTTAAAAGTTGACCTGACCAAACCAAAGCCGGGCGAAACCTATGACGGCCGCCTCGCCCGCTGGGGTGTAACCATTGACCTGATAAAGCACAAACCGTTAGCCGGCTATGGCTCCGGGACCGAGATCGGTTTGTTACAGGATGGTTTCTATCAGAAAAAGCTTTATGATTCTTACCTCAACAAACTCAACACCCATAGCGAGTACCTGAGCATTACACTAAAATCGGGGATCATCGGCCTGCTGATTTTTGTGGCCACGCTCGTATGGGGTTTCAAAACTTCAATAGTTCGACGGGATTTACTATTTTTTAATTTCATGGTATTGATCGCCCTGGTTTCGGTTTCTGAAAACCTGCTCGATGTGGATAAGGGTACATTCTTTTATGCTTTTTTCTTTTCATTTTTCATGTTTTCAGCCCAATCGGAGAAAAGAATGCTGATTCCGGAATTGAATCGATCGCAAAAAAGAGTCCCGGCAGAAGAAACACTACCCGTTCAAATCATATAAACTTAATAATCAACACATTGTATATACGATAATATTTGAAGCGAAGGCAACCAAACGGTAAATAAGGCCGTCATAATAATAAGATCAGGGTAATTCGAAATTAAATAAGAATACCAAAATGCAGAACATATCTTTCCCCTTAGTTAGTAAGAACTTGTCTCAAACAAAAGAAAATATATTAGCTACCCTGGCTTATTTTGACATTTTTAGCTACCCCTTAACCAGGGCCGAGATATACTTGTTCCTTGGGAAAAAATACAATTACGATGATTTTGACGATGCTGTAAGCTGTCTCCTGATCGAGGGTGCCATTCACCAGTTCGACCGGTTTTTTACATTGAAGAACGACCATCAACTGGCCGTTAGGCGGGTGGAGGGTAACAGCAAGGCTGAAGAATTGATAAGGAAAGCGAAACGGGTTGGTAATATTCTTATCCGCTTTCCGTATGTGCGCGGAGTGGCTATATCCGGCTCCCTGTCAAAAAATTTCGCCGATGAGTACTCAGATATCGATTTGTTTATCATCACTGCTAAAAACAGGTTGTGGGTAGCCCGTACCCTTATGCATTGCCTTAAGAAATTAACCTTTTTGGTGAACAGGGAGCATTATTTTTGCATGAACTATTATATTGATGAGCAGGAACTGCAAATAGCCGAAAAAAACATTTACACCGCCATCGAGATCGGGACACTGCTGCCGTTGGAAGGTGACATCGTTTTTGAAAAATTTTATGCTGCAAATACATGGACCAGGGATTTTTTGCCCAATAAAAATATGCGTATAGCTTCGGCCAAGCCATCGAAGATCCCGGCATTAAAATGGCTTTTCGAATTTTTATTCAACTCGTGGGTTGGTAATGCACTCGACACCCTGCTGATGAAAATTACAGCACGAAGATGGCGCCAAAAAACTATCCATCACAAAATGAACAGCCACGGCCAGGTGTTGGCGATGATCACTGGAAAACACCACTCCAAACCCGATCCAAAAAACTTCCAGGCTAGTTTGCTGTTGAAATACGAATGCAAATTGGACGCGCTATTGAAGGATTATGAAAGTTCATTGGTGCATTAAAATCAATCCCGCCGGTGCAGGACGAAATTCCGTTAATTTTTTCTGAGCGAGATGATATAATAATCGCCTATATATTTCCAGGGCCGCCGGGATTTCAGCTTTTCTTCTTTTTCCTTCAAAAACTTAAAAGCGCGCGGGTGTTTTTCGGCAAAACCTTCGATATAAGATGGAGGGACGGTGGTGCACAAGCCCTCAATGCTTAGTACCCGGAAGTTACTTTTTAGTCTTTTTACAATGTATGATGGGTTATAATACCAGCATTTGAAGCCGGTGCCCTCTACATTTGCCTTTCTGCCCTTTTTGCTGAAAAACCGGCGGAATGCTATGCGGAATTTTCCCTTGAAGACCAGTAACGTTTCCCAAAGGCAAAACTTTGGTAAAATAACCAGGGTAACCAATCCGCCGGGATTTAACAGGCCGTTAAACGAGGCCAGTACCTTATCCAGGTCACCGGTACAATTGAGGCCCGCGAAATTAGAGAATATGAGGTCATATGGTCCCTTGTTCTTTAATTCGTCGAGGCTGGTATAGGAACATATTTCGGTGCTGATCAAACTATCCAACTGTTTTTTTTCAACCTTTTTTTTAAGCTCCTGTTGCATCCCGGCCGATAGGTCGGTGGCATGCACTTTAAAGGCATTTTGAGCAAAAAATATGGCGTCTTCACCCGTGCCGGCGTTTAGTTCCAATATGCTGGCGCCGGGAGCGAGATATTTTAAAACATGCTCCCGTACGCGCTCCCGCTTATAATTGATGATGGTATCGCCCGAATACAATTCATCAAAAACAGCTGATTGCCGGGTAAATGCAGCTTCAGTTAACTGCTCGTTCAGGTTTGCGCTGGCGGTGTTCATACGGCCAATCCCTCCAGTTTCCGTAATTTGAAACCCTCCACAAAAGTGGCCGGGGTATGGTAAAACACCGACAATGCCTTCCGCAAACTTTTTGCGTTAATTTTTAACGGGTTCTTCAATAATTTCTTTAAGCTGTTTTTGGCGAGATGCCTGTGATAGTTTTGATGGACATACCTGTGCAATTGCTTGTAAAATGATGGCGGATAGGCATTATGAAACATCAATGCCATTTCATCGGAGTCTGTCCAATTGGTTTTTTTCTTCAGATCGGCCTTTACCCTATCGTAAAACCCTGTGCCCGGAAGCGGGTAAGAAACAGATATACCAATCTCGAATGGCAGCAACTCGTTGATCAGGCTAATGGTTTTTTGTATATCATCCATTAATTCACCCGGGTAACCGAACTGGATAAAAAACGATGGTTTTATTCCCTCCCCTTTCATCAAGCGGGTGGCCTCACGAATTTGTGCGACGGTTATGCCCTTGTCCATAGCGTCCAACACCTTTTGCGAGCCACTCTCCGCCCCTATCCAAACGTTTTCGCAGCCAGCCGATGCAAGCGCTTGTACTGTTTCCTCGTCTGCCAGCAAGTCGGCGCGCGACTGTATCTTGAACCTGATCTTTATCTCCTCTTTCTTCAGCAGTGCTGCAAATTCTCTTACCCAGCCTGGTTTCAACCCAAAAATATCATCACAAAACCAAATGTGATCCATTTGGTACTGCTCCTTCAGCAACTTGATCTCGCGCACTACATTTTCGGGGCTGCGTGAATTATAACGATTACCGTAGATAGGTTTGGCGCACCAATTGCATTTAAAGGGACAGCCTCTTGTTGTGCCCATATTCAACGAAAAATAGCCTGCATTTTTTAACCAGGACTGACGGTACGGTTCTATATCAACCAAATCCCAAGCGGGCAGCGGCAGGGAATCCAGATCTTTTAACACCGGACGGCCCGGGTTTTTTACTACAAGGCCATTCTTTAAATACGCCAGGCCCATTGTAGCAGAAAAATCTTCAACACCAGTACTCAGGCCGGTTACCAATTCAAGCAGTGTGCGTTCGGCTTCGCCGATGATCACAAAATCAGCACCCTGCCCCAGGTATTCCGTAGCATGATCCGTAGCGTCTGAGCTGGATACAATAACGGTGCACCCATTGGCCTTTGCTTCCCTGCACATTTCAAATGCTGCCTCGCGCATGTTGGTGAGGCACATTTTGGTGAGGTAGTTAAAGCCATCGTCATATACTACAAAGAAATCAGGCTTATTCCTTGTAACTAATTCGATAACACGCCCGGGGTCATTTTCAAACATGGTATCGAACAGCGATACTTCAAAGTTATGTTCGCGCATCAGCGCGGCGGCATAAAGTGTTCCCAGGGGGGGGTAGGGTAGTCCTAATTGCCACTGTTTCGGGTCAAACTGCAAAAAATAGGAATGTGTGAAAAGAATATTCTTCATGAATGCGATTCGCTATTTTTCAATTATTTGTATTTGCCTTCTATTAAACTACGGCCAAATAAATTAAAGGGTTGCCGCCTGTAATTTTATAGCAACCAATTTTGTCATTCTGACCGCAGGTCTTTTTGTCATCCTGACCGCAGCACTTTGTCATCCTGAGCGCAGCGAAGGATCTTGAAGCGACATTATCGCCTGACAAGTCCGGACGCATGGTGTAGAATATCCTTCGCTATGCTCAGGATGACAAAAAGATCAACGCTTAACTTTTATCCTGTACACATTATAATTAAACATACAAGTTTCCAGCCGATAATCCTTCGCCACCATTTGATCCACGTAATCCCTCATATCCGCATCGATATAGACCTGGTATTCCGGAAATAAAGGAACAAGCACTACATCCGGCTTATTTTGTTGTAAATCCTTGTAAAACCGCTGTTTTGCCAGTACTGTTTGTGTTGCGGAAAAATAGATAGTTGGCGATACCCTCTCCGAATAAGCCTGCACCTGGGTGCCATAGCCCGCAACCAACACCTTGTCGTTCGGATTTGTATTGGCTTTTACCCACCGGCCTAATTGCCTGCTGGCGCTTTCGTCCGGCATTACATAGGGGGCGTGACAATAATTCGACGCAAACTGGAATTCACCGGTGAACAGTCGTTGAAAGTTAACCAGCGGTTCCACTATTTTGGGACTAAAGCATATCCAGATCACGATGACAATATACTTCATCCGTACCTTATATATATCATTTGCATATACAATGACGAAAGCGCTGATGAGCGACAAAGCCGGCAAAATATCTTTCAGATCGACGCGTGCGTAATTGCCAAGCAGGTTTATGCCGATGAACTCGAAAATCAACCATAAAACTACCCAATCGGCTCTTCGCTTTATAAAAAAATACGCCAACACAAAGGGGTAAAACAATATGATCTCGGAATAAAAAAACATATTGAAAAACTGTACCAACCGCCACCAGATATCATGATCGGTGGTGCTGCCTTTGCCAAAATTATCGGCGAGTGCATAAACAAAAACATCATGCAGGTTGATCCCGGCAAGCCAGCCCAACAGCGCCAGAAATAAAACCCCTGACACCGCCCCCAAACAAAGCATTAGCACAGCCTCCTTCCCCTTGCGGAACGATGCTATAAATAAGGCCAGTACCCCTAACCCGGCTGACAGCCTAAACCCAAGCGCCATAGCAGCGAAGAAACCGCTTAAAAAAAATCCTTTTTTACCTGCGGAAGAAACAAAACAGTAAAAGGAGATGATCATAAACATCACCTCATAGGTTTCAGTGTACGAAACGTAGCGCCCGTCGGCGCCATGCCAAAGTACCGACAGTCCGTAGAAGGAGATGGCTAATATCCCGGCTTGCTTACCCGAAATGTAATTGGCGATGCGGTAAACGTAATATATGCCAATTGATTGGCAAATGGTGCCCAAAACCCTCGGGAACCAATAGTCTACCCCAAAAAGTTTGTCGGACAGGCCAAAAACAGCAAAAATTAATGGTGATTTGTTGTCGGCTCCGCCCGCATACGGTACCAGGCCATTCCTGAACCAGTTGCGGCCGATATAATGCCACATGGCTTCGTCCGCCGAAAGGGCAAAACCATTGGTAAGCAGCGTGATAAACAATTGCAGCAAAGCCAGGATGACGATAATTTTCAGCGGGCTTAACTCCGATCGGCTAATGGTTTGTCTTAAGGTCATGCCGGCGCTTTAAGTCTCTAGATAACCTGCCGGGTCCATCCGAGGCGGAAGATTTAATGAACAAACACATTTTACGCAGGTTGGATTAGTTGCCATATCCAGCGTCTTTCTAAAGCTTACAGCGCCGGCGCTATTCAATATTTCAGCAAGCGGAGTCTCATGGATATTGCCAATCACTTCGTGAAAGAAACATGGTCTTACGTTGCCGTCTGCTTCGATCACGGTGGAAACCCACGGCGCGTTGCATTTTTTAAATGGAAATGGCTCCATGCCGTAAAAGGCTGCATAATATTGATATACCTGCCGGATCTTAGCCGGGGATTCGGCGATAAAGCCGGAAGCAAAATCCGTTTCATGCTGATCGATCAAACGGGAAATTATCGCCTGCAGTTCGGGCAATTCATTTTCGGAGAGTACTATCTCATGCTGCCGTGGTTCTTCCCAGGCCTGCTGCCGGTTAAAAGCGTGGCTGCTCACATCCGCCGGCAAAAAACTCACCTGGTCCAGGTTTATTATTTTTGCGTCGTTGATGATCGCCTCCCAGTTGCGGAAGTTGAGACGGTGGATCACCGTCCTCCCGGTTATCCTGTACCCGGGGCGAATGGATTTGATATACTCCACACCTTCTTTTAATTTCCGGAATGCACCGGGAATATTACGGATGGCGTCGTGCAGCGGCTCATCACCGTCCAGCGATACGATTATTTCGTCCACCCATTTTACCAGCTGTTCCGCGTTTTTTTTGATGGACAAGCCGGTGGACAGCAGCGATATTTTGATGTCGTTTTGCTTGAGCAGTTCGCATAACTTGAAAAAGTTGGTATTCAGTAGCGCTTCCCCGCCTGACATGGCCACCTGTCTTGTGCCAAACTTCTTAAGCGCTCCCAACAAATCTGCGATATCATGTTCAGTAAGCTGCTTCAGGTTTTTGTTGTCCTTCCATATATCACACATCACACAGCGACAATTACAGGCGCTATGCGGCATTAATATCACCACCGGTAACGCGGTTATGACGTGCGTCTTCAACGTACGGTAGCGCTGATATGTGTGACCTATAGCTAACATTTGTTTTATTGGGTAATTACGATCCAGTGGAAGGGCTCCCGCTTTAACACCCGGTTTATGGCGCTTCGGGGATTTACTAATATACGGTTATTAAAGGCCCGGATATCGTCAATACAATGCTGAAAATAGTGATCAGCCATTTCGGGGAAGCCCAGGCCTGCATAGTAAGTTTTTGTTCTTTCGGCCGCAGCAGCAAGCTCGTCCACCTGGTAAAAATGACTATCTGTGATATGAACTTCGCCATCGGGTGTTAAGCAGGCCAGCGCATCCCTAAAAATTCCGGCCAGCGGTTTAAAATATTGTATGGATGCAGCGAAAATGATGGCATCAAATTTTTCCTCTAAAAATAGTTCGGGCTTAAAATCGTCCCAAACAAACTCCAAACGCGGCTTTTTAAAAACCCTGCCAGCCTGCACAATTTCAAGCCTGTTTACATCAAGCCCGGTGACCGTTGAAGCGGGAATATCAGCAAGCATGGCCGACAGCCAGCCGTTTCCGCACCCGATCTCCAATATATTCAGCGGCTGGTTTTTTTGCTGCAGGTAGGCCAGCAACCGTTTCGCTGAACGTTTGCGTATCTTCCACTCTTTACGGAGCGGGTGGGCCTTTTCGACATCAGGCAAAGCCTTAACCTGTTCATCGGTCAAAATTCGCCCTTCGGCGTCCCGAACGCTGGCATAAAGGCGTTCAAATTCAGCCACAGCATTCACTGCGGAATTCGCACCGGTATGTTCAACAGTGTCCAATAGTTAGATCATTAAAAACCTTGTATCTCGGGCTGCCTGTAGCGCCACATTTTGTGCAGCAGCTTTATCTCGTAGGGGTATTTATATACGTTTACCTTATACCGCAGTCCGGCCACCAGCTTTATTGCCATTCGTTTTAAGTCGCCGAGGCGTATATCGGTCACTGTTGGGTAGGCCCCATTCAGCACGGTTTCAAAATCGCGTATCTGGTCAATCATTTCGGGCTTTAACCAGGGCGTCAGCGGGTTTTTACGCATATCGAAATTTTCCCAGGCAGGGCTTATCCAATCTTCCAGTGCCTGGGGGTATTTAAAGCCCAGCGCCTGCACCTGTTTGTATAATGCAGATCCTTCGGTGGGCACCGGGCTATAGGTATACAATACGATCTCGGTCCGCGGGTTCACCGCCTTCACCTGTTTTATAAAATCTATTTCAAAATCTATCTGGGCCTGTACCTGTTCCTCTGTTGGCGCGGGCGTGCCTAATACGAAGGAATATTCGGGTATGATATCAAACTTTTTCAGCCTTTCCGCAAAACGGATGATCTGGTCTCCGGTTTGTGTGCCGCCCTTATCCAGTTGGGCCAATACATTGTTGTTGCCGCTCTCGGCGCCGAAAAAAATGATGGTACAGCCGGCTTCGCGCAATAAGGCCAGGGATTCATCTTTGAATTTATCCATGGTATCGATACGCGCCATGCCCCACCACTTCATCTTTTCAGGCTTGATCAGCTTCGAAAACTCCACTGTTCTTTTCTCGGAAACAAAAAAATTGTTGTCGTGAAACTCGATGGCATCGGCGCCCCAGTTATCTTTGATGTATTTGATGTCTTTATAAACATTCAGCGCCGATTTGGCTTTCCACCGTGCCTCAAATATGGGTACAACCGCACAAAACGAACAAGTAAACGGGCAGCCAATACTGGAGTGATAGGCCATCGTACGCTCACCCAAAAAAGTTTTGCCGAGGTACTTATTTATAGGATAAATATCATTCAGCTTATCATAAGGCAACGGCGGCAGCGGGTCCTGCTCCATCAAATCCTCTTTCGGATTTTTGATGATATCGTCGCCGGATTTATAAATAATGTTTTTGATGAATTCAAAGGGGGCATTATACTCAAGCGCATCGATCAATGCCGGGAAGGCATGGTCGCCGGGGCCGTTAATCACAAAATCGACATATCCCGAGTCAAGTATGACCTTTGGTTGTGTAGAAGGAAAGTAGCCGCCCCAGATCATTTTTGTAAATGGATACCGCTCCTTAATAGCTTTTGCAATGGGAATGGCCTGCCTGAGCTGCGGCCCGGGCATTACGGTAAAGCCAATGTATTTATACTCCCCGGTGTCCAGGTAATTTTTCATCACCTGTAAGGGATCGGCGTCGCGGTTACCATCAACGATGGTCCACTCGTAACGGCCTTCTACAGATGCGGCTATGCTTAGGATGGAATTGGGGATGCGGTATTTCGCTTCAGCGCTTTTGGGGTTAAAAAGGATTATTTTATTACTCATCTTTCAATTTCACAGTGTATTTGCCTGGCTGGGGATCCCCGTTATACCAGCGGACATTAAGCCCGCCGGTATTTTTTTCACCCACTTTAACGGGGACAATAATTAAAAACAACAAACCCAATTAACTATTCAAACTTACAATAGCAATTACGCGGGCAAAAACCGCGGGGTTGCCTTTGCCGGAAATAATATTAGGTGGCAACCTTTAAACCATCACCAGCGTAATTCTGATTGTTAAGCGTGTATTGCCAGGCGTCCATTAATTATTTAAACCATTGATCAGGTCCATAAAAAACTATATTAACCGGCGTGTTTTTACTCCTGCTGTAAAAGAGCATGATGTAGTGGAGGCTTATGACCTTTGGTCGGCAAATTATGATGCCCAACCCGGCAACCTGATGCTCGACCTGGACGAACTGCTGTTCACAAAGCTGCTGAGCCACATCGACATAAAAGATAAAAATGTAGCTGACATTGGCTGCGGCACCGGGCGGCACTGGCCTGCCCTGTTAAAGGAAAAACCGGCAGGATTAACGGGGTTTGATGTATCGCCCGGAATGCTGGAAAAACTCAGGGCGAAATTCCCCGGGGCCGTTGCGCATACGATAACTGACAACGATTTCCTGGACGTGAGGGATACTTCATTTGATGTGATAATCTCGACCCTGACTGTTGCCCATATCGATGATATCGATGAGGCGTTGGAGGCCTGGTGCAGGTTGCTGAAATATGATGGAGATATTATCCTGACCGATTTCCACCCCGATATATTAGCCTTTGGCGGCAAAAGGACCTTCAGTCATCAAAACACGCAAATCGCTGTAAAGAATTTTGTTCATCCCATCAGTCTCATCGAAAAAATAATGCTTCGTAACGGATTTGCAGTTGCCCACGAAGAGGAAAAGAAAATTGATGAATCAGTAAAGCATTATTATACTGCGCAAAACGCGCTGCACGTTTACGAAAAATTCAAGGGCTTCCCGGTTATTTACGGGATCCATTTCAGGAGGGCCTAATGATCCTGAATAATTTAATAATGGCCGGAACCGACGAACCTGTTAACATCAGGCTCATTGAAGATAAGATCGCCGGCGTTTCCTCCACCGCAATAAATAATGCGCAGGATGCAATTACTTTATCTTTCGAAGACGCCCTTGTTTTTCCTGGCCTGATCAACTCGCATGACCACCTGGACTTTAATCTTTATCCAAAACTAGGTGAGCATATCTACAGCAATTACACAGAATGGGGCAGGTACATCCATAAGTATTACAAAGCCGAAATTGCGGCAGTTTTAAAAGTACCGCCAATTTTGCGCTATGAATGGGGTGTATTTAAAAACCTGCTTTGCGGCGTTACTACGGTGGTTAATCATGGCGAACCTTCGGGTTTAAATGACGACCTGATCACCATTTTTGAGAACATGCAGGCGCTTCATTCCGTTGGATTTGAAACTGGCTGGCGCCTCAAATTAAACAATCCTGTTAATGCCAAACTCCCCGTTTGCATACACGTTGGCGAGGGTGACGACTGGCCATCGTTCAGCGAAATTGACCGTCTGACCGGTTGGAATGTACTAAGGCGAAAACTGGTGGGTGTACATGCCGTGGCGATGTCGGAAAACCAGGCAAAAAAATTCCAGGCAGTAGTTTGGTGCCCGCAATCCAATTTCTTTTTACTCAATAAAACAGCAGCTGTAAACCTGTTGAAAAAACGTACCGAAATATTGTTTGGCACGGATTCAACTTTAACCGGCAGCTGGGATATTTGGGAGCACTTGCGCGTTGCGCGCAGTACCAGGCTGCTTAGCGAGGAAGCTCTTTTCCAAACGTTAAATAAAAATGCGGCGAAAGTGTGGGGATTAAATACGGGGGCAATTGAAGTGGGGAAAGATGCCGATATCGTGATCGCCCGTATAAAAAAGGGGATGCGTGATTACAGCGCGTTTTATTCGCTGCGCCCGGCCGATCTGCTGCTTGTTATCCATAAGGGCAATATCCGTTTGTTCGACGAAAGTTTAGCAGATAAATTGCCCGGGCTCGACCTTAATAATTTCAGTAAGGTGTACATAAATGACTCCGGAAAATATGTGCAGGGCAATTTACCCGGGCTAATGGACCAGGTAAAGGAATATTACCCTGAAGCGAATTTCCCCATAACTGCTAACGATGCCGCCTGAACTATGAGGATCCCAAAAAAAATAGGAAGGAAACTATATCGCGAAAGCAAATACCTGCTTAGGGATGCCGCTTTTAAACTCGGCTTTTATAATGGTTTTTACCGCTCGGCCCGAGGCTGCCGTATCATGATCTACCATGGTATTTGCATGAAGGGCCCCACACGATTCAACCCCATCTTTTTAACCCGGGATACGTTTGAAAAACACCTTCAGTTCTATAAAAAGTATTTCAACGTCATTTCGCTGGAAGACTACTTTGCAAAAAAGTTTGCCGACGACCGGTTTAACATCTGCCTTACTTTTGATGATGGTTTTGCCAACAATTACAAATACGTGTTACCCTTGCTTGAAAAATACCAGCTGCCGGCTACATTTTTTGTAACCGCCATACGCGCTGCCGGTTATGATATATTATGGAACGACTTTTTAAGTATCGTAACAAAGTATGGCGCAGAAAACATCGTCTACAAAAACAAACCGTATAAAAAGAACGAATTCGGCAATTACATTTCAGTAAAGGAAGGCACCAGCCTGGCCGAAAAAATGCGGAGTGCAGGGTTTGGGGAAAAAGCTGAAATGATGAAACTGCTTTACCAGCAGGTACGTTTCAAATCAAACCTTTCTGACGTGGATTACTGGCTGCAAATGACACCAAAGGAAATCAGGAGACTAGCTTCATCACCTTATGTTACTATTGGCTCGCATGGTTTTTATCATAATGACCTGGGCAGGATAAAGATCAGTGATGCCGCCGAAGAGCTTATCCTGTCAAAACAGTATCTCGAAGGCGTCATCCGCCGAAAAATTAAAAGCTTTGCATTTCCTTACGGTTCGTATACCCCCGAATTGGTGGAGGCAGCAAAGGGCGCCGGGTACCGGCAACTCCTGGCCATGGACTTTAAATTTCCGGAAGATAGCAACGACGCCAGTATGCGTGAGCGGTTTACTGTTAACCCGTTCATCTCAACCCATAATCAAATGTATGCAACCATTACCAGCAAGTATGACCACCACTGAGCAAACACTGGCGTACCGCGTACAACGGTTAACCGGCGATAATGTGGCCGATGTGAAGCAATTGCATGCTGCAGTATACGGAACCCGGCCGTCCCCGGATTTTTTTTCAAAGAAATACAATACGGCGTTCACCGGAGTGCAACATGTGGGGTTTATTGCTTACAACGATGATGGCGTTCCGATAGCCTTTTATGCGGTTATCCCCTGTTTTATCCGTTTTAACCGGAAAAATATACTTGCGGCACAATCCGCAGATACCATGACGCACCCGGATCACCGCTTTAAAGGCCTGTTTGTTGAACTGGCCCGGCGTACATTTGATTTGTGCGAAACACTGGGCATCCGCCTGGTTTTTGGTTTTCCGAATCAAAATTCGCTGCCGGGCTTCGTCAATAAGCTGGGCTGGCAAATGGCCGAACGCATGGACTTGTTCAGGATACGGGTTTCTGTATTGCCATGGCGCAGGCTGTTAGGCAAACTGCCTTTCTTAAAAAAAACGCTTCAGGCCGGCAGGCAAAAGGTGTTGCAAAACGTTGCGGTTAAGGGTGACAAGATGCCTGATTCTTTATACAAGGGCGAATACGCGGGGGTTTATCGCGATCATCACTTTCATCAATACAAAACTTATAACAACAGCCACCTTATCAGTATAGGCGATTCAATTTTATGGATAAAGATAAACGATGTGCTTTTAATAGGAGATGCGGAGGTAAAAGCAGAAGAGTTTATCGCAATGATGCATCAACTAAAAAAACTGGCGGCGAAACTCGGGGTAAACGAAATACAGTTTCACGCCAGCCCAGATACCGTTTTGCACCGTTTATTTAGCATCTATTATATGCCAGTCCCCTCGTTCCCCGTTATATTTAAAGACCTGGGCGCCGGCATCGAACTTGAAAAAATAAAATTCACTTCGGCGGATATTGACACTTTTTGACGATGAACCCACTACGAAAAATATTTTTTAAGGATAAGATCATCAGGACCTTTTTTATTACCCGCTTGCGCGAAAATGAGGTAAAGGAACGCGTCTTTCTTAAAAATGGTAGCACCAGCGTCAACATTACAGGGCACCATGCGATGATATGCCTTGACCCTTTTTGTGTGGCGGCCTGGCTTTCAAATGAAGAAGCAGGTAGTATTGACCCTAAAAAAGTGCAGCTGCAATTCAAAAAAGAAAACGGCCTTAACGCATCGATCAAAGTTTCGTTCATCGAGCAGATCGCCACACCAAAAGGCCAGCTTTTTTTGTATCAGATTGAAGGGGTGAAAAATTACCAGTTTAGCTCGTTGTACCGGCTGGCGTTGTTTGGGTATTTCCTGCGGTCAAAAGCAAATACTTTTTACAGCCGCAGGGTGATCAGCGCGTTATACTCCTACCCGCGACGGATCATCATTGTATCATACCGTGATGAAAACTATTACAACATTTTCCCGATGGACATCCAGGGCTTCATTGCCGAGGAAAACATATACCTGCTGGGATTAAGAACAACCAATGCAACACTCGACAAAATATTGGAATCAAAAAAGGTGTTGGTTTGCGACACCGATAGCGTCGACCTGGATACCGTGTACAATTTGGGTAAACACTCCAGCAAGGCGCCTACGCCAATTAGTGAGTTACCCTTCGGGGTGAGTGAAAGTCAGCTTTTTGGATTTCCTGTACCTGATTTTAGTGGTTCATATAAAGAAATTGAGATCATTCATCATCGAAAAATGGGATATCATATGCTGATGATGGGCAAGGTTGTAAACACCAAACAGATCAAACCAAATCCATCGTCATTATATCACGTGGGTTTTTTGCAGTTTAAAAAGGGCAATTATAAAAGTATTGACGGGCTTTATTAAGTCGTAAGTCGTAAGTCGAAAGTCCTTAGTCGAAAGTTAGCATACTTGAAAATTGACTATTGGCTTACGACTTTAGACTTCAGACTTACGACTTTAGACTTAACATGAGATACGTTTCCGTAAACTACAATTATTCTGCCGATTACACGACACCCGAAAGCTGGTTTAAACGAACTGAAGGTTATGCGGGCATCCTGGAATGTTTAAGCCGCAACAATGAGGTGATCAACATTAAACAAATCAATTTTGAAGGTAATCGCCTCAATAACGGGGTTGATTACCGGTTTCAAAACTTTGGTCAAAAGAACACGCTGTTCCCTTTTAAGCAAAATAGCTATATCAAAAAGTTGAAGCCTGATGTGGTGATCATCCAGGGCTTTCATAAACCGCTGCAACTGATACAGCTCTGTCTGCTACTCCGAAAAAAAACCAAAGTCATCGTTCATCACCATGCCGAAAAACCTTTTACCGGGTGGAAGAAATACATCCAAAAGGCCGCCGACCGTTTTGTTGATGGGTATCTTTTTGCATCCCACCAAATGGGGATGGAGTGGGTTAAAAAAGGCATCATCGCATCACCGAAAAAGATACATGAAGTGATGGAGGTCTCTTCACGGTTTAACAGTATTAAAAGGGAGGCGGCAAAGTTGAAAACTGGAATCTCCCGAAACATGCTTTTTTTATGGGTAGGAAGACTTAATGACAACAAGGACCCGTTGACAGTGGTGAAAGCCTTTATGCAATATGCCGATATAAACCTGGATGCGCGGCTATACATGATATACCACACCGATGAACTGCTCGGCGCCATTAAACAATTGCTTAAATACGCAAACGCCGAAAACAGGGTGATCCTGATCGGTAAGGTGGATCATGATGAGCTGCCTCACTGGTATAATAGCGCGGACTTTTTTATATCAGGCTCGCACTACGAGGGCAGCGGCACGGCCCTTTGCGAGGCGATGTCATGCGGATGCGTGCCGATTGTAACGGATATACCATCATTCAGGATGATAACGGATAATGGCGACTGTGGTTTGTTGTACGAACCGGGCAACGAAAAGGCCCTGGTATCGGCGCTGATGCAAACAAAAAGCCTTGACCTGCATTCGAAGCAGACCAAGGCCCTGGCGTATTTTAAATCTAATTTGTCGTTTGAAGCGATAGCGCAAAAGATACAGGCTGTCGCCGAATCATTGTAAACTACTTGCCTGAAGCAGCTCCGGGCATATTTTTCAGCAAGCTTTGCTCGTAAGGCAGCATAACTGCCATTATCCTTTTTGATTCATAGGCCGAAAACTGTACAAATTTCATGGCTTCTGCGGGATTCATGGCCACTTTTCTCTGCATCGCTTCTACCTGGGGCTTAATAGCTTCTTCTTTTTCCTTCCATTTCTTATTAATATCTTCTATTTTTTGTCTGGCCGCCGCAGTGGTATCCGTGGTAAGGGTTTTCATGTTAGTTACATAATCCGTAATGGCGTCATCATACAGCGCACATATCTTTTTCACGTCAGGGTCGGTGATATTTAGTGAGTCCATAACCGAATTCCCCTTTGCCGAAACGGCAGTTGTTGAATTTGTTTCAGGCACTGATGAACTTGAGGAGCCCGACTTTCCCTTACACGAAACAGCGATAACTGCAATCACAGTCAATAAAAAGAGGTTGAGTTTTAGAAGTGTTTTCATCTTGTAAAATTGTGAGTGTTGATGGATATGTTAAAAATTTATGCGCGTTTTGAAGTATAATCGACATGCACAAGTCAGCAAGCAGGGGTAACGCTTCTGTACCTCGTTAATCAGTTCTAAACAAAGGCAATTGGTCGGTGAAAATCAAAACGGGATACCGATCTCTATCAAATATCTAAAATTAAAATGACAATGCGTATAACACGTTTTGCGTATTTTTTTGGTGGGCCATTGCCCGCTAAGGTTGACATAAAATGACAGATAAAACACGCCGGACAATTAGCGTTGCTTTTTTTCCGATTAATCAGCGAATAAACTGACTACATTCTTAGCCATTTGCTGAGCGGTACAAACTAAAACCGGGTCATGCCCGCGGCGCGTGTTTTTGAGTGTTTTGAGAATTTCGTCGTTCATTTCCTTTATGCCGCCGACCACATGATGATGGCGGTACTCACGATCCATTGGCTTGCAGAATGAAACTACGTGGGCACCCGCATATAGCGCTTCGGCGATAACGGCCCCAAAGCCCTCGTAATTCGAGGTGTGCAAAAAAACCTTCGATCGCTGCATTAATGCCAGCACTTCGGCATGCGGCAGTTCACCGGCGAAAACCAGGTTATCCTTTAAATTCAATTTCAATGCTAGAGTTTTCAGTCGCACCATTTCGGGTCCCTGGCCACAAATTACCGCTTTAACAGCTGGAAAACGTTCCTTCAATGTCGCGATAGCGCCCACAAATAAATGGTATTGTTTTAAAGGGATCAATGAGCCGGCGCCCATGACATCTATATCCCTTTTTTCGGGCGCGGCGGAGAATAAGGACGGATCTACGCCTACAGGAATTACCTGGGCAGGTGCGATCCAATAATTTTTGATGAGTTCCCTGGCCACAAAGTCCGACAAAGCGATCAACGAATCTTTTGGCGGTTTTATCCAACGCACGTATTTGTTGCCCGGCTTTGCATCCTGCCCCAATATCCACGCATAATGTGTTAAGTTATTCCGTTTCGCAAACCGGCTACCCACAAAGGCACACTCGCCAAGCCAAAAACTCAGCAACCCCATTAACTCGTACTCCCTGTTCAAACGTTTTAAAACAGACCATACTTTGGCCCAGGTTCGTAAGCGATGCAGCTTGCCCTTGTTGCTGCCGCCGATAGCAATAACCTTAATTCCATTCCAGTCATATTCACCGCTGAAATTGGGGTATTGAAAACTGATGATGATGATATTTAAACCCGGGCAAACCTCCTTCAATGCTTTTACAAAAAGCTGCATCGGCGCCATACACGTGGTATCCGCTTCGTTTGCCGCAAATCCCGGGCTAAGGATAACCAGTGTTTCGGGTCTACTCGCCATCCAGTGAAAGTATTTTATTACAAAAAGATAAATTCGCCTTATTGTGCGTGATGAAAAGCACCATTTTCCCGTTTTTGACCAGGCCGCCTAATTGCGAAAGGATAGCCCGTTCAGAGTAACCATCCATTTCACTAAAAGGCTCGTCGAGGATAAGCAGATCAAAATCATGGTAAAGCGCCCGGGCCAGCATGATCCGTTGTCGCTGCCCGCCGCTAACGTTTTTGCCGTTTTCGGTGATCACTTTTTCAATGCCCTCAGGGTGCTTGTTCAACAATTCATTCAGGCCGCAAAACGATATAACTTCGAGCAATTTATCTTTGTTATACGACTCATCGTTCAGCGTAATGTTTTTGAGCAATGAGTCGTGGATTAAAAACGGTTGTTGTTTAACGTACGATATCCGGTTGCGGAAGGTTTGAAGCCGCTCATCGCTGGCAGGTTCGCCGTTAAGATAAACGGTGCCGCAATCCGGCGTTAAAAAACCAAGCAACAGGTTAACAACGGTAGTTTTTCCGTGACCCGACGGCGCCGAAACGCCAATGATATCGCCGGGTTTCAATTCAAAATTAAGGTCGTTTAAAATCTGGCGGTCGTGATATTTGAAGTAGATACGTTCGAACCTGATCGACTTGATCGGATCAGTCAATTCCGCGGCCCGGGCTGTTTGTTCGACTGAAGCTTTTGGCAGCAGATCGGTCAACGTAAACTGGTAGGTTTTCATTTGCCCCGAACTGTTCAGTATTTTAATGATCCCGGGAATGATCTTATAGGCTGCCGTCATAAAAACCCCGATGGTAAGCAGATCGACAACCTTACTGCCAGCATAAAGCTTATTAACCGCCACCAATACGAAAAAACCAAAAACGGCAAAAACCTCTATCAGCCGCGAGGGCAAGCTTTGGAGCGTTTGTTGGGTTGCGATATTCTCATCCAGCTGCGCCTGGTAGCGGTAAAAACGATCTGTAAAAAAATCATCTTTCCCGTAAATATTGCTTTCAATGTATCCCTGTAACGATTCATTTAAATACTGGATGGTTTTTTCGCTAACCACTTTGATTTGGGAGCGTATGGTTTTCAACCGCTTACGAATAAACCAGGCCAGCGCTGTTACAGGAGGAAGTAAAAGCAAAAACAGCAGCAAGAATAATGTAGGGTGGTAAAGAAGTATAGCGCAGACGGTAAAAAAGATCAAAATACTTTGTGAAACAACCTGTTGAAAATTGGTCAGGATATAAGCGCTGAATTCGATAGGCTGCTGACTAATATTCCGGGTGAAGACCGACGAATCGATATTTACAAAGCTGGAATAATCGTTCGCAAAGTATTGCATCATGTTGCGCTTTGATAACCGCGACGCGACGGCGTAGAAGAAATGATGCTGCGATTTCAGCCCAACAAAACCCAACCAGTTTTTAAGGCAAAATAATATGCAAAACGCTCCGATAAGCAGCAGCGAGTTTGGATTTAATAATGCCGCGGGCAAAAAGGAAGCACGGGCTGAAAGTGTGCCTTTGGTATAGAAATTAATGATCAGCAACAGGAGCCCTAAAAAGACAATGTCCAGCAGGCAAATGAGTAAATCGAAAAGAATAAGCCTGTAAAGCGTAGTCCTTTCCCTGCCATTTAAAATAGCGAAAATACCTTTTATAGTTTGCCTCAATTGTGTGGGGTGTGCGATTAATTACCGGAACTGTTTGGGTTACGTTTCGCTAATTAAAATGGTTGCCTTAAGCGGAGTTTTCAAAAGCACTTAGCGCAGAAATAAAAAACCTCCGGTCGCTATAAACAACCGGAGGCACAAAGAACACTTAACAACTATAAATTACTTATAACCTGTTAATTGATATATCTTCATGAACTTCGACCATCTTTTTAGTGATCGTATCTTTTTCATCCAATAATAACTTATAAAAGCCTGCTGCCACAAGCCCGCCAAGTATCGGCGCGACGATAAACAGCCACACCTGGGAGAGGGCTTTCCCACCTGCAAACAATGCCGGGCCGAGGCTGCGCGCCGGGTTTACCGATGTACCGGTGATGGGGATCAATACCAAATGGATCAGGACTAAGGACAAGCCTATCGCCAACCCCGCCATTGCAGGATTCGCCCTTTTTGCGGTGGTTCCGAATATTACGATCAGGAAAAGGAAAGTAAAAACCGCCTCGCCGATGAACGCCGATTGCGTTGAATATTTACCCAAATAATCAGCCCCCCAGCCGTTTGAACCGAGTGCATATTCGCCCATCGCAAAGCTCCCCCGACCACTGGCCAGTAAATACAATATGCCGGAGGCTGCAATAGCGCCCAGGCATTGCGAGATCACGTAGCCGACAGTATCCTTAATGGACAGCTTGCCTGCAGCCATCATGGAAATAGAGATAGCCGGGTTAATGTGGCAGCCCGAAATAGGACCGATGGTATAAGCCATTACAACCACGCTTAGGCCAAAGGCCAGCGATATGCCCAGCAGGCCAATGCCCGATGGCGGGATATCTGTTGAATTTGCGCCGGCCAATACAGCCGCGCCACAACCGAAAAGTACCAGGCAAAAAGTGCCCAGTAACTCAGCAATGTACTTAGTTAGAGGTTTTGTTTCCATAATTTAAGTTGAGTTGGGTTTATAACTATACTAAAGTTATACAACTATTTTTCATTTATCACAACCTTAACCGAAATAAAACACTAACTGAATAGTATAGTAAACTCGGTTTGCTTTGCAGTTACGGTTTTTAATGCGAACTCAAAATTATGATTGATGAGTATCTCGCGCACGAGGGTGAGACCTATCCCCTGCCCGTCCTTTTTGGTGCTGAAAAATGGGGAGAAAAGACTGGCTGCATCGGCATCGTTAATCCCAGCCCCAGTGTCAGCGATGACCAGAGTTTTATTTTTTATGGATGTTGTTAGCGCGATCTTTCCATCGTGCCCGATCGCTTCGATGGCGTTTTTAATGATATTGATCAAAGCCTGCTCCATTTGTTGCTCATCGGCTTGTATAACAAAAGAGCCATCAGCCAGACGGACATCGATCTCAATATATTTTTCGCCGGCTTTGCTTTGCATAAGCGTACATACCGAATTAACAAGCCGGTGCAGGTCAACCGACTTTCTGTTTGGTGCGGGAAGTTTTACCAGGTCGGCCAAGTTCCGCATAAACAGGTTGAGGTTTTGGTTACGGTCTACCGCTACCTGTAAGGCGTCTTTAACCGCTTTAACATCATCGTTTTCCCAAAGTCGGCTGGTTTTTAATGCCGACTGCATAATGGAGTTTACCGGGCCCACCGTGTTGTTTACTTCATGCGCCATCAGCCTGATCACCTTGCCGTAAACATTCTTTTCGGCCGCCAAAATTTCAACTGTCAGGTCTTCAATCATCACAAAATGGCGCGAAAAACCGCGGTCGATAAAATGAGATTTTTGAAGTTTAAAGGTGCTGACGCCATCAGGTTTCACCACGATCGCCTCACCAGATTTTAAACGTTTTATTTGCTGTAGCAGAGGGTGGTTTAAACGGTCAACTGGGTACTTTAATATTTCTTCAGCTTTTATGCCAAACACTTGCAATGCCTTTGGGTTGATCTGCTGCACATGGTCGTCAAAGTCAAGGATAATAATACCCGTTGGCGAGGTGAAGATCAGCTTCTCCAAAAAAAAGTGCTGTTGCTCCTGCCGGGTTCGCTCCATACGCAGTTCATCCATCATCTGGTTATAAACATCAATCAGCTGATCCATTTCGTGTTTGCCGGTCGACAGAAATTTCACATTAAAATCACGGTCTTTAATAGCCTCAACACCTTGCATTAACGTTTTTAAGGGTTGAAGCAACTGAACATATAGCCGCCATGCAATGACAATGGAAACAATAACAACTGCCTCAGAAACAATAAAGAAAATTTTGTTTTCCTGAAAAATAAACCAGGCAAGCACAAGCGCTACCAGGTGGATGATAACAACGAATAAAATAAACTTAGTCCTCAGCCTCATCGTATGGGATATGGTACTTCTCCAGGCGCCGGTAAAGGGCGCTGCGGGTAAGCCCCAAAGATACGGCAGCTTTTGATACCTTGTTGTGGTGATATTCCATTGCCCGTTTTATCATCGCCACCTCAACTTCTTCCAATGTTAAAGTACCGATACCGGGCAGTTGTAGGTTACCTTTTTTTACCGGCGATAATTCCAGTTGCGACCGGAAATCCTCTATCGCAAGTTCATCATTCTTACTGACTAAAATAGTTCGCTCCACCAGGTTTTTTAATTGCCTGATATTACCGGGCAATGGTAATTGCTGCAGCCATTTTAGAGCTGATGCCGCTACAGATAGTTTTGGCCGGTTGTATATCTCTTTTAGGTTGCCGATGAAAAAATCAACCAGCAATGGAATGTCTTTAGGGCGGTCCCTCAGCGGCGGAAGATAGATCGTGATCAGGTTGATACGGTAAAGCAAATCTTCCCTGAAATATCCGCTGCCGGCCATTTCATCCAGGTTTTTGTTGGTGGCGCACACCACGCGTACGTCCACCGTTTTGGTGCGGCTGCTGCCTAATACTTCATAGGTGCGGTCCTGCAGCACGCGCAGGAGCTTTACCTGGCTGCCGCCGTCAAGGTCGCCTATCTCATCCAAAAAAATGGTCCCCTTATTGGCCATTTCAAACCGGCCGGGCCTGTCGAATCGTGCATCGGTAAAGGCGCCGCGCACATGACCAAACATCTCGCTTTCAAACAGCGAGGTGGAAATGCCGCCAAGATTTACTTTAACAAAAGGTTTATTCTTGCGTACGCTGTTTTGATGAACCGCCTCGGCTATCAGCTCCTTGCCAGTCCCGCTTTCACCCATGATCAGTATCGATGCATCTGTACCCGCCACACGTCCGATAGTTTCTAAAATATCCAGCATTTTGGGGTCTTCGCCAATGATATGCTGAAAATTGTAGGTTTTGTCGAGTTGTTTGCGGGTGTGGTGCTCTGTTTTCTTCTCCCTGAGTTCAAGCAGCGTTTTAACCGATTGCAGCAGATGGTCGTTATTCCAGGGCTTATTGATAAAATCGTTGGCGCCTGCTTTCATACCCTGAACGGCCAGTTCAATGCTGGCCCAGCCGGTGATCAGGATAATGGGAATGGTTGGATTGATCTGTTTGATCTTGACTAACAGTTCCATCCCCTCCTTTCCCGATGTATCGTTTGAAAAATTAAGATCAAGGATGATCAGCTCGGGTTCTGCTTTTTTTATCGTTTTTATAGCGTCCGCAGGCCCTCCGCAACTTTCGGCCACAAACCCTTCGTTCTGCAGCAACAGCAGCAACGAGGTTCGAACAGCAATATCATCATCTATGATCAGGATCATTTTTAAAATTTATGTCTTAACCGCTGATTTAGCTGATTTATATGATCGCGTTCATAGTAAATTCACGTTAATCAAAAAAATCAACTAAATCAGCGGTTCAGACTACTCCTCATGCAAAGCAACCGCCGGATAAATCGCCGCCGCTTGCTTACCCGGATAGAGCGAGCAAACAAACACCAGCAAGTAAATAAATATAATCGATAAAAATATGGCAATTATGTAAACACTTGCCGGCAGGTTAAACAAATTTAACAAAGGGAACTGCACCGCGAAAAACGTACCTATAATTAACGAAAGCGTTGCCAGGATCATAGCCTCATTGACCAGTTGGGCAGATACAGAATTACCGGTGGCTCCTACAGCCCTCCGCAGGCCGATCTCGCCCCGCCGTTTGTTAATGTTATACCAAAGCACGCCAAACAGGCCAAGGGCCACATTAATGATCAGGAAACAAGCCACGATCAGTAGGACGATCATCGGCACAAGCGTAAAATAGTTCATGCTGGTGTGGTCGTCCGACATATGTTCAATTTGAACGTCCGAACCTTTCATATAATCCGCAATCGTTTTGTACAACTTGCTTTCAAATGCAGCGTCGGCATCTGGCGAAACCTTTATCAGCATTTTGTCCAGCCACCTGAATGAGCCGGTATCCGCGCGCTGGTAAAGGCCAATATCCGTAGCCGCATAATCCCCTTTGATCTTAATTGACTGTACTACCCCTATTACCTTTAGTTTACGCTTGTCATCTCCATCGCCAATAACCTTGCCCACCGCCTGGCCGGCGCCAAACAACTGTTCTTTTAGATCGGCATTGATAATAACAGGCGTATTTGTGGTAGCTGCATCATTTTTATTAAACCACCGCCCATCAAGCAGTTGCATGTTTAAAACATCTTTATAATCGTCGCCAACTGTGTACCAGTTAACACCGTCGATCCGTTTTTTATTCACGGTTATCCCCGATGTATTTTGATTATGAAGAAAGGCGATATTATCGCTGGTGAAACTAACACCTTTTACCTGGGGCATGGACTTTATGGTTTGAACCAGTGTTCCATAATACAGATCGAGCGAATCGGTGTTTTTTGTTTGATAAGAGTTACTATAGTTTACCACCCATACGTCCTGGTAATCAATACCCATGGGTTTTTTATAGTTATGGTAGTAATAAACTATTAGCGTGAATACCGCGAATATAACCAGAAAGGAGACCAATATCTCCGACATCAATAAAAAGTTTTGCTTCTTTTTATTCCAGATCAGCTTAAATAAATGCTTGAACATAATATTTTTAATTAAAGGTTGATATTTGTTATTGCGCCTTAAGAGCAGTCACCACGTTAAGTTTTGACATGCGCCAGGCTGGGTAAACACCCGAAAACAGGCCGAAAACCAAACAGATAAGCACCCCGATAAACAATACCATAAAGTTTACCGAAAGCTCGAGGTTGGCGATCAGATGCGCACTGTTGATAAAATAAATAACCACGACCGACAGGATAAGCCCGATAGCGCCGCCCAATAGCGTGAGGATAATATTCTCGACAATAAACTGGTACACCAGCGTTCGGGAAGAAGCGCCAAAGGCTTTGCGCACGCCGATCTCTGACGAGCGCTCCATGATCCTGGTGATATTGATATTAACCAGGTTTAGCGTAGGCAATAACATAAACAGGAAAACAAATACGCTGATAATGGTTAACACCAACGTTACCCCGGATTGGCTTTCGTTACCGGTATCCACATAGGCTGCAATGTAATGGTCAGCGTGGCTGTATATCTTGTTAAAATCCTTACTTTCCATGGGTATTTTATGCACCGTTTGTTCATATTCGTCGTGCATTTTTTGCAGATCGGCGCTTGATTTTGCCAGCAGGATGCCTGTATATCCACCCCGGTAGCCTTTATCCCTATAGTCGCTTTTGGAAACAGTATAGGGCAGGTAAATATCGCTGTAGGTTAGGTAACTGGTGACCGGCACATTTTTTACTACACCGATAACCCGGTATTTTACATTATCCGCCTCGATATATTTACCAACCACCAATGGCACATCGCCGAAATATTCGTTTTTCATATCCAGCGTTATCACTGCAACTTTCTCGGCATTATCAACCTGTTGTTTAGTAAAAGCCTTTCCTTCCAGGAAATCATATTCCAATATGTCCCAATAAGCTGCGTTGGTGTATTTGTAAGTAACGGCTATTTTCTTGTTGTTAACGTAGGTGTTGGTACCGTTGCCTCCGGAAGAGATGGCGATATTGACAGGCGTTTTCAAATTTTTTGTAAAACGATCGAGGAAATAGTAAGATAGCTGACCCGAGCTGGAATTTCCCTTTCCTTCTTCTTCCAGGCGCACGATGTATAATGAACGGTCGCGCTTCCGGTCCGGATAGTTATCACCCACCACCTTTTCGATAAAAGCAGTAAGAACCAACAGAATTGTAAGCGTAAAGCTGATGCCGAACAAGCTGATAAAGGTGAAAAACTTGCGTCGCCTTAAAACCGCTATGGCTATTTTAAAATAATTTTTTAGCATGATCTTAATTTTTTAGGTTGATTACTGTACCTGCGAGCCGTCAAATAAACGCACCAAACGATGTGTTTTATGCGCCATATTATCATCATGTGTTACCATTACAATGGTGGTGCCGTCGTTTTGGTTAAGCTGCATTAGGATGTCCATAATTTCGTTGCCCATGGCGCTGTCCAGGTTACCCGTTGGCTCGTCCGCAAGGATGATCTCCGGCCTGCCTACTATGGCCCGGGCGATCGCCACGCGTTGTTTCTGACCACCGGATAGTTGGGTAGGAAAATGTTTCATCCGGTTTGCCAGGCCTACCTTTGCCAGCGCTTCGGAGGCCAGGGCTTTTCTATCTTTGGCGGTGCTGTTACGGTATAAAAGCGGTAATTCTACATTGTCCAATACCTGCAGATCATTGATCAGGTGATAGCTTTGAAAAATAAATCCCAGCTTTTGGTTGCGGAAATGCGCCAGCTGCTTGTCATTCAAATGATCCGTTTTTTGATTGTCGATCTGCACATGCCCTTTCGACGGCGCATCCAGCAGGCCCATTATATTTAGCAGCGTGCTTTTGCCACAGCCGGAGGGGCCCATTATCGACAGGAATTCGCCTTTGGCTACTTCCAGGCTTACGCTGTTAAGTGCCAGGGTTTCAACCGTACTGGTGCGGTATACTTTTTCGATGTTTTGTAAGTGTATCATGGGGAATTAATTAGTGAATTAGTGAGTTGTGAATTAGTGAGTTATTGAGTTATTGAATTATTGCCTTATTTAATTAGTAATTGCTTTCTGTTTTAACCTTACTGCTTTTAACTCATTTATAAGTTATCTTTTCATTTTTTTCAAAATCGTAGAGCGATAGGTAGCGCAATGCATAATACGCGCTCCAGAAATCGCGGAGGGACTGTACGTAATCCCTTTTAGCCTGGTCGTTTTCGGTGAAGGCGATGCTGAGGTCGGTGATGCTCAAGTCACCCAGGATGTACCGTTCTCTCGCAATTTTATATTTTTCGGAGGCAATACTGTCTGCCTGGGCTGTGTAAGCCAACTGTTCCTTCATCTCGTTAAACAGGGAAACCTGCGTTACAATCTGCTGTTTAAAAGTTTGCTTGTCCTGCTCAACGGAATACTCGGTTAGCTGCTGGTTGGCTTCGGCGGTTTTTATCTTGGCTTTCGACCGGCCCCAATCCAGCACCGGTATGGAAAACTGCAATTCCAATAGCTGCTGGTTTTGGGGTGATCGGTATACGCCGGGAATACTTGTGGCTGAGTTAGAAGTACCCAGGTTTGCTGTTAATGTCGCGGTGAACCCTGTTTGACCGTGCGCGATCGCTACATCGCGTTTTGCCTCGGCCACGCGGCGTACAAAGGCAATAGCATCGGAGCGGTTTTCAAGAGCCTGGGCCAGCACTTTATCGCTGGTGACCGTCATCTGGCTAATGTTTTGAGGGGCGATCAGCACGATCCTGCTGTCACCCTCCTGGCCGGTGTATGCCCGCAGATTAAGGGTGGCTATCTCTACATCGCGCTTTGCCGTGCCTACAGCCTTTTTGGCGTTCAATTCCTCCAGCCGTAGCTGTAAAATATCATTTTTGGATACTTTGCCCAGCTCAAATTTTAGGTTGGATACCTTCAGCAGCTTTTGGGTATTATCAAGATTATTTTGCGCCGTTTGTAAGTTTACCTGGGCCAGCAGCAGGTCGAAGAAATACCCCGTTACGGTAATAGAAATTTGTTCCTGTGCTTCTATATAAGCCTGCCTGCTCTCGTTATAAAGCAACGGCTGTATTTTGTTATCCCATTTCAAACTGTTGTACTGGCCGATGGGCTGGCTAAAACCGATGGCATAAGGCACGCCGTTATACAGGATATTATTCCGGTCGAAATCGTCAAACCTTTGCAGTTGCGTCGTTCCGTAAACGGTTGCACCGGTAGCGGTAACCGTTTGGCTGAAATTCAAATTCAAAGCCGAGTTATCGTAATGGATCGATTGGAAAAGTATCGAACCATCCGGCTGTATAACCGGCGTGCTGGTCTTGCTGTAGCCCGGCAAATTGCCGCTCAATGACAACTGCGGCTCATAGTTAGACTTATAGGTGCGCCATTGCCAGTACTTGGTTTCGCGTGCTGTAGATGCCTGTTTTGCGGCAATTGAGTTGCCTTTTGCCATTTCAACCACATCCTGCAATGTTAGTCGCGTAGTATCGCCTCCGCTGCAAAATGCTTTCAGGCTAGTAATTAAAAATGCTATGATGTATACAAATTTCATGTTCGTCAACTTTATTCTTCTTTCGGACTTCCGGACTTTTCTGACTTCCGGACTATTCTTCAATCGTTACCTCATTTGAATTTTTAAACGAACTCATGTCCGAGGTGATCACTACATCGCCGGGTTTTACACCATCGGTTATTTCAACATTGTCAAAATTGGACAGGCCGATATGCACCGTCCGCTTTATGGCCTTATTGCCGTTCAACACGAAAATATCCTGTGTATTTGCCCCTTTAAAGGCAGCGCCATTGTTCACCATCATCACGTGGGTGTGTGCTGCTGTAACCAGGTAAACATCCACCTTCATATTGGGGCGAAGGGCTTTGTTGTTGCGATCGTCCAGTTGTATATCAAAAGTGATGATGCTATTTTGGATCGACGGGGAAACATTTGCCACATGCCCGCGCAGCTGGGTATCGTTGATCAAAACGATTACCGGCGTACCGGCATGCAGCTGATCCAGCGAATTGTCCGAAATACTGCCCTGCACCTTAAAGCTGCTCAGATCGGCTATCCGCGCCAGCGACTCCCCCTCTTTGATGTTTGCGCCGATGTTTTTATTGACGTAAGTCACTACACCCGCACGGGTAGCTACGATGTTAGCCAGGTCGAGCTTGTGTTGCTGGGCGCTCAGGTCGCTTTGCATCACGGCGGCAGCCAACTGGGCCTCTTTTATCTCGATCTGCATAGTTTGCTGCTTATTTTTGATCTCGTTTTCTATCTGCTTCTTTTCCAGTTGGGCTACTTTCAGGTTCAACTCAGCCTGCTCAATACTTTCGCGCGTTCCACCGCCGGCCGCAAATAGTCGTTTTGCGTTTTCAACCGCGTCGGCCAAGTCGCTGATGTGCAGTTGTTTGATATCGTTGTTGGATTGAATGTCGAAAAAGCTTTTGTTGAGATCAAGCTTTAATTTTTGAATTTCATCCTGTTTTGATTCCAGCTGGAACTTCTGTTTGTCGAAATCGTTTTGGGCTGACGTTTTGTCCAGCGCCAGGATCGACTGCCCGGCCTTTACATTGCTGCCTTCGTCCAAGCTTACGCTTTTGATGGAAGCGTTGATCGGGCTGGTAAGTATTTCTTCAAACTCCGGCAATACCTGCCCGGTAGCGTTGAGCGTATTTTCAATATTCCCGGTTTTTACCGCCGCAACAGTTATCTCCGATCTTTTAATGGTTGATTTTAAGGTTGTGCGCAGTAGCCAAACCGCTAAAACTAAAACCCCAACGGCAGCAATCACGATTAAAACCGTCTTTTTCCTGTTTTGCGCTGAAACCTCTTGTGTAATTTCTTTGTCCATAGTACCTTGTATTGCATAGTTATATGCAATCACTATACCAAAGTCAAATTATTGATTAGTAATGATTTAAATTTCTAGAATGTTGGAAATTTGTCCGATATCGGACAAAAAGTTCGCTAATGGGATCACAGATTTTAGGTGATTTTTATGATGACACAGATTTATTTTTGTACATAATCCCGAGATCATCCTCATTTACGGAAATTTGTGCTGAATGATCGTGACGTAACACAACTCAAACGTTTCAAAGAACCTGTGTGATTCCAAAAATCGTTCTGAAAATCTGTAATTAAAATAGCGTTAAAGTCAGTTAATCACACCTGTTGACTGCTGAGGATGATTTCACAGATTTTTACGCAATTTAAATCAGTGTAATCACATAAATCATTCTAAAAATCTGTGATCAAAATTTGTGATTCATATCGGCGATTGCCCGCCTCGCCGCATAATACCCGCACATTCCATGCACCCCACCACCTGGCGGCGTGGAAGATGAGCAGATATACAATCCCCTTGCCGAAGTTTTATAGGGCGAGCAGCGCAACGCCGGCCGGGTAAACAATTGTCCAACATCGATCACGCCGCCGTTAATGTCGCCGCCGATGTAGTTGGGGTTGTATTCTTCCATTTGGGCTGAATTCATGGTATGACGTGCAAGAATGGCGCCCCTGAAACCAGGCGCAAAACGTTCCACCTGTTTTTCAATAGCGTCAGTCATGTCGGTAATTGAGCCGTTTGGCACGTGGCAATAGGCCCATGCAGTATGTTTGCCTTCCGGCGCACGGCTCGCGTCGAATATGGAAGGTTGTGCTAGTAACACAAAAGGTTTTTCCACGGTTTTTCCGTCCCAGCTTTGTTGTTCCGTATCGGCGATCTCGGTAAAAGTATTGCCAATATGTATCGTCCCCGCTTCGCGGCATTCTTGCGCCATAAACGGTATCGGTGCGTCCAATGCCCAGTCGATTTTAAAGATGCCCATTCCATAACGGTATCTTTCCAGCTGCCATTTATAGAGTGTCGAGAATTTATGCCCGGCAATTTGCAGCAGTTGTTTGGGCGTTATATCAAATAAAACCGCGCGCGCTGACGGAAGTTGATCAAGTGAGTTGATGTATAAATTGGTTTCGACCTTACCTCCTATCGATATAAAATAGGCTGCCAGTGCATTTGCGATCTGGTTCGATCCGCCTTTGGGTATCGGCCATCCTTTTAAATGCGCTGCTGCCATTAAAACCAGTGCTGCTGCCGAACTGGCGACATTGGTTAAAGGTTGTATCGAGTGGGCTGCCATCCCTGCCAGGAGCCCTTTGGCCTCTTCGGTTTTAAAACGCTTTGACAAACGCACTGCCGATGTTATTGCTTTTAAACCAAAACGAGCCATCGCAAATGGATATTTTGGAAAATGCAGCGGAGCTAATACATCCGGAGCGATCCTTGGCCAGTCCTGCACGATGGGTTGCATCAAATCCACGTAAGCATATTCATCCGCTTCCAGCAACGCCGCAGTTTGCAGGATGGATGATTTGATAACCGCCGCCGATCCGTTATCAAACGGGTGCGCGGCAGCAACAGATGGATAAACAAACTCCAGCCCGAAGTTTTCCAGCGGCAGTTTTGATAAAAAGGGTGAAGAAACCAACAAAGGGTGCACGGCGGAGCAAACGTCATGGGTGAACCCCGGCAGCGTAAGCTCCGCCGAGCGCAGGCCGCCGCCGATGGTTTCTTTGCCTTCGATCAATAAAACGGAAAGACCCTTTTGCTGCATCAGTATCGCCGCCGCCAGCCCGTTGGGACCGGAACCAACCACTACTGCATCAAAATCACGTCTTTCCAATTGCATTTAAAAATCAGAATAAGCGGCAGGGTGCAAAAATATAGCGTCGATATGGTTTACATTATTCTGGTACTCGGGCTTTGCCGAAAGCGTTTTCCAGTAAGGGTCATTACCGAAGGCTTTCCATAGCTGGTCGTGGTCGGCCATGCTGTTAAAAGTTACCATGTAAACCAGGTTGGGCATGTGGCTGCCTACCAGCACTTCCGAATAAAATACCGCGTTAAAACCAAGCCTTTTAAAAAGCGCTACCTCATCCCCATCGTTAAACATACTGACTTTGTTAAGGTTGTATTTTTCGGTGGGGCTTTCATAGCTGCGCAGCTCATAAATACGGTCGGCTTTATTTGCCGTTAGCTCAGGAACCGCCGGCGCTATCATTTTGGGGAATGCGCGTAATATCGTGGTTTCCATCCTGGTGTAGGGCATATCGTTGTACGTGGCGTTGATATAATCTTCACCGTCTGTAAGATACTGGTGGTCGGCGATCAGTTGCTCGTCCAGGCCTTCCATCTGTTTTATGGTTTTGAAGGGGATAAACACGTACAGTCTTTTTCCCAGCGTATCGCCGGCTACCGGTTTAAATACGCCGACATTCTTTATGCCCAGTCGATGCAGAGCCGGCAGGTAGGCGTTTTTAAGGTAATTATTAACACGGTCCTCCTGCTGCTGTGTTTTAAAATGGTATAATTTGATCTCGTAATAGTAGCGGTCAGCAGCTTTTGCACTCGCCATAAAACAAGTCAAAAGGCCAAAAAAAACGATCAAAAAACGTGCGGGTAGTTTAAAGCTGGTCATTTTAAAATGGGTTGAATTTTTAATGTGAAATTACCTTTTTCATGGATAATTATTTCAACTTATCAAAAAGGTTACGTACCTGCGGCTCGTTAAAATCTTGCTGCCGATGTTTTGCTCTACCGATATTTTGCTCTACCGATATTTTGCTCCTACGGAGCAGGTCTGGATGCTGACGGCTACTTCACCCATTTACTTTCCAGCATCTTCATAAAATAACCGCCAACAACACTACGTGCCTGGAAACCGACCATTTTACCGTTAGTGGTTTCATGCCAGTCGCTCAGCGGCACACGGGTCGGTGTCTCAGTGGCGTATTTATAAATGGGGTCGATCAGCGCCTGGAAATCCTTCTGATTATCGGCCAGCGTCGCCGTCCACACTATCCAGTCGGATTTGGTGTAGGTTTTTCGGCTATCAAGCGGAAGGCCAAAAGCATTTTGGCGGGTGAGATAATATTTTATTTCCGTTTTGGCCACTGCCGGTGGAAACAATTGCAATCCCAAAACTTTATCCCAAACCAGGTTGTATTTTTGGCTCCAGCTATCTTTGTTACCAAAAACAAGCCCGTAATGGTCGCCTGCCTGGTCCATTCCCTGCCATTTGCCTGCCAGGCTTACTGCCAAAGCATGGTATTGCGTGCCCACAGATTTTTTTCCAAGCCGGTTTGCGAGGTCAGCATAAGCGCCTAAAGCAACAATGGCTTTTACTGATAAATTGGCATTGCGTGCCAGGTGACCGGCAAAATCATCGGTACAAAGCTGGTTTCCGGGGTCGAAACCGTTACTACTTAGATAGGCTGCCCAGGTGGTCAGCGTTTTCCAATGCTTTTTGGCGAAGACAGCATTGCCTTCGGCTTTGGCAATGGCATCGGTAAGGATGATCATATTACCCGATTCCTCTACCGGCATGTTTTCACCATACGTTTGGCCATTGGCTAACGGATAGGTGCCGAGATCGTGGGCGGCAAAATTGTTTTTCCAGGCCGGGCTTTCGCAATAGTGGAAAATGCCGTTCAGCATGCCTTCCAGCAAATGCGGGTTATAAATGAGATACAAAGGTGCAGACGGATAAGTTACATCAACCGTATTAATAGAACCATTGCTGAAATTTTCTTTCGACAGAAAAAGAATCTCACCCTGAGGGCTTTTTAGCAACTGGTGCGCTGAGATACTCTGGCGGTAAGCCAGCACGCACAGGTCGGCATAATGTTTACCACCGTCTTTCAATGCTGCGGCGTACATACTTTTGTTAAAAGCATCGCATTGCTGCATTACAGAAGCATAATTGCCCGCCCCTGCTTTCAATTCACTTTCAATAGTGATCTTCCCGTCAGCCTTCCACCAGGGCATTAAGTTTTGCCCGAAGTATTGAACCGAATACAGGTCATCATAGCCCAACTCTATGAATTGCTCCTTAGGTTTTGGCCCAACCGCCGGGAAATTCAACACCGTATTCAGCGCCAGTTCGCGGCCGTCTTTTACGGTCGAAGTAAATTTATTGCCGGCAAAAGATGCTAAAACATCTTCCTGCGGCGTGATATATTGTATCACATTTGCCGAATTTGGCACCGCCGCGTACAGGTACCCCCAGTCAATTCGCAGATCATCGCCTTTCTTTTGTAACACAGGCTGGGCTTTGGTACCAGTTTTTAATATTGACAGCCCCCCCACCGTATATTTTTGTGCCGTAACCTCCTGCGAAGGGGTATTCGCCGCAATGGTACTCGATGCGCTGAAAAATACTTTTACATTATGGTTTCCGCCATCATTGGCTTTTACCTGGTAGCTGATGTAAGATACCGGGCGGGAAAATAAATCCAAATTATTCATCAGCAACGGCGAAGTGAAGGTCACCTTCAAATTAACACCAACACAGTCAAAATAATAGATGGTTTGCGTCGCATTTACTTCAACACTTTTTTGCTTCGCGAGTAAAATGTCGTTAGCGGTTTCTTTTACTTCATCAACCAGGCCAACGTCCAGCCACGATCCGCCGGAAGTGTTTGCGCAATGTATGGCAATCACATTCTGCCCGTTTTTGAGCCGGTTTTTAAATTTATCTTTCAGCGGGATCAGCTTATAATCGCTTGTCCAGCCGGTATAGTTATAAACTTCGTCGCCATTTAAATAAACCTCCACGTTATCATCATGATAAAGCTTTAACACCAGTTTATTGATGTCCTGGTTAGCATAGGTAAAGGTCCGCCGTACCCAGATGTCCTTGCTTGTCCATAAGGTTTTAGCCTGTTGTTTATCATCGGTAAACGGGGCTGTTCCGGTTTTCCAGTTGTTGTCGTCATATTGATTATCTTTCCAATCGCCCTGTGGCTCGGTTTCTGTATACTTACACTGCCAGGGGGTTTCATCTGCGGCAGGCACTATGGTATGGTAACTTGTAGCTTTTCTACCCATAAACCGGTAAACACTGCCGTCGACCTTTATCAAGCCAATTAGGGATTGATCCTTCCCTGTCCAATGTTTGGTGGTGGATGAATTTAACTGGTCAGTAAAAGACCAAATGCTGAAATAGGTGTTGTGATCGATTAGCGGATACGCCGGGGCCTTGGTAGCCTGCGCCGAAAGCCGCATAGAAAAAAAAGTAACTGCAAATACAAATAATAATACACGCTTCATACCGTAGATTTTTTTTTAAAGACAATAGACCATAGCAAATAGTTTTCGGAACCGAACAATTCACTATGGTCTATTGAGTATGGACTTCGATCAAAAAAAGCCTAAAATTTTTAACCACAGAGGGCGCAAAGAATCCACGGAGGTCGCAAAGTTTTAGTAGTTTACTAACTTTTTCTTTCTCTGTGTTCTCTGCGTCTTCTTAGTTTCCTTTGTGGTTAGATCAATCCGATATCAGTCCTCTGTGTAACTTTAGTAAGTTGTAGCTTCTTTCGGACTTCCCGACTTTACTGACTTCCGGACTAACTTACAATTCCCTCACCCAAATATTACGGAAGCTTAGCGGCTTGCTCTTGTCGCCGTGAGCCTGCAGCTTTATGGGGCAGGCACCGTGTGCCTGACTATAAGCAGCCTTTCCGATATATTTAGTCGGGCCCCATAACTCAAAATTATTTTCCACCAAAACCCCATTAAACAATACGGTTACCCTGGCTTTGGTTTTTACGGTACCATCGGCGTTAAAAGTAGGCGCGGTCCAGATCAGATCATAGGTTTGCCACTCCCCGTTAGGCCTGCCGGGATTTGCCAACGGGATTGCTTGTTTGTAAATACTGCCGGCCATACCGTTAACATAGGTTTTGTTGTTGTAGGGATCAAGCACCTGCAACTCGTAACCATCGTCGCCCTTTCCTGTCGAAGCTAAAAATACACCGCTATTGCCGCGGCCCTGGCCTGTGCCTTCCAAACCTACCGGTTCACGCCATTCAATATGCAGCTGGTAATTGGTAAATTTTTGCTTGGTTTCAATGTTACCGTAATTTTTATTTACCGTAAGTAGGCCGTCCTTAACATCCCATTTTGCCGGGGAGCCGTCATTATTTTGCACCCATTGGTCAAGGTTCGATCCGTCGAATAAGACGACAGCATCTGAAGGCGCACCGCCGGGATTCGCTGCCGGTGTAACCACTTTAGGTATCGGATCCCAAATTTCAGTATCTTCAGGTTTCGCCTGTTGCGCATTTGCCATAAAAGCCGTTCCGGCTAACAGGGCGGTAAGTAATATTGGATATTTCATTGTTTAGTTTATTGGTTTCATTTTAGTTCATAGTTCATAGTTCATAGTAGGATTTGCCATTGGGTTTTAAAAGCGACGTGGGTGTTTAACATTCCAACTTTTCAACCTTACAACATTCCAACAACCTACACATTTAACACATTCTTACAATAGTCGCAGCTTTCTTTAATGCTGGCGAATGGTTCAATATGCTGGTAATTTTCCTGCTCAACAATAAAATGCTGCAGCCCCGCCGTCTTTTTATGACTCAAAATAGTTTTAAAGTCAATCGCGCCTTTACCAATTTCTGTGTTTAACTCATGGTTTGGTTTGTACATGTCCTTAATGTGGCACAAGGCATATCTACCGGGATACTTATTGAAAAGCTTTACCGGGTCCTGTCCTGCACGTACCACCCAGTAAATATCCATTTCCATGTGAACAAGCGCGGGGTCGGTTGCCTTCATCAACACTTCATAAAAATTTGTTCCGTCAACCGGTTTCCATTCAAAATTATGGTTATGGTAGCCAAGTTTCAAGCCTGATTTTTTGCATATTTCCGCCGCTTTATTCATTTTATCTGCAGCCTTTTTAAACTGGTCGGCGGTCTTCAGCACCTCCTCATTTACCGATGGTATGATCACATAGCTCATGCCGGTAATGTTTGCCGCCTCAATGTAGCTTTCCAAATCGTCGGTTTTGCCTTCAACAAAGTATTGGTCCATCCCAAAATGCGCGCTTGCTGTAGTAAGGCCGTTGGCTTTTAACAAAGCGCTGAATGCTTTGGCATCCAGCCCCCAAAAGCCATCTTTTTTGGAGTAACCAAATGGCTCAACTTCCTTATAACCGGCTGCCGCCACTTTTCCGATCCAGCCTTTTACATCTTTGGGTAATTGGTCACGCAGGCTGTACAACTGCAGGCCCACAACCTTTCCGGCCGGCGCAGCAAATAATTTTGCCGAGGCCATTAACGCCGCTGAGGCGATCCCGGCCGTTTTTAGGAATTTTCTTCTGTTGGTGTTGTTCATAGTTGATGGTTCATAGTTCATAGTTCATGGCAGAAATTACTATTTAGCTCGGTTCCTGGCTCCTGATTCATATTTGTTCATAGTTGATGGTAGAATGCGGTCATTAAAAAAACAACATTACAACTTTTCAACATTTCAACATTACAACCACCTAAACATCGCAAATGCTTATAGCCTGCTTTAACGAGCCGATCTGGTCGGGCCGTGAAGGGACAAATTCCTGCGCCACGGTTCCTTTAAACCCGGTTGCTACAATCGCTTTCATTACGGCCGGGTAATACAACTCCTGGGTATCATCTATTTCATGCCTGCCCGGTATACCGCCGGTGTGGTAATGATTGATGTACTGATGGTAGTTGGTTATATTTCGGATGATATCGCCCTCCATGATCTGCATGTGATAAATATCAAAAAGCAGCTTGAAATTTTCCGACCCCAATTTTTTAGCCAGTTCAACACCCCATTCAACACGGTCGCACTGGTAATCTTTATGGTCAACCTTGCTGTTCAAAAGCTCCATGGTCAATACCACTTTGTGCTTTTCGGCAATGGCTATCAAAGGCTTCAAACCTTCAACACAATTATTCCATCCTACTTCGTCGTCTTTTCCCCTGCGGCTGCCGCTAAAGCATATGAGGTTAGTATACCCGGCTTTGGCAACCAGGGGTATCATTTCCGAATAATTTTTAAAGAGTGTTGCATGAAACTGCTTATCGTTAAAGCCGTCGGTGAGGTTGATCTCTGCGCCATTACACATCGGCGAATCCAGCCCGAATTTCTGAATTATTGGCCATTCTTTCGGCCCGCACAGGTCAATACCCACCAAACCAATTTCTTTGGCTGCCACACATAGTTGGGCCAGTGGCATCTTGTAGGCCCACGGACAAACCGAATGGTTAATATTACCCTTGAGCTTTTCAAACTGCATTTCTTTCCTTCCTTCTTTTTTAAAGGATGTTAACATACTTCCGGCGGTAATAGCCGCAGTTCCGGCTACAATATTCCTGATCGCCGACCTCCTGTTTTGTTTATCTGGCATAATTGGTTTATTTATATTTCCGTTTGCGGAGATGGTTCTTCAATATCTAAGCCGGGCTGCAATTCGGTATGTTCGTTGTCGCGGAAGAACAGCAAAAATACTATTAAAACAGCTGCTGCAATTCCCCCGGGGATCAGCCAAATCGTTTGCCAGTTATGTGATGATGCCGCGGTTTTCCAGTGGTCGACAATAGGGCCGGATATGATATAACCGATCAACATCCCCACCCCATAAGTGGCCAGGGTAATAAACCCTTGCGCCGAGCTTTTGAAGCGCTCGCCGGCATGGTTTTCGGTATAGATCTGGCCGGTTACAAAAAAGAAATCGTAACAAATGCCATGCAATGCAATACCGGCAATCAGCATCCAATAGTTATTACCGGCATCGCCATAAGCAAAAAACAGGTAACGCAGTCCCCAGGCCAGCATACCTATGGCCAGCATTTTCTTTACCCCAAGCCGTACAAAAAAGAACGGCATGGCGGCCATAAAAAAGAGTTCGGAAAACTGCCCTACAGCCTGAACGCCCGCCGCCTTTTTCATACCCACCTCATTTAAAAACCCATTGGTGAAGTTGTAGTAAAAAGCCAGCGGAATACAGATAGCCACCGAAGCGAGGAAAAACACCAGGAAAGACCTTCTTTTTAATAAGCCTATTGCTTCTATCCCCATTATTTCTCCCAGCGAAACCTTTTGACCCTTTTTTGCTGGTGGCGTATCCGGCAGGAAAAAACTGTACACGCCCAAGATCAGCGAAGCGACAGCTGTCATTTGGAAAGTAAGAACGAGCGTACCCTTGTGCTCCCAGTCAAAATAAGCTATGATGAACCCGGCAATCATCCATCCGGCCGTGCCAAAAACCCTTATAAACGGAAATTGCTTGTTAGGATTGGTCAGTTGTTTAAATGCCACGGAATTTGCCAGCGCAATTGTGGGCATATAGACGATCATATAGGACAGGATAATCGGATAAAACTGTTGAAAGTTTGCCGCCTGTGTAATGTAGTACATTAATGCGGCCCCAATCAAATGTAACAACCCCAATATTTTTTGCGCAGAAACATACTTATCAGCAATTAGTCCCACAATAAATGGGGCCAATATTGCGCCGATAGCCTGGGTTAAGTAAGCATCTGAGTTTTGAGTGCCCGTAGCATGTAAATTGCCCATCAGGTAAGTAACCATCGTTACAAACCATGCTCCCCAAATGAAAAATTCGAGGAACATCATCACCGATAGCTTGATCCAAGTGCTTGCTTTCATTTGCTTTATTTAAGAAAAAGATTTATTTCTTAAGCGACAAAATATATTTTACCATAGTTTTGGCATCATCCATGGAGATAGCCGGGTGACCTGTCATCGGTGTGGCGCCCCAATGGCCTGATCCGCCTTTGATCACCTTATTTGCCAGTGTGTCGATGTTTGCATCAGTAGCTGGGTATTTAGCAGCAACGTCCGCATAGGATGGCCCAATAACTTTGCTGTCTACTTTATGGCAGGTTAAACAATCGCTGGCGGAAATTAATTTACCTCCGGGGGTTGTTGCATCGATAATCCTTCCGGCAGGTGCCGCCGCTGTAGTTGCCGAACTATCTGAACTGCCGGGCTGACCGCCGCCGCCGCAGGCGCTGATCACTGCAGCAATACTAAGCAATATGAAAACTTTTTTCATTTGGGTGATTTTGTTTTTTGTTTTAAAGATTTTTAAAGTTACAATTTATTGAATTGTTTTGTTCTACACGACGACGGTTTTTAGCGGGGCGGTTTTTCCCCTGGATCGCATATAAATAACCAGCCCCGCGAATGCGACGATTAGCACCAGAGGAATTATTAACGTAGTTTGCAGTATCTGTTGACCCGCAGTGCTGTTGTCACCATGTGCTGCAGCAACGATGCTATCATAACGCTTACCCATAAATATGGTGTAAATAGCGGTTGAAAGCATGCCCGCGCCACCCATCAGGTTTAATCCGATTGCTCCCGTTTTTGGAAGATTTGTATTGACAAAACCGAGCATGGTTGGCCAAAAGAAGCAAACGCCCATGCCGAATATTATGGCAGCAAAGAAAATTGCGTTTGTTGTCAAAACGGTAAACAAAAACAAGCCCAAAGCGGCCAGAATAGTAGATATCAACAACACAACCTGCGGTGAAAAAAGCTTGAGAACAGGCTTTGCTAATCCTCTGCCGAGCGCCATTACGCCGGTTTCTAAAGTCAGCAACAGTAGGGCATTATCGTTGATCTTTTTTAACAAAACATCAATCCATTGACCGGTAAATAATTCTGTTATGCCAGTCCCTATCATACACACAATCATGAAAAGAAACAGGGGGTTTAACAGCGACTTATACATTTCGCCGGTTGACACGCCCGAGGCAACACGCTCCGTAACGGGAAAGCTCAATTTAGAAAACAGGTAGCCATAGATTACGGTAGGAATGATCATTAAGCCTACTTTTACCTGGAGACTTGTATGCAGGTCCCAGTTAAAATGCATGGCGTTTATTCCAAACACCAATAAAGTTCCAATTACTATTCCAAGAGGGAACCACAAATGAAAATGACTAAGTTTTGTGGTTTTGCTATCCGAGTATAATGTAGTGACAAGGGGGTTACACGCAGCTTCAACTGTCCCGTTCGCCATGCCAATAAATAAAGTTGAAATGTATAGCGTCCAAAAGCCTGTCGCGAATATGGTTAACAATATCCCTATTAAATGAAAAATAAAGGCGATTACCAGCAAACGTTTCATGCCGATAACATCCACCAGGAAACCTCCGATGACCACCGCGATGGGAAAGCCATAAAATGCCGTAGATGCAATTAAGGCCAGTTGCCCCTTGTCGAGGCTAAAAACGGAACCAAAATCGTTAAGGGTGCCTGCGCGTATCCCAAACGATAATGATGTTACCAACAGGGACAAACAGCTTGCCCTGAATAACGCTGTGCGATTAATGGTGGTTTGCATTTCTCAATAATTTAAGTTATGGTTAGTGTTTTAATTGGCTTATAATCAAGATATTGATCAATCAATACCCAAGGTCTTCCGGTTAAATGCATCGTTTGATCCGGATGCTGCAAAATCATCAAAAGCCTTTTCTGTAACCCTGATGATATGATTTTTTATAAACTCAGCGCCTTCTCTTGCGCCGTCCTCCGGGTGTTTAAGGGCGCATTCCCATTCCAACACCGCCCACCCCGGATAGTTATATTGTGTAAGTTTACTAAAAATTCCTTTAAAATCAACTTGCCCGTCGCCTAATGAACGGAAACGGCCCGCACGGTCGATCCAGTTTTGGTATCCGCCATAAACACCTTGTTTGCCGGTGGGGTTAAATTCGGCATCTTTCACATGGAACATCTTGATACGCTCGTGGTAATTATCGATGTATTCCAGGTAATTCAGGCACTGCAAAACAAAGTGCGATGGGTCGAACAAAATGCAGGCACGTTTATGCTGGTTAACCTTGTCAAGGAACATTTCATACGTAATTCCGTCGTGCAGGTCTTCCCCGGGGTGGATCTCATAACACAGGTCAACGCCGCAATCTTCATAGACATCTAAAATAGGTTTCCAGCGTTTGGCCAGTTCCTCAAAAGCAGTATCAACAATACCGGCAGGACGCTGCGGCCATGGATAAACCATTGGCCATAACAATGCCCCGCTAAAAGTAACAGACGCGTCCAATCCTAAATTTTGGGAGGCTTTTGCCGCGTATTTTAACTGTTGAACGGCCCACTCCTGCCTGGCATTTGGATTGCCGCGAAGGTTTTCGGGTGCAAAACCATCAAACAGCGTATCATAAACCGGGTTTACCGCAACCAATTGACCTTGTAAATGGGTCGAGAGTTCGGTGATCTCCACACCACAGGCATTTACACGGCCCTTTAACTCATCGGCATATGTTTTACTTTCAGCCGCTTTTTGCAGGTCGATAAAACGCGGATCAAGTGTCGGTAGTTGAACACCTTTGTATCCCAGGTTTTTTGCCCAGGTACAAATGCTTTCCAAACTGTTGAACGGCGCTTCATCGCCGATAAACTGTGCTATAAATATTGCCGGGCCTTTTATGGTTTTCATATTTACTGTAATTCTTTGTCGATTTGATTCATAATTTCACTGCCTTTATTGATCCCTTCTGAATAAGCATCGATACTGTTTTTAAAGCCTTCGCATTGCAGCAGCAAAAAGCGCATTTTTGGTTTTTGCAGCATCGCCTGGATATTATCAACTCCTTTTTTATCAAAAGTTATATAATCACTGATATAGGGATCCACCTTATCAGCGATCAATGAATTCATAAATGCATTCAGCCTGAAAATCTCTGTAAAGTTCTTTTGGTAAAGGTCGATAATATCATACTGCAGCTTTTTATTGGTAATAATATCAAACCTGCCGCTTGCCTTTAATGCTTCGTACCTGCCGATCCGTGGATTTATCTGCGCCTGCGAAAAAAATATCCAAACGTTTTTATTAAGGCTATCGTTACTTAAAGCTTGCCCCGCGCCAACCCTTTCAAAATACCGGGCGGCCCAAAATGCTTTGCGAAGGTTTGCCCTGTCGCTGTTCATTTCCTTCAGATCAGCTTGTATATCGCCTTTCAGGCCCTTCAAAAATTCTTTTTCCTCGTTCCGGTCCTTTATACTTTCCGACCAGTTATGCAACCATATCGAGAGGGTAACGGCAAAAACAATGATCAAAACTTCGAGCAGGATTTCCTTTAGCTTGTGCTTCCAATCCTTCGAAGGATCGCGCCAGGCTTTGTAAGCTGCTTTGGTATGTTTCTTTATGATCTCGTCTTCCGCCATGCAATGATTAAATAAACACTAATTGTCACGAATAGGAACGAATTTATTGACACTAATTTTCACGAATTAGAGCGAATTTATATACACCAATTTTCACGAATAAGCGCGAATTTTCACGAATTCTTGCCGCTCCACTATTATGTCGTATTATTTGTTTTTGTTCGATTTCCGTTTCCTCTCATTCGAGTAAGTGCGCATACCGTCGTGTCAACTTGTATTCGTGTCTATTCGAACAAATTCGTGTTTATTCGTGTAAAAATAAATTCGTGTCTATTCGTGTTAAATAAATTCGTGTAAATTATACCACGTAATCCTTCCATTTTTCATTGCTTTGGCTCGATGTCACAACATTTTCTATGAAAGCCATTCCACGAATTCCGTCCTCTACGCCCGGTATATCCAGCCATTCAGGTTTCGGCTGCTCGCCGTTCAATTTGGCACTTAATGCTAAAGCGAAATTACGGTATAAGTTACCGAACGCTTCCAGGTATCCTTCAGGGTGACCACCAGGTGTACGGCAATTGCTTGTAGCAAAAGTTGACTCGCGGTCGCCATAATTGCTGCCGGCACGCAGGGTTTGAGCAGGTTTATCCGACCACCGCAAGGTTAGGGTATTCGGTTCATGTTGTGCCCATTCCAAACCGCCGTTTTCACCGTATATGCGAATTCTCAGTGCATTCTCCTCACCCGCTGCCACCTGGCTGGCCGAGAGCGTTCCGGTTGCGCCCTGGTCAAAGCGCAATAAAACGGCGCCGTCATCATCCAGCATTCGTCCTTCAACAACCACATTAAGTGATGCACAAAGCTGACTGATCTTCTGCCCTGAAATATACTCCGCAAGGTGCGCGGCATGCGTGCCGATATCGCCCATACAGCCGCTTTTACCTGATTTTGATGGATCGGTACGCCAGGCTGCCTGTGCGTTGCCTTCGCGCTCCGACAGCTTGCTTAACCATCCCTGGTGATATTCTACATATATCTTCCTGACCTTGCCGAACACACCTTTTTTAACCAGTTCCCTTGCTTCTTTCACCATGGGGTAACCGGAGTAAGTGTGTGTAAGCAACAGCATCAGGCCGGTTTCTTCAACCTTTTTCTTAAGCTGTTTTGCTTCGTCGAGCGTAAATGCGATAGGTTTTTCAATCACGACGTTAAAGCCATGATCAAGTGCCATCATTGCGGGCCCAAAGTGGGCAAAATTTGGCGTAACAATGGTTACAAAGTCCATGCGCTGATCAGCGGGCCGTTTGCTTTCCGCATTGATCATTTCTTCGTAGTTGGTGTATATTCTGTCGTCGGGTAAAAAAAGCATGTGGCCGCTATCAACAGCAACCTCTTTATTTATACTTAAAGCACCGCAAACCAGCTCGATCTGGCCGTCCATATTAGCGGCAATGCGGTGGATAGCGCCGATGAAGGCATCCTTGCCGCCGCCGATCATCCCCATACGGAGTTTCCTGTGAGACATATCTAATTAGTGAGTTAGTGAATTGTTGAATTAGTGATTTGTTGACTGTGCTAATTAATGAATTTTTGATTTGAAAAATAGCGATTTGGATAAATTTTTAAACCAACTCCGATCCATTCACTAAATTTTCCAGTCGCCTCCCGATACCCATCGGGATCAATAATTGCTTAATCCTCCGACCAGGCTCTGTCGCCTTTTTTATAGGGCACACACCCATCGAAATGGCCGGGCGTTTCGATATATCTTAATGCTTTGGTTGCGCCTACCTCGGATGTAAAATACCCAAACAAGGTTAATTCCTTTATCATCCTGAAATAGTGATTGGGTTGATCCGGCTGCTGGTAATTAGGATCGCTCTTATGCTCAGCCATTTCGGCCTCTATTTTTTTATAGAGTGCTTTATAGTAAGCCTGCTGTTCTGTATCAAGTGAAATGAGTAAACTGGTTCGCTTGTCGGCCGGCAAATCCAAAAAAGCGCTGCCGTATTGTTTTTTGGCAGCATCATTTAACTTGCCGATGCCAGCGATGAATGTTTTTTGATCGGCCGCTGTATAACAATCCCTAATCATCACCGCCATAAACTGACCTACATTGGCTGCCTTTGCCCCTGGCGAGGCCTTTGTATCCGGTAAAATGGTATCAGCCACTTCATTTAAAAACGCTACGCTATCCGGGTTAAATAGGTCATCAACATTTGATGCTGCAAATGGCCTGCACCCGGACAACAAAAATTCAGCGCCTATCATTGCGCCGCCCATAATCAGTGCTACACGGCCTATGGCGTCTCTTCTATTCATATTTAGTTTTGAATTAGTGAGTTATTGAGTTGGTGAGTTAATGAATTATTGATTCCATTAAGAGAAGAAATTATTGAATTGCAAAAATCAATAACTCAACAATTCAGTCCCTCAACAACTATCAGGTTGCCCAGGCTTTGTCGCCTTTTTTGTAAGGAACATTGCCGTCATAACGTCCCGGAACAGCAATATAACGCAAAGCCTTAGTTGCGCCAATCTCGGATGTAAAATAACCCAGCAAGGTTAACTGTTTCATCTGCCTGAAGTAATGGTTTGGCAGCTCAGGTCCTTTATAATTAGCTTCGCCCTTGTGTTTTGCGGCGTCCGCGCCCAGTTGTTTATCCCTGTCGGCAGTAAATGCTTTTTGCTCTTTATCCAGGTCGATCAGCAGGTCAGTACGCTGTTGCGGCGTAAGGTCCATAAACTTGCTGCTGAATTTTTTATTGGCAGCATCGTTCAGTTTCCCTAAGCCTTCCACAAAAGTCTTTTGATCGGCAGGTGTGTAGCAATCGCGTACCATCACGGCTATAAAAGCGCCAACATTCGCGGCTTTTGCACCTGGTGAACTGGTTGTTGGTAAAATTGTGTCGGCCACTTCGTTTAAAAAGGCGGTATTGTCGGGAGTAAACAGGTCGTCGACCTTCGATGCAGATCCTCCCCCCGGTTTACATCCTGACAGGAAAAACTCAGCGCCTATAACCGCGCCGCCCATTAAAATGGCCACCCTGCCTATTGCGTCTCTTCTATTCATTTTCAGTTAGTGAATTGGTGAATTAGTGAATTAGTGAGTTGTTTTAATTAACTAGTTAGTGAATTAGCGATTTTATCAATTGGTTGAGTGAATTTACAATTTTTGAAGTCTAAAAAACTAAATTTTTATCATTCTTAAATCACTAATTCTCCAATTCGCTAAATCACTAATTGCTTATATGGTCCACCCTTCCCTGTAGGTGCGTTTAACGTATTGATTAACCGCATCAAAGTTGGTAACCTTCATATTATCGTTGTCCCAAACATACTTCAGGCGGCCGCCTTTCAAACTATGACCACGTACTGCCAGGTTCGCCATCAGCAGGGCCTCAGTAAGCGGGCCGGCAACGTCAAAAGACGAACTCAATTCAGTTTTACCGTAACCTGCAATACAACCTTCAATCCACTGTGCGTAATGGCCTTCGGCGCCATGCGGTACGCGCGCCCATTTTTGAGGGGCATGTGCATCTTTTGTAAGGCTTTTCGGAAGCAAAGTTGCAGCGTCTGAATAGGTACTTGCATACATTTTGCCCTTGGTGCCAATGAACAACGTTCCATTGCCTTCTTCACCTCCAAAGTTCTCTGACGGCCCTAATTCCTCAGGCCGCTCGGGCTGTATCCCGCCGTCCATCCAGTGCATGGTAACATCTCCAGCGGTTTTATCCGTTTTCGGAAAAGTTAATGTAATATGACTTGAAGGAGGACAGCTTTCTGGGAAATGTCCTTCCTTAAATTCGTCCACATAAACGGTACCTACACTCGCCTGCACGTCCTTCACGTATTTTAGACCCAGCGTTCTGAAAGGGGCTTCAACCAGGTGACAGCCCATATCGCCTAAAGCACCGGTGCCGTAATCCCACCAGCCGCGCCAGTTGAATGGTACCAATTTATCTACATAATCTTTTTGAGGCGCCGTACCAAGCCACAGATTCCAGTCAAGTTCTTTTGGGATATTGGGGTTTGGTGCCGGCCATGCAATGCCCTGGGGCCAAACGGGGCGGTTTGTCCAGCAATAAACGGTATGCACATCGCCTATCAAACCGGCATCGTACCACTCCGACATTAGCCGTGTTCCTTCATTGGAAGCGCCCTGGTTACCCATTTGCGTCACCACTTTATATTGCTTAGCGGCATGTGTTAACAAGCGCGCTTCGGCAATATCATGCGTTAATGGTTTTTGCACATATACGTGTTTGCCCAACTGCATGGCGTGATAAGCTACAATCGCATGGGTATGATCGGGCGTTGAAACAGACACCGCATCAAAATTCTTTGATTGCTCGTCAAACAACTTGCGCCAATCTTTATAGACTTTTGCGTTGGGGAATTTTTTTATAGCCGGCGCCAGGCTGCGGTCGTCTACATCGCATAAAAAAGCCACATTAGCTTTGCCGCTTTTATCAAAGTAGTTGATGTCGCTCCAGCCCTTGCCTCCAACGCCTACTCCGGCAACGGTTAAGCGATCGCTTGGCGCTATGTAGCCTTTGCCGCCCAGCACAAAACGCGGAACGATCATAAAGCTTGCGGCCGCAACGGCGCCTGTTTTCAAAAACTCCCGTCTGCTGGGGCCTGCATTGTTTGCTGTCTTTTCTTCTTCAGTCATCAGATTTTTATAGTTTCAACTGGTTAGATAATTTTTAATCTGTCAGCGGTCCAAAATGGTGTAGGGGTTCAAAATTTTGAACCCCTACAATTTGAACCCTACGCCAAATTCCCTTTCTTCAATTCTTCTACCGCATGATTTGCCGCACGGGCAGTCATCGCCATATAGGTAAGTGAAGGATTCTGGCATGCGGTTGATGTCATACAAGCGCCGTCGGTAACAAACACGTTAGGTGCGTCCCAAACCTGGTTCCATCCGTTCAGCACGGAAGTTTTCGGATCGCGGCCCATGCGTGCGGTGCCCATTTCGTGGATGCCACGGCCTAAAAACGGATTGCCGCTGGCTGAATGCACATTTTTAGCACCCATAGCTTCCAGCATTTCCTTGGCGTCGTTCTCCATATCAATGCGCATTTTTTTCTCATTATCCTTAATTTCGGCATCAAAGGCTAATACCGGCAATCCCCATTTGTCTTTTTTTGTTTTATCCAGCGTTACCTTATTTTCGTGGTACGGCAATGTTTCACCGAAACCGCCGATACCCAGCGACCATTTTCCTGGCTCGGTCAATGCATCTTTAAATTCACCGCCTACATTCATTTCCGCAATGTCCCTGCCCCATCCTTCGCGGCTTGCACCGCCCTGGTAACCGAAACCGCGTATATAACCGCGCTTATCGCCATTAAGGTTGCGATAACGGGGAATGTAGATACCGTTTGCACGACGGCCAAAATAGTACTTGTCGTCATAGCCTTCCATGGTACCGCCTGCGCCAACGCCCAGGTGATGATCCATCACATTATGGCCCAATTCGCCGCTGCTGCTGCCTAAGCCGTCAGGCCAAATATCAGTAGCTGAATTCATCAGGATCCATGCGCTGTTAAAGGTGGAAGCATTTAAGAATATGATCTTGGCGAAATATTCATAGGTTTGGTTTGTTTCCGCATCCAGCACCTCAACACCTTTAGCTTTTTTGGTATCCTTATCATACAAAATCTTTGTAACGATAGACCATGGGCGCAGCGTTAAGTTACCGGTTGCCCTTGCAGCGGGCAAAGTTGATGATTGCGTGCTGAAGTAAGCCCCAAACGGACAGCCGAGCCAGCATTTATTGCGGTATTGGCAATTGGTACGGCCGGGAAGTGGCTGCGTAATATTAGCGGTACGGCCGATAATGAACGACCGCGCTTCTTTATAGTGCTCCTTAAAACGGACTGCAACATCCTTTTCCACACAATTCATATCCATCGGCGGCATAAAATCGCCGTCGGGCAAAACGGCCAGGCCGTCCTTGTTGCCGGAAATGCCTGCAAATTTCTCAACATGACTATACCATGGTTCCAGGTCTTTGTAACGGATCGGCCAGTCAACGCCAATACCATCCTTTAGGTTCTCTTCGAAATTAAAATCAGCCCAGCGATAGGATTGACGGCCCCACATTAACGAGCGGCCACCAACGTGGTAACCCCTGAACCAGTCGAAACGTTTGATCTCTACATAAGGGCTGTCTTTATCGCTTGCCCAATAGTCGAGGTTGGTTTCGTTAAGCGGGTAATCGCGTTTCAAAACCGGGTAATCGTCGATCATTTTTTGGGTACGTTGGCCGCGATGCGGAAAATCCCAGGGGTTTTTGAGTGCATTAACGTAATCTTTAACGTGCTCGATATCCCGGCCGCGCTCCAGCATGATTGTTTTCAGGCCCTTTTCGGTCAGTTCCTTAGCAGCCCATCCACCCGAAATCCCTGAACCAATGACGATTGCGTCATAAGTATTTGCAGACATAGTATTTTAATAAAAGGTTAAATAAATTTATAAATCGGTTACCCCGACTAATGTATGAACAAAATAATTCCGAACAAACTTTCATTGTGTTTTTTTTACACAATGGGTTGGTGATTGGTTTGGTAGGGGTTCAAAATTTTGAACCCCTACCAAATTTTGAACCTCTACACCAAATTCCCTTTCTTCAATTCTTCTACCGCATGATTGGCTGCGCGGGCAGTCAAAGCCATATATGTTAGCGACGGGTTCTGACATGAAGTAGACGTCATACATGCGCCATCCGTTACATAAACATTTTTACAACTGTGTACCTGGTTCCATTCGTTCAAAATTGAACTCTTTGGATCTTTGCCCATCCGGGCGCCACCCATCTCGTGGATGTCGAGCCCCGGCGCCTGGTGATTAGTGGAAGCATTTATGTTTTTAAAGCCTGCCGAAGTAAACATTTCGGTTAGCTGCTCCACATAATCCTTTTGCATTTTCATATCGTTATCGTCGTAATCGACAGAAATATTGAGCAGCGGCACTCCCCAGGCATCCTTTTTATTGGTATCGAGGGTCACAAAGTTTGTTTCTTTAGGGATGGTCTCGCCCATCATGTGCGATCCAATATACCATGGGCTCAGATCGCCTTTTACCAGTCCTTCTTTCAAACTGGCGCCAACACCATCATATTTATGCTGCTGGTAACGATAAGCGCTCAAGCCGCAAGCGTAACCACGAAGGAAATTAGTTTCCTGTTTGTAAACGTTGCGGAAACGCGGAATATAACCGCCGCCGGCCGGGTTGCGGCCATCGGTCGTCCATTCGGTATAACCTTCTACTTCCGCCCCGATATGTGCAGAGTAATTATGAAATGCCACAAACTTGCCCAGTACACCGCTGTCGTTACCCAAACCGTTCGGGAAACGGCTGGATTTGGAGTTCAATAACACCAGGTTGCTGTTTAAGCAGGCGGCATTTACAAATATAACTTTGGCGTAGTAATCGATAGATTCCTTGGTTTGTGAGTCGATAACGCGTACGCCTGTAGCTTTGCCCAGTTTATCATCATAGATAATGGATTCAACCACTGAGAAAGGCCTTAACGTTGCATGTCCCGATCTTAGCGCCCAGGGAATGGTGGACGCATTAGCACTGAAATACCCGCCGAATGGACATCCGCGCTGGCATAGCTCGCGTTCCTGGCATTGCGAACGGCCCTGGTCGAGGTGTATTTGGTTGGGTTTGGATAAATGCGCACAACGGGCACTGATCACATACCTGTTTTTGTAGTTCTTTTTTACGTGGTCGCTGAAATACGATTCTACGTCGTTCAAAGGCCATGCCGGCAAAAACTCACCATCGGGCAATTCGGGTATGCCGTCGCGGTTCCCGGAAATACCCGCAAACTTTTCAACATGGCTGTACCAGGGGTCGATATCTTTATAACGGATAGGCCAGTCGACGGCGAATCCGTCCCTTGCTGGGCCTTCGTAGTCAAAATCGCTCCAGCGCTGGGTCTGACGGGCCCAAAGTAATGACTTCCCACCTACCTGGTAACCGCGTATCCAGTCAAACGGCTTTGTTTGCACGTAAGGATGTTCTGCGTCCTTCACAAAAAAATGAGCAGAATCTTCGCCGAAGGCGTAGCAGCGGTTTGCTATTGGATTTGCTTCCTGCACAGCATTAGGCAACACGCCATGGTGCGGAAACTCCCAGGGATATAAATTTGTAGTTGGATAATCTTTGATATGCTTCACATCGCGCCCCCGTTCCAGGATCAATGTTTTAAGCCCGTGGTCCGTTAGTTCCTTGGCTGCCCAACCGCCGCTCATGCCTGAGCCGATCACAATTGCGTCGAAAGTGCGTTGTTTAACGCTATCAGTATTGAGGTTAGCCATTTTAAACAGTCTTTAAATTTTTAACGGGGAAATGGGCATTATAGCGGCCTGGGACTAACTCGTAAACGATCTGTTTCGTCATAAAAAATTGCGAAGTGGTGTAAGCAAAAACGGTTTGCTGTTTCATTGCCCAATAAAAAGCATCCAACGGAGGCACCTCCAGGTTTTTTTGTGGCTTGAATCGCCGGCCCTGCGGCTTAGTGCCCGCCGCTTTCTTTTGACTTTCTTCTATCCCTGTTAATAGCGCTTCCCTGTCTTTTGCGGCCAGGTCGCTAAAGGATTGGTTATGCTTCTTTTGCACCATCGCATTAAAGGCATCCATGCCCTTCATAATGTTTTGCTGGTCTTTTTTATTATAGCAGTCGTCCAGCATTTTGAGCACAAATACATGCAGGTTAAGCTCCTTTGCCCCAGGAATATTTGTTTTGGGGATAATGGTCTCGCAAATATCGGCTATCAATTTCTCCTGGTCGGCGGTAATATTGACGTTTTTGAGCGGAATATAATTTACGCCGCTATTTTTTATACATGAGGGGAGCAAAGTGGCGCCCCCGATCACTAAAGCCAGGTTTTTGATTACCGTACGCCTATCCATTTATTAATTTGTTTGTTTTTATTGTAGGATTAACATTTATCGGCCAGCTACCATTTGAGCCAATTTGGACAAAAAATCAACCCGATCCGTTGCAAACGCTGTTTTTGCAACAGATCGGATTTTAAACGCTCAAGTTAAAATAATATCATTAAAAACCCCACTTTTTCATGGTTTGTAAGTCAATTTTTACACAATCAAATGGGTCCTTGCCCTGGTACGACTCCTGCTCGATGATGAACTGTGATGTGCCGCCGATCTTGCGTGCTTCCTTCACGATGTCTTTTACCGGCATTACACCCGTACCAAGTATGGTGCTGTCGTACCCGTCCATCCCTTGCCCGGTTGAGCTTTTAATTTCATCCTTAACGTGCATCAACTCAAAACGGCCGGGATATTTTTTTAACAGGTCTAATGCAATACCGCCGGCACCCAGCATATTACCAACGTCCATTTGCTGCAGTACCAGGGTTGGGTCGGTATTAGCTAAAATATAGTCGTATAAGGTACCGTCGCCGATCTTGGTCTTAAACTCAAAATTATGGTTATGGTAACCGAAAGACATGCCATGTGCTTTACATAACTCGCCGCATTTATTAAACTGGTCCATAAACTTTTTCAGCTTATCCATATCTGTGCGAAGGGCTTCGTCCAGCCAGGGGCTAACCACGTAGCGCTGTCCGGCTTCGGCTGCATCTTCAATGGTGTATTTCCACTTATCGGTAAAATCGTTCTTGGTGTCATCCCAATCGGCTGCCACCATTACGGTATGGCCGCTCGGCATTTGCAGGCCGGTATCATCGAGCAATTTCTTAAAGTCCTTTGCGTTGTACCCGTAAAACTTGCGGTTAACATAATTGGCATGCTCTACATGAACATAGCCGGCATCCGCGAGCTTTTTAAGCGAGCCTGCAGGGTCTTTGCCCATGGCATCGCGCACCGAATAGAGCTGTACGCCTACCCGCTCGATCTTTTTTTCTTTTGCAAATAACATTCTTGGCAGCAAGGTGGCGCCAACGGCTGCCACAGCACTGGTTTTTATAAATTTCCGTCGTGAGGTGTTCATAATGTTTGTTTATTTACTGGTTGGATAAATTGGAAATAACAATGAGGTGTTGCTGATAAAGGCAAGATGTTTACTGTCGGGCGACCACGACGGGGTATTTATGGTACCCTGCCCGCCATACAGGTAGGCAATTACTTTTGAAGGGCCGCCGCCAACCGGCATTACCCTAAGGTAAACGTGTTTATAAAAAGGATGATCGCCCGGCTTTACTTCGGACTTCAGGAAGGTGATATATTCAATCCATTTGCCATCCGGCGAAATATGTGGAAACCAATTGTTGTAATCATCATTAGTAAGCTGGGTTTGTTCGCTGCCGTCGGCCTTCATTCGCCATACCTGCATCAGGCCGCTGCGCACGGAGTTAAAATAGATGTATTTGCCATCCGGCGAGTATTCGGGACCGTCATCTAAACCTGGCGTTGTAGTAAGTCTTTCTTCCGGGCCGCCGGCTGAAGGGATGCGGTAAACATCATATTCATTATTGCGGGCGCCGCAGAAAACGATCCACTTGCCATCCGGCGACCATCCGTGCATGTATGATGGCCCAACAGGTGTTAACCTGCGCGGTTCTCCACCGGTGATCGGCACTACCCAGCCCATCGATGCACCGCTTTGATCGCTGCTGCTGATGGCAAGCCACTTGCCATCAAAAGACATTACGTGGTCGTTATTATTGTGTGTGGCCGAACCTGTATTTAGCGGCGTGGGCGTATTCGTCTTCAAATCATAGGTATACAATAGGCCGTCAGCGTTGTATAACAAACGTTTTCCATCTTTCATCCAGTTTGGCGCCTGTATTGATCCCGGTGTTTGATAAATGATACGGCTGTGCTGGCTTTCCACATCCAATATCTCCAGGTCGCTGCCCAGGTATTGGCGGTAAGGTACCAGGCTTGCTGGCGCAGGTACAACTATCCGAACGTTATCGAACGTAGCCTTTTCAACTACGTTCGGATTATGTGCGCATATAAACAGGCCGACGTAAACATCATCGCCCAGGTCAACGTCGCTGAGCTCCTGGCTTACAAACAATTCCCCCTTATGCGCCACCGACATGGTGTAAACGTTGCCTTTTCTTTCCAACTGGATAATGTCAGGCAAGCTGATATCGAACTTCTTTTCCTCCATTGCCCCGTCAGTTGCCCGGCGGAACTGCAGCGAGGTTAAACCAGCGCCGTGAACAACCGCACTGATATGTTTGGAACCTGTATCGAGCGAGGAGCGCACCATCCATCCTATTTTGCGGTGCTCCTCAACACCCTTGCCAATAAAACCGGCATCGCAGCGCAGGATGAAATCGCCTTTCATCTTTTTCCATACAAAATGGAACTCATCATGATTGGCCCAAATGTTGGTGCCTGAGCCGGAAATTTGGTAGCGCTGCAACTTATCATCATAAGTTCCTGTGCCGGCGGTTTTAACGCGACCGATATCGTTTTGACCATCAAAAATGCCTACGGACGCCTGCGCTGATACTTTTTGGGAGCATAAAAGCACAAAGCACGCGCAAAAAAACAGGTGAGATATTTTTTTACTCATTCGCTTGGTTGGTTTATAAAGATGCAATTGGGTTGCTAAAGGTAAAAATTACATTTGTAAATGGAATAGTGTATTTGTAACAATTAGTACACTTTTTATTTAAATTTTAATAAATGCAGGGCCTTAAACGGCCTAAAAACAAGAAAGCCGCGATTTAAGCGGCTTTCCTGTTTTTTTAGATCGGCTTTAAAAACCTATTCGTCAGTTTTTACTTTCTTTTTTGTTTTTACTTCGTGACCGTTAACGGTTGATTTGTGTTTTACTTTGTAGCCGTTATAGCGTTTGTGTTTGCTAAAAGTGTTGTGAACTTTTTGACCAAGGGTCGAAGTCTTCTTTACCTTGTCGTGATCTTTATCATTCTTCACGGTTTGCTGTGCAAATACCGAAAGGCCAATTGAACACAGTAATAATAACGCGATTACTTTTTTCATGTTTGTTTATGTTTTTTAACTTCAACAACAAAAAACATTAAAAGTTTTAGCAGAAATAATGAGATGCGGCTGTAATCCGTTAAAATATTGCCGCTTATGCGTAGGCCTTAACCATGGGGAGGTTAAAATAGAAGGTACTGCCCTTGCCCAATTTTGATTTTACGCGCAGTTTACCGCCGTTAAGTTCAACCAGTTCTTTACACAAAAGGAGGCCGATACCTGTGCCTTTTTCGCCGGAGGTGCCTGAATTTGAAAAGTGCGTATTGATGAAAAACAGCTTGCTTACTTCCTCTTCGGTCATGCCTTTGCCACTGTCGGTAACATTGATGATCAACTCGTTATTCTCAATGGTGGTACCCAGTGTAATGGTGCCGTCGTTTGGCGTAAATTTAATAGCATTGCTGATGAGGTTGCGCAAGATCACCTTCAGGTGGTTTTCGTCGGCAATGGCGCCGCGGCCCGGGTAGGCGTTGTTTACAAACTCCAGGTTTTTAAGCTGCAGCGAGGGAATAAAGGTTTGTTCCATCTCTACTCCTAACAAAAATATGTCGACGTTCGAAGAATTTACGTTAATGCCTTTTATCTGGCTTCCTGCCCATTCAACAAGGTTCGAAAGCGTTAATTGGACGCCTTTTACCACCGGGTTAATATTTTTCATCAACTCATGCACTTCATCAGCGGTAAGATATCCATCCTCAAACATCTCAATAATATTACTGAGGTTGGCTACCGGCGAGCGGAGATCATGACCGATCACGGCGAATAATTTGTCCTTCAGGTCGCTCACCTTTTGCAGGTTAGCGGTTTGTGCCTCAATAAGCTGTTTCTGGTCGAGCAGAGCCTTGTGCTGTTCCTGCAATTTTGAGCTAAGCAATTTCTTTTGTTTGTAAAAGTAGTAGGTGGCCGTTAATATCACCATCACAACGATCAACGAGACCAGCAGGGCCCTGATCATCACATGCTGCGACTTTATTTTCGACTTGTTGATGCGGTCATTCACTTCCATTATGGTCACGCTGTTCATCTTTGCGTTCAGGTCGTAATAGTTTTGCACAAGTTTAATGGTTTTTAACTTAGCTACGTTGTTCAGGCTATCCCTTACCGCGTTATACCTTTTTTGGCAAACCAGGGCCGCTACGTATTCATGTTTCAACGCAAACGTATTGGTTAATTCACTAAATGCCCGTGTTTCTGCCTCCATCGCACCAATACTGTCAGCTAAGGCTATGCTTTTTTTAGCAAAATTAACCGCGTCATCAAACTTGCCCGTTGCATTGTAAATAATTGCATAGTCCAGGTAAGTATAGGCTAGTAAACGCCGATTATGCGTTTGCATGCTTTTTTGATAGGCGATGCCGTTGAAAACCAGCGCATTTCCATAACTTTTTTCGTGCAGGTAAATGCTGGTAAGCCGGCCATATAAAACTGCGATGTGCAGTTGCGCTTTAGCGATTTTATTTAATTTTAGCGAAATGTTTACTTCATCAATCGCTTTGCTATAATTTCCTAAAAAATTATCAATATAAGCCCGTTCACTGTAAACCTCAGCCTGGTAGCCAGGATCATTTCCGGCAAAATATAACGACGTATCCAAATTGGTTTTTGCTGCTTTGTAGTCTTTCAGGTCGGCATAGGTGCGGCCCAAAGCCCTGTAGGCATCGGAAAGATAGAGTGGTTTATTTTTAGGCAGATAGGTTAATGCCGATTTTAAATAGAACAAGCTGATTGGATAGTACGACTGTGACCAGTAAATGCCCCCCAAATTAAGACAACTGCGGCCCTTGCCCAGCGAATAGTTTAGTTTTTCGGCCATGATGAGTGCCGCACCGGCTACTTTGTGTGCTGAATCGGGGTATTGAAGAAAGATATTCGCAGCGATATCATTCAACCGGTCGACCTCGGCATATGTAGCTTTTTTGCTATTAAGCTGGACGGCCTCCGGCCCATCCTGTTTGCACCAGGCCGAAAGACTGATAACCAGTAGAGAAAATATCAGGGTCAAACTTCTCATCAGCATTAATACGACTAATGCCTAACAAGTTGTTTCACTTTTTATTAAAACAATTAATTTTCTAACAGATAGGATAAAAAATTTCTCGACGGACTTTAATCGATCACCTCTCGTTGTTTTGAATTATGTCCCTAAAACTGTCTGAAGCTGCAACAATTATATGACATTGGCTTTATCCCGCAACATTTGTATGACACAGCCTTTATTAATTAAACAGCCACCCTATCTTCATGTTTAAAAGCGAATCAGGCTTTGCAGCAATTATGAAAATACCCCTACTCCTTGCCGTTTTATTACTTACATTTTTTTCTTTTGCCTATGCCCAAAAAGCGCCAACGGTCCCATCGCGGGAGGTGTTTGGGACTGTTAGCGACAGCGCAGGCGTGGTGCCGGGTGTTAACGTAAAGCTTACGTCGACAAAGGACAGCGTGGTGGTGGTAACCAATGCGAAGGGCCTGTATGATTTCCCGATAGTGATTTCAAAAAACTTCAAGATCACGGTAACAGGCCTTGGCTACCAGCCCGTATTCCGAAAATATGTAATGGACAGCGGCACCGGGCCAATTAAGCTGGACCCTATAAAGCTTTTACCCCAGACAAGCATGCTAAAAGGCGTTACGATAAATGGCATTATCCCTATGGTGATCAAAGAAGACACCATTGAATACAAAGCAAGCGCCTATAAGGTGCGGGATGGCTCCCCGGTTGAGGAATTGCTAAAGAAACTGCCAGGGGTTACTGTTGACGCCAATGGCAACGTTACGGCCCAGGGCAAGCAGGTAAAAAAGGTGCGGGTTGACGGCAAAGATTACTTTACCGGCGATGTGCAAACCGCGACCCAAAATTTGCCCGCCGATATTGTGGAAACCATCCAGATCATTGACGATTACGGCGACCAGGCCAACCTTACAGGTATTAAAACCGGCGACCCTGACAAGATTCTGAATATCACTATACAAAAAGGAAAACGCAAAGGGCAGTTTGGCTATGGCTCCGTTGGCGATGGTAATAACGGCCGTTATATGGCGCGGCTTTCGGCCAACGATTTTAATAACGACCAGCAAATAGCTTTACTGGGCACGCTAAATAATAACAACACTAATGTTTTTAACCTTGCACAGGCGGGCGGCGGCGGTGGCCGCGGAGGCAAGGCCTCAGGCGGCGGAAGCAGTGGTGGCAGCGGAGTGAGCACCGCTGACGGCATAACGGTAAACAAGTCGCTGGGCTTTAACTACCGCGACTCATGGGGTAAAAAAATAACGGTTTATGGCAGCTACAGCCTGGCTGATAAAAACACCACCATTTCCAGCATAGCGCAGCAGCAGGATATTTTCCAGTCGGGGTCATTGATCGATAACGACAACACGACAGATAATAATCACAGCGTTAACCACCGCTTTGATTTTAATGTGGAGTACAAGATCGACACGTTTAATTACATCAAGTTTCACCCTAATTTTTCGTACGGATCGTCAAACGATAATAACAGTGACATTTTCAGCAATATGCGTAACGATGCCACGCTTAATGGCAACGAGTACGCGTTAACCAATACGACCAACCCAAGCGGCGGGGCGAATATCCTTTACAATCACCGGTTCGAAAAAAAGGGAAGGAACTTCAGCCTTAATGCCAATTACACTTATTCCAAAAGCAACCAGGGGTTTAACGACAAATACACAACGGTGCAGGATAGTGTTGTGACCCCGCTATATCAGCAGATCAATACCAATACCAGCGGCAATGGTTTTAACATCCATGCTTCGTATATGGAACCTTTGGGCAACACGACTTACCTGGAGGCCAACTATACTTACAGCTATACCAACACTGATAACAATCGCTATAACTACCGGATCGACCCGACCACTGGTCAGCAAACATATGTCGACTCGCTGAGCACACTGTACAATTACCAGTTTGCATACCAGCGCTTTGGCTTTAACCTGAGGGGGATAAAGCCAAAATACAACTATACCGTCGGTCTTTCGGCCCAACCGTCAACGCTTACCGGTGAGTCAGGCGACTTTAGCAAGACGACCAATACGTTTAATTTTGTGCCGACAGCCCGTTTTGTGTATAATTTCCAGAAAAGCCAGGTGTTAACCATCAACTACAGCGGTAACAGCGGGCAGCCGACGTTCCCGCAACTGGAGCCAAAACCCGATTATTCGAACCCCGAAAACGTACTTTTTGGCAACCCTGACCTGAAACCGAGCTTCAGCAATACCCTTAATTTGAGGTATTATGAATTTAACCTTAAAACCGGGAGCTCCTTGTTTACCAATCTCGCATTCAATACAGTTGAAAACCAGATTGTAACCATTACCCAGCCGGCTGTTTTTGGCACGCAAGGCGGCTCCGGAACCGATTTAAACAACACCACCAAACAAGAAACACATTATTTAAATGCCAATGGATATTACTCCATGAATGGAAATTATTCCGTCTCGCAGCCATTCGACAAACGGCAGTTTACGGTTACGCTTACGGGCAGCGCGGCATACAACAATAATATTTCGTACATCGAGAATGAGCGCAACCTGGGGAAAAACTGGGTACTATCGCAAGGCGCGAAGGTGCGGATAGATGTTGACAGCCTGATGGACACCGATATCGGCGCCACTTACGCTGTTAACCACACGGTGTACAGCCTGCCGTCGTCCATAAATACCAACGCCCGAACCTGGACCTTTGTAATTGATGGGCGGAACTATTTTTGGGCTAACTGGATATTGGGCTACAACTTAACCCAAACCATTAACCACGGCTTTAGCGCCACCGTGGATGAAAATCCCACCCTGCTGAGCAGCTATGTAGAGTACCAGTTTTTGAAAAAAAATGCCGCCTCGCTGCGTTTCCAGGCATTTGATCTTTTTAATGAAAATGCGGGCATTACCCGTACCGTTAGCGGCAACCAGATCATCGATACGCGTACCAACCGCCTCGGCAGGTATTTTATGCTATCATTCACACTGCGGCTGCAGCAATTTGCCGGCAGGCAGGGTCGCGGAGCCGGCGGCAGGCGCAACGGCGGCGGCGGATTTGGCGGCGGCGGAAGACGTGGGGGGTGAAATTAGTCCGAAAGTCGGGAAAGTCCGAAAGTCCGAAAGATGACTATCGCTTTATTTAGCTCGAATGTCGGCAAGTCCGAAAGATGATTGTCTCGTTAGGCTTACGGAGTTTCCCGCTTTCTTACTTCCAAAACTTTCGGACTTTCGGACTTTCCCGACTTTCGGACTTCTTCCAACTAAACCATTTTTAAATAACCGCATCAAACCTTATATTGCCCCAAACCGATTGTGATGAAATACCGGCTCTTGTTGCTTTTTGGATTCTTCTATACATTGAAAAGTGCCGGCCAGGACACGCTCGCCCAGCGCGAACGGCTATCCGACTCTGTTACAGCCCGATATTTTGTCCTCCGTTCAGCACCAAATGTAAAAGTAGGCACTTACATGGTTTTCTATAAACGCAAAACCCTGCTGGTGAGAGGAACGTATGACAATGGCAAGAAAACCGGCACCTGGCAGTTTTTTGACATCAAAGGCACACTGAACGAAAGATATAACTACGACAAAAAAAAGTTCACCTACGAGGCGCCGCTATATTCCTCCGCAGATTACAGCTTTCTTTTTGACGACAGCTTAAAGATAGGTGACAGGTTGACCCGCCCCCTAAAGGTTGGCGGCGTGTATTATGGGTTTCTCCCCTACCTGGATGTTTATAGGGTGCCTTTTGCGACCGACGACGTTGATAGTTTTCTGTTTAACGCCTATATAGAGCTGCTGATCAGCCCTATGGGCCGATTGGCCGATTACAACATACGGCTGGTCTCCTACCAGTATGACTATGACCGGATATTCAGGATCGATGTTCGTCTTTTCAGTGATGAGGATCGGACTTTTGTGCCGGCGACGATTAACGGGACACCCGTGATGTCGAGGATATTGATACGGTGTTTTGTGACGCCGTCAGGGGGGTTGGATTTTTATTGATCCGCCGCCGCAATCGCCGTCGCTAAAGCTATGGTGATTAAAAAAAGCTGTGGCGGACGAAGAGTGAAAGCGGCAGATCGTGAACGACCTGCCGCTTTTGGTTTATTAGAAATGACTATCTACCAAAGTATAGTATACAATGCTGTTAAAATACCACCAATGATTAGCGCGCCGACAGCAAAGCCTGTTGATACTTTGAACATTTTAGTATCCACTTCAAGCGCGTTTACCCTGGTGCCTTTGGAGTTCTCGAACATCGAGATTATGTACATCCCAATTAAACAGATTACGAACACTATTGCCATTCGATCGAGGAACGGAATTTCATAAAGCATGGTTACCTTATCGTTTTGTCGTACCAGCGTTGAAAAACCGATATTTTTTAATGGCTCCAGATTTACGAACAAAGGCAGTAGCTTTAAAATGACTGACATTATGAACCCACCGATAGTCGCAAACAAAGCAGCGTTCGAAGTGGTTTTTTTCCAAAAAAATCCGAGAAGGAACATCGCAAAAATACCAGGCGAAACGAATCCTGTGTATTCCTGTATAAATTTAAATCCGCCTTTATCAATACCCAAATGAGGCGAGATCAAAATCCCAATAACCATTGCTGCAACAACCACTATTTTGCCCACAACGACCAGTTTTTTGTCGTCAGCGTCCGGGCGAATTTTCTTCTTGTAAATATCAAGCGTAAAGATGGTCGCAATACTGTTAGCCTTACCCGCCAAAGAAGCAACAATGGCTGCAGTCAAAGCGGCAAATGATAAACCTTTGAACCAGTGGGGCAGCAAGTTAAGCATAGTGGGATACGCGTTGTCAGGCGCCAGCTCACCGTTGTGCATCATCTGTGTGTTGAGGACATTTTCCTTGTACAAGATAAAGGCAGCGATGCCGGGCAATACCACAATAACCGGCATTAACAATTTCAGGAAAGCGGCAAATAAAAGACCCTTGCGTGCCGTCGGCAAGTTAGCGCCCAGGGCCCTTTGCGTGATGTATTGGTTACAGCCCCAATAGTTAAGGTTAGTAATCCATAAACCGCCTATCAAAACACTGATGCCTGGTAAATCGGAATAGTTGGCATTATCACGTTTAAAAATCATCTGAAAATGCCCGGCGGCGTGCTCTTTCATCAAATGGAGGCCGTTCAGGAAACCAGGGCTTCCAAAGTGTTCCGCGACCTGTGTAACAGCAATATAAGTCGTAACTAAGCCGCCCAATATCAAAAAGAAAACCTGTATAACGTCAGTGTACCCAATAACTTTCATCCCTCCCAGGGTGATAATCACTGCAAAAACAGCCAGTGACCATATGCAGGTATTAATATTGATACCTGAAATCCCGTGTATCGCAATTGCACCTAAATACAGGATAGATGTGAGGTTTACTATAACATACAACAAAAGCCAAAATACGGCCATAATCATTGCCACCGTGCCGTTATACCGCTGGTTTAAAAACTGCGGCATGGTAAATATTTTGTTTTTTAGATAAACGGGTATAAAAAATATAGCCACCAACACCAGTGTCGCTGCAGCCAGCCATTCATAAGCGGAAATGGCCAGGCCCATGCTAAAACCTGAACCATTCATTGCTACCATTTGTTCCGCAGAGATATTTGAGGCTATTAACGACGCGCCTATTGCCCACCACGTGAGCGTCCCTTCTGCCAAAAAGTAGCCCTTTGAAGAAACATCCAGATTATGTTTACGGCGGTAAATCCAATACCCATAAATGGATACAATTAAAAAATAGATAATAAATACAATATAGTCACCGCCTGTAAGAGTTTTCATAATTCAGCAATTGGTTTTAAATTATTAGTGCGACAATTACAATAAACAAAAACCGGTTTTCTCGGGCTTTCGATCAACGCTGCGAAAAATGCCGGATACCGGATTTGACAGCGCAACGATCATCGGAGCGGAAAACAAAAAACAGAGATTGTTATAAAAATAACTGGCATTGCTAAAGTAATTGTTTTCGGCGAAAAGAAAAGGAAAAGATTTTTCCAAGCTTTGGCGCTACCAATGTCTATTTCTCCCAAACTGCTCCCCTCGTTTCCGTTCTCTGCGACAAATTATTATCCGGCACGATCACTGCCACCCAGGGCTCATCCGGTGAATTAACATGACCTTTCCATTCAAAACTTAAAGGATTACCGGGTTTTAGCTCAACCGTTTTTGAAGTAGTTGCCGTCGTTAAATTGTCGGTCCGGATATTAAAATGGTGGATGCCACTGCCCTGAGCTGTTAATTTAATGATGACCTCCCCTGTCGGCGAAACTACCTTTGAAACCTGGTAGCTCAGCAAAAAGCCGCTGCGGCATTCGACATTATAAAAGGCGCCGGGCAAAAAAGTTTGCGTTTGTTCCCTGCCATCGCTGATCACCGTGTACCTGCCTTCGGGTAGGGCTGTTTTAAACCGACCGGTTGATTTATTGGGAAACACCGTTGTCACTTCTTTAGTGTTAACTACTTTAAATAGTACTTTGCCGGCGGCGCGGCCTTCAACCATCGCCGGGCCTTCAATATCTTTTAACAGCCATATCCAATTGGTTACCGGGTGCCCCCATATTTCTTTATAAGTCCACATGCTTTGTATAGGCCAGTAAGGTGTGTCATTATCGCCTTTGGTTTGTATGCCCACAGGTAAGGCGCCAACAATATCCCCGGAAGAAGGGGTGTAAAGCGGCGTAAAATCATAACCCTCGCCATACATCGTGCTCTCCGCAAACGGGTTGCGCCCGATGATCCACTCCAGCTGGTGCTCCGCCAGCTGTGCCGAAGACAGGTCGCCGCGAAGATTGGCTGCGCTGGCCAGCGCCTGGGCCTGTGGTAAAATGGTGCCGAAATTTCCCCTGTAGTCCATCCATACCGGGAATATGCGCAGATAATGGCCCTCGCCTAAAGCGATCCCGTTTAGAACTTGTTTTTGGAATGATGCCTTCCTGCTTTCGGGTACATGCATGTATTCAGTGTCGACATAAACAGACGCCGGCAGCATGTTATAAGGCGCTGTGTATTTTGCCAGGGTTTTAAGATATTCAGCGTATAGCGTTACCGATGAATACCAGCGCATCCAATCCGGGTTATCCGGGAATGCATCACAAAGCGCTGTTAACGCCATCGTGGGCGCCTGCTCCCTGCCCCGGTGACAATAATGAAGTATCCTGTCCTTAGCGGTGGAAGTATAAAAGAAACCCGTCAGCGGGGTATCCCAATCGGGGCGTTTCCGCTGCTGGGCATTGATAATAAGGGGCGCCAAACTTGTCGCCATGGCAGCATATTTTTTATCGCCGGTTGCCTTCCACATCGCTACCGAAGATAGAATAGCCTGCGAAGGCAATTCATCCTCTACGTTATTGGAATCAAAGGTAGTCCGCCATATATCTTTTGACGGCTTAACCGATGGCATGCCTTCTGCAGCAAACTTCCAATCGGCTTCGGCCATTTTAAGGGCATTGGCTGCAAATGCGGGGTCTGTGTCTTTAAATACCCGGTAACCGATAGCCTCCACAGTGGCCGCTTCGAAATTTGCCATAGGGTTATTTTGCGCCGTGGCGACAACGTCATCATCGTTGCCGATAATGTTATCGGTCCTGCGGCTGTTTATCGAGCCCGTGTTGCGGTAGCCATCGCCAAAGCGTGTTTTTAATACCCAATCAAGCCCCCATTTGGCCTCTTCGAGCACGCGGTTATACAACGCCCGGTCATTGTTCCGGGCATTCAGCTTTTCGGCCATGCTCAATAACGAATAGGTAATTTCGGCCGTGCCTTCAAAACTTTGCGACAGGTCGCCCGCATCATGCCAGCCGCCGTTTATCACCATGCGCTTATCCCCGTGCACACAAACCCAGTCCTGGTGTTCATTTCCGTGTACCCCGGGGATTTCCATTCCGCAGCGTTCCGCATAAAAAAAATTCAGCGCCTTCCATACCGTTCTCTCGTAAACGTCATCACCGATCCTGAAAGGCTTTGAAGCTGTATTACCCGCCTTTAAAACATAGGTTCCCGGCTTTCTAACCGCAGAAAAATCCATCACCTGGAAATTGCCGATATCAGAATTCACCTTGTCAATAGATTTATCGAGCACTACCCTCCCATTGTCCTGGTTGATAAGCTTGAAGTTTTTTGCATTAACATTATTGGCGATGGCGCTTTTGGCGGCGCCGGTTTGGTAACCGGTATGCGCGTACGCTATGCGACCGGGCCATACATCCCAGCCCTCCACTTTATCAGGATCAACTTTCTCCAGCTCCATCTGGTCAAAATAAAAACGGATGTGATCAGCTTCTCCCGGGTAACTGCCCGACAGGCCGTACGACATTTCAAACGCGGTTATTTTATCCCTGGCTACATTGCTTATTTCCCAGACAACATGGTTCCACTGGTGATTCTTTAATACAAGCGAAGTTTGGCCCTCCTGCCCAAAAATTGCCGGCAGTTTTACAGTACCATCATTATACAACTGGCAATCCAGCGCAGTAGTGTAAAATCCCGGAAGATCGGGATAAATCCATATAGAAATACGGGTATAGGCCGTCCAGTCCTCCCCGCTAAACAATCGCCTCACACCCGACCTCCCCCAGCCCCGCCCATTTTTCGGCGCAGGGCCATCCAGCCGGGTTGGCGTTGTCATCAGCATAGATTGGCTGCCTTCATGAACAAATTGTTTTGAAAGTTCGATGCTTGCAACGGAACTGCTGGAATCAACCGCCCTGATCACTTTCCGGGCATCTACTATGGCCGTGCCTGATGTGGTGAACGAACGCCAGTTATCCAGGTTTTCGATGTCATCCAGCGTACGTTTGCCGATAACTTTTTTATTAAGCCAGCGATGTGCGGCGGAATCTTCATCGTTTGCTTCCATGGGCCGGCGAGCTAAAAGAAAGCCGGATAGAAAAATAGCGGCGGCGATCAGGAATAGATATCTCATTGTGGACAAATGATCATTTAGTTTTAAATGGTTCCGACGAATGTTAGCATAAAACACACGGGTAAATATAATAAAAGCAGTGGTGTACTTAGGTGGCGGTATGGTTTGGAGTGGTGAGGACGAAACTCAAATCACAGGCTTATTCGCCACCCATTTTCGTAACAGGTCGTCGTTTGCTGTTAAGCTGCCGATCATAAAGAATTTATTAGTGCTTAGCGCCTGCGACACCCCTATTTTTTCGCGTATTACGCCTTGCTTTTTTATATAGTTGGAATGAAAGAAATAGCAGCCGGCAGCGGTTTTAACAACATAGCCGGTATGAAAATCGAGGCCGATAATGAAGATCGAGTTAACCGGCTGTTCAGCCAGGTAGATGTTCAATTTATTAAGATTGTGAAATGAATGGATCCCCACGCAGAGTTTTTTGATCATGGCCCCGGATACGCCCTCAGCAAGCCCCACCCGGTCGATCTGGAAGCCGAGGTCGGTTAAGGTATTTGTTACAAAATAGCCACAGGCAATACTGCCTGTTTTAGGTTGTCGTGTATAGCCATAAAAGTCCCAGGGCGTGCCAGCCCAATAGTTATAAATATCTTGGTTTACCAGCTTGAAAAGGTAATTACGAATATCTTTTGTTGGGTGATCGATCAACAGGCTTTTATCGTGATCTACAGTCTTTTTAAATTCACTATAATCAATTCTGTTGTTAACCGTTGCTGGCACGTTTTGATAATTGCCATTAACAAACGTTACAATAACGATGGAGCTGAAAAGTAAAATTGATTGCGGCAGCGGCATAACTTGTCTGGATGAGGTTGCAGTGCCCAAGGTATAAAAATATTTTCATTATTGCAACTTTATTGCATTTAAAAAGCAAGGTCTCCCCCGCAGGCTCAAGCGCCCCACATCGCCAAATTACTACCTGATCAGTGTGATATAGCCCGACTCTACCATTTTGCTGTTATCAAAAGTGTCTTTGCCATTAAAAATCCAGTAATAGGTACCTGCCGGCAGCGGCGTCCCCCGGTAAATACCATCCCATTTTTCATCGGGCGACTTTGTTTCAAATACCAGTTCCCCATACCTGCTGTATATACTTAAGGATTCAAATTCCCCAAATCCTACAATAGTTAATGAAAAATAGTCATTTACGCCGTCGTTATTGGGTGTAAAGGTGTTAACGGCCTTTATTGTGGGCCGCGGGGGCGCATCTACAGTTACGGTAACCGGCTCAACCCTGGTACAGCCCGCAGGGCTTGCAGCTTGTATATAATAAGTTCCGCTATGCGCAATGTGCTGGTAATCGACCACCGGCGTAGTTAACAATTTGTCGGAAAAATATTTATAAAAGTAAGTTGCGTCGTGAGTAAAAGTTGACGAAAGGTCAACCGTTGCCGGGAAATAAACCGGCGGCGGATTAGTAACCGTAAGTTCCGCGTCAATTTGAATCACCGTTACCGGGCTAATGTTGGTGCAGCCTTCGGGGCTAACCCCCTTGATATAGTAAGTCCCGTCGGCTGTAATGTTATCGGGTTGATCCAAATAATTTAAGCCCGAAGAGTCCTTCCAATAACTCAATGCCAGGTTAGGGCTGCTTCCGGCGGTTACCGATGCGGCCGTCAGATCAACGCCCGTGCCGGCGCAATGGTATATGGTGTCGGTAACCTTAAAAACCAGGTCGGCATCTATTTTATTCACTACAGTTAACAAAGTATCGTTGCAACCCAGGCCATCAAACGGATATAAAACAACCCCGTATTTTGTACCGTCGGGCGGCGGCGGCGATATCGTTAACACCTGCTTATCCGATAATTTTTTTGAAAAATCGGCATTGAACCACGCATAGCCGCCAAAACCGCCGCCGGGAGCGGTAATGTTTACAAAACTTTGGTTAGCGCAGTAGGAGTTTCCGGTGATCGGCGTCCCGCAGTTTTCGTCCACATCGATATAAGCATAGCCAAAATGCTGGCCCTGGCCGCAATCATTAGTGGTAAACTCCAGGCGTACCTGGTGGCCCGCCACATTTACCAGGCTGATGGTTGCCGGGGCCCAATCCTTATAATATACTTTCGGAAAAAAGTTGGAATCATAGCCCATTGATATGGGCGACAACTTAAAACCGGGCAGACTATCCGCTGCAATAAAATCAAAAGATGCGCAATCGATATAGTGATTGGCGGTTGAATCGAACGTTTTAACCGTAAATCGTGGCTGTATTATCGGGTTGTGGGGTGGGTCCTGCAATACCACGGCATAATAAAAAACCAAATTGTATTGATTTGCCCCCGCCGGCACTGTAAAGGAGTACGACATTCTTTCGGCCCCGAATCCAGCCTTCTGGTTTCCAAGCCTTACCGAATACTTGCCGCCATAGGGACAAAGTGCCGGGAAACCTCCGAATGTATCGCGCTTGGAAAAGCTTTTATTGGGGTACATGGTTTGCCTGTCGGGTACAGGAGCCGAAGGGGTTAGGTGGAGTATTGCGCTAACGTCGAAATGCCCGGTATCGCATTGCCAGCCTGTAAAATCGCCCCGCTCAAAGCCCATATTTGGCGGAGGGCAATTATCTGCCTGGGCGCTGGTTTTTAAAACGTAGCAGCACAATAAAATGAATGCCAGACAAAAGGTTTTCATCGCAATGTAAATGTATGATATTCACATTTATAATTTAAGTAAATCAACGCGCTTTTGACCTGTGCTCCATACCAGCACCAGGTTGTGTGGAGCAATAAAATCCAGCTTCCGCGATATGCAAATTTGCTCGAAGTTTTTATTACCTTCAACCTGCTAAACTAAAAACTCCTTTTACCCCTATGGCCGAAGACAGCAAGAAACAAATAAATTGGTCAACTGTACTGGTGGCGCTGGCTGCAATAGCTTATTACTTTTACCCCCAGGGCAAGGACCTTACGCCCGATGACTTGAGCGCGAAAACCGTAACGCTTAGCCTCAATATGGAAAATATACACAACACACACATCCACGAATCGTACCACCGGCTTTGGACCAACGAGACTAAAGCGGCTTTTACCATAGCCAGCCCCGGGGAAGTACTAACGCCGGACGGTGCGCTTGACAGCCTGAAAAAAGGCGATACTTTAACGGTTAAGTACTATAGTGCCGATGATAATGACTTGAGCAACAACGATAAAGAAGTGCCGATTTATTGCCTGCAAAAAGGCAAACGGGTTTATTTCGAACTGAATGCGTACAACAAAGTGCAGCATGCGGCTACTGGCCGCTTTAAGGTGATAGCACTGATTGGCGGCATATTGATGCTGCTGTACAGCTTTAATGTCATCAGCAAAAAAGTTACCTGGATTAGCGCCGGCGCAGGCATAGTGTTGTTTGTTATCCTGAGGGCGCTTGACCTGTTTTAAGTTAGGTTACCGGCATTTTAAATAATACAGCGGGAAGAATATCCAGTCGTTTTAATTATTGGTTATAAATTCATTTCCTAACCTCTTCACCTTTAATGCCGGTAATTTTATTTCCATCATATCGGTACATGCCATCTGAACCGCCAAACCAAATACTCCCGTCATTAGCTTCTAAAATCCCGCAAATCATTCCTTTATTTGACGTTACTTCGGTTACCGTTGGCTTTTTGTCAGACAAGGTATTTCCGTCATAACGGGAAAGTGCCACACCTTTGTCAGACAATGTATTTCCATCATACCGGGAAGGTGCCCAACCCTGGCTATTGTCCCTTTCTGCACCAGTCCAGATATTGCCTTTTTTGTCTTGGTAGATAGAACCAACGAACTTCTGTGTAAAATTGGTAAACGTACTGCCGTTGTAGCGCCAAAGGCCGTCAGCTCCGCCAAGCCAGATATTCCCTTTTTTATCTTCGATCACCGTACGAACGTTTGTAAAAGGTTTGCCCCCATGGGTGAAAACGGTGAATTTTTTTCCATCAAAAACGAAGGTATTGCCTCTTGTTGCAAACCAAAACTTGCCTGTTTTATCTTCAATAATAGCATTAACTTCATAATTGTTAAGGCCCTCGGTCTTTGTATAATTTCTAAATGATTTCCCATCGTAACGGCTTGCTCCTCCGCCGCCACCGAACCAAATATTGCCGGCTTTATCTTCATAAATACAAGTAACCCCATTTTCCGCAAGTCCATCCCTGGTTGTAAAATTTTTAAAGGATCTGCCATCATATCGAAAAACGCCTGAGCCAATAGAGCCGAACCAAAAGTTGCCTTTGCTATCTTCTAAAACAGAAAAAAATGGGGCCGAACTTACTTTACCGGTAATATTGGTAAAAGATTTTCCATCAAATCGAAAAATACCATCAAAGGCAGCAATCCAAATGTTACCCTTTCTATCTTGTATAAAATTCCGCAAGATTCGCTTAGGCCCGGCGGAAGTGATTGCGCTTTTGGTTTCGGGTTTAATATTGTCTTTTGGCAACTCTGTTTTGTTTTGTCCTTTACAGGAAATGCAAAAAACAAACACCAGGAATAAAGAGCAAATCTGTGAGTGATTCTTCATTTTTCTATTTATTACTTACACATCATTGCTGACCCTTTTCACCTTTAAAGTCGGTGGTGGTCTTTCCATCATAACGATGCACCCCATCAAAAGCGCCAAACCAAATACTTTCATCAGAAGCTTCCAATATCCCGAAGATCCCCCCTTTATTTGTTACTTCGGTCACCGTTGGCTTTTTATTGGATAAGGAATTTCCGTCATACTTCGTAAGTGCCCAGGACTGGATATTGCCCGTTCGCGAACCATCCCAGGCCGGGCTGGCGGCGCTTTCTGAACTGGTCCAGATATTGCCTTTTTT
>OLLK01000273.1_pt1 | contig 88097 bp, 89 predicted proteins | sample 1604531 | NCBI WGS metagenome assembly OLLK01 (sample SAMEA104055722, study PRJEB20765) | soil metagenome | isolation source: soil | reverse complement strand
AAATCGCCCGCCAGCGGCTGCTGCTCGCCGGTACCCTGCTGCTCATTGTCACCGGAAGTATCTCGGCGGCCGCCTGGTACCGGAAACGCAAGCGGCGGATGAAGCAGGAGGCAGACAATGCCATCCGGGAACACGAGCTCAAAACTTCCAGGAAGGTTCACGATGTGGTCGCTAACGGGCTTTACCGGATGATGACAGAGGTCGAGAACCAGGACGGTATAGATAAGGAAAACCTATTGCAGCGCATAGACGACCTTTATGAAAAGTCCCGTGATATTTCTTACGAAGAAACGCATTATCCGGGGCAGGATTTCCGGGGGGAAATCGCTGCGCTGGTCCAATCTTTCGCGACAGCGGATACCAAGGTCGTATTGGCGGGAAACACAGCAGCGCTTTGGGAAAAAGTTGCCGAGCCGGTAAAACAGGAACTCAGGCATATCCTGCAGGAGCTGATGGTGAATATGAAAAAGCATAGCCGGGCAGGCAACGCCGGCGTCAAATTCGAGCAGCAGGATGGCCGTATAATGATCACCTATGCCGATGATGGCATTGGCATCCCTGCGGCAACTAAATACAAGAACGGCCTCATCAGTACGGGAAACCGTATAAAAGCTATACAGGGCACGGTTAGTTTTGCTGCAAACGGGGCGAAGGGACTCCGGATCCTGATTTCTTTCCCTATGCTTAACGACCATTATGTTTAAAAATGTACTCATTGCCGAAGATCATGAAAGCGCCAGTATCTCTGTGCGGCGGACACTGGAAGACTTGGGTGTCGCGAGCCCCGACTATGCTTATTATTGCGACGACGCGCTGACCAGGCTGCGCAAAAGCCTCCAGGACGGGCATCCTTATGAGTTATTGATAACAGATCTTTTTTTTGAAGAAGATGACAGGGCCCAGCAGATCACGAGCGGAACAGGGCTTATTGCAGCCGCCCGCCACCTGCAGCCCGGCTTGAAAGTCCTCGTCTTTTCGGCAGAAAGCAAAGCTGCTGTAATCGAGCCCCTTTTTAAGGAGCAAGGCATCAACGGCTTTGTGCAAAAGGCCCGCCGGGACGCGGAAGAGCTGAAATCTGCAATTGAGCAGATCTATAAAAACAAACAGCACTATCCGCTGCACCTGAGGCTGGCCGTCAAACAAAAAAACACCTATGACTTTACCGATTTTGACATTACCATTATTTCCTTGTTATCGCAGGGGGTGCTTCAAAAAGATATTCCCGGCCGCCTGCAGCAAATGAATATCCGCCCTTCAGGTTTAAGCAGCGTCGAAAAACGTCTTAACCTTATCAAAGACACCCTGGAGTTTTCCAAGAACGAACAGCTTGTCGCCTTCTGTAAGGATATGGGCATTATCTGAAGTCCCGTAAAATACTGTTTAATTTTTTTCGATAATAACCCGCTTTACGGTTTCCCGTAAAAATGGCTGTCGGTGCTGGTGTATTTTTGAACGAAATAATTAACGCGCATATTATGGCAACCAGGAAACAAGTCAGTTGTATCAACAAGAAGGGGAATCACTACAATGCCCATGAAAGGATCGAAAATATTGGCGGCGTACATAACGGGTCACGCTGGAGAATAGCGGAAAGCAGCGCCATCTTTAACATCAAATATGGTCTTGAAGAATATTATGTTATTGCAGGTGGAAAATCCGTTGACGTGGTGATCGCTACGCACAACGGGCGCGAATACCTGAAAACAAAAGATGACGGCTATGCGCCGAATAACCTGTTAAACTTACCGGAATGCCCGGCTTATTAAATTAATTCCCGCTATGAGCATATTCACAACACGTGTAGAGCTGCACAAAGCTGCTACCCCCGAAGATTACAAAACACTCCACACGGAGATGGAGAACGCCGGCTTTTCCAGAACCATCAGACTTGAGGGCGAAAGCGTCAGCTATCATTTGCCAACCGCAGAATATAACTATAGCAATTCTAAAAGCAAGTTAGAAACAGAAGCTGTTTTGGAATTGGCTAAAAAAGCAGCTGCAAAAACCGGCAGGACTTTCAGTGTATTGGTTACTAAAGCAGACGGAAGAAGATACTGGCATAACCTGGAACCGGTAAAATAAGTGTTAAGCATAAAGTCAAAATAAGATGGCAAAATTTAAGATATCAGGCGTATGGAAAGCCGGCAATGATGTGATCACGCACTACGCTTTTCATACTGTCGGCGAAACATCAACTTCAAGGGGAGTGAAAACCTCAAAAGCCGAGGCTGTAAGGTTACTCAGTCTGCCAGGCAACAGCGCTGTTACCTGGATGTGGAACTACCAGGCCGCGGGTTGGAAAGACGGGGAAAAAGTAGAGGTGGTCGGCGGGAGTTATTTAAGGTCAAACCCGGACGGTACGGTCAGGGACAACCTGGCGCACCTGATCGATTATGACTGGCTGCAGCAATAGCTACCACATGGTTGGAAATTATGCAGATCCAATGGTGCTTTCCGGTAAAGATAGTTTTAACTTTATGTGAAATTATTCACCCAAAACCGGATCCTGTTAACATGAAAAGATTTTTACCGCTGCTGCTCCTGTTTGTTTTAAACGGCTGCACGAGTTCCACTAACGTGTACGTTTGTGACAGTCAAAATGCCCGGAAATACCACCTAAAAGCGGATTGCCGGGGACTGAGCAATTGTTCGCACCGTATCGTAAAAGTCACGCTGGAGGAAGCAAAAGAAAGCGGTAAAACGCTGTGTAACTGGGAAAAGTAGAAAATTACTAAACCTTATCACAATTATCAAACATGGGTTGGTCTTATCGCAAATCTTTCGGCTCGGGCCCCTTCCGGGTCAATTTTTCCAAAAGAGGGGTGAATTATTCGGTGGGGGCAAAGGGCGCACGCGTGAATTTCGGGCCCCGCGGCACTTATGTCAGCCTTAGCGCGCACGGCATCAGCTACCGAAGGAAAATTTCCGGCCCGGCAACACTTGCTCCCTATCCGGGCCAGCAAATTGTGCCGGCTGTTTTTGAAGAAACCCATAATATCGCTTCTGCGAATATCACGCAGCTGACCGATACAGACTCTAAAGAATTCATCTCTGAGCTGACACAAAAGGCCGGGCTTGTATCCTATGTTACCTGGTTCGGCACTTTTCCGCTGGTGGTTTTCCTCGTCATCCTGTTGTTTACATCTTTTGAAAGCAGCACAATTGTTTCACAACCGGCGACAGACAGCGTCCTGGCGCGCGTTACCTCTTACCAGGGCGTGAATATCAGGAAATCAGCTGACGCCAAATCAATGATTTTAAAGGCGGCAGCCAGCGGGCAGACTTTTCAGCTGCTCGATTCAACTAACAGGAAATGGCTGAAAGTCGGCTTCAATGATTCTGCAGGTTATATCAGCCGGCGCTTTGCAGATATAAACCACGTACATCATGACAAGGTGACAACCGCAGAGACGACACTTGCCAACCCGCTTGCCGGGTATGAACTGGCCGGCGGCCTGATTTTCTTCGTAGCGCTGATCATCTGGTTAAAGAAGCTCGACAAAAAACGTTTCGAGATGGAACTGCATTACGAGATGGATGAACAATTCCAAGAGGTCTACCGGTTATTTGGGACCCATTTTTCGGCATTCTCCCGTTCCGCACGAATCTGGCAATACCTCAACGCGAGCCGTACCACCGACTATAAACGTAACGCAGGTGCTGGAAAACTGATTAAAAGGACCGGGTTGCGCAGCATCTCCGGGAACCAGGCGCCGTTAAGATACTTTAGCAGCAATGTATCCATACCCTTCCTGAAACTCAGTAACCTGGAATTCTATTTCCTGCCTGAACGCCTGCTGGTAAAACGGGGAGGCACCTTTGCTGCAGTGTTTTACAAAAACCTTAAAATTACCGGTTACACCACACGCTTTATAGAAGACGAAAGCGTGCCGGGAGATGCACAGGTCGTAGACCATACCTGGCGCTATGTCAACAAAAGCGGGGGGCCGGATCGCCGCTTTAACAACAACCGCCGCCTGCCCATCTGCGCTTATTCGGAATATACGCTCAGTTCGGACACCGGCATATATGAAGTAATCACCACTTCAAAACAGGGTGCGATGGATGCATTTGCCGCTTTTCTTGCACAAATCGGGAGTTTGCAATCCAGGATGGCTATTAATTAAAATAAATGATATGACAAAACAAACTAAAAACGCGGTTTTTCAATCGACTTTTCGAACACGTTGACCAAAAAAGCTTTTAAGTATTACGGCATCGCACAAATATTTTTTTGGTTTTTTGATTATTTTAAATAGTTTAGAAGGTTAATACTATATTTAGTGATTAAAAACAAACCCGATTGAAGATTTGACGGGTAACCTGCCGTAAAAGCACTTTATAATAGCTTTATTTATAGTGGTATAATAATTAAACGTTAATTTGTAAGGGTACAAATTTCTTTAATTTACCTAAACCGTGTTCGATGAAATCAATATTGTATAAGCCTGTATTATTTTTAGGATTTATTTTATGTATTTGCGGTTGCACGCCGACCCCTACCCAGGTGTTGGACAGCAAGATTATGGCGGATATCCGAAAACGGGAGGTCGATCAAAGTGAATGGAACGAGCTGACGGATTTTGTTCTGGCCAACAAAGCCGAATTCGCAGATCTCCTTACGCCTGACAACACCGTTGATTCCAAAAAGCTTACCGATTACATTATTAAACATGTTCGCGGCAGCCAGCAGGTGCCTCAGATTTACAGTCCAAAAAATGAGGCCAATAATACTGCTGCCCCACATATCAAGATCTTTATCGAGAATTCCGGCAGCATGGACGGTTATGTTCGCGGCAACCAGGATTTTGAATCGGTCATTGGCAGGCTGATGGTTATCTGTAAAAACTATTGCGCAGAGCGGGACAAAAGCAACCTGGAGATTTATTTTATCAATAAAAAGGTCTATCCGGAGCCCCAGATAAAGGAACTGACAGATTTCGCCAGCGCACTGGAGCCCGTAAAGGGTTCGATTTATGAGACCGGGGACAGATCCGAGAGTATTTTAAATGAGGTGCTCAAACATGTGGTCGACAGTGCCAACAACCATACCATTTGTCTGCTGATCTCGGACTGCATCTATTCACTAAAGCCGACGAAGGATACAAAGGGTTCCCTTTCAACCGAGCGGAACGGCACCATGGATGTCTTTCTGAGTAAATTCAAAGATGACAGTTCATTTAATATGACGACCGAGATCTATAAAATGAATTCGGGTTTTAACGGGAACTATTTCCCTTATAATTACGATCCGAAACGTCGCAACAGCGTTAATTTATATAATAAATCAAAACGGCGCCCCTATTATATATGGGCGATCGGCGACAATAATCAACTGGCCTTATTTGAAAAAAAGGTAAGCTTTAAAAGCTTAACAGGGTTTGACAACAGCTACACACTGTTTAATTCCGGAATCAGCGCGGAGCCGTATTATACGGTTTTAAAAGAGACCCGGAAGATCGGGAATTTCCGTCCGGCGGACCGAAAGGCGAAAGAAGTAAAAAGCATTGCGGAGGCAACCTACGAAAACGGGACGCTCCAGTTTGCCGTTGCGATCGACCTGAGTCACATCCCGGTTGACGGAGCCTATTTACTGGATAAAAACAATTACAAAGTACCTGACGGCTTCGAAATTAAATCCATCGACCCGATTGACAGGGATAAATTGTCGGCCTATGACATGGGGGTTATTGAAAGCACGCCGGCTACGCATTTTATTACCGTTTCCACCACCAGTAAATATGCGATCAGGGACCTTGAATTACAGTTAATGAATAAAGTCCCCCAATGGGTAGAAAGCAGTAATAGCATGGATGATTCACAGGTAGAAAATGAACTGGATAAGACTTTCGGCATTTCTTACCTGGTGAACGGCGTTGCCGACGCCTATGAGCAGCGCAGCCCCGAAAATTCAAATTATATCAAAATAAGAGTTAAAATAAATAACTGAGAGATATGAATGATTTCTTTACGCCCATATTCGAATTTTTCCATTACAGTTCACCGTTTTCGGACGACTTGTATTCGCAAGGCTTGTACAGCATATTAGGTCTTGCGCAGGTTTTTGGCACCTTATTCTGGGTCCTGACGTTTTATTATTGGATCAACCGGCCAAAATTTGCTTACTGGTACCACTGGCTGATCATTTTGCTGGTCAACTCGCTGCTTCTGATGATTGCCAGCATGACCATCACCCAGGCGAGGTTCTCTGCTTTAAATTTAAAATACAACACCGGCGACTATTTTATTTTCGGGCTCAAAAGCGCGCTGATGGCTGCATCGTTCTTTTTCGTGTTCTCTATGGCGTTTCGATGGGGGAGCACCAATGCTAAAACTACACCTTATCCTCATTAATTATATATTATGGCAAAACTTTACATATTTGCGATTGGGGGCACAGGCGCCCGGGTGATCAAGGCCCTTACCATGCTGCTCGCCTGCGGCGTAAAATCAAATTTCAAAGAGATCGTTCCCATTATTATCGATCCCGATAAAAATGGCGCGGACATCAACCGTACGATCAATATCCTGAAGGAATATCAAAGAATTCACGAAGCATGCGGCGACTTTGAAAAAAACGATTTTTTTAAAACTAAAATAACAACGCTGTCAGAAATTATTGCCAGCGGCAATGGCAACCCCAATGTGATAGACGGATTTCGTTATGAAGTTGACGGTACGCAATCCAGCAGTTTTAAGGATTTTATTGACTTCGGGAATATGGATACGCCAAACCGCTATTTTGCCAATCTCCTGTTTTCCAATGATAACCTGAACTCCAACCTGGAAGTCGGGTTTAAAGGCAATCCTAACATGGGCAGCGTCGTGCTGAACCAGTTTACCCGGTCAGCAGCGTTCAGCGCCTTTGCGAATAATTATAAAGCGGAGGACAGTATTTTTATCATCAGTTCAATTTTTGGCGGTACGGGGGCGGCCGGCTTTCCGCTTTTATTAAAAAATATCAGGGAAGGCAAAGTTGTTGTCGATGAAAACCAGGAACCCAAATACCACGAGTTCTTGAAAAACGCTATTGTCGGCGCGATCACGGTGCAGCCCTATTTTAAGTTAGGGGTCAGCAGCCAGTCCAGGATTGACAGCCAAAGCTTTATCACAAAGACTAAAGCCGCGTTGCATTACTATTCAAGTAATGTATCCGGCAACGATTCGTTGAACGCCATGTATTATATCGGCGATACCGATACGCCCGAATATCCAAATATTGAGGGCGGCCGGCAACAAAAAAACGACGCCCATTTTGTAGAATTAGCGTCCGCACTTGCCGTGATCGATTTTGGGAATACAAATAATTTCTACAGTACCGTTGACGGACGGGCAGCAAATCAAATCACTTTCAAAGAATTTGGCATAGACGAAGGCGCCAAGACCGTCAATTTCTCGCATTTGAACCAAGCCACGAACGGAGTTATCCGGTCTAATCTGACCGCTTACTTTTACTTCAGCTTGTTTCTGAAGGATAAGCTTAAATCGGAACTGAAAAGACCTTATGCGGAGTTTTACACCAATAAGTTTGACATTGCTTATCTGTCCCAAAATCCATTTTACCTCACGTTGAGTTCATTCAATAAGAGCTTCCGGATATGGTTGGGTGAAATGTACAGGAATGACGAACACTTCCGCCCCTTTAGTATTCGTGTGCTAAAAGATGAGCGGACGAACGATGTGATAGAAGCAGAGGTAACAGATACGAGTATTTTTTCTGTGCTTAATGATGTGAAAGAAAGAAAGTCATTCCTGGACCGCACGCCGTTCCCTAAGAAGAACTATGAGCTCTTTGTCCATGAGTTAAACAAGTCGGCGGAAATTGTCGGAAATGCAGACATTAATAAAAGGTTCATGGGGGTATTTTCCACTGCGACCCAATCGCTGGTAAAAAAGAAACTATTTTCAAATGAGTAAAAAAACTTACAGAATCGTCGTTTCAGGCAATGACCAGGAACACTGGGCAAACAGGGGTTCGGCTTACGAATTCGAAGAGATCAACAAAATCCCCAACCCGGATGGGGACAGGGCGGTCCAGCAGCCGACCTCTATACCCAGCCCGTTCGCCAGGATGGACCTGGTAAAGTCTGCTTTTAAATACCTGTTAAATAAAAAGGGCGACCGTGCGCACAGTTCTTTTGAAGAACTGAATGGCAATACCATTTACCATTCTATCGTATCCGAATGCCTTGACGTTGCAGAATTGTTTTTCAATTATGATACTTTAAAAAACGATATCGAAATTATTTCCTGGGACTCTGGTATTGTTATTCAAAACGGGGAATTACAGGTCAGGGAAAGCAGCGATTTGGGGACGATCATCAAATCCCGAAACAAAAAACACAAGTTATACGGCAATACGCTGAAACTGTTTTTAAGCCAGGATGCCGCACCCTATAATTTTAACGCCTTAAAAAAGATATATATCCTGAACCATAAAACCGGCAGCCAGGAAATGAACGTGATCGGTGCGACGTCGCCGTCATCTTTGTTCCTTTCGTCAGCCAACGATTTGTTGGGGATCAATCTTCAGTTTAACGGGCACGACCTTTTCAGGAAAGACCAGCCTTTCCCGCTCTTTAAAAGGGGTAAAGAGTTCGTCGTTTTTATGTTTGCGTTGCGCGCGTCTATGCCGGATTTCACGAACTTATTCCCCGAGATCAATCAGTATATGTCTGACTGCTTTGAATTTCTCCCTGACGATGTAAAATCCATCACCCGGGGTATAAGCAATACCTATTATAATGAGCACTACGACCCGATAAAAATCGGCGACAGCGAGGGTGAGGCGGTGGAGATCCTGGGATTTCCGCTCAGGACGAAACGTAATTATATTCCGGCTAGCGAATTTGAAATTAATTCAGAAAAACATCAGTCAGATTTTCCGGGTAACAATATGCCGCTGGTATTGCCAAATTACCGGTTATCGGGCGACCTGTGGTATTGGGACAGTAAATGGCAGGAAGAGTTTGTTGCGCCAAATTACGATCCCAGTCCTTTAGACCAGCGCACGTTGCCTTTTAAGAATTATGTCAAACATCCTTACCTGACGGTGAGCGATTTTCTTGAGCCGTACCTGATCAAACTTGCTTATCCCATCAACTCTTCACAGTTCTTTAACGGAAACCTGAGTTATAATGCGAATGTGCCTGCAGAAACCGATGCCGATCCGCAGTTAGCAGCGAAGGAAAATTCCAGGGACAACCAGTTTTTACTGCCTGTTTCTAAAACCTTTTTTGATTATTTTGATACCGATCAGCTACAAGGGAGGTCAAAAGACGGTACGCCTGTTTTTGAAGACGGCCAGCGGGTCTTTGAAATGCACGTCAGCCGCGCCTCCGTAGAGGTGACGCTCCGCATCCGGATCAAATCCGGTTCGAAGCCTTATATAACGTTTAAAAGAGAGTACGGATATCCCGGGACCAGGACCCAGCCCGATGAAACGGCTAATAAAGGGATCATCGTTGCCAATGTTTTTGGGGCGAGTATTTATCCGTTCTATAAAATTAAACCAGGGCCGGCGGTTGTAAGCAACGGGGCCATCATTCCTGCTCCGGTGTTCAATCATCATTATCGGGTTATGACGGTGGACCGCAATATTACGGGCAATAATATGCTCCAGGAGACCAGCCTGAGTTTTTATAAGAACCAGAAAAACAAAAATTTAAAAATTGGCTTAAAGGATACCATTAATCCGAATGAAACCTATGATGGTTTTAAAACGGTGAGGAGTCAAAAAAACATTGATAAGGTAACCTCTAATTTTTATGTCTTAAAAGATGCTTTTGATTATATACAGGTGGGCTACGCGTCCACGAAAGCACTGATCGTTCCTAAGTTTCCTTCGCTGGAAAACGGTACGGCTGTATTTAAGTTCGCAGTTGATTTTGGCACCTCCAATACCCATATAGAATACCTTGTCAACCAGGCGCCTGAGTCGGTCCCGTTTGATATCACCGAAAAGGACATTCAGCTTGGTTCGCTGCATGACACCTCAAAGGAAACGATCCAGTCCTTAAAAAAGATAGCCGCATTTTATATTCATACATTACCGGAAAAGGAATTTCTGCCTGAATTTATTGGGGGTAAATCTGAGTTTAAATTTCCGCAACGTTCGATCTTAGGCGAACAAAGTAATTTGGACCTGAGCAAACCAAACTTTGTGCTTGCGGACCTGAATATTCCATTTGGCTATGAAAAGCAGACGATGATGTCCCGGACGGTGATCAAGCCGAATCTTAAATGGTCCAACCATCAAATGAACCTGGATGACAAACGAAGGGTAGGCGCGTTCATAGAAGAACTGCTTTTGCTGATCAGAAATAAGATCATTCTTAACGGGGGCGATATCGATGTTGCCGAATTGACCTGGTTTTTCCCAACCAGCATGGACTCCGGCAGGGTTTCTGAATTTGAAACGGCGTGGGCCACTTATTACAAGGACCTGATCAATCAGAAAATCCCGAGAAAGCTTTCAGAATCGATCGCGCCTTTCTATTATTTCCAAAAACGACTGGGCAAGACTTCGGTCGAGAAGCCCATCGCGGCTATAGATATAGGCGGCGGAACCACCGACATCGTCATTTTTGAAAAAGACGTGCCCATATTGCTTACTTCATTCAGGTTTGCGTCCAACAGCATTTTTGGTGACGGCTTTAACGGCAGCCCCAAGATCAACGGATATGTATCCCGTTACTATTCGCAGATTTTGAAGCTCCTGGACAATAACAGCGTTGATGACTTGAAGGGGGTAATGGAGGAGATCAGCAAAACCCAGGAGAGCGAAAATATTATTTCCTTCTTTTTCTCCATTAGTTCCAATAAAAAAATAACGGAAAATAAAATTCCGATTTCGTTCCAGGAGCTTATCAAAGAGGACAGGCAACTACGCTCCTTGCTGCTATTGTTTTACATGGCGTTGATCTATCACCTGGCCAGGATCATGAAAGCGAAGGGCATGGAGGTTCCCTGTGATATAATTTTTACCGGTACAGGTTCCAAGATCGTCAATGTAGTTGATCTAAGCATCCGGCTTGAAAAGTTAAAAGCGATCAATCAATATATTTTCAACGACGTGTATGGCATCGATAATGCCGATATTGATATTACACAGCCGGAATTCCCGAAAGAAATAACTTGTAAGGGCGGACTGTTGTGCGACGTGGTATCGGATCATAAATCCATCCAGACATTTATTCTCGGCGACCAAAGCAGTACGTTGCTGCCTAAAACCGATTATAAGTATTCGTCGGTCACCCAGGATGTGCTGAATGATATTGAAACAGAGTTCAATTCTTTTACTAAGCTGTTCTTTAAGATCATTGACGACCATGACCTGGAACAAGACCTTGTCATCGACCATGCCGCACTTTCGTTCTTGAAAGAACGCTTGCCCGGAAAGGTCATGCAGGATTTGAAAAAGGGCCTGGCCTTAAAAATTGAAGAACTGAGCAATAACAACGAAAAAAAGGTAGAAGAAACCTTGTTCTTTTATCCGTTAATCGGGGCTTTGAGCAGACTGGCTTTTGAGATGACCCAAAATGGAAAGAAATAGTTTATCAATGAGTAACTTACTTTACAGAAATGAAACCAGGAGCTGCATTTTTTAACAATGCGTATCTTTTTACGCCATCGATCGCCTTTATTAGCGGTGACCCGGACGCAGCCGGAGCTGCCTCCCAACTGATTTGGCCTTTTATTATTTTGCTGGTGATTTTTGCGGCCGCTCTATTTGTTGTCCATCGCCTGCTTGTTGCTAAGATTCGGAAATATTACAGCAAAAGCGTAAGGGACAAAGAAGTGCTTTCTGAAATGGTCAATGAGTTCCGTCGCAGAGACAACAACTTATCGCGGGAAATGTCGGATTATAAAAAATCCATGGACACTCAATTGCAAGGTGCACTGGATGCGATCACCAAATTGCAGAAAGAGACAGCGTTGGTTCAGCAGAGTAATCCTGGAAATGTTGAACGGGGGTATGTCAGGTACGGTCAGGACGAACCTGCCGGCGAGCGGCAACTTCCCTCCAGGCCCGAACCTGAACAGCAAAAAAGAAATGAAGACGTATTTTATGCATCTATTCCTGATGCTGACGGCAGCTTTAGTCTCCGTTCCATTACCTCGTCGATCTCCCCATCCGCAAGCTTTTATAAATTTAGCGTCAACGGAAAGGACAGCGCAAAATTCGAATTTCTAAATGACGAGCGGGCCATCCAGGATGCAAGCAATTCGCCGGAAATTATTTTATTCCCGGTTTGCAAGGTAATCGGTGCAATCAATCAGCGCGCTAAATCCATTAAGACCATTAAGCCGGGCCGGGTAATTAAAATTGAAGGCAGCTGGCAGTTAGATACTAAAGCCGAGATCAGTTATGTTTGATATCAATATATTGGAATTTCTCCTGGTCGGAGCAATAATTATTATTCAAATCGGCACGGCACGGGCCACTCAAAAGAAGATCAAGGTACTGGGGACTATTATTCCGCCGCTGAATGCATTTAAAATACGGGTTTATCATATCCCTTTAGAGGAGATTAAAAAGCTCGAGCCTGCAGAGATACTAAATGACCTTTCTTTTTATGAGGTGCCTGATGAAGGCGATTTATCGGCTGCCGACCAAAATAAAGTCAGCCTGATCATAAGGCAGTCACCGGTACATGAAATATTTGATAATATTCTCCATTATATCAATGTTTACCTTTTGCGCAATAAAGGCGCTGCTTCCGATTTCAATTTAATTAAGGATGTAGTCGAAAGGAACCTGGACATAGAAATTGACGAGCTGGACAGAACGGTGACCACACCGCTTTATTTGGGATTGATAGGCACAATGGTCGGCATCGTGTTTGGCCTTGTCAATCTTTTTCTGATCACAGGGACCGAGGAATTAAGTATTAAAACCTTTCTGAAGGGGGTAGCTATCGCCATGTTTGCGAGTTTTTGCGGGCTAACCTGCACTGTGGTCAATTCTAATTACAACCTTAAAGCTTCAAGGAGGGCGTTGGAAAAAGCTAAGAATTTATTTTACACTTTCATCCAGACAGAACTGCTGCCGGTGCTGAATCAAAGCGTTTCTTCCACCATGTACAGCCTGTTTGACAATCTTGCGCTTTTTAACCAGCATTTCACCGGCAACCTTGACAGGCTGGAGGTATTGATGAACAAAAACCATGATGCATTGCTCGCCCAGGAATTTATTCTTGATTCTTTAAGGGATATTAATATCGTTGAATTCGCAAAAGCGAATGTGCTTGTTTTGACGGAGCTGAAATCCAGTGTTGTTCAACTGGAAAAATTCAACCAGTATCTGAATTCATTGAATTATTTGGTCAACGGCACAACTTTATTAACGCATTCTTTTGAGGAGCTTTTAAAAGGGACGAATAATTTCAAAGGGCTGGCTGAAAAGCTGGATAGCAGGGTGGAGCAAAGTAATTTGCTTTACCAGTTTTTTAATGATCATTTCCAGCAGTTTGATGACCGGAAAGACCTGATGCGCGATGCTGTGGTAAGAACAGATGATCTTTTGACAAGAAGTTTAGAAGAACTGTCAACCCATACGCATGAGAAAATGGAGTCGTTCCGGCAATTAATTTTAAAGGAAGAAGATCTGATCGTCCAGGCTTTCACCGGGAAAGAAGATTATTTATCAAAATTGTCAAAATTGGCTGTTCTTGACGAACTAAAAGACCAATTATCAAACCTGACAACAATAACCCAAAATGCCGCACGGGAAAAGATAAATGTTAAAGTAGATAATGAACAGCCCATTTTGAAAGATATTCTTTTGCAACTGCAAAAGATGAATGAACAAATGGAAGACAGCAGGGCGGCCGGGGGCATATTCCATTTCCCGCGCTGGTTTAAACGAAGAAACAATAGGCGCGAAGTAAACTAAAAACTGATGGCGAAGCAAAAAAGAGACGGTTTTTTCTGGACAAGCTTTGCGGATTTGATGACCAGCCTTTTTTTTATAATGCTGGTGCTGTATCTGTTAACTTATGTGCTGTTGAAAAACAAGGAAAGAGAATTGCAGAAAACGGTCAATGACCTGCAGCATAAACTTGAGGTATATGAGCTGGTCGAGCAGAACCTGAAACCGTTAAAAACGGATACAGCGTTGTTTCGTTACGAAGAGAAATATAAACGGTTTACCCTTGGGTTTAACGTGTTTTTTGAGAATGATAAGTCCCGGATAGTTCCTGGTGAACTAAGATATTTCGAAACAACTGAGCCGAAGATACGGGATGTCGGCACCCAGCTGAAAAAGACAATGGACATCCTGGTGAAGAGTAAAATGAAGAATCCCGCTTTAAAAAATGTCTCGTATTTATTGATCATCTCCGGCTATGCGTCACAGCTTGATTTCGATAATAAAGAGCATAGTTATTATTTGAGTTATAGCAGGGCTTATAATTTATGGAAATACTGGAACGATATCGGCCTCGATTTTGAAACGGACGAGTATAAAGATATTATTGATTTACAAATTGCCGGTAACGGCTGGGGCGGGATTGGCCGGATTGAACGTGACCCGGAAAACGGCCTGGTCAATGAAAAGAAAAACCAGCGGTTTATTATACAGATCATTCCTAAAATTGGTAAAACCCCCTGATTATGAGACGCTGTCAAATTTTGATTTTGAGTTTATGTTTTATATTGAGTGGCTGTAGCTCCTGCTCCAGGTCGGCGCAAAAACAGATGATGCGACAGCATCAGTCTGTAAGTTCTCCATCTGCACCCGAAGGCCGTTCAGCTCCCTTGGGCCCTGAGCAAAAGCCCGGTAAAACAATCGTTAAAATGACGAAGGTCGGCGGGGTGTACCAGGTTCCTGTTTATATCGATGATGTGAAAATGTTTTTTATTTTCGATACGGGGGCCAGCACTATTTCTATTTCTGAAACTGAAGCCATTTTTCTGAAAAAACAAGGACTATTGCAGCCGGAAGATATAAAGAAGGGTGAGAATTTTTCTGATGCGACCGGCAAGATTTCCGAGGGCACTGTTATTGTATTAAAAACTGTTCGGATAGGCGACCGCACATTGGAAAATGTGGAAGCTTCGGTGGTTCATAATATGGACGCCCCGCTGCTTTTCGGACAATCTGCAATGGAAAAGTTTGGGAAAATTTCAATCGATAATACGAACCAGGAAATCGTACTGGAGTAAGGGGGGATGATAATTCCTGGTTACGGGAAACCGTAAAAAACGCGGGATGCCAAGTGCGATATTTGAATTTTAAATCTTAAAATTCATTATCATGGAAACAATTCAAGCGATAAAACCCGGTCCGAAACCAAAGAAAGAGGATGGATCAGATGACCGGAGAAGAAGGGTAGACCCGCCGAACCAGCCGAAATACCCGGATTTGAGGCCGCATGTGCCAAAGCCAAAAGAAAAGTAACGTTTAAATCAACACCTATCATGGATATGCTCGTCTATTTAATTGCCGGCCTTGTTGTCGGCACCCTACTGGGCTGGTTTATAGCCAAAGCCAGTAAACCTAAATTATCCGGCGGTTCCAGTGAGGAATACATCGAACTGGACAAGGCTTTTACCGCCTATCGGGCAACTTCCGAGGCGAATCTGCAAAATGCTGAAAAAAACATGAACGGGCTGGCCACCGAAAATAGCGAGCTTACAAAGGCGCTGGAAACAATGCAATTCACGCTTGCTGAAACTAAAGAACAGCTGGGGATCCTGTCGGCAGGTTATCAGTCTTTGGAAACAACTTTAGCTACGGAGAAAGAAAATTTCACCGGCCTGAACCGGGATATTGCTGCTAAAAACCTTGAGCTAAACACAGCCCACCAAAATTTGGCTACAGTAGATGCCAGCCATAAAGGTACTTTGGAGCGCTTGCAGACTGAAAAGGAAACCGTGGGTGAATTGAAAGCGGAATTAAAAATTGCAAATAATAATTTGAATGAAAGGAACCAGGCGCTGGCCACAGCGAATGCGGACAACAAAGCCCTGAACTATAAACTTGAAACCCAGAAAATCGAAATGGAAGAGCTGGGCAAAAAGTTCAATACCGAGTTCGAAAACATCGCCAACAAGATACTGGAAACCAAAACGGAGAAATTTACAGAGCTTAACAAAACCAATCTCAAGGATATTTTAGACCCGTTGGGTGAACACCTGAAGGAATTTAAAACTAAGGTGGAGGAAGTGTACGATAAGGAATCGAAGGAACGCTTTTCCCTCGGGGAAAAGGTTAAAGAGTTGTCTTTATTGAACCAAATGATCAGTGAAGACGCAAAGAATCTTACCAAAGCTCTGAAAGGTGAAGCGAAAACACAAGGCAACTGGGGCGAAATGATCCTCGAAAGTATTTTAGAACGGTCGGGCCTGGTTAAGGACCGTGAATACTTTATGGAGCATGAATTGCTTGGCGAAGCTGGCAAACCTTTACGGTCAGATTCGGAGGGCAAGAAAATGCGCCCTGATGCAGTGATCAAATACCCTGATAACCGCAGCGTCATCATCGACTCGAAAGTTTCGCTGAGCGCATTTACCCGCCTGATCGCTTCCATCGATGTGGAAGAACAAAAAAAGGAACTGGCCGCCCACGTTACCGCTATAAAAGCCCACATTGTTTCCCTTAGCGCCAAAGGCTATGATGACTACGATAAGGCCCTGGACTTTGTCATGCTGTTTGTTCCGAGCGAACCTGCCTATATAGCTGCATTACAGAGCGACCCTGATTTATGGAACTTTGCCTACGACAAGCGGATACTCTTGTTAAGCCCAACGAACCTGATTACTTCTTTGAAGCTCATCGTCGATCTGTGGAAAAGGGAATACCAGAATCGCAATGCTATTGACATTGCCGAAAGAGGGGCTAAGCTTTACGATAAATTTGTCGGGTTTGTGACCAACCTTACGACTTTGGGCCAACACCTGGATAAGGCTCAGGATAAATATACCGAGGCATTCAAACAGTTGAGTACAGGTTCTGACAATCTGGTGCTCCAGGCGGATAAGTTGAAAAAATTGGGTGTTAAAACCAAAAAAACTTTACCGGATGGAATCTTAAATGTCGCTATCAGCGAGGAACTGATCGGGGATTTCCATCCTCAAAACAACAATGACGGTAATTCTCCGGCGATAAACAACATTGAAAATGGCAAAATTTACTAAAGCTGATTTAGCTTATGGCGGGTATAAAGATACAGCCTATCCGAATGACAATCCAAAAGTTACAGGTAAACCAGACAGTACGATGCTTAACAGAGGCGAATCTTATGAGATGGTTTACTTTATCAACAGGTACATGACCGATCATTCCTGGACAGAAAAATCGACATTTCAGAAAATCGAGAAGTTCCTGCAAACTAGTGACTACAAAGATAAAAGTCACAAATTCTGGAGGGATGAACTTGAGAAAAACTTTAGGCTCAGTTAAAAAACTCCGACAGCGATACACGAAAAAAGAACAATAAAATGATTTGCCGGCGGCGGAAATTTCGTAAGCGTTTCAAGTGCTTTTTCTGCCTTTTTTAGAACATATGTTGAATTGCAGAAGCCTGTTGAGTTGTTGCAGGATGCTGTATCGGAATAAATCGAAATCCTCGTTTTATAAGATTGAAAATTTAAGGGTGGCGGAAGTAGAAAAAATGTGGGGGGGATCAAAGCAACTTTAAAGTAATGCCGGTAAGCCCGGTAAATTTCTCTAAATAAAACTGGATGGTCTTCAGCTTGAAATCATCCCAGTAAGGCAGCATCGGTGCGACCGTTTCGTCTTGGTCCAACAAAATGTCCAGTACAAAACCATCGGTATCGGGCTGTTTTTCCGCCGCTAACCGGAGCGCCTCTTCATGGATCACCCCAAGGAATTTAGAAAGGAAAAGTAACTGCACCGCAACCTTATCCTGCACGTTCAGGCGCGGGATCTCTACGATTTCGGAAGTTTCCGAATCTATGTCGGCCATTCGTTCTAAAAGATCAGCGGCCACCAGTGGAATCACCGGCAGGTCAACCATATCAAACAAGCCGGAGGATTTGGCAGCAAAGAATCTTTTGGTACGGGCATCATAGTAATACAATTCTTCACTTTTTAGCGGTGCGGTCATCGCGTGGCAAAGCCAGAAGAGGTTGAAGCGTGCCAGGTCTGTCATTGCCGCTAAGATAGAAAAATGTTAGTCTGGGTAGCCTTTCAATACTAGATTAGTTTTGATGATTGGTGAACTGAATTGCCTTCGGCGTTGTTTTACCAATTCTTTTGTCGTGGCGGGAGATGAGTTCGCAAAGCGCGATTGCAGCCTCTTCAAAATCATCTTGGTCATCTTTCAATTGCAGCCAGTTGGGTTCAAGCGCTTCTTCTTCGCCAAATACAAAATCGATGACTGCAGGAATAGTTGCTTTGAGGCTGGCGTGATCTCCCCGCTTAGTAGCGATCCATATACCGTTGTGCTGCGGATTTTTCAAGACTTTGCGGAAGATCAGCACGATCTTGCCTTCAAAATAAATATAGTACATACCTATGGCGGGTTTGATGACCACCGAAGCAGGCAGGTAATCCAGCAGAAAATCATAAGGCATGGTTTTTTTCATCACAACAAAGGTAAATTAGCATTGTTGTAAATTATAATGGCGAAGATATTTATCACAGGTTCTGCCGATGGTTTAGGCTTGCTGGCAGCAAAGCAATTAGTCAAAAGTGGGCACGAGATGGTACTCCATGCGCGAAATGAAAAACGTGGACAGGAAGCAATGAAAAATGTTCCTGGTGCGGCGGATGTATTGATCGGGGATTTGGTCGATGTTAATGAAACCAAGGCGCTCGCTGAAAAAGCGAATGCTTTAGGGACTTTTGATGCCGTGATCCATAACGGGGGTGTTTACCGAACCGGGGCGCTGCAACTGCTGCATGTGAACACGCTGGCACCTTTCATCCTGACGGCAATGATGCACCGGCCGAAACGCCTGATCTATTTGAGTTCGGGAATGCATTTATCAGGCAAGCCGGAATGGACGGACCGCCCGTCCTATTCAGATACTAAACTGCACATACTAATGCTTGCTAAGGCCCTGGCCAGAAAATGGCCCGAAGTTTATGCCAATGCGGTTGATCCGGGCTGGGTGCCCACCAAAATGGGCGGCTCAGGTGCGCCGGATGATTTGGACAGGGGTTACGAGACGCAGGTTTGGCTGGCGGTCAGCAATGAGCTGGGCGCTTTGGTCAGCGGGCAATATTTTCATCATCTGAAGCCGGCGCGCTATAACTATTCCTCAGACGACAGGGCCATGCAGGACCTTTTGCTGGAGCAATGTGCCCGGTTGACCGGCGTGTCACTTTAAGCTATTTACTATCGCCAAAATTGTCTGTAATAGTTCCTAAGTTGTTTTGTTTGTCGGGATCAATATTTGCTGGAAACCGCTTTACTAATTCCTTCAATTTAGGTTGAACTATGTTCTGGCAAAATGGCTTCGAAGGATCTTTGTAATAATAATCGAGGTAGTTTTCGTCGTTAAGTTTGAAGGTTTGAAAGGGGAGCACCTGTGTGATGATGGGCTGATCGAAATCCATTTGCAAGGTTTGAATGCTCTGCTTTGCGACAGTTGCCTGTTCACAGTTAAATGTATAAACCGCCGAACGATACTTGCTGCGCAGGTCGTGATTTGCTGTGCAGCTATGGGTATGTAAATGAATGGCGATAAGTGTTTCGAGCCTGATTTCGTTTGGCTCGAAGCTGACGAGTACTGCTTCGGACGGTGTGTTGTTTTCGCCGTCGGAAGTTATCCAACCTTGTTCAACGGTAAGCACTCCCTTTAATGACCGGAATATTGCTTCCGTGCACCAATGACAGGATCCGCCGAAGCCAATTTTTTGCATAGAGCAAAAATACTTAAAACCATGGCTCGCAGCGTAACCATCCGCTGAAAACCTACGCTCGATAAAGACAAAATAAACTACATTTACGAAAGTAATGAGCGATCCGTCTAAATTCCTTTACGCATTCACCCACCTGCACAGGGCACCGACCAAATTCGGCACCGCCCCGCATAAGCCTGTGCTGCTGATTACGTTGCTGGAGCTGATGGAGAGCGGGTACGTTACAGACAATCGCTTTTACCCCGATGCCGAACTGGTGGGCGTGTTCCAGGAGAACTGGAGGTTATTGGTAGATACGGCGAACGATCCCGATTTCACGCAACCGTTTTACCATTTGCAAAGCGAACGGGTGGATGGCACCCCGTTTTGGCAATTGCAAACTATCCCTGGTTTCTCAATGGATAAGCCGATCAAGAGTATCAACAAGCTGGCATCAGTGGTGAGCTACGGGCGTTTCAGTGATGATTTGTTTTTGTATTTGAGCGATGTGTTGAACCGTGCTTATGTCCGCCGCTTGCTTATCGAAACTTACTTTCCGTCGAAAGCGGGTGATTTTGTGGCCAGTAAAGATAGGGGCATAGGCTATTACCATGAATTAGAGGCTTACATTTTAAATGCACCGGCGGCAAGGAAGAAAACCATCAGGGTCGAAACGGAGGAGGAGGTTTATGTTCGCAACGGGCTGTTTAAGCGGTTGGTGCCGGAAGTCTACGCGCAGACTTGCGCTGTGTCAGGTATGCAGTTGGGCAGCACTTTCGGGCATACGTTTGTCGATGCTTGTCATATTGTGCCGTTCAGCGTATCGCACGATGACCGGGTTACGAATGGTCTGGCTTTGTGCCCGAATATCCACAGAGCATTTGACCGGGGTCTTATCGCGATTGGAGATGACTATACCATTCTTTTATCATCCCATATTCGTGAAAAAACGGAACACGCTTATAGCCTAAATAAGTTGGAACGAACGAAAATGTTATTGCCTGAGCATAAGTCAGCCTGGCCGGATGTGGATGCACTGCGGTGGCATAGGCAGGAGGTTTTTAGGGGGTAGCGTTAATTTCAGCGGCAATTTTCTGAAGATCTTCTTTTTGATCAACGCCCTTGAGTTGCCCGTCTTTGATTTGTGTTAAAATTCAATAAATCATATTTTTAACGGATGAGCGAAATATAGTTGAATCAACTAAGTTTGGTAAATTCCTTCATTAAATTTCATCTTAAAATGGTTGTAACTAGACTTTTATCTAAAACGATGAATTACGTTGTTCACTCGTTGGACGACGTACCCGAAAAATACTACTCTCAGTCAAAGGCAAAATTAATACATGGTAAGCTCGCCTTACAAAGCGAGAAAAGCAACAGCGAAAGTACTTTTTCTCATCAACTCAAACCGAAAATTGAGAAGTTATTTTTAAAGAATAGTTATCATACCGATAAAAAGTTTGAAACAGAAATATCAAAAAGTATCATATTTCGAAACGAGGATAAAATGAACACATATGGACCTACTTTCGATAAATTGTATGGTAAAGATGGTAATGGTGATCAGGAATTTTTTGCAATCCCAGATATCGTAATTCACGCCGGTAATGATGATTTCAAAAAAAAGAATCAATTGTTTGTCGCCGAATTAAAAACAAATCCTGTGTTAACACCGAGTTTATTTAACATTGATCTTTTTAAAATTGCTGTTTATCACGACGATTTATTGTTCAGCTATTCAGCTTTCATTATCGTTAATGTTTCAGTGCAAAAGGTTCGTGAAATGTTTACGGCCTACCAAAATTCCGGATATTTTCTACCACGGCGGAGAGCCATGTACATCATTGTAAAACCAAACTATGAAACTCCTGCAAAAGTATTTAGAATTCTATAGTCGGGTAACGCAATGAAAAACGACGTGTAAAAACTTGATATTAAAAAGATGATATATGTATCATTTTACAAGAATTGTAGTTAATTTTATAAAAAACCTAAACGGTAGGAGAAATGTTCACTTTATATACAACCCTTGAAAATATTTCAATTGAACATAATGCAAATGAAACACCATTGGAAGTTTTTTACAGAGCAGGTTTACCCACTCAAGGGTTCGTTTTATTAGATAAAAACAACACTTATTTCCCTTTAACCAAAGTTATTGGAGATGAAGATTTGCACGCTTTTTCCATTAGAAATATAGACTTCAGTGTTATAAGACCCAACTTTAAAGTAATTGAGCAAAATGACGCGGTAGTGGAACTTTTTGATATTCGGGACAATGAACGGACCATTCTTCAAATGACCAGACTTGAATCGATCGAATTTATTAAGACTTCCGTATATAGTGTTTTAAACAATTATAAAGATCAACCTGACGCCAATCAAAAAATACAAATTGCACTTAGCCCGGGAGGAGACGGAAGGATACTTGCCGAATGCGTATCTAACTATAATCGGGATTACCCCGGTGTCTTCGATTTTTACTGCGTGATATGCGCTGTCGGATTTGAAAATGAGGCTGAACACATTGAAAACGCCGTTGAATTGGCTCAAAGATTTAGCTTCAAATACATCGTTTATGATAGTGAAGAAGGTGGAAAATTGTTGGGTTATAAAAAGGGACTTGACATTTTATCGCAAGAATTTTTGGAAAAGTTTCCTAATGATGAACCTGAAATTATGCTTACCTATTGGGTTCAGGAGGTTAATTTTAAATCCGCAATTGTTAATGGCACCAATGCGATAATTTTTGGGTACAATATGGAAGATGTTCTTGGTGAAATATTGTACGATATGATGACTGGCGTCGTTAATAAACCTTATCCTATTCGTCTTGATAAAGGTTTAAAGTTAATTGCTCCCTTGTATAACGTCCCCAAAAAGGTTCTTGATTCATTAGACATTAGCAACTCACTTAGAAATTATGCACAACGAATTAAACCGGTTGCTACTACGAGATCGATATTTTATTTACTATCATATTTTATGATAGAACAATACCCACAATTAGCAAATTCGATCGTTAATAGAAAAGAAGAGGTACAACTATCTAAAAACGAAATCGTCAAATGGTTGAATAAATTATAATATTATGATTTTAACAGAAGAAAAAAAAACAGGCCCCAAAGTCACTTCGAACTGGGAGGTAAACTTCAATGTTGTTAAGGAAAATTCGTCAGGCAAATTTTTCACAAATCAACTACAGGCAATAGGAGCGTCCAAATTTGAAATCATCGGCATTACAACCATAAGAATCGTTGCTGGCTAAAAGTATAAAAGTTCTGTTTAATACATTTTCTTCTTCGTACGAAGAAGGAACAAATATATGGCCGACCGTATATCTCCATTTTTTGAATTTTGAGATTCGAAAGGCTTACGATAAAGATATTTCTGAGGATGAGGCCCTTAGATATATTTCTTATATCTTAATTTTCACCAACGCTGAGTTTTTTTCGAGTTTTGATCAACTTTTTTTTATTGAAGATAAAAAAGTTGCCGACGTGTTATCAGATCTTTCAAAGTTTAATCTCTTAAAATCTTATTCAGTTTGGAATAGTAAAGATGAATTTATTCAATCAAGAGAACGTTTTTTCAACCACGTGCCTAAAAAACTGAAAAGATACGTTAACAATTATGATAATGTCGCTAAAAAATTTGGCGAACCTAATTTCTGGACCAACGATACAACCAAGGACATTGAAACAGATTTGCTTAGATATGCGAAAAAAATTCGCTCCGGCTCACCTGAAGTTTATCGATTGATAACTGAAGGCCTAAAATCACGTGGTGAACACGCAATTACGATTCAATGGTTTAATCATCTGTTTTTGTCAGATACCCGCAACAAACTTGCTTTGACAGAAATTAACCAACTGATTCAATTTTTCTATATTAGGTCATACCTCGCATACCACAGAGGGAGGCTCGTTACAGGGATTCCTAACATGGAGCGCCTGGATTATACCAACAAAGATCTTCATATCCCTTATGATTTTACTTTGACTCAAAAGATTTTCAATAAATTTTTCAGTAAGCAATTGCTTAATAGTATTATTGAAATAGGTAGTGCCGATTATAATTTCGTATTCAGGGAATTAAGGGGGACGCCACAACACTTGCTAATGACTTCACGGTTGCGAAGCTTTTGCCAAATGCTCTACGGTAAACACAGAGTGAGCGGTGACCGGCCTTTGGAACGGCTAAGAGGCGACATTTCGACGGATTTAGATACTTATTTGGTTAACGAACAAAACCGGCATTTTAACACGATAAATTTAGAATCTATTGAGTACGTGAGTGCTGTTATAAACGAATCGATGACCAAACTGGAGAATATCAATAAAACCAATACCGAAATGAACCCGTCACCGCAAAATAATTTAGAGGAAACCGTTGATCTTTTTGTTATAACAGTTATTGGAGAGGAATTAGACGCAGTTAAGCGCGTACTCGGTGTAGATAATTATAAAGATCGGTTTATTCGTTCGGGACTTTTAGTGTGGAAAAAGAAAAGATATCTGGAAAATTTTGACACTGAAGTTAATATACATTTACATTGCATAGGGAAGCAAGCAAATGAAGAGTCAGCAATTTCTGTGACTAAATATTTATCTAAGTACGATCCTCGATTTATTATACTCCTTGGAATAGGCGCCGGTAGAAAAGGTAAGGTTAAAATTGGTGATACGGTTTATTCGCGCTCTATAGTTTCAACAACAGTAACAGCAAGGGCTGAAGGTAAGACTTTAAATAACCCTACTATTACTGATCTTAATACAATTGCAGCTCAAATGCTAAATTCTTTCAAAGTCTCCAATGACGAATTCCATGAGGTTTTTAGAAATTACTATGATAAGGCAATTGTTATTCCTAAGGACAACGAAGATTATTATAAAGAGAACGTTATTTTAAATGATGATCCACGCGTCAAGGATGCGACTATTTCAAGCCAGGACGTTCTGGTCAAAGACCCTAACTTTATAGAAGAACAGACTGAAATTCATAGGAGTATAGTAGCAGCGGAAATGGAAGGTTCGGGGGTATTAAAGGCTATTGAACACCATAAAAACCGAATTCCATGGATAGTGATAAGAGGAATATCTGATTTGGGTGATCAATATAAAAATGACCTTTTCCATGAGATGGCGTCGATAAGCGCTGCGTCTTTCCTGAGGATATTTATTGATAAAGGCTTTGATAAAAATTTGCTTTATGGAAAACATTGATTGGTCAAATATTAGGAATGAATTTCCTCTTGTAAACGAATATAAATATTTTGATTCTGCAAGCTTTGGTTTGATATCAAATGGCACCGCAGATGTTTCTAAAAATTTTATTGCTGATTTACTACACAAAGGCGAATACGATAGAAAGTTATTGTTTGAGCGAATTGAAGAAGTAAAAAAAAGTGTTACAGAATTAATAAACGGTATTGACGGTTATATAAGTTTGGTATCAAGTTTTACTGTCGGCTTTCAATCAATTGTTTCTCAGATTAAAACCAAATCAAATGTATTAATACTCGAAAACGATTATCCCGTTTTGTTTAATTTTTGGAAATCAAGTGGCCACATATTGCTTGTTCATCAGATGGGAAACACAAATGCCATCGATTACCAAAAATTACGAAATGATGTTATTCAAAGGAAAATTGACATCTTGGCGATAAGCCATGTAAATGCATACAACGGTGTTCTTTTAGATTTAGGGTTGATTTCAGAAATTTGCTCTTCCCTCGGAATATTAGTAATCGTTGATGCAACCCAATCGGTTGGACATATCCCAATTGATGTATCAGCGTTAAACATTGATATTTTAATTTGCAGTTGTTATAAATGGTGCCTCGCGGGCTTTGGAATTGGCTTTTTATATGTTTCCAAAAAAGCGATGAAGCAACTTTTTATAGAAAATCCCAGTTATAAAATTGATTATGCAGTGAATGAATTTCAAAATAAAAGGGAAAACTTTTACACTAGTAAAATTTTCGAATACGGCCATTATAATTATTCAAGCATTTTTTCTTTGGGAACGTCTATTGATCAAATAATGAACATTGGTATAGAAAATATTCATGAACGAAATTTATTGTTGAGCAAACATTTCTATGAATCCATTGAAGCATTTGATCTGAATACAACAATAGAAGATAAAAATATCGCCTCCGGGATATTTTGCTTAAAAGAACCCCCAAATTTGAAAGAATATCTTCAAAGCCAATCAATTAAGGTGGCATACAAAGAGAATAGAATTCGAATAAGTATTAACTTTTATAATAATGCGGAAGATATAAACTATTTGATCGATGCGATTTCTTCAGTCAAATAAGATATTTAATTGCAATTTTAATCTACAAACTGGTAAACTTCTTTATTTGTTTGGGGAGTTATTCACTTCGCCAGATACAGAATAACAGCAAAAATAACTTAAAAACAGCTCAAAAATCTTGTTGCTGATTTGTAATTCGAAATAAGCAGCTCATTTACAGTGAATCACTTGCTGTTTCCGTATTGGGCGAAGTAATTTCAGTTCTGTTGCCGGAGGTTGAGACTCCATTGGACGCTCTTTTCTTGTTTCCAATTCACTAAGCTAATTGTCGTGTCACCTTCGTTATTGTACTTAAATTTGGGGTATGCACCCTCTTTGCTACCTATAATTCCAAATGGTTTTCAATCTTTTTACTGCCCAAAAAAATTACGATGGTAAAGCGTAGGGCAAACAGAAAAAAATCTGAAATAAGACAAGAATTCGAAAAAGAAATCGTTGATTTTGAGTGCGAAAAAGAAGAAAAATTACTAAATTTATTAGCGGAAATTGTTATCAAAACCACTTTAAAGGAGTTTTATGAAACGAGCGATCAGGTATCTTCGGTTTAGTAATTTGGGACAGAGCAACGGCTCGATAGAACGGCAGGAATTGTATACGGACCAGTGGCTGGCTTATAACAAAGTGCAGCTGGTGGACACTTTTATCGACCGTGGTAAAAGCGCAAAGACTTTTGACCGTCCCGACTTTAACAAGCTGCAGGAATTTATTACGAAGTATTATAAGAATGTCGATTACCTGGTAGTCGACCAGATGGATCGCTTCAGCCGTGATGCCGGCGAAGCGATGAGTATGGTGAAGAATCTGCAGCGCCTGTATAATATTCAAATTGTTAGCGTTACGGAAGGGATCACGTTTGACTATGACACGCCCGGAAGCTTTTTCCGCGCAGGGCTGCAATTGCTGCTGGCTGAAGAGGACAATATCAACCGCAGTATCAAGATACGCGGGGGGAATTATACCGCCCGCGCTAAAGAAGGGCGCTTCCTGAGTAACCTGGCACCGTTTGGCTATAAAAAAGAAGGGGAAGGTAAGAATAGGACAATTGTTATCGACGAAAAAGATGCTGTTGTCGTTCGGTACATTTATGATGCTTATTTAAGAAATGTGCCGCTGTATGTTATCAAGCAAACGGCTAAAGAAATGGGTTTTAACCGCGGCGGTTCGATGGCGGTTGAAAGGGTGCTGCAAAGCCCTGCTTACGCAGGTTTGGTGGAAGCAAAGCCATTTAAAGACCATCCGGGCGGTTTGTTTCCCGGCCGGCATGAGCCGCTGATTGATAGGTCGGTTTGGCAATTGGTGCAGTGCAAAATGAAAAAGCCAGAGAACCCCAGGAAGGTGCTGGATGAGAACTTGCCGCTTCGTGGGGTACTGCATTGTCACTGCGGTAATTTGCTGTCGGGTGCGCCTTCCCGTGGCCGTCATGGCGGTTGGTATTATTATTACAAATGTAATGTCCGGGGTCATAATAATATCAGCGCAAAAAAAGCGCATGAGCAGTTCCTGGAGGCTTGTGAGTTGATGAGCCTGACAGCTAACGAGGTAAAAGTGCTGAAGGAAAAAACCGTCGAAGGTATTGAACGTCACCACGCAGAGGGGCAGCGCATGCTAAAGGAAAAGAAGGCGCAGCTGGATAATTTACAGGAGAAGTTATTTGCGGTAGAAGAGAAATGGATCAATGACCAGATTTCCAAAGATACTTATGACCGCTGGTGCGGTAATTATAATGGGGAGATCAACTCTTTGAATGTAGAGATATTGCGGCTTGGTAAGCAGGAAACGCATCTTTTCAAGCTGCTTGACCGTAACCTTTCGCTGGCAACTGATATCAGAGGTTTGTTTGAAAGAGCGGATACGGTAGCTAAACAGGAGTTCGTGAAATTGGGGTTCGATAACAATTTGTACTATGAAAAGGGTATTTATCGAACCCCTACGATGTTGAGTATTTTATCGCGTAATCATCTGAAAATGAGGGAAAAAGGCCTGTTGATTTTTGAAAAAAAAAGGGATTTCCAATCGGAAATCCCTTCGGGTGGACCCGGAGGGATTCGAACCCTCGTCCAAACATGGTATAAGGTAAGCTTTCTACATGCTTAGCGCTGTTTAGTTGTAGGGAAGGGGAAGGTCAGTTGCACACCTGTACCGTCTTCCTTAGGTGCTTTGTTTCGCCGGCTTTGCACACCATTAAGCAGGCTAGTTTCGTTTTTCGATGCCCCTAATGCCGATCCAACAAAACGGAAAACCGGCGGGACAAAAGCTATTTAATTCTAAATTAAGCAGCTAAGGCGTAAGTATTTTCGCCATTTGAAATTTGAGCGTTCAGATTAAAGCGCTAATTCACCCAACGCGCTGCATGCTTACCTACTTATCTCCATCCTGTCAATTCCGGTCGAGCCCATTTTTGAGTTGGCAGTTATCAGTTGCCAGTTTGCAGTTTTTTGATAAGGGTACAAATATACGTTTTTTAGTTTGCAGTTGCCATTAAGCAGTTTGCAGTTATTTTGCATTGTCAACTGAAGCTTTCTGCCCACTGCCGACTTAAACTAGTTTGCCAACTGCGAACTGCCCACTGCAAACTGAGAACTGAAGCTATCCGCCCACTGCCAACTGCTCACTGCCAACTATTTTGCCGGGATATTCAGCTAAACCCCGTTCCAAACAAACCATCGCTTTCTCAATATCCTCACTATTCAAAACATAAGCGAGCCTTACCTCATCGGTACCCGCGCCGGTTGTACTATAAAAGCCGGTTGCCGGCGCCATCATCACCGTTTGGTTTTCGTAGCTGAATTGCTCCAGCATCCATTGGCAAAACTTGTCAGCATTATCAATGGGCAGCCTGGCCACCACGTAAAACGCTCCGCCTGGGTTAGGGCAAAAAACGCCCTCCATTTTGTTAAGGGCATTAACAATGGTATTGCGGCGATGGGTGTATTCATCGTTTACCGCTTCAAAGTAGCTGTCGGGTGTACCAACGGCGGCTTCGCCGGCAATTTGTTCCACCATGCCGGGGCTTAGCCTGGCCTGGGCGAATTTAAGTCCAGCAGCCAGCACCGCTTTGTTTTTGGTGATCAGGCAGCCCAGTCGTGCCCCGCAGGCGCTGTAACGCTTACTTACGGTATCCATCACGATCACGTTTTCTTCCAGCCCGTCCAGGTGCATCAGCGACGTGAACGTTTGGCCATCGTAACAAAACTCGCGGTAAGCTTCGTCGGCAAACAGGTACAGGTCGTATTTAAGGGCCAGTTGTTTTAACGCTTCCAGTTCCTCTTTTGAGTACAGGTAGCCGGTTGGATTATTAGGGCTGCAAATGATGATCGCCTTGGTTTTATCCGTGATCACCTTCTCAAACTCGCTGATCGGCGGGAGGGCAAAACCGTTCTCGATATGGGATAATATCGGTTTCACCACAATATCACTCTGGCAGGCAAATCCGTTGTAGTTGGCATAGAATGGCTCGGGGATGATCACCTCGTCCCCAGGATCGAGGCAGGCCATCATCGAGATGGTGATAGCTTCAGAGCCACCCGTCGTTACAATAATATTCTCGGGGCCGATGTTGTAGCCGATCTTGTTGTAATATTCCACCAGCTTTTTGCGGTAGCTGAGCGTACCTTCCGACGGGGTATAAGCCCAAACTTTAAAGCTGATATTTTTGATCGCGTTCAGCATCCCTTCCGGCGTTTCAATATCCGGCTGGCCGATATTTAAGTGGTAAACCTTCTTACCATCCAGCTTAGCTTTATCAGCATAAGGCGTTAATTTGCGTATAGGCGAGGCCGGCATTTGCTGCCCCTTGTGCGATACTTTTGGCATGGGGACAAAGTTAAGGTTTTAGTCCGAATCCCGATAGCTATCGGGACCGAAAGTCCGAAAGTCCGAAAGTGGGCAGGGGATATGGTACAAATAAAAAAAGACACGGAACCCGTGTCTTTCGAAGAATATTATAAAGTCTCCCCTGCCGGGGGAGATTTAGAGGGGGCTTTTGCTCAGGCTCACCCTCAATTACTGCTGCTCGTAGTCTTTGCAACCACTTCGCCCACGATGATCAAATTCTTGACAGGGGTGCTGGCATTTGATGTTACCACGATGGTTTTGGTAAATGGCGCCATAAATGCCGCATTATAGGTGATCTTGATCAAGCCTTTGTCGCCAGGATTTACCGGTGTTTTGGTAAAATCAGCGATGGTGCAGCCGCAGGTTGGCCTTACGTCGGTAATAATTAATGGGGTGGTGCCAACGTTGGTAAATTCAAATACAGTGGTAACCGGGGTTCCCTGCGGAATTTTACCAAAATCGTGCTTTTCCTCGTTGAATTTAAATTCAGCTTTTTGGCTATCTTGTGCCGATGCAGTGCGGGCTACGAAAGTGAAGCCTAAAATAACTGCGAAAATCATTATTGTTTTTTTCATCTCGTTGATTTGATATTTACAAATATAAAAGGTTTAATGTAAAGGCAAAAACTATTCGTACAATTGGATGTTTTATTGCTGACATTACCAATTACCAAACAGAATTTTATAATTTTACCGCACTTAAAAATATTATATGCCCGAAGCTGCATTGCACGAAAACGGCAGGCTGCACACAGCCGAGCTAAGTTTTGACGATTTTAAGAAAATCGTAATCAATGATTACCGTATAGGCTATGAAAGCCGGCAGGCGAGTTTGATCGGACGCAGGGAAGTACTAACGGGCAAGGCGAAATTTGGCATCTTTGGCGACGGCAAGGAAGTGGCCCAACTGGCTATGGCCAAGGCCTTTAAAAAAGGCGACTGGCGCGCCGGCTACTACCGCGACCAAACTTTTATGTTTGCCACCGGGATGAGCAATTTGTTCGAGTTTTTTGCCCAGTTGTACGCTTACCCCGATGTTCAAAAGGACCCCGCCTCGGCAGGCCGGCAGATGAATTGCCATTATGCCACCCGTTTTGTAAACCCCGACGGAAGCTGGACCAACCAGGTTGAAACCATGAACTGCGCGGCCGATATTTCGACCACCGGCGGCCACATGCCGCGCTTGCTGGGCCTGGCCTATGCCTCAAAGCTTTACCGCCAGAATAAGGAACTGGACTACCTGAAGAAATTTTCGCTCAGCGGGAACGAAGTGGCCTTTGGAACTATCGGCAATGGGTCCACATCCGAAGGCTTGTTTTTTGAAGCCTTAAACGCTGCGGGCGTGATGCAGGTGCCCATGGCTATTTCGGTTTGGGATGATGAATACGCCATCTCGGTGCCGGCCAAATTACAAACTACCAAAGAAGATATTTCCGAAATATTAAAAGGCTTCCAGCGCGAACCTGGCACCAATGGCTACGAGATATTTAAAGTACGTGGCTGGGACTATGTATCGCTTTGCGAAACCTATGAGCGGGCTATCGCTGTTTGCCGCAAAGAGCACGTGCCGGTGTTGATCCATGTGATCGAAATGACGCAGCCCCAGGGGCATTCCACCTCAGGCTCGCACGAGCGGTATAAATCAAAAGAGCGGCTGGCCTGGGAAGATGACCACGACTGCCTGCTGCAGATGCGCAGGTGGATGGTCTCATCGGCAATCACTACCGAAGCTGAAATAGATGAGCTGGAAGCAACAGCCAAAAAACATGTGCGCGATATACAACGCCAGGTTTGGAACGAGTTGGCCGATGATATCCGTATCGAGCTGAACGAAGCTGCCCGTTTAATAGATAAGTTTGCCGAACATTCGCCCTCTGCGGATGAATTGACGAAAGTGGTGAATGAACTGCGTGAATGTGTCGATCCGGGCCGCAAGGATGTTGTGGGCGCGATACGTAAGGCACTGCGGCTGACCGTGAAGGAAAATAGTTTGCAAAAGCAACAACTGATCAACTGGCTGGCTGACGAAACGCAAAAGAATAGCGTACGCTACAATTCAAAATTGTTTAGCGGTACACCGCATTCACCATTGAATGTCCCTGCAGTTGCCGCAAGGTATTACGAGGATTCGAAATATATCGATGGCCGCGAAGTTTTGAACGCCTGTTTCGACGCAAACTTTGCCCGTGATAAAAGTATTGTTGCTTTTGGCGAAGATGTTGGTGCGATAGGCGACGTAAACCAGGGTTTTGCCGGGCTGCAAAATAAGTTCGGCGACCTGCGTATTACCGATACCGGCATCCGCGAAGCAACGATAATAGGGCAAGGGCTTGGGTTAGCCATGCGCGGCCTTAAACCGATTGCCGAGATACAATACCTTGATTATCTCTTATATTCCATAAACGTTTTAAGCGATGACCTGGCGAGTTTGAGTTACCGCACCTACGGCGGCCAAAGGGCGCCATTGATCGTACGTACACGCGGCCATCGCCTGGAAGGTATATGGCACTCTGGGTCGCCACTTGGTTTGATACTGAACTCCATGCGCGGCCTGCATATTTGCGTTCCGCGCGATATGACACAGGCTGCAGGTATGTATAACGTGTTATTGCGGGGCGATGAGCCGGCATTGATGATAGAGTGCCTGAACGGTTACCGTTTGAAAGAGCGGTTGCCCGCCAACGTAGGCGAGTTTACCGTGGCGCTTGGTAAAGCTGAGGTTTTACAACAGGGTACAGATATTACCGTTATCTCGTACGGTTCAACACTGCGCATCGTAATGGAAGCGGTAAAGGAGTTGGAAAAATTAGGTATAAGCATGGAAGTGATCGATCCGCAAACACTTTATCCGTTCGATACGGACAATGTATGCGGCAACTCGCTGAAGAAGACCAGTAAATTGCTCATCGTTGATGAAGACTTGCCGGGCGCCGCGTCAGCCTATATTTTGCAAAAAGTGCTTGAATCGCAGAAAGGCTATTACTCGCTGGATGCCCAGCCGCGCACGTTGACTGCCAAAGAACACCGGCCGCCTTATGGTTCAGATGGAGATTATTTCAGCAAACCGTCGTTGGACGACATCATCGAAGCGGTTTACGCTATGATGCACGAGGCTGATCCGCATAAATTCCCTTCGATTTATTAAGATTTAGCTTGTCGAACAAGATTAAAAAGCGTCCGCCTCCTGGGTTTGGGCGCTTTTTTTGTTAAAATAAGCTGAAAAAGAGCATTTCCAAAGCAATAATTTAACATAAACACAGTTTAAGTCTTCAAGTAGTAATTCTCAACTTAACCCGCTTGCTAATTTTATCTTTCAATTAATTGTTTAATTATTAAGATAATTAGTTAATTTTGTGAAAATTTTAATTTTACGGGAGAAAAAATGGAACCTAATTCTGTTTTTTACGTAAACCCCGGCAATTAATTGAACTGTTGATTTAACTTATTGAACGAATGAAGAAACGTGTTGGCGGTTTGTGCTGCATCTTATCTATTCTAAGTCTTACAATTGTTAGCTGGAAACCGGCAAACATTATTACCACACATGCAGAAAAACCGTCTGCAACCATTGATCTGCTTCAAAAATACATCGACAACGTTTACGAGTCTGCACATTTGCAGGAGTCGGGTTTGGCTTTTAATGTGTTTAAAAAGGCGCTGACAGGTTTTATCAACCTGAAACAAAGTTCAGCATTGCCGCAATCCAGCTCGGTGCTTACGGTAATTGATTTTTCAAAACCCAGCCGCGAAAAAAGGATGTGGATAATCGATATCGCCAACAAAAGTTTAGTGCTGCACACTTGGGTTGCCCATGGCGAACGCAGTGGATTTGATGTACCGGAACGTTTTTCAGACAGGGTAGATTCGCGCGAAAGCAGCCTTGGTTTTTACATTACCGACAATATTTATTTCGGCGACCATGGCCGCTCTTTAAAACTTGATGGCTTAGATGAAGGTTTTAATGCCAATGCCCGTAAACGTTCAATCGTTTTACACGCGGCTCCCTACGTTTGCCAGCAAGTGATCGATCAGCATGGCCGGCTGGGGCGCAGTTTTGGTTGCCCTGCTGTATCGCCGGAGGTGATTGATGAAGTAATTGATACGATTAAAGATAAGAATGTAATATTTGTTAGCGGCAACAGCGAACGCTACCATTCCAAATATCTCGACGAAAACCTGGCGGCCAGTTATATTGCCGGTATCGCCGACAACAGCTTTAACGCAAGCCTGTAAAAACGTCGCAATATTTCTTTTCAGGATATTAAAGGTTAGGAGATGCAAGATTTTGCATCTCTTAATTATTTACCGGGTGCAGTATTCTCGATAGATGGTCCCACAATACAATATCCAGCCCGTAAACGTCACTCCTGAATTGAAGATTGCCGGTTTCATCGGCCCAACAGGTAATGTAAGTTATATACACAGCAGTTTTTTTAGGGAGGTAAACCATGGTTGGATCAGGATCATCCTTTCCCATGTCTTCCGATATTGTTTGAAAACGGTCGCCGGCCCCAAACAACGAAAGCGCCAACCCCTTCGGATCACCCAGCCTTACGCAGCCATGGCTCACGGCACGCATCTTGCGGAAAAATGCTGATTTTACCGGGGTATCATGCAGGTAAACGTTGCTTCTGTTATCAAACATAAATTTGATTAGCCCGAGCGAATTGTCCGAGCCTGGCCGCTGTTTAAAATCGTACGGCGAATTTTCTTTAGTCACCTTGCTCCAGTCGATATCCTCAGGGTTATCTACCAGTTTGTCGTCTTTATAAACATCTATGTTGTTATTATCGAGGTAAAACTTATCCTTGGCAGCCTCAACTATTGTTTCCTTATTAGCAATGCTTTTCGGGATATTCCACACCGGGTTCACCTCAACACCGTAGATCTTACTATTTAACAAAGGCGTCTCGTGCTCACCGGGCTTATCTTCTTTGCAGGTGTCGTTGTAATGATCAAGTGTATTCGCATAATCCATATTGCGCCCCTGGCCCACGCAAACCTTCATATGCAAAACGGATTTTCCGCTATCAACTACATCGAGCGTGAAATCGGCAACGTTAACCATGACATATTTATTCTCAATAGGCTTGTTTTTCCATCTGAGCCGCTCAAGGTTAACGATTATAAGCCTTTTGGTTTCTTCGGCAGACATTTTGGGCCCAAGCAAACCAGCTTTTAAGGAGCGCTGCAGGGCAATATATTGCGGGTCTTTTGGCTGAATGCTGTTTAAATAAGTTTCCATATTGCCAATATGGAAAACGTTCAGCATCGACAGGCTATCAGGCCTCCGTGTATATAAAAAATAACGCTGGTAAATGGTTTTGGGGTTGATCACACCGAATTGCAGTGCATTGCTGTAATTAATAAGCGAATTGGCCGCAGACAATTCCACCTCAGCCATATCCTGGTAAGCCTCGTTCAGCGATTTAACCCCGGGTTTTGCACGAGACTTAGCCACCGCTGCTTTCAAGCCCGCCGACTGAAACATCTCAGGCGTTAGGCCGTGTTCGTCAGCCCGATCAAGATATTCGCTTACTTTATCCAGGTCGCCGTTGTATAAGTGGTTTAATACAAAAACGGGCGTAAAATTATTCTTCGCATAAAAATCCAATATAAAATCCGGGTGGTTCAGGGTAGCTTTTTTTTGGTTGAACACCTGTTCAAAAACTACCTTAAAGCTATCTGGCTCGGCATCTTTATAAATTTTATCATGCGTCAGTTTGTAAAGACGCGTCGCCATTTCCGGGCGCTTTTTTTGGCAAGCGGGAAATATCAGGATAAGGGCACTTAAAATAATTACTAAAAACTTAACGGCAGGTTTTTTAGCCGGGGCAAATTCAATCATAACAAAATCGCACTAAGATACAACATCATCTTTAATCCATCTGTCATACTTCATAATAGATTTTATTAAATTTGACGGTATCGCTGCCGGGTTAATTTACCGGCAGTTTGCTTAAAGCCAACGGTATGCCAAATAAAAAATATTGCCTCATTATCTTGTTTTTGTTACCAATTATCAGTGTACGGGCACAGCGTTATAACCCTGTGAATCCTAATGCGTCTGAAGGCGCCAAACAAACGCTGTCTTTTTTGTATGATATAAAGGGCAAATACATTCTTTCAGGACAGCAGAATTATAACAGCGACCTGAACACCTTTTCGGACAGTGCGAAAAATATTTCCGGAAAATACCCCGCAGTGTGGGGAACAGATTTTATAAACTGGGGCGATAAGGACCTTGGACCCCAGATCGTGCAGGAAGCTATTAAAAAATCGCGAGAGGGCTACCTGATCACGCTAATGTGGCACGAGGGTAATCCAACTCATAATCCGCCTTACGATTTTGGTAAAGATGTGATCGGAAAAATCAGCGATCAGGATTGGACCCAGTTGTTGACCACAGGTTCGGCGCTGAATGCCAAATGGCTGCGGGAGATTGACGTAGTGGCGGGTTATCTGAAACAGTTGCAGGCTTCCGGCGTAACGGTTTTATGGCGCCCTTACCACGAAATGAACGGCGTATGGTTTTGGTGGGGGAACCGCAAAGGCGAAAATGGTATTGTTAAGCTATGGAAGATGATGTATGACCGCTTTACCAATTATCATCATTTAAATAACCTGCTGTGGGTTTGGGGGGCCAATGGCCTGCGCGATATCCCTTTTGACGAAGCCTACGATTACAAAGACTATTACCCCGGCCCTGAATACGTGGATGTGCTGGGCGCCGATGTGTACCACTTCGACTACGAGCAAAAAGACTACAATTCCCTGCTGGCACTGGCGAATGGTAAACCCATTTCGCTAACCGAAACTGGTGAATTGCCGAAACCTGAGATCATCGGCGTACAGCCGCAGTGGGCCTGGTTTATGGTATGGACAAGCTGGCTTTGGACCGATAACTCCCGCGACCGGGTGAAACAGGTTTATAACTTGCCGCGCACGCTGAGTCATGATGCGGTGAAAACCAAACTCGACTCGTTAAAAAAGATCAAATGAGCGCGAAGCAGGAGGTTTGGCTTCGCGGGCCGCTAAAAGGAACACCGGTTTTGCTGCAGCCCGTTGCCCACGCACTATTGCAGGCGCGGGAAGAGGTTGAAGCGCTGGTGGATGGCTTCCCGGATGAACTATTGTGGGAAAAACCTGCGGGCCTGGCGTCGCCCGGATTTCATTTACAACATCTTTCAGGTGTGCTCGACCGGCTTTTTACCTATGCACGGGGCGAACAATTGGAGAGAGAACAGCTATCGGCGCTGGCGGCGGAAGGAAAACCCGACTCGAGCATTTCAACAACATCGCTGCTGCAAATGTTTAATTTGCAAGTTTATTTGTCGGTAAGGCAGTTGCGCAATACAGAAGAAAGGGTGTTGACCCAGCAACGCCACGTAGGCCGTGCTAAACTCCCCTCCACGGTAATGGGCTTATATGTACATGCGGCTGAGCACACCATGCGCCATTTAGGACAGCTTTTGGTTACTGCGAAAGTCCTGAAAGAAAAATTTATTTAAGGCTGAAGGATGGAGATCACTTCTTTCAAACTTCCGGAGCGATGCGAAACATCGGCAGCTAAATGACTGTCATTCGGATCGAACAAAAACGTCTCTATCCCCAATTCATTCGCAGCTTTAATTTCCGATTCCGGGTCATCGCCAATTACCAGCACATCTTCCTTATCATACTGGTGTCTTTTCAAAATGTCTGCAAATACATCCTTTTTGGTTTGATTGGAGATCAGCGGATCAACAATATGGATCTCCTCAAAATCACTCCTTAAGCCCAATCGGTCAACCTTACTCCATTGTAATTTGGTAAAGCCAGTGGTGACCAAAAACTTAGTTTGCGGTAATTGTTTCAGATGTTCATAATCGTCGAAGGGCTGCATTGGCAAGTCATAACTAACCTGTTTTAAAAAATTGTTACCAGCGGTAGTCAGCTCCTCGCCAAAATTAAATTTACCGGCAACCAGGTGAAAGGGGCGGCGCTTCAATTCAGCCTTCGCTTTATCAATATCATCGGAGGATAAATGAACTGCCGTTTCGTCAATCATCGCAAACAAATGCTCAAAAAGGTTACCGGCGATGGAACTTACAGGGTAGATGGTATTGTCGAGGTCAAATATTAAAGCACGTTTCATGTATAAATGGAATTTCGCCGGAAGATATGGACTTAAGACTTTAGACTGAAGACTTTGAACTATTTTCCCCTCCTTCCGGTCCGTAAAAGATCACCCAGGTGGCAAAGTCGTCTGTAAAATTTTCAAAGCGGTGCTCAACTCCGGCAGGCACACATATCGCCGGGTTGGAAGTGCGAGCGCACAGACCCGTTTAAAAAATCACCGCTTCCGCTGATCACCACATATAACTCGTCTTTCAAATGAGGGGTTTGTTTGTCGGTTTGATGAGGTTTATACACCTCCACCGACATGCTGCCGTGCTCCATTATTGTTGTAAATAATGCGCCCGGGTTAGCGGCTAATTTTTTAAGTGCTTCTTCGGTAGATGATCGCATAGATCAAAGATAAATATGACCGATCGAAAAAACAGGAAAAATAGGAATTACAAAAAGAAAAATCAGGTCAGCGGGGTGTTTGCGGACAGTACAGTCACGGCAACCGGCTGCAGCCCCAGCCACGGGAAATACTTTATTAAAAATAAAATAAATTTGGCTTTGCGGGGTTTCAAGTGAAATTTGTATAAATAAGCGGATAGCAGGATAAGCATGATTTTATTTATACGCATTTCTACGTAAACCTGCGCCAAAAGGTTTAAAACAAGCTCCTTAGCACTTTACTTCTAGTAACTGATCGCATGATATCAAACATGGCCGAAATAGTTGCGCCAACTTCCCTGCGATAGCTTCTTTTTACCAGCAATTTATCACAAATCGCGGCATCCCAGGGTTTGATAAAATGATTCAAATAGTATTCGTCCTGCGGGTTAACTAAAATATCAATCTCGTTCTCCCACTCATAATTTACAGTGAGTATGCCGGCATGCGTGCGTTCCAATATCTTAAAACCGATAGATGTTTTAGGCAGGTAATACAGGAAAACCTCGCCAAAATCCATCCAGGGGTTAAATTTCAATACTTCTTTATCGTACAAAACAAGTTTGTCGTCAATATCCTGTACCAGCCAGCGGTGCGATTGTTTGGGTGCAATGTATTCGCCTAAAATCGATGGAGTTTCCATATACCCCATTTTTGCCACCCTGGCCTGCTCTTTCACAAATTGAATAGGATCGTCAACATGCTCCAGTACGTGGCGGCATATTACATAATCAAATTCATGGTCATTAAAGGGCAGGTTTTCACCATCGGCCTGTATAAATTTTTGGTTTTTGTGTATGATAAGATCGCCGGACCGGTGGGTGTTATCCTCTACGTACTTGTCGACAACTACTTGTGCTCTTTTATCAGGGTGATTGCCGCCGCCCACTTCCAAAACCTTGTATTTACGTTTAATCAGCAGGTCGTCATACGTCTTAGGGGTTCGTATCTTCATCTTAAATTTTGCAGTTTCTAAAAATCATTAAGGGGGTCTTTTATTTAGAATGCTTGTATCGGCTTGAATGCTTGTATCGGCACGCGTAATTTTAAACTCAAAAATTATACGCAGCGGTAAAAAATAAAGATGCGCAAAACAAATGATTATCTTTATTTCTAATTAGTTTCTAATTCCGTTCTAATGAGTAAGGGGGAAACCGCAGACCTTTTGAAATTTATGCTGCCGTATCGTGGCAATGTGAAGGCCGCGGCGCTGTGGCTGCGCGACTTTGTTTGGGACCTTTATCCCGATACTAATGAGTTAATTTACGACAATTATAACAGCGTAGCATTTGGCTGGTCGCCGACCGATAAAGCAGGTGATGTGTTTTGTAGTATCGCGATGTTTACCGATCACGTTAACTTTGGTTTTAACCGCGGCTCGGAGATACCCGACAAGCAAAAGAAATTGCTGGGAGAGGCCGCTCTTTACCGGTATATTAAGGTGCATGACAAAGAAGACTTTCCTGAAGAATATGTAAAACAGCTGCTGGAAATGGCTTATGAGAACTCGATATCGCGACTTAAACCCTCCAAAAAGGTATTTAAAGGCAAGACGATCGTTAAATCCATATCGCCGGTGAAGAGGAGGCCGGGGTGAATTTAGTGATTAGAGACTGGAGATTAGAGATTAGTTTTTGGCCGTGCTTCAATGATCCACGATTTTTAGTGCTTATTGAGCGGAAGTGCTTCACTCATTTAACGTTAATTGATACATTTGACCTGTCAAGCTAGTCTCTAATCTCCAGTCTCTAATCACTACCCACCAATGGATCTCGAATTCAATAAAAACGAAGATATCAACAAACAGCTGGTTTATGAGCTGAATACCCGCCTCAAAAAGGTTTTTGCGGGCGGCGGCGAAAAAGCAGTTGCCAAACATAAGGAGAAGGGCAAAATGCTGGCGCGCGAACGCGTTGCTTATTTGATAGATGAGGGTAAGCCCTGGCTGGAGATGGGCGCCTTTGCGGGCGAAGGCATGTACGCCGAACATGGTGGTTGTCCTTCAGGCGGGGTGGTTTGCGGCATAGGCTATGTTTCGGGGCGGCAATGCGTGGTGGTGGCTAATGATGCTACCGTAAAGGCTGGCGCATGGTTCCCCATTACTGCTAAAAAGAACCTCAGGGCGCAGGAGATTTCAATGGAAAACCGGCTACCGATTATTTACCTGGTGGATTCGGCAGGTGTTTATTTGCCGATGCAGGATGAGATTTTCCCTGATAAAGAACACTTTGGACGCATTTTTCGCAACAACGCGCACATGAGCAGTATGGGTATTGTGCAGATAGCCGCCATAATGGGCCCATGTGTGGCCGGCGGAGCTTATCTGCCCATAATGAGTGACGAGGCAATGATCGTGGAGGGAACGGGTTCTGTTTTCCTGGCGGGGTCGTACCTGGTAAAATCGGCGATAGGGGAGGATGTGGATAACGAAACGCTTGGCGGCGCTACCGCACAATGCGAAATTTCGGGCGTTACCGACTATAAGCACCCGAATGATAAGGCATGCCTCGATTCGATCAAAAAGATCATGAGCATGCTGGGCGACTACCCCAAAGCTGGGTTCGACCGGGTAAAGTCAATCGCGCCAAAACTGGATGAAAAAGATATTTATGGACTATTACCAGACAACCGCGAGAAAGCTTATGATATGATGGACATATTGCTTAGGCTGCTGGATAATTCGGAGTTTGAGGAATATAAAGCAGGTTACGGGCAATCCATCATCTGCGGTTTGGGCCGCATTGACGGCTGGGCCGTTGGCATTGTGGCCAATGAGCGCAAGGTGATCAAATCAAAAAAAGGCGAAATGCAGTTTGGCGGGGTGATCTATTCTGACTCGGCCGACAAAGCCACGCGGTTTATCATGAACTGTAACCAAAAGAAAATACCCCTTGTGTTTTTGCAGGATGTTACCGGCTTTATGGTGGGCAGCCGCGCCGAGCATGGCGGCATTATAAAAGATGGCGCCAAAATGGTGAACGCGGTAGCTAATTCGGTAGTACCGAAATTTACCATCGTGGTAGGCAACTCGTACGGCGCCGGCAACTATGCCATGTGCGGCAAAGCTTACGATCCACGGTTGATCTACGCCTGGCCAAGCGCTAAAATAGCCGTGATGGGCGGTGCACAGGCGGCCAAGACCCTGGTGCAAATACAGGCAGCCGGGCTTAAAGCAAAAGGCGAAGAAGTGGACGCCGAAAAAGAAGCCCTGCTGTTAAAACAAACCACCGACCGGTACAACGGCCAAACCACCCCATACTATGCTGCTGCGCGGCTTTGGGTGGATGGCATCATCGATCCGCTGGATACCAGGAAGGTGATTTCGATGGGTATAGAGGCGGCTAACCATGCGCCTATTGAAAAGGCGTTTAATGTGGGTGTAATTCAAACGTAGGTGGATGTGCAGATATGCGGATGTGCAGATGTGAAGATGTGCGGATGATTGAATAATACGCCGTTGGGGCGAGAAGCTCTCGCCCTGCGTTATTTCAACCGTGCCTTAATTCTATTCGTTGCGTCCTGGCCAAAATTCTACACGTTGCGTCCTGGCCAATAATTTTAAAGGGTAAAAAATTTAGTTAATATGAGTTACGCCACAATCCTTCCTGCTGTTTTGGGCCTCGCTTTTGCGATAGTTGGCTATTTAAAAATGAAAGAGGTAAAAAAGCTGAAGCAATCCGGCGTCAGGGTCGACGGTACGGTTTTTTCAATTGAGTTTGAACCGCCGACGTATAGTTCTTCCGGTAACTCAAATTCCGGCTTGTACTACCCGGTGATCAGGTATGTCACCAATGAAAAAGAATGGATAACCAAACGATATGAAGTTGGCCATTTTCCCAGCAAATACACCGAAGGCCAAACGGTGCCTGTATTGTATGATCCCGACAAGATCAACGAATTTATCATTGATGATAATTCGTCCAACATCATGCAGGTGCTATTTTGGGCCGGGATAGCGATCATATTTATTACGGTGGCGGTGTTTATTTTGAAGAAATAACGGCTTCTGTCAGTCAGCACGATAAAACTTACGAAGTTTTCAAAACTTCGTAAGTTTCTCCGTTTTACCTATCTTCAACTCATGAAAATTATTTTCTCGCTTTTTCTAATATTCATCGTTTTAAACGTTTCGGCGCAAAAAATAATTCGATCTGAAAAAGTAACCGATCATTCAACCCATGTTATCGGGAATAATTTTGAAGGCGTGCTATTTACTGAAGAATTCCATGGCAGCTATCCGCATCATAAAGGAGATACACTGACCAATAAATGGTTCACACCGTCTTTAGATGAAATAATTTTGGTTGAAACGGTCTTACAAGCACAATTGAAAAATCAAACCCCGAAAGCGAAATATAATGATGCTCGGATAGTGGCGGGACGTCTTAAGAAATATTACAGACAATATGTCGGCTATATTAACCGCAAAGGAGAAAAATGCATTTATATCAACGGTTTATTAAAAGAGAGTGTAAAAGAATTCTATACCTCAAGACGACCCTATGGTGGGGGCGATGAAGTTAGCTTATTGTATGACGATCTTGTCGACGTGATGGATGGCGGCAATGAATTTTGGAACGCTGTGATAAATTTGGAGACAAAGCAAATTATAACCTTTTACGCAAATGGCGTCGCATGACGTCGAATTCTTGTTATAATCTCTCATAATTTTATTTGCGGTTCGTTTTTTTGTAATTTTCGAAATGAAAAAACTGCTACTGCTACTGCCACTGCTACTCATCCTCAAAGCCGGCGCCCAAACCCCGATGGAAATCCATCAAAAGGCTATTTTGGTTGATACGCACAATGATGTGCTTTCCAACGAATTGATCAATAAACTGGATGTCGGTCAGCTGCAAACTGCCGGCAATTTTGATTTGGTGCGGGCCAAAGAAGGCGGCCTGGATGCGCAAATATTTTCGATATGGTGCGGTCCGCAATACGGTAAAGGAACCGCCTTTAAGTTTGCAAACCGCGAAATTGATTCGCTTTATGCGCTCATGACACGTTATCCCAGCAAGATCACGCTGGTGCGCAATTCGGCACAACTGTTAAAGGCGGTTAAGGAAAATAAAATGGCCGCATTGATTGGTGTGGAAGGCGGCCACATGATAGAGGACCGGATGGACTATATCGACAGCCTGCATAACCGGGGTATGAGTTATTTAACCCTCACCTGGAATAACAGTACCTCATGGGCGTCATCGGCTACCGATGAAACCACCAACCGTGCTGCCTTAAAACATGTAGGCCTGACCGATTATGGCAAACAGATCATCCATCATTTAAACGACCTGGGGGTAATGATCGACCTCTCGCACCCGGGCGAGCAAACATTTTATGATGTTTTGGCTACCACCAACAAGCCGGTGATCGCCTCGCACAGTTGTGCTTATTCTATTTGCCCGTTCAGGCGCAATTTAAAGGATGCCCAGTTAAAGGCGCTGGCAAAAAATGGCGGCGTGGTGTTTGTTAACTTCTTTAGTGGGTTTGTGGATAGTACCTTCTTCGGGAAATATGATGCTTTCCTGAAAAAATATAAGGTGCAGTTGGATTCGCTCACAAAGATATACAACGATGTGGACCTGGCTACCGATAAGTTGTTTACCATGCATAAAGCCGAAACCGATGCCCTGCGCCCGCCGCTGAGCCTGCTTATTCATCATATCGACTATATCGCCAAACTGATCGGGGTTGATCATGTGGGCATAGGTTCCGATTTTGACGGGGCACCGTCCTACCCGCTGGGGATGGATGATGTGAGGGATTACCCAAAGATCACCGCTGAGTTATTAAAGCTGGGGTATACCGAAAGTGATGTGGATAAGATTTTAGGTGGGAATTTTTTGAGGGTGTTTAAAGCGAATACGGGGGGATGAAGAAAATACATTTCAAAATAAGCGAATAACCGAAGTTTACGGCCTATTGACCAATAAACCCCGCTTTTTTGCTATTTTTGTAATCCAATTTTGCAATAATACATGTCTGAAAATCACGAACACGTTAAATGTTTAATAATCGGCTCGGGCCCGGCGGGCTATACGGCAGCTATTTATGCAGCCCGCGCCGATCTGAAACCTGTTATGTACACCGGCCTGCTCGCAGGCGGCCAGCTTACACAAACCACTGAAGTTGAGAACTATCCCGGATATCCTGGTGGGGTGCTCGGTCCGGATATGATGGAGGATTTTCGCAAACAAGCGGAACGCCTGGGTACGGACGTTCGTTTTGGTTACGTTAGCTCGGTTGATTTTTCAAGACTGCCGCACCGGGTGGTGATCGACGAGGAAAAAACGATAATGGCCGATACGGTGATCGTTTCGACCGGAGCCTCTGCCAAATGGCTTGGACTTGATTCGGAACAAAAATATAATGGCTTTGGCGTTTCGGCCTGTGCTGTTTGTGATGGCTTCTTTTTTAAAGGACAGGATGTAGCGATCGTTGGCGCCGGCGATACCGCAGCAGAAGAGGCCACTTACCTGGCAAAATTATGCCGCAAAGTGTATATGCTGGTGCGCCGAGACGAGTTTAGGGCATCAAAAGCGATGATGCATCGCGTTTTGAATACCAAAAACATCGAAATACTGTATAACACGGAAACCAAAGAAATAGTTGGCGATGGGCAAACCGTAAACGGTGTTACGGTGTTCAATAATAAAACGTTCCAGGAGAAAACGCTGGAAGTAACCGGATTTTTTGTGGCGATAGGTCACACCCCGAATACAGAAATATTCCGCGGCTGGCTGCATATGGACGAAGTTGGCTACATCAAAACCAACCCCGGCTCAACCACCACCAACGTAGAAGGTGTTTTTTGCTGCGGCGACGCCCAGGACCATATTTATCGCCAGGCGGTAACAGCTGCCGGAACAGGTTGCATGGCTGCTATTGACGCCGAAAGGTATTTGGCAGCGAAGGAGCATGTGGTGACGGCGTGATTTCGGATTTCGGAATTTCGATTTCGGAATTTTTGATTTCGGAATGCGAAATGACGAATGCGGAATGTGAAAAAGCAGAATTTGGATTAACTCCGTTGAGGGCTTAGCCATTTTCCATTTCGGATTTTTCAAATGAAAAACAAATAAATTAAACCAAATTATATATACAATACCATGGGAAAAGGTGATAAGAAAACCAAAAAAGGGAAAATAGCAATGGGCTCGTACGGTAAAAAAAGGCCGCATGATGCAAAAAAAGCAAAGCCTGTTGAGGCCGCCGCTGCTGAAGCAAAGAAATAAAAAAAGCCATCCTGCAAAATCGGGATGGCTTTTTTGTTTGCCTACAGATTTTTTACATCTGCTGCCTGCAGTTTTTTTAAAAATCTGCTAACTTCACCGCCTTATATTTAACAGGCTGAAACCGTTATATGCTTAAAAAAAATCTTTGGCTGCTCATTCTCACCATAGAAGTTCTTCCGCGCATCGCCCTGGCGCAAAATGCCGATGCCAATCTCGGCATTATTCCTGCACCAGTATCCATAAAGAAAAATGCGGGCACTTTTACACTTAGTAAGGAAACAACTATCCTGGCCGATACCGTTAACAATAAAGCAGTGGTTTTTTTGACAGACTACCTGCTCAATAAGGCGATGCTGAAAGTACCGCTAAAAGCCAACAACGGCGGCAGCGCACCCAACAGCATAGTGCTGACAGCTATTGGCGCCGATGACTTGCCCGCCGAAGGCTACCGTCTCACCATTACGCCTCAGCAAGTACTCATAGCAGGCAAAGGCGCTGGCTTATTTTATGGTATTCAAACGCTTATCCAGCTGATGCCTGCCGGTAATTCGGCAGTTGTAAAGCTGCCTTGTGTGCAAATAAGCGATTACCCAAGGTTTGCCTACCGCGGAATGATGCTGGATGTTTGCCGGCATTTTTTTTCGGTGGAGATGGTTAAAAAATATATCGACCTGATGGCCGCCTACAAACTGAATAATTTTCACTGGCATTTAACTGACGACCAGGGCTGGCGCATCGAAATAAAAAAATACCCGAGGTTAACGCAGATCGGCAGCCAGCGGGCGCAAACCGTTATCGGCAACTACCATGACCGTACCCCCCAGCAATATGACAACACACCCTATGGCGGCTATTACACGCAGGACCAGATTCGTGACGTGATAAAATATGCGTCGGACAGGTATATCAATATCGTGCCCGAAATTGAGATGCCCGGCCATTCGGAAGCCGCATTGGCAGCGTACCCCGAATTGAGCTGCGACCCATCGCTGAATTATAAAGTGGCCGAGACCTGGGGCGTTTTTCATGATATTTATTGCCCATCAGACAAAACGTTCAGCTTTTTGCAGGACGTTTTAACTGAAGTGATGGACCTTTTCCCTGGTAAATACATCCACATTGGTGGCGATGAGGCGCCTAAGGACGTTTGGAAGAAATCGGAATTCTGCCAGAAACTGATGAAGGAACAGGGGCTGAAAACAGAGGACGAGCTGCAAAGCTATTTTATCCAGCGTATTGAAAAGTTTGTAAACTCGAAAGGCAAAAGTATTATCGGCTGGGACGAGATATTGGAAGGCGGCTTATCGCCCAATGCTACCGTAATGAGTTGGCGCGGCGAAGAGGGTGGTATTAAAGCTGCCCAGCAAAGCCATAACGTGATCATGACGCCGGGCAGCGGCGGCTTGTATATCGACCAGCAGCAAAGTAAAGCCAACCTGGAGCCATTGAGCATTGGCGGCTATGACCCCCTGAGTAAAATATACAGTTATAACCCAACTCCGTCAGAACTAACCCCCGATCAGCAGAAATTTGTCATCGGCGTACAAGCCAATCTTTGGACCGAATATATCCCTACCGAAAGCAAGGTGGATTACATGGTATTGCCAAGGTTGTTCGCGCTGTCGGAAGTTGCCTGGTCGCCGCTGGTTAATAAAAATTATCACGATTTTGCCGATACGCGGTTGCCATCGCACCTGGCGAAACTGGATGCGGCCAATTTTAATTATCGTGTACCGGCGGCTATCGGTATACAGGATACCATTGTTTTTGGGACAAAATTAAATGTCAATTTAAAGCCTTCGGTCGCCGGGGCCAAAGTATATTATACCATCGATGGTTACGACCCGCGCGAAACAGATATTCCCTATACCATCCCGATGACTTATGATGTGCCGCCCGATCAATACCGCGACCTGAAAACCATCGTGATCACGCCATCAGGCAAAAAAGGTATCATCACCCACGAACGGATGTACAACAAAATGCCCCTGCCGGCTGAAACATTTATCGGAACTGTCAAAGGCATGAAATATGAACTGGTGAGCGGTGATTTTACAAATCTTGAACAATTAAAAGGCGCTCCTGTTATTGACACCGGGATAACGTTAAGCTTCAACACCTCTGCCTTCAAAAAAAATATAAAAGGCTTTGGTGTAATATATAACGGTTTTTTACGTGTTGATACGGATGGCGACTATGGCTTTTCAACAATTTCGGCTAATGGTTCACAGTTGCTGATAGACAACCAGCCGGTAGTGGATAACGACGGTAAGCATGGTGTTTTTGAGCAGGGCGGATCGGTGCCATTGCTGAAGGGTTTTCATAAGATCACTGTTAAATATTTTGACAGCGGGAATTCCGGCCTGGTAAGGGTGTTGATGACGATCCCCGGGAAGCCGAAAGGAGAGATCGCACCGGATATGATGTTTAACTAGCGAAATGAAAAGGCAGACTTCTATTTGTTTTTTAATATTTGCCGGCGCATTGCTGGCCGCCTGTGGCAACGCAGATAAACCCGTCGCGTCGCCGGCTCCGAAAACACCGGTAGTAATGCTGCCTTTTCGCTTTCACAAACTGATAGAGGTATCGCCGGGCCAGGATTATGATGTGGTAAGCTGGGGGAGGGGTTCAACCAAAACAGGGGCCTTTGCCATACTGCATTCCGATTCTGCTGCTGCAAATTTTTTGACCACCACAGGCGACCTGAAGGGGACGATAGTGGACGTTTTTAATACAGACATGGACCTTGACGGCAACCCCGAGATCATTATACAAGCCAAAGGTATCGACACCAATAATTACATCAACGTCTATGCGTTCGAGTATACCAATGGCCATGCAGAAAAGTTGGAATTTCCCAGGCTCACCATCAACCAGCGCAAAGGCTACCGCGGGCAGGATAATTTTTACGTGCAGGATGGAAAACTCCTGCGCGAGTTCCCGCTGTTTGATGCAAGCTTAAAGCCTAACGGGCAAAAACGCCAGCTGGAATATGGTTTAAGAGACAATAGCTTTACGGTTAAACAGGTGAGTAAAGACTCAACCAATGCAAGCACGCCTGTTCAACCCCGGGCAAAACCGGTGCAAAGCAAACCTAAAGCTGAAAAGCATAAGGCAACTGTTGAGAAAAAGCATAAAAAGAAGCATAGGAGAAGGCATAGCGAGGAATAGCATTTTCTTTTAATAACCCAAAGTAAAGCCAATTGGTACACTGTATTTCACCCGAACGGTTTTGCCATTTTGCCGACCTGGCAGCCATTTGGGGCACATTTTTAAAACGCGAATTGCCTCTTCGTCACAGCCTCCGCCAATTCCATGCTCCACTTTAAAGGTCGTTAAACTCCCATCTCTTTCCACCACAAAGCCGATGACTACACGGCCTTGTATATGGTTTTCTCGTGCTTCTGCCGGATACCTTACATGTTGTGCCAGGAAATTCAAAAACCCGTCGAGGCCTCCTGGGAATTCCGGCGCCTGGTCCACTGAAGTAAATATTCTATAAATGCTCGTATCTGCTACTTGCTGGCCATTTTAAATTTTACGGGATGATACATGTTATCAGGTCCTATTACACTCCATATGCTATCCTGAAGGCCATTAACCATTTTACCCTGAGCCAAGATGTCCGAAAAGTCATCATTAAAGGTTATCCAGTTGCCATTACCATTTTCAGTTAATACTTTCCCGGTCGAATCGCGGCATTCCACGAAACGCATCAATGTATCGGTCGCGGTTATTTCTTTGTTGATTTTATTATAAAATCTGCCATTGGGGTAATACAAAATCTGTTCGCCCCTGATCTCGCCTTTGTCAAAGTTTCGTTCCGACATTTTGAGGCCGCTTTTAAAGTAGGTTATATAATGGCCTTGCAGCTTTAAAGGAAACGACGGTGTAATCGAATAAGCGTGAAATAACTTTACATCATTGTTATAGTAGCCTTCCACCACAAATAGCTTTGGGTTGCCCCCCGGTTCCGGCGGGATATTTTTACATAAAAATCGCCCTGATCTTTGTTCGAAACCTGTTCGCCGGTGGATGTCAAATAATAAGTTGCAGTGTCTTTCTGAGCAAAAACACTGTTTGCTAACAGAAACAGAACAAAAAGCATAGGGTATTTTACTTTCATTTCCAACATACAATTAGTGGCCAATCAGGGGTTTTCCGTCGTAATCCATCCTTCATTCCCGTTTTGGAAAGCGAAAAATGAACCGGGATCGCGTATTCAACCCTGTCTGGTATGCCGTTTTTGGTTCCTGGCATCCACTGAGGACACGTTTTCATCACCCTGACTACTTCCTCGTCACAACCAGCGCCGATGCCAGTCACAATCCTGAAGTCCGATAGCGGTCCGTCCTTCTCGACCATAAAACGGACTACAACGCTGCCCGTTGTCCCATTTTCGCGGGCAGTCGCCGGATATCTTATATGGTTCACCAAAAATTTATTTAGCCCTTCCATTCCCCCGGGGAATTCAGGCATCTTTTCTTCGGCACTCCCTGATGCGGCGTCTTTGGTTTTAAACCCTTCTGAACTGATCAGTTTGCCCCTTTGGTATTTCTCATGCAGGCCGCTGGTCGACCAAAAAAGAATTGTCCAGACACTATCCGCATACCCGTTTACAATTTTACCCTGTTTGGTTATGAATGTGAAATTCTCATCGTATTCAACCCAGTACCCATTACCATTTTGCGCCAGCGTTTTACCCGTCGAATCTCTGCATTCGACGAAGCGAATGCCAAAATTGTTTTTGTTAGCATTCCTTTCAAATTTGTAATAAATATTTCCGTTAGGGAAATAAGCTGTTTTGATTGTTTTTTTGCCTTTGTCAGCTTGATTTTCTATCGATTTGACTTTACCGCTTAGGTAATATTCCGTAAATTCTGGCCCAAAATTACCCTCTGCTGCAGTGCTCGAAACTTTTCCGCCCGGATAATAGTAGGTTTCTTTGAATTGGTGATTTGCTGCAGGATGATGTTCAAACCTCAATGTGCCATCTTCAAAATACTCCATTTTGTCTGCGTCGCCCTCGCCATTAGGCCGCAGACTTGATTTAATATTCCCGTTTGAGTAAAAGTCCGTCTCATCGCCTACCGGGAATCCATCACTATAGGTTTTTACAGACATTTTTGCACCATCCGGGTAATATTCAGTGAAAGGGCCTACCGCATGTATGGGGAAACCGTGCGTGTTAGAGGAACCTGAAAACATCAGTTTTCGATTCATGTTATACCCTTTTATCGCCGACAATTTAGGATCCGAACCCGACCCGACCGGGAATATAACCAATCTACAATACGCAGCTTGCTGGTTTGGCGCCTTGTCGCCCGCCGCCGTTAAAAAATAAACCAGGGTGTCTTTTTGCGCAAAAGACACCCTGGTAATAAATAAACAAAAACACAATAAAACAAAAATTCGCCTCATCTGCTATTTAAACTGATCATCCGCCAATCCCGAATTCACCTTACTGCTTTTCACTTTAAACTCAATAGGCTGGCCAACTACATTGGTCTTTTCGGAGAATGGGATTTTAATGCCGGTTTCGATGTCCTGGTAGTCGCCGAATTCCATTACGGTGCTGCCCGGTACGTCGGTAAATTGTTTAACCTTCAGGCCGGTTTTCATATCGTAAAAATACTTTACCCTTACCCCGTTTGGAGCGATAACGGTAACCATGTAAGCCAGTTGGCCATTAACCACTTTAAAGGCAGGGTCAAGCAGGGCTGTATAGCCCGATTTACCAAACTCAAGCTCGGGGAATAATTTGTAACGTGCCTCTACCGACGGCTTTACGTCTTTGGTAATCGGTACCACCCTGTTCATTTGTTTAACATTAAGGCTATCGTCGTTGATCACTACGTGGTAAGCACTCATGTTGTACGCGGGAACAGTAATTTCCTGGTGAAATTTGCCTGCGCCTTTGTACTGGTTTACCCTAATCACGTTCAGGCCCTGTACGGTGCCTTCCGACGAAACGGTCAGGTCTTTTATGTCCTTTAATTTTTCTTCGCCACCTACTGCATTAAGGTAAGCCTTAATAACAGTAGCCGCCGTTACATCTTTTGCAATACTTATGCCGCTGTAACCATTGTTTTCAGGGTTGATATCGGGCAACACATGATCGGGGTCGATAATGGCGTAATCAATTTTCGAAGACGATTTATACTGGAAAGTCCAGGTGCCGCCGCGCTGCCATATTTCGGCAGGCAGGTTTACGGTCCCGGTTTTGCCGTTGTCTTCTTTAACCAATACGGTTACCGGCATAGCCAGGCCTTCTAAATTTTCGATTGTTATTAATGCCCCTTTAGATGGGTCACCATCGGGATAATTTATGGCCTTTACGGCCTGGTCTAATTTCCAGGTGGTAAAAAACCACTCGTTCCAAAACCAGCTCAGGTCTTCTCCGGCAGCATTATCCATCGTGCGGAAAAAATCCCATGGAGTGGGATGTTTAAAGGCCCAGCGCTTGATATAAGTGCGGAAAGCGTAATCAAAACGTTTTTCGCCCAATACCTGTTCGCGCAGGATAGTTAAACCTACAGCAGGCTTTTCATAAGCGGCAAAGCCAAGATAATCGGGTTGGATAACATCCGGCGTGTTCATGATAGCATCGGCGCCGTCGGTAAACATGCCTTCTGCTGCTTTTTGCTCATCAGCCTTGGCATAGTACTCGCCGTTATTAAATACTTTGGTGTCTACCTTATTAATAAATGTATTAAAGCCTTCATCCATCCAGGCGTATTTACGCTCGTTGGAGCCAACGATCATCGGGAACCAGTTGTGGCCAAACTCATGGTTGGTCACCTCCCAAAGGCCGCCGTCCTGGTTGTCCGATCCGCAAAATACAATGCCGGGGTATTCCATACCGCCCACGGTGCCGGCAACGTTGGTAGCAACCGGGTAGGTATATTCAAACCACTCGTTCGAGTACAACTCAATACAATTCTTTACATACTCGGTCGAGCGGCTCCAGGCATGCTGTCCTTTTACTTCGGCGGGGTAAACCGATACCGCCAGCGCTTTTTTGCCGCTTGGCAGGTTGATGCGTGCCGCATCCCACATAAAAGCTTTCGAAGCAGCCCATGATACGTCGCGGGCGTTTTTGCAGTAGAAATGCCAGGTTAGACTTGGCTTTTGCGGGTAAAAACTTTTGTTGTGCAAATCGACGGTATCTTTAATCATCACCGTTTTATCGCTGCCGCGGGCGGTTGCTAAACGTTGCTGAACAACCGGTGTGTATACATCAGCCGGGTTAAGCAGTTCGCCCGAACCAACCACCACCATATTGGCAGGTGCGGTAATGGTGTAGTCAAAGTCGCCGTATTCCAGGTAAAACTCGCCAGCACCCATATAAGGGATCACGTTCCAGCCAGTTACATCGTCATAAACCTCCATACGGGGGTACCATTGGGCAATCTCGTAAATCCATCCGTCCTTGTAGAGTTTACGGCCCATACGGTCAGTGCCATATTCAGGCACTTTGAACGAGTAATCTATTTTTATCTGCAGTTTGCTGCCGCCGGCACGTAAAGTGTCTTTCAGCCTGATCTGCATCCGCGTATCGGTAACCAGGAAGTCAGCAGGTTCACTTTTACCGTTCCTGATGATGTATACATTCTTTATCTCATCGCCGTTGGTAAAGGTTTTGTTGTTAAAGCGCCCACCTTCTACCGGGCTGGTAGCTTCCCCGCGCGAATCTTCGCGGTAAATGTTCTGATCTACCTGCAGCCACAGGAAATCAAGCCCGTCGGGGCTGTTGTTTGTATAAGTAATAAGTGTGCTGCCCGACACGGTATGGCTGGCTGTATCAAGCGTTACATTTAATTTATAATCAGCATGGTTTTGCCAGTATTTGGCGCCAGGTGAACCGTTTCCGCCGCGAAGCAAGGTTCCGTCGGCCGGGTAAAATGTGGCCGGGAAAGCTTTGTGCTGGTCGTACCTGGAAGCGTTGTGTGCGGTGTCCTGTGCGCGTGCTCCAAAAAATACGAAGCATAACAGCACAGCAAGTGTAGTTTTTAACGATTTCATAAAAGATCAGTTATTTGGTTGCAAGATAGGGATTTTGTTTATTAAGTTGTCCCGATAGCTATCGGGAGAGTTGGAATAAGTTGATTAAGTTGAAATTGTTGTTATTTGTTTAAGACGCCGGAATGCGCGGAAATGTTTCAAAATATTTTTTATGAAATTAATCCAAATCGTTCTTCATAACGGTGGTAGAGACGCGATGCATCGCGTCTCCCACTGATAGGTATCCAATTTTCGAATTTAACCAAAGACGCGATGCATCGCGTCTCTACAAATTTTTCCTACTTTTGCGCATCAATGGATATATCAGTAGTAGTCCCCCTTTATGATGAAGTAGAATCGTTACCCGAGCTTACCTCCTGGATCAGCCGCGTGATGGACGAAAATAGGTTTACGTACGAGATCGTCCTGGTTGACGATGGCAGCAGCGATGGCTCGTGGGAGATGATCAGGAAACTTAACAGGAATAATCCCTTTATAAAAGGTATAAAATTCCGCAGGAACTACGGCAAGTCAGCTGCGCTGAATGTCGGCTTTGAAGCTGCCCAGGGCGACGTAGTGATCACCATGGATGCCGACCTGCAGGACAGCCCGGACGAGATCCCAGAGCTTTACCGACGCATAACCGAGGAAAAATATGACCTGGTATCGGGCTGGAAAGCTAAACGGCATGACCCGATCACCAAAACCATCCCGACAAAAGTTTATAACGCAGCCACCCGCCGCATGAGCGGTATACACAACCTGCACGATTTTAATTGCGGATTAAAAGCATACCGCAAAGCCGTTGTGAAGAACATAGAAGTTTATGGCGAAATGCACCGCTATATCCCTGTAATTGCTAAATGGGCGGGTTTTGTAAAGATCGGGGAACAGATAGTTGAGCACCGTCCGCGCAAATACGGTAAAACCAAATTTGGCGTAAGCCGGTTCATCAATGGCCTGCTGGATTTGATGTCGATATTTTTTGTGGGAAAATTTGGCAAGCGGCCCATGCACTTTTTTGGTACAATGGGTACGTTAAGTTTCTTCGCCGGAACCGTTATGGCTATTTGGATAATTTGGCATAAATTATACGAAATATCACATGGGTTAAAAGTTCATCGTGATGTAACGCAACAACCGCTGTTTTATATTGCACTTGTGGCTATTATTCTTGGCTCGCAATTATTCTTAACCGGGTTTGTTGCTGAACTGGTGTCCCGAAGCGCCCCTGAACGAAACAAGTACCAGGTGGAGGAAGTTATTTAAATAGATTTGAAAATTTGATGATGTGCTGATTTGAAGATTTTGCACACAAACGAGAGGCGCAATTAACCATTTTATTTATTTTCAAATTTTCAAATCAAAAAATCTTCAAATCAAAAAATGTTCTTCTCCATCATCATACCTTTATATAATCGCCCGGACGAGATCAGAGAGTTGCTGGAAACGCTGACTCAGCAAACCTACAAGCAATTTGAGGTCCTGGTGATCGAGGATGGATCGACTAAAGATGCCGCTGAAATTGTAAAGGACTTTGCGGATAAACTGGATCTTAAATACTTTGTAAAACCAAACACCGGGCAGGGCTTTTCGCGCAATTTCGGGTTCGAAAGAGCCAAAGGCGATTACTTTGTGATATTTGATTCTGATTGTTTGATACCCGAGGATTACCTGCAGATCGTTAACGATTCGCTGGCAAAAAACTACCTCGATGCCTACGGTGGCCCGGATGACGCGCATCATTCTTTCACGCCCGTACAAAAGGCTATCAGCTATGCCATGACCTCTCCGTTTACAACCGGCGGCACACGGGGCAGCAAAAAGTCGATAGGGCAGTTCCATCCGCGCAGCTTTAACATGGGCTTATCGCGTGCGGTTTGGGAAAAGGCGGGCGGGTATGTTATTACCCGGCTAGGCGAGGATATTGAGTTTGCTATTCGCATTCATTCGCTGGGGTTTAAGATTGGTTTAATACCCGAAGCAAAGGTTTACCATAAACGCCGTACCGATTTTTACCGGTTCTACAAACAACTTCATTTTTTTGGCCGTGCGCGTATCAACGTTTATAAGTTTTTCCCCAAAGGCTTAAAGCTGGCTCATTTTTTCCCCGCGGCGTTTACTTTGTTCCTGTTTTTTACCCTGTTAGCAAACATTGCCCGCTGGCGGGTTGCTGAGTTATGTAACATTTTATTAGGTGTTTGTATTTTGTTGATATTTTTTCATGCATGGTTAAAAAATAAGTCGCTAAAAATCGCATTTTTGAGCATCATCGCTTCTTTCACCCTGTTGATTGCCTACGGATTAGGGTTTATGCAGGATTTTATCAAGCGGATAATATTAAAAATATCATAATATAATATGTACCATCCTTTTTCAGTAACTCAAACCATAGTTAATGCGTGGAATATCCTGAAAAAGAATTTCGCTGTAATTGCCGTATATACCCTTGTCGCTTTTGTTGTTTCGATTGTATTTGGGTTCCTGGTAAAGTTTATCCTTATTGATGTGATCCTGGACTATACAGCCGCTATCGTATCTACAATAGGACTTAGCTTTATTTTCCTGGGATTTATCAAGCTGATATTTCGATTAATTGATAAAGAATATTACGAGTTTGAGTTTATCGATATCGTACCTAAGATCAAGATGCTGTTGAGCTACATCGTTCTTTTGATCATTGTCAGTACGCTTGCCGTATTTGTTACCAATGCTATCAAGGGGATGGAGGACAGCATGGTAAAATATTTACTCGGCATATTTTCAGGGCTGATGGTCGAGATTTTCTTTCTTTTCTATTTTCCGTTATGCGCGTGCTATATCGTCGACGATGATTCAGGCCCGTTTGAATCGGTTGCGCAAAGTTTTCGGCTGATCAAGGGCAATTTTTGGAAATATCTCATTTTATTCCTGTTTATCGAAGTCCTGGTATTGATCGCTTCCTTCACCGTAATCGGACTGATCATTGTGGTGCCTTTTGTCAATATCCTCCTCGTGGTGGCTTACCGCAAATTGGTTTACAGTCACCAGGATGTTGATGATGATGTTTCCGAAACCATTTGAGTATGGGTTTAAAAGCTGCACTAAGCAAACCATTTGCCGCCATTGTTAATCGCCGGTTAAATAAACTCAGGCATAACGCCGTTGAGTTGCAGCAAAAAACTTTTGAACACCTTATTAAAACTGCTGCGGATACTGCATTCGGCAAAACCCACAGTTTTGATACAATCAAATCCTACGAAGATTTTAAGCGGAATGTACCGGTTTATGATTACGAGGATATTCGGCCTTATATCGACCGCGTAGTAAAGGGTGAGGAAAATGTGCTGTGGCCCGGCAAACCTGCTTACCTGGCCAAAACTTCCGGAACAACCTCGGGCGTAAAGTATATCCCGATCTCCAAAGAAAGTATGCCCGAACACATCAAGGCGGCCCGGAATGCATTGCTGAGTTATATTTACGAAACTGGTAAAGCCGATTTTGTTGATGGCAAAATGATCTTTCTGCAGGGCAGCCCGGTTTTAACCGAAAAGGCCGGGATATCTGTAGGCCGTTTGTCGGGCATTGTGGCGCATCATGTGCCCGGATATCTGCAAAAAAGCCGCCTGCCCAGTTATGACGTAAACTGTATTGAGGACTGGGAGCAAAAGGTTGATGCGATAGTTGAAGAAACCAAAAATGAGGACATGCGCCTGATCTCGGGCATACCCCCCTGGTGCCAGATGTATTTCGACAGGCTATCGGCGGTGAGCGGCGGCAAAAAGATAAAAGATATATTTCCCAATTTTAAGTTGTATGTACACGGCGGCGTAAATTACGAACCGTACAGGGCAAGGATGGAGGAGACAATAGGCTTCGCCATCGATACTATTGAAACTTACCCGGCGTCTGAGGGTTTTATCGCATTCCAGGATTCGCAAAAGGAAAGAGGTTTGCTGCTGATGGTGGATTCGGGGATATTTTATGAGTTTATCCCGGCCGATGAATTTTTTAATGAAAACCCTACCAGGATCAGCCTAAAAGATATCGAACTAAATAAAAATTACGCCTTGATATTAAACACCAGCGCGGGTTTATGGGGTTATAGTTTGGGCGATACAATAAAGTTTATTTCGAAAAACCCCTACAAAATTGTGGTGACCGGTCGTATCAAGCATTACATTTCGGCTTTTGGCGAACACGTGATAGGCGAGGAGGTAGAGCAAGCATTAATGGGCGTCGCCCATGAAGAAGGTGTTGATGTAATTGAGTTTACCGTGGCCCCGCAGGTAACCCCGTCAAAGGGGCAACTGCCTTACCACGAGTGGTTTATTGAATTTGGCCGGGAGCCCAAAGATTTGGAAGCATTTGCCCTGCAAGTGGATAAAGCCCTTCAGCAGAAAAATATTTATTATTTTGACTTAATAGAGGGTAACATTTTACAGCCTTTGCGCATCAAAAGCCTGAAAAAAGATACCTTTATAGATTATATGCGGTCGGAGGGGAAATTGGGCGGACAGAACAAGGTGCCGAGGTTATCTAACGACAGGAAGATCGCTGATGGTCTTACCGGTTACATCATACCTTAAAATTTCATGAGGCGGACGTTTTTTGTTCTTTTTATATTGTCGGTGATATCGACAGCTTCCTTTGCCCAGGATAAAACGGAAGGCCTTAAAATTAGCTGGCCCGACAATTTTAACTGGAAAGTAGGGTCGGACCAGGAGAACGATTCGCAGCATTTGGTGGAATTGGTGCTGGTCAACGAATCCATCGACGACTGGACGATACTGGCTACAATGCAAACGCTAAAAGGCACGGTGAATGTGCCAATTGCATCGGTGCCGGCTGCCATGATGAGCCAGGCCCAAAAAACCGCACCGGATGCAAAGTTGACTATTTTTGAAAAGGACGACAAGGCGAAAGCGCCATGGATATTGTTCAAGATAGAGTCGCCATCGTTTATAAATGACCCGAACCCCGAGTCGCAGTTGTACTACGTTATCCAGGGGCAAACGGCATTATTTATAAACTTTATAGCCATTAAAAGAAGAGGTTTGCCGGATGATTTTTCGAACCAATGGAAAATAGTGTTTAAGTCGAGCGAATTAGTTTATCAATAAGACATTGACAGCCAATAAAAAGAACATAGCCATATTGGGTAGTACCGGCAGCATCGGAACACAAACGCTCGACGTTATAAGAGGCAATGCCGACATGTTCAGCGTTTTTTTGCTGACTGCACAATCCAGCGCTGATCTGCTTATAGCGCAAGCCCTCGAATTTAACCCAGCCTTTGCCATCATTTGCGATCATTCCAAATACAATTATGTAAAAGATGCCCTGGCAGGTACGGAGGTGAAAGTATTGGCAGGGATTGAAGCCATCATCGAAACTGTTACCCATCCCGAAATTGATACTGTTGTTACCGCTATGGTCGGCTTTGCAGGGCTGGAACCTACGATCGCGGCAATAAAGGCCGGAAAGGATATCGCGTTAGCAAACAAAGAGACCCTGGTAGTTGCCGGCGAATTGATAACCGGCCTCGCCCAAAAACATAAGGTCAAAATATTGCCGGTCGATTCAGAGCATTCGGCCATTTTTCAATGCCTGGCGGGTGAAGATATGGATTCGATCGAAAAAATTATTCTTACAGCGTCCGGCGGCCCCTTCAGGGGGAGATCAACCGGGTTTTTAAATGATGTTACCCGCGAGGATGCGCTTAAACACCCAAACTGGGTAATGGGCGCTAAAATAACCATCGACTCCGCTTCGTTAATGAACAAAGGACTGGAGGTGATCGAGGCGAGATGGCTTTTTAATGTTGATGCAGACCAGATAGAGGTGATTGTGCATCCGCAATCCATTATCCATTCGATGGTGCAGTTCAGGGATGGCTCTATCAAAGCGCAAATGGGTTTGCCGGATATGAAGCTGCCTATACAATACGCATTATCATATCCCGCCAGGATACAAAACAATTTTAAACGATTCAGCTTTATTAATTACCCGGAGTTAACGTTTGAAAAACCGGACCTCGAGACTTTTCGTAATCTTGCTTTAGCGTTTTCTGCCTTAAAAACAGGCGGCAATATGCCCTGCATCATCAACGCGGCAAATGAAATTGCGGTAGCCGGCTTTTTAAACCACGAACTGGGCTTTTTGGGCATGAGCGAAGTAATTGAACAATGCATGCAACAAATTGCCTTTGTGGAGCGACCTGTTTTGGACGACTATTTGAATACTGACAAAGAAACGCGCATCTTTGCGCAAAATTTAATCAAAAAAATCCCCCTGAAGGGGGCGACAGTTTTAACATAATTTTAGTAGATGCATATAGTGATAATGGTGGGCCAGCTGATACTGGGCCTTTCGATTTTAGTGATCCTGCACGAGTTCGGGCATTTTATAGCAGCCCGCGCGTTTGGGATAAAAGTGGAGAAGTTCTATCTTTTTTTTGATGCCTGGGGCATCAGCCTGTTTAAGTTTAATTATAAGGGTGTTGAGTACGGCATCGGCTGGCTGCCGCTGGGAGGATATGTAAAAATAGCCGGTATGATAGATGAATCGATGGATACCGAGCAACTGGCAGGCCCGCCGCAGCCATGGGAGTTTCGTTCAAAACCGGCCTGGCAGCGTTTGATCGTGATGCTTGGCGGTGTTACGGTGAACATCATTCTTGGCATATTTATATTTTGGATACTCACCATTAAATACGGCGAAACCTATATACCGAATGGAGAGGCAAAATATGGGATAGTTCCCGGCCAGATCGGCATGAAGATAGGGCTAAAGCCAGGCGACAAGGTGACTGAAATAAACGGCAAACCCGTAGTTCGCTTTGAGGAGCTGACCAGCCCGTTGGTGATCATGGGCAATACGGATCTTACCATTGAACGCGGCGCGGAAATCCTGCATGTAAAGGTACCAGCCAATATATTAAATGATATTTCGGACCAGAACATCGATGCATTTATTGATCGGTTTCCACGCACAAAGTTTGCCGTAGACTTAATAGCGCCAAAATCCGGTGCTCAAAAAGCAGGCCTGAAAAAGGGGGACAGTATTCTCGCCATCAATTCAGTTCCGATCGTTTATTTTGATGAATTGCAAAGCCAGCTACAGCATTATAAAAATAACACCGTTCAACTATCGATAAAACGCAATGGAAATGTTTTTCAAGCGTCGGCGCCTATCGATAAAGATGGTGTATTAGGTTTTCACAGGACATTTGATATGCCAAAGACAAAGAAGTTGACTTTTAGCTTCTTTGGCTCGCTGCCGGTTGGCGCCACCAAAGCCTGGGGTAATTTTACCGATAATGCCAAAGGGATAGGCAAGATGATCAGGGGCGAAGTTAAAGTTAACAAAGCATTAAGTGGCCCGGTGGCTATAGCAACCCTTTTTGGACCGACAGTAGATTGGATCAAGTTTTGGAGCCTCGTGGGTTTCCTTTCTATGGTGCTGGCCTTAACCAACCTGCTGCCGATACCGGCGCTTGATGGCGGTCATGCAATGTTCCTGATCATCGAAATGATAAAAGGTAAACCGCTAAGTGACAAATTCCTCGAACGCGCGCAAATTGTTGGTTTTGTGATCCTGATTACGCTGATGGTTTTTGTATTCGGCAATGATATTGTAAGGCAGGTGACGAAGAAATAATTTGGTTCGTGGTTCATTGTAAAAGAGCATTTAACTAGAGCAAAGAAGGCTGGTTCAATCGAACCAGCCTTCTTTGCTCTAAGTATTTTCAACAAACTGCCTTTATAAAGCCGGATCAATCGATTGGTTTTTCAATGTACTAAATTGTACGTTCCTTCCTGAATATGGCGGCTGTAATCAATGAAATGATTGTTCCAATAATTGAGAAAATGAATAAAACGATAACTGCCGAGCCGGCGGCAATTCCCAAAGCCCGTGGATTTCCAAAACCGAGATATATGCAGATGAATATTGCTGACAAAATGCCGCAGAAAACTCCATATAATAAACCCTCAACAACGCCTTCTCCATAAGTCATGAAGCCTAATCGGTACTTCCGATAGTCTAACTGGCTCAAACATAAAAAAACAATAAAGGGTATATCGCAAATGTATTTTACAGGACTCAATGGGTTGACTCCCGTGTATCGAATGGCGAAAGCAATTATGGTTGTCGTGATAGTGTTAAAAAGAGCCCACTTAATAGCGATATGGCTCTGCTTTGATTTTTCTGTATTTGGCCGGTATTGGTCGGATTCCTGTTTCTTGCGGATGAGAAGGTTTATGCAAGTAAGTATTACCGCGATGACCACTACAATGACGGAGTGGGACAAGTTCCACCAGTCCCAGCCTGCTCTTGGAATTTCAAACATGATCTTTTGTTGTCAGATGAGAAAATTGATTTGGTTGGTTCGTTTCAATAAAGTTGCAGATTGTTTTTTACAATAACGAAAAAAGATTTTTCGCCAAAGAACATCAATTGACTATGTTATTTGGAGTTCAAAAATGAGTGCATCTTGCCCGCCAACAAAAAATTTGTCAGTTACTTGCTTTATACAGCGGGATCGTTTTGCTGATTTTCTATATCACGTATAGTTGGCTCCTTTTTGAAGATGGCGGCAGTGATCAATGATACGATGATGGCGAAAATTGGGACACCGAACAACGCGCCGACAACGGCAAAAATAGCACCGTATTTTTTAACCATTTCAGTTCCGGCATCCAATGCATCACCGGACTGGCCTTGCGCCACCATTTTATCGTGCGCAGCAGCGGCCATTTGATCAACACCCTGCGGATATAAAACAGCGTAGTATAAGTACATAAATATTGCCATCATTATCCCGGAGAAAACACCAAACAGCAGCCCTTCAACAAAACCCTGGCCGTAGGTCATAAAGCCGGATGACTTATCGCGGTATTCTATTTGCGCCAGGCAAATAAACGCTATAAATGGTAAATAAGCTAAGTATCTCACAGGCGCTGACTGGCCTGTTCCCAGGAATTGAAAGACGTACGTGATTACGATTGCCGTAATAAGGTTAATAAGGGCCCATTTAACTGCGATGCCCGATTGGTTTGCTTTTGCGGTTTCCATTATGATTGGTTTTTTTTGATTGAAATAAAGGTATAGATTATTTTCAGTAATCAAATAAACCTATTATTAAGAATCGAACGGCGATTTTTGGCACAACGAAGAGCCGATATTATTTTTTTGAAGCCGAAACGTACTCAGCATTCCTGATCAGCGATGCAAATATCAGTGCGAAGACAAATAGGAACAGAATGATAAAAACGTTTTCGGTGATAAGCCCCCCAATAGAAAAGGTGCCTTTCTGCACAAAATCCTTTCTCATGTCGGCTATGGAGGCGTTTATTTTATCCTGGCTAAAGCCTTTATCTTTCATGTTACTGGCTTTTGCATTAACAGCCGCAATTTGGATTTTTTCTACTCCGTTCGGCTCAATCACTTTATCAAAAACAAGGTCCTTTCCAACCAGGTTTAATGTATAGGCAGTGATCAGCATAATAAAAATGCCTGTAGTTGCTTGTTTAAAAGTCCACAGCCCGCCAACTTTTTTGCGGGTATTAAAACTAAGGAACAAGACCAAAAAGATGGGTATAAACGCCCTGAAAATGATCGGCGCTGAAATAAACAGTATAGGCGAGATAGACGAAGAGGTGATCAGGTAAAAGGAAGCAATATTGAGCAACGTAATAGTTACGCCGAGTATCAAACCGTTTGTAAATCCGTATTTCTTTATCTTTTGTTCAAGTGTTTGCACAATGGTGGGTTTATTCAGCAAAACAGGTTAAAATTTCCAGCACCGCCATATCAAAATCTTTGCTGATGGCTTTATCGGCTATGGTAGTTTTTTCTTCCGCAGAAGGTGCAGTATTCTGGAAAAAGCACATCATCGGGTAAAACAGTTCTTTTAGTTCCGAGTCATCAGGCAGTTCAGCCGCCACTTTAGCTATCCCGGCCACAGGGCTGTCAATCAGTATCTGGTTGGCTATTACGGGCTCATATATCCGGTACTCGTCCTGGAACTCATCTTCGTCAACCAGCAAAAACTCTTTCAGGTAATCTTCCAGGCCCGGTTCGATGTCCTCTTCGGCGCACTCGTTCAAATAAAGCAGCAGATTTAACAGCTCCGTGCCACGGTCGAGGGTCTGTTCTTCTATTTCCTCCCATTCAGGCGAGTCCAAATAATCCTCCTCCAGCTTTTTTACATCCGCACTGAAAAAGTTTACCAACAGCAGGTCGAAGAAGATTTCGCGCATCGCCTCCAACTCAGGATAGTCGTCAAAAACCTCGTCCATCATTTTGGTTTTCGCCAAAAAATCTTCGCCTGATGCAAAGATCTCGTTGAATACTTCCGTAAACGCAGTGGCTTCGAAATTGCCGTACTTCGAAAAAGCATTCAATGCTGCTTCGATGGCGATGGTTACTTTTGGGTCAGTCATGATCAAATGTTATTTGCTGAGTTGATTGTTATTGAAGGTTAACAATACTTTACCCTTAAGGTTGTTCCCGATATAAGGAGAATTATATGATTTTGACCGGTTGTTCTTTCTGCTGTATTCCCAATCCATTCCTGTGTCCACTAATGCCAGGTTGGCTTCGTGCCCTTCGGCGATAACAGGGATGTCAATATTTAATATCGCGCGCGGGTTGATGGCCATTTTTTGTACGATGGTGTCGATATCCAGCCCAGCCTTCACAGCAAGAGAGAAAGCCGTTTGCAGCCCGGTCATTCCAAACTCTGCCACCTCGAATTCTACATCTTTAAACTCCACTTCGTGTGGGGTGTGCTGCGAAACAATGGCGTCGATTGTGCCGTCGCGCAGGCCTGCCAGCAATGCGTCCACGTCATCCTGGGTCCGCAGTGGTGGCTTTACCTTGTAAAGGCTGTCGAAGCCCAGCAAAGCCTCGTCCGTGAGTACCAGGTGATATACCGCCACATCGCAGGTTACTTCGATGCCTTTACGTTTAGCATCGCGGATCAGCTCAACCGAGCGTGTAGTGGATATCGTGCTAAAGTGGATCCTCGACCCTGTATATTCCGCTAAGTAAAGGTCGCGGGCAATCATTAACTCTTCGGCCAACGCCGGAATGCCCTTCATGCCCAGCAAGGTGCTCACTTCGCCTTCATTTACTTTGGCCTTGCCGGCTATGGCTGTGTCTTCGGGGTAGCTGAATACCAATCCATCGAAGCCCTGGGTGTACAATAGCGCGCGCTCCATCAGGCCGGCATCCTGTACGGGCCGGTTGCCGTCGGTAAAGGCCTTGGCGCCGCTCAGGTACATGTCGTACATTTCGGCAAGGTCTTTGCCTTCGCGTTTGTGGGAAATAGTCCCCAGCGGGTAAATATCCACCAGGTTTTTCTTCGACCTGTTAACGATGTATTCAATTTCGGATTTGGAATGCACCGGCGGCACGGTGTTAGGCATCAGCGCTATGCCGGTGAAACCACCTGCTGCGGCCGCTTTTGTGCCGGTGTAAATATCCTCCTTGGTCTCCAGCCCCGGCTCGCCGATGTTACAGTTCAGGTCAAAAAAACCGGGCGAAAGGTAAGCGCCCTCTGCTTCAAAAACTTCGGCATCCGCCTCAATTTCCGCCGCAATTTGGGTGATAATACCTTTTTCGATTAAAACGTCGGCAATTTTTCTGTTAAACGGGGAGTTAGGGTCGATGATAGTTGCGGACTTAATGAGCAAATTCATTTATGCTATTTTAAGGAGGTGTTGCCGATTTAAGCCCTTTGCGAAACCTGCTGAACGTTAGTCCGGAAGTACCGGATCAACAGAATTTCAGCGCCAAGGAAAATCAATGCCAAAATTATACAAAGTTTCCATAATTGTAAGCCGAAATTTGTTTCTGCCAGCACGTTCTTTAACGAGCCTTGTCCCGCCTCCAAAACGGGTTTTGCATTGGGTACTAGTTTGGCCAGTTCTGCACTGTTCAAATAGGTAAGGTCCGACTCGCTGCGGTTATCATTAAAAGCAAGCACTGCCACTGTACTGTCTTGTTTTTTCAGATCGTAAGTGCCGGGCTGCTGCAACTGGTCCGCCGTGTACAATAAGGTGCTGCCCTCAGTTTGTTTGGTTTCGGGGATAATGCGCAGGCCGCCTTTAACCAACGTAAGCAATTGTTTTTCGCTCGACTGTACCGGCGGGACTTCAATGCTGCCTTCACCGCCTAAAGTATACGCCAGGGGTTGGTCGTGCCCGCTCAGCAGCGCTATCCTGAACATCACCGGGACAAACAGGGCATGCCGCGCCAGATTGCTGAAATCATCGTTTAAAGCCACGGCTGAAACATAAACTTTTCCTTTGCCGCTGTGGTATTCATTCCAGAAAGGTTGCCCGCCAGGCAGTGTCATTAACCGCTCGCCGCCGGCCGCGCTCATTTGATAGTATTTTTTTACCGCAGGCAGATCCGGATTTTGTGGGAAATTTTCGAATATATTTTTAAAAACCGGGTTTTGAAGGTTGATGGAGGCAACTTTGGCGTCCGCGGTGATCAATTTTTGCGGATAAGCTGCATTTAATGATTGTAAAAAGCCCTGGTAGTTCACCAGGTCGGCAGTGGCTGCCGGGAAAACCAACAGGGTGCCGCCTTTAGCTACATACGTTTTTAGCTGTTGCGATAAACCGGTGGAGATAGTATTGATGTCGCTCAAAATGATCACCGGGTAAGCGCCCAGGGAGGCATAGTCCACATTACCGTCAGGCACCCGCCGGGCGTTAAAAAATGGGTCGGCAGCAAAAACAGCCTTTAAATAAGGGTTAGGCGTTCCGCCATCCACCAGCAAAACCGGCATTTGCTGTTTTACTTCGAAGGTAAAATAGAACTGGTTATCAAAGGTTACGGGGTTATCCTGCAGTGATAGTTCGGCCCTTTGCCACCCGGCCTGCAAACCCGAAAAGGAAAGCGTGTCGTATTGAACCGCCCGCGCATTAATGGTGTAACTCCCAAGAGCTTTTTGCTGACCGTTTACCAGTAGTTTCAACGGTATTTTTTCAGCCGTTTCGGTTGAGTAATTGTGCAGCTTTACAATTAATTTCTCACCATCCCCGGGCCGATGTATGGCGCTGAGCAAAGCAGCAGAATCAACGGCTACGTTGGGCAGCTTGCTGGCTTTTACCTGGACGAGGTTAATGCTGATGCCGGTATCTGTTTTCACCGCGCGGTCATCCGCGATATTCTTTTGAAAGTCGGAAATGATATATATGGAACCGGGCTGCTCGCTGTGCATCTGCAGTAAGCCCTGCTGGCGGCTAATAATTTGTTGCAAAGTGCGGCTTTGCGGGCTGATCTTTAGCGTGTCGACCGCATCGTTAAATTCCTCCCGGCTGAGCAGGCGCTGGTGCCGGCCCTCGAAATCCTGGGTAAGCAGCTGGAAACGGTCGTTGAGGCTGTAGGCGGCAGCTATTTCCTTTGCGCGCCGTTTAGCTTCGTCCAGCAGCGAGCCATCCCGGTTTAGCGTTTCCATCGAGTAGGAGTTGTCGACAAAAATGCTGACCGCCTGTTGTTTGCCTGAATTGGCTGCATTCGCACCGGGGATATAAGGCTTGGCAAAAGCAAATACCAGGAAAGCCAGTGCCAGCATGCGGGATGCCAGGATCAGCCGCTCTTTCAGGTTTCGGCGCGACGACTGCTGTTCCTGCACCTCCTTTAAAAACTGTACATTGCTGAAATACACTTTTTGATACCTGCGGAAATTAAACAAATGGATCAGCAGGGGAATTGCCAGGGTTAATAGTGCAAAAAGAAAAGCCGGATACAGGAAATGCATTTGTGCAAAGTAATGTGCAAATGTGCAGATGTGCAAATGTGCAGATAACGAAACGTGAAATTTGGCGAAATAATGTACGGATAAGGAGTGAAAATGCTTTTAAGAAACCAATGTAAATTGCTTTATCGCGATGCCGTGGAAAAAATTGAGTGTCCGATATGTTTTCAAAAGCCGTGCGATTATGAATGGCTTAATTGTCATTTGTAAAAGCCCAGGCCCTAATTCAGCACTCTTTTTGCTTAAATTACAAATTAAAAAGTCGAGCAGCGCACGTTTTTTCAGTCAACCGGTTCGTATGCTTTTTTGTCTAAAAGGTCAAAGAAAGGTTTTGATTATCTGCTATGTCAAATAACAACAATCTTGAACTTTTCACGAAATATTATTGGTCATCAGATCCGATATAGGGGCTGTTTAAAGACATTAAATAATATGAAAAAACTAAATTTAAAACTATAAGTCCTATAATAATACCGACTATCCAACTGCCTTTCTGATTTTTTTTGCGTGGCCACCTATCATAGCGATCTGCATAGTCTTTCCAAACCTCCGTTCTATCAAAAGCGAAATAATTTATTATGAATATTGAAGCTACTGGGATCAATACTTTTGCTGATAATAATTTAAGCTCAGCATTTCTGTCCACAAAAACTTCATAATAGTTATAGAAAGACAGAAGTAAAGACGCCTCAAGACCCATTATTAATACGCCCGCCCACCAACTGGCTAATGATTTAATTCTTCCGGTTAAGGTGATTTTATATAATTTATAAAAAAAATAATAGTACATTTCAATTATACTCATATCCTATTTAATAGTAAATATATTAAGTCTTTTATAGGTATTCTTAATCTCCTTCGTCGGTTTCTTTCCTGGGTGCCGAATTAGGGAATAAGTTAGTTAGTGAATTAGAGAATCCCCAAAACAAATATAATGGTCCGACGGGGGCAATTGCCGGCAGTTTTTTGTCGGTAAAATGGAATCGATTGATTATTAGTTAGATGCGGCGTCCAATATTTTCATAAATATGTAAATATCTGAAAATCAATGTTATGCATTAAGTCGCCGGGTGTAGTTGCGAAATGGACAACCAAATGGACAACATTTCTGGCTTTCTTCTAACAATAGCACAAATTCCATTTGAACCCTTCCCCCTTAATAAGGATAAAAGTAACATAATTAAAAAGGGGCTAAGCCAATTGCCCAACCCCATTTAGAATTTTATTATGTATGAATAAATTTAAATTACCCCGGTATCATACAACACCTGGTTCATAGCTCTAACCGCTGTGGCGCTTTTTTCAAATTCCGCTTTTTCAGTATCGCTCAGGTTAAATTCAACGATCTTCTCCCAGCCGTTTTTGCCGATCACTACAGGTACTACCAGCGAAATATCGCTTTGGCCGTATTCGCCTTCGAGGGCAACACCGCATGAGATCAGTTTCTTCTCATCACGAACAATGCTTTCCACCATGGCCATGGTGCCCGCACCGGGCGCATACCACGCCGAGGTGCCGATGAGTTTGGTTAAAGTTGCACCACCAACCATGGTAGCAGCAACTATTTTATCCTGTTGTTCCTGGCTTAAAAACTGGGTAACCGGGATACTGTTCCAGGTTGCATGCTTGATCAAAGGGATCATGGTGGTGTCGCCATGACCACCGATCACGACCGCGTTCAGGTCGGCAGGGGAGCAGCCCAGTTCCTGGCTCAGGTAATATTTAAATCGTGATGAATCCAATGCACCACCCATACCCAGGATCTTGTTTTTAGGTAAGCCCGATGTTTTAAGCGTTAGATAATTCATGGTATCCATCGGGTTTGCTACCACGATGATGATGGTATCAGGCGAATGGGCCAGGATGCTTTCGGTAACGTTTTTAACGATGCCTGCATTGGTTCCGATCAATTCTTCGCGGGTCATACCAGGTTTCCGTGGGATACCCGACGTAATCACCACAACCGAAGAATCAGCAGTGGCAGCATAATCATTGGTTACACCCTTTACTTTGGTATCGAAGCCGAGAATGGCCGAAGTTTGCATGATATCGATGGCCTTACCTTCGGCAAAGCCTTCACGGATATCCAATAAAATCAGTTCTTCAGCCAGTTCTTTCCTGGCGATATTATCCGCGCAGGTAGCGCCAACGGCACCGGCGCCAACAACAGTAATCTTCATTTTATTTTGTTTTTGGAGATGGAAAATTAAACAGGCCGAAGATAGAGATTTATTATGATTTCGGAATTCGGAATTTCGATTTCGGATTTATTTTAGGGCAAGCTATTGACGTTTTTCTACATCCGTTTGACTAATTTGCTTAACGCTACGTTCAATTCTTCCGGGTCATGCGTTACTTTTAAAATAATCCCGTTTTTATCGATGACGAAATGCGTGGGGAATTCATTTATTCCTACAATTTGTTCTATGTCTTTTTCCGGTGTACGACAAATGACATAATCGAACTTCTTTTTCAGCTGAAAATTCTTCAGATCTGTTATTTTGTCAAACGCGATGGCGAAAAATTGCATATCGTTATTCTGGGCGTATGTTGCTTTTATTTGATTCAGCCGGGGCATTTCTTCGTTGCAAGCCTGGCAATGAATAAACCAAAAATTAATGACCGTTATTTTTCCGGCCGAAGTCTTATTGTTGTGGTGATGTCCCGCAAGGTCTGCAAAATCAATATCAGGAAATTTTTTGCCCTCGTATTGATAGTTTTTATAATATTCATTCCCCAATGGTTGCAGCAGGTCTTTGAATTTTTTGTCGGTTGCGGCGTTTAATTTGTATAACCTGTAGCTCAATATCCCGTTATTGTCGCCTGCAAGGCGCAACGGCAGGTACAGGCCCGTGCATATCCGTTTTAAAAATTCGGCCTTGCTTATCTTTTTGCCGGCCCTGTCGTACGCATTCAATTCTTCCGAAAACCGTAAGTAGTCGCGTTGATAGTATAAAAAACTCATCTCGGTTTTTAAGATATCCTGCACAGGCACGGCAACCTTATAGCCGGGTTGTGCCTGAGCGTAGGAGCCCACTAAAAAATAAGCCGCGACAAAGGCAATAAGTCTGGTAAAGAGTGTACGAACAGGCATCGATTGCAAATAAAGTTTTAAGGATGTTGTTTACTGTTAAAAAGCGGCGGAAATATTTAAAATTCCAGGCAATTTATTAAAACCAAACTTCATTTACAAACTCCTCTGTGTATATAGATGCAAGCAAAATGTTGAAGGGCTTAAAGATAACGCTCGCCTTTAAAATATGCCCGTAAAACTGATTTTGGGACCTGGCGTCTGCAAAATAAGATGCAATCAGCGCTAAATATCCCCCCTGGCGAGGCATTTCTTATTCCTTTTTTCATCTCCGGGAGAATTTTTTAAGCAATAGTTAGCACGCCATGCCAATTCGATTCGATTTTTAACCACTTTAATAGTAGATATTCACATTTTTAAAAATTTTTCCAATTTTTTTAACATTTTGTAATGAAATTTATAAAAATAATTTAAATTCGCCTCGATAATTGTATATCGCATCAAAAAAATCACGGATTAAACCAAAAATTATAAAATCAGTAAAAAATGGCAACTAAACTCGAGTACATCTGGCTTGATGGTTACAAACCCACACAAAGCCTGCGCAGCAAAACAAAAATAGTAAGTGATTTCGGTGGAACACTGGCCGAATGCCCGGATTGGAGCTTCGATGGCTCATCAACTGAGCAGGCACCGGGTGGTTCGTCCGACTGCGTATTGAAACCTGTTTTTATTTGTAAAGATCCCGGAAGGCTTGATGCTTACCTGGTAATGTGCGAAGTACTTGATTCAACCGGCAAAGCACACGAGTCGAACGGCCGTGCTACTATCCAGGATGACGACAACGATTTTTGGTTTGGTTTTGAGCAGGAATACTTTTTATGGGATCCTGAAACTGATAAACCACTCGGCTTCCCCGCTGGCGGTTATCCTGGCCCGCAAGGTCCTTACTATTGTTCAGTAGGCGCAAAAAACTCCTTTGGCAGGGATATTGTTGAAGAGCATCTTGACCTTTGCCTGGAAGCAGGGTTGAATGTTGAAGGTATTAACGCTGAAGTTGCTGCCGGCCAATGGGAATTCCAAATATTTGCTAAAGGTGCAAAAGAAGCTGGCGACCAGATTTGGGTTGCGCGTTACTTACTTGAAAGAACCGGCGAGGCACACGGCGTGGCTGTTAACTGGCATTGCAAACCATTAGGTCAGTTAGACTGGAACGGTTCGGGCATGCACGCTAACTTCTCAAATACTACCTTACGTACATGCGGAAGCAAAGATATTTACGACAAGATATGCGAAGCTTTCCGCCCGGCTGTTGCCGAATGTATTGCGGTATATGGCGCTGACAATGATCAGCGTTTAACCGGTAAGCACGAAACTGCTTCCATCCACGATTACAGCTATGGCGTATCCGATCGCGGTGCTTCTATCCGCATCCCGCTGTACACAGTACAAAAAGGCTGGAAAGGCTATTTGGAAGATCGTCGCCCTAACTCGGCTGCCGATCCATATAAAGTTGCGGCAGTGATTATCAAGACGGTTAAGTCTGCCAAACTCTAAATTCCTAACTAAACTAATATGATTGTGATTTCCCCCGGCTAACCACCGGGGGATTTTTTTTGATCACAGATTTGAACTGATTTTTATGATTACACAGATTTGCTGATCACACGATTATAAACTCGGTGAAATCACAGGAATCAGTCTGATCAGTGATTTAATTTTTGATCACAGATTTTATGCTGATTTTTATGATTACACAGATTTGCGGATCGTTGAATCTGCTATTTGGGACTTATAAATCTCCGATGATTTATAGATGTTCCTTATCCAAGCCCTTAGTACTTACGAAGCGATGTACTTCGCCGTGATCGTCAGTAATAACGCACGATCTTCTTTGGCCTCGTCAAAATTTTCTCTTATCAATTGCTGCACATCAGGATTTTTCAATTTTCGAGAGGCGATCTGCAGGACCTGGAAGGAAGCAGCCTCGATCCCTTCGATGTTTTGCAGGTAAAACAAAATAGCCATATCTCTTAAAGCGGAATCGCCGGTTTGTTCATAGATCGCCACAAGCGCTTCATCCAGCATACCGATCATGCCGCTGCACGATTCTTCGCTGTACTTTGCATCCATCAGGCTAAAGATCATTTCCATCCGGAAGATTTGCTTCTCCACATCGTCGGCTGTTTCGTTGATGGCAAAAACCAGGTCTATAAAATGGGCCTGGTTAGCAATCTCCCGAAAACGTTTTACCATGTGCACTTTAGCGCAGTAGATGCGATTGAGGTGATCGATGAAAAACTCCTGGAGTTTTGCTTCGCTTAAATGTGGCGGTTGTGGAGGGATGTTTTTATCCATTATTGCTGAACAACCCAAATACGGAGCTGTTTTAAATAAAATAAACCTCTAAATTATTAGGTATCTGCCCGATAATATGGTGGGTAAAGCGGAAGTGTCGAGGTTGTAGAGGTATACCCAGCATTTTAAACTTGCACTGTCCGTTTCAACTTCAATCAAAACTCTTAGAAATTCATTCGGTTGCGCATAATCGTCGCCAAAACCTTCATAATCGTCCAGTTCCTTTAGAACAGTTTTCGGGTCATCGATCAGAAAAATGGAGCCGTGAACAAATGTTTCCGACGCAGGGACAAATACTGCACCCGGATAATTCCCGATGTTGTACAGCGCTCCCCTGAACCTTCCTTTTTGGTAAAAGTGGCTGTTTTCTTTCAAAAATACGCTGTATGGATTACTTTCATCCAGCAGGGTGCCGTAAACAAATAAGTACCGGTTGTTTTCGTTCATCGTTAAAACAAAATTAAAAAATTGTGGCCTTAACCCTTTGCGATCTTACTTTATTTTGTTGCAAAAGCACAAAAAGTGGTGACACGATCGTGTCAGTGACAAAATATTTCCAGTGGTTAAGTGTCTAATAATCAGTGATTTTTAGCGTTGCATCGCACTGCATCGCTTGCATCGATGCGATGCACTGATTGCCACAAATCATCAATATAGATTGCCATACAGCGTTAAATTTTTATCGGCGCAAGCCGTAACAATTTAATGTTTTATCCATTAACTTTAAGTTGCTTAATTTGCGCAGCCAATTACAACTGATTATGATGAATGAAGATCAGATAAAAACCTACCTCAAAGAGAACGATATAACCAAGATAAAATTTGCCTTTGCCGATATAGACGGAATTTTAAGAGGCAAAGTGATCCACCATAAAAAATTTATCGATGGGTTAAAAAACGGCTATGGGTTTTGCGATGTGGTGTTTGGCTGGGACAGCGGCGACGCTTGTTACGATAACGTTGAGTTAACCGGCTGGCATACCGGTTATCCCGACAGGCCTTGCAGGATCGATCTCGCCACATTCAGGACAATCCCCTGGAACGAAAATATTCCTTTTTTTTTAGGCGACTTTAGCAATGATCAGGGCGAAGATTTGCCTGCCTGCAGCCGCAGCCTTTTAAAAAGGATCGCGAAGCAATGCGAAGACATGGGTTATCATCCCGAATTTGCGCAGGAATTTGAATGGTTCAATTTCAGGGAAACGCCGCAAAGCTTGCAGGATAAAGGCTTTGCCAATATGGAGAATCTTACCCCCGGTATGTTTGGGTATTCTATTTTGCGCACCTCGCTGGAGGATGCTTTTTATAACGACCTGTTCAACTTGCTGTATGAATTTAATGTGCCGTTGGAAGGTTTGCACACCGAAACCGGGCCGGGCGTGTACGAGGCAGCATTGATGCACGATTCTGTTTTAGCTGCTGCAGATAAAGCGGTGTTATTTAAGACTGCCGTAAAAGAAATTGCCTACAAACATGGCATTATGGCCACTTTTATGGCGAAATGGAACGAAAACCTGCCCGGATGCAGCGGTCATATTCACCAAAGCCTGTGGAATAAAGATCAAACAAAAAATTTATTCTATAGCGCCGGCGATGAAAACAATATGAGCGAGATGCATAAGCAATACCTGGCAGGCCAGCTATATTGCCTGCCGCATATTTTGCCGATGTACGCGCCGACGGTGAACAGCTATAAGCGGCTGGTGGAAGGCGCCTGGGCGCCAACTACCATTACCTGGGGTGTAGACAACCGCACAACGGCCTTAAGGGTATTACATCCCTCCGAAGCCTATACCCGGCTGGAAACACGGATACCCGGATCGGACACCAATCCGTACCTTGCCATGGCGGCTGCACTGGCATCAGGACTGTATGGCATAAAGAACAAACTGGAACTAAAAATTCCTGCAACCACCGGAAGCGGTTACCAGGATAAACGTAATGGCCCGTTGGCGCCGAACCTTTTGGAAGCGGCCACGATGATGAAAAGCTCAGTTGTCGCTAAAGAGTTGTTTGGTGAAGCATTTGTCGATCATTTTACAAACACCCGCCTTTGGGAGTGGCGGCAATTTGGCAAGAGTGTAACAGATTGGGAACTAAAAAGATATTTTGAGATAATATAGTCCGAAAGTCAGTAAAGTTCGCAAGTCCGGAAGGAGCTGCGAATGCGTTTCGGTAGAAAGAAAAAAAGATTGATGAGAAACATTGTGAAGATAGAAGAAGACGAAGATATACAGGCCATTAACCCCATACTGCCGCGGTTCCCGGTGCGCGCATCGAAGGTGCTTACCCAGGTGAATTACGAGGAGATCATCAAGAAGGCGTGGGAGGGGTATGATAATTCGAAAACGATCATCCAGATCGAGGATGTTAGCGCGATGGTATCTACCAATCACGTTTTTCGAATAACTTTTGAGGATGGGGACATCGTAATTGCCAAACTATCCTATTTCGGTAAATACGAGCATTTTAAGGAGGATCACCGCATTATCCAGGCGCTATCCAATAACCTGCTTTACCCTTTCGAAAATTTATTGGCTAAATCCCTGCTAAAAAACAACCGCGTTTACGTTTATCGTTATAAACACGGCAAAACAGACGCCTGGGTAGTGTTTTATAATCCATCCCGGATTTTGGAACGATTACCGCGCAGGCTAGAGGATCATCATATTATGAAGCTTGGCCAGCAGGTTGGCAAGTTTCATAAGGCGTGTTCGCGCGTTAAAAATGTACTGCCCAAATCGTCCAAAACGCTCCGTACCGATATCGCGGCTTTGCAGCAATTGCTGGTCACCGACGAAAGAAAGTTCGGCACGGCCATGCAGGTGGATTTTTTAAAATACCACTGCGATTTGTTTTTGAAAAACCGGTCGAGTTATAACATGAAATCGTTCGAGATCATCCCGGTTTTTATCGACTGGAATATCGGAAACTTCTCCGTAACGCCAAACCTCGAACTCTATTCCCGCTGGGATTATGACTGGTTCAGGATGAGCTACCGCCTGCTCGATTTTTACTTTTTCAGCCGCGTGGTTTCAGATGCCGGTGATCGCACCGTGTTCAGCTATTATATCGGCACCATGATGGAAGACAGGTTTATCCTGTTTTTAAAGGAATATCACCAGGTAAACCCGCTTAGCGCTGATGAAATTCGCTTTTTAAAGGAAGCTTACCGCTTTTTTATATTAAATTACGTGATAAAAGACGGCAAGCACTTTTTTAATGAGCAATACGCTAAAAAGCTGCAAGCTGAAGCGTTTGAGATATACCTGCCCTCAGTGGATAGAGATTTTGATGCGGAGAAGATCATTGAGGCGTTGGGGATAAATAGTTGATAGTTCATAGTTCATGTTTCATAGCAAAAGCAGTAAACTAATCTCCAATCTCTAATCAACTAAATGAAACGAATAGACAATTTCAAATCCATCATTGATAAATACGATATCATCTTTTTCGATGCTTTTGGGGTGGTCAAGACTTACAAGGGGCTGGTGCCGGGAATTGAGAAAACCTTTCAGTATCTCCTGGAGCAGGGTAAAGAATACTATATTGTTACCAATGATGCATCCCGAAGCCCCGCGCAGTTGGCTGACGCTTATCACAAATATGGGCTGACGGCAATTACGGCCGACAGGATCGTTTCATCGGGGATGCTTACCAAAGAGTATCTTAACCTGCAGGTTCAGGACGGCATAGTAGCCTATTTAGGCACGCCCGAATCACAGCATTATATAGATAGTTCCGGGTTGCATACATTGCCCGTAAGCGAGATCAACAGCACAAACATCGATAAGGTCAATGCCCTGATATTTTTGGATGATGAGGGCTTCGACTGGCAAACCGATCTCAACAAAGCAGTAAACATTCTCCGCAAAAGGACGATCCCTGTGATCGTTGCTAATACGGACAGAGCGTATCCGTTGTCCGTAAATGAAGTTTCAATCGCTATAGGTGGTATTGCATCTATGATAGAAAGTGTGGTTGGTAAACAGTTTATCCGGTTTGGTAAGCCCGATTCGCAGATGTTTATGTTCGCGTTTGACCTGATCCGTGAATACCGGCCGATCAGCAAGAAGCAGATCGTAATGGTAGGGGATACCCTGCAAACGGATATTTTGGGCGGAAACAAATTTGGTTTGGACACGGTACTCGTGCTAACGGGCAACACGTTGCCTAAGGACGTGGATACCCGCGTTACCGCGACAGGTATTATGCCAACCTATATTTGCGACAGCGCCGTGGTAGACCTTGGCGGATTTGGATTTTAATTCCTCATGTTGTAGGTAAGCCAATTTTTACCATCTTTGAAGCAACCATTTATCAAAATAACCTTCGTGATGTTTGTTAAAAAATCCTTATTGATTTGTTTCGGTTTGTTTATCCTGGCCTCAAGCGTTTTCGCACAGCCGGCGAAAACTAATATTTGGTCGGCACAAAAAGCTAACACGTGGTACGCACAGCATAAATGGATAAACGGCGCTAACTTTACACCCAGTACTGCGATCAATCAGCTGGAGATGTGGCAGGCGGATACTTTCGATCCAAAAACTATCGACCGCGAGTTAGGCTTTGCGGAAAACATTGGTTTTAACGCCATGAGGGTATTTTTGCACAGCGTAGTATGGCAGGAAGATCCGAAAGGTTTTAAAGATAGGGTGAACCAATACCTCGCAATCACTGATAAACATCATATACAAACCATTTTTGTATTTTTTGATGATTGCTGGAATCCCAATGCAAAACCGGGTAAGCAGCCTGATCCCAAGCCCGGTATTCACAACTCAGGCTGGATGCAGGACCCGGGCAAGCCTTTAAAAACAGAAGCGGATTACTTGGTGTTAAAAAAATACATAGTGGACATGCTAACCACCTTTAAACATGATAAGCGGATCCTGCTTTGGGATTTATACAACGAACCGGGAAACAGCAACAAAAACTTTAAGTCATCAGTATTACTGACGAAGGTCTTTGCCTGGGCTCATGCGGTGAATCCCGATCAACCTGTAAGCGCCGGCTTGTGGAATTGGGATTTTAAGGAGCTAAATGCTATTCAATTAAAAAACTCGGACGTGATCACGTATCATTGTTATGATACGCCCGACAAGCACCAGCAACTGGTTGAAAAATTAAAATTGAATGGCAAGCCTGTTATCTGTACCGAATACATGGCCCGGCCGCGCAACAGCACTTTTGAAAATACCATGCCAATGCTAAAAAAGGAAAATGTGGGCGCCATCAACTGGGGTTTTGTAAGCGGGAAAACCAATACCATCTACGCCTGGGATACCCCTATACCTGATGGCTCCGAGCCAAAGCTGTGGTTCCACGATATTTTCAGGAAGGATGGTACACCGTATAAAACGGAAGAAACGGACCTGATAAAACAACTAAACGGGAAATAACATTTTTAAAATACAAGCGATGAAATTGACATTTAATAGCCGGCTAATCCTTTTTTTAGCGGTTTGTATCCTATCTTTGGCTGCCTGCAACAATGCCGGCAAAAAAACATCTGGCGCATCACCCATGACAGACAGTACTACCGCCACCTTACCGCCCGCCAAAGGATTTGAACAAATAATCGACGGAAAACAAACCCACTATTATACCCTAAAAAACAAAAACGGCATGCAGGCCGCCTTTACGGATTACGGCGCACACCTGCTGGGTTTGCTGGTGCCTGATAAAAGCGGTAAGCTGAAAGATGTGGTGATCGGCTTTGACGCGATTGACGACTATAAAACAACCATGTCTGCCTTTTATGGCGCTACCATCGGCCGCTACGGCAACCGAATTGCAAAAGGCCATTTTGTACTGGACGGTCGCCGGTACGATCTGTTTATCAATAATAAGCCCAATACGCTGCACGGCGGTAAAAAAGGATTCAACGATGTGGTTTGGGAAACCAAACAGGTGACCGATAGCACCATCACCTTTACTTATCTGTCGAAAGATATGGAAGAAGGTTACCCCGGCAATTTGCAATGCCAGGTAACTTATGAGCTGACCCCGGACAATGCAGTGAAAATTAGCTACGACGCCACTACGGATAAAAACACCGTGGTAAACTTAACCAACCATTCCTACTTTAACCTGAATGGCATTGGCAGCGGCACGATTTTAAACCACCTGGTTGAATTTAAGGCTGCAAGTTTTACACCGATTGACCCGACTTCCATCACCACGGGCAAAATTGATGCAGTAGCGGGAACGCCTTTTGATTTTACCAAACCGGCGACGATTGGCAGCAGGATAGGCGACCAAAACGAACAGTTAAAAAACGGCAGCGGATACGACCATAACTTCGTACTCGATCAGCATGATATTACCACCCCTATAGCCAGCATCATCGGCGACAAAAGCGGGATTCAGCTGCAAATATTTACTACCGAGCCCGGCCTGCAGTTTTACAGCGGCAATTTTATGAGCGGCAAAACCACCATGCACGGCGGCGCCAAGGACGATTACAGGACAGGCTTCGCGGTTGAAACGCAGCATTACCCGGACTCGCCTAATAAGCCGCAATTCCCATCGACAGAATTAAAGCCGGGGGAAGCTTATAAAACGGTTACCATTTATAAGTTTTCGGCGAAGTAGGTAAATGCTGTATGCCCAATCTGTACATAATAGCGGGATGTAACGGCGCCGGCAAAACAACCGCGAGTTTTACGGTTTTACCGGAAATTTTGAATTGCCGGGAATTCGTAAATGCAGATAACATCGCTGCGGGCATTTCTCCTTTTAACCCGGAAGGTGTAGCCATTGAAGCTGGCAGGATAATGCTAAAACGCATAGACGAATTATTGGCTGAAGGCGCTGACTTTGCTTTTGAGACCACTTTATCGACAAAAACCTTTGTGTCGTTTATAAAAGAGGCTCAATCAAAAGGTTATAAAGTTACTTTGCTTTATTTTTGGTTGGAGTCGCCTGAAATGGCATATCAGCGCGTCGCTGCAAGAGTAACTAAAGGCGGACATAATATTCCCGTTGATGTTATTGAGCGCCGGTATTATAGAGGAATTAAAAATCTGTTTGGTCTGTATAAACCCATCTGTGATAAATGGATGGTCGTTAATAACATTGGAAAGCATCCGGAGGTTGTAGCAGAAGGCTCCGCAAGTTTTGAAAGTATAATTATTAATTCCGATATTTGGAATATAATTTCAGCACAAAGCGATGATAGTGAAACAAAATGAGCCCGAGCTTAGCGATTTTGCGGAGAGAGTTATTTTCGGTGTTCGCAAGGCGGTACGCCAATTAATAGAAAAATCCGCTGCGAACGATGAGAGTTTGATAGTAGGCGACGGGAAAGGTAATTTTGGCCCCGTTCCGGCAAAGGAATTGCTAAAAGACCTTAATAATCAGCCCGCTAACCGCTCGTAATCCGTAATCGTATCAATATCTATCCTCCCCTGTGCAAAGGGTATTTCTTTAACTTTTTCCTGGTATTTATACATTACCTTTTTTGCACCTTCAGTTCCTTCAAGGGCTAGTAAGTCTTCAAAATAAATCGAATCAAACAGCACAGGCGGCCCGATCGTATCGTGATATGAACTGGCACAAATACCCAAATGGGCTTTTGCTGCGACCAGCAAATTGATAAGATAAGTATCCACGTGCGGCTGATCACAAAGCATTAATATTATTGATTGTACATCCGGGCTTATTTGCAAGACCTTTTTAACCCCGGTTCTAATGGATGACGCCATTCCTTCGCTCCAGTCGCTATTCTCGACAATCTCTACGCCGTAATTTGCGATGGTCGGTTTTATAACTTCGGTATTTGCGCCTAACACGACAACAACCGTCTCACAAATTGACGCCAGCGCCGTTTCGACAGCTCTTTGCAACAGCGTTTTGCCCTTATACACCAGGTTTTGTTTGGGTTGCCCCAGCCTGCTGGAGGAGCCTGCCGCCAGTATGATAATACCTGTCATGTTTATTTTTAGCCCTGAATGGCCTGCCAAACAAAGGTATAATTGTAAAAAGTATGATTATAATGCAAAAAGTACATTTTAAAAACAATCTGCTAATTTGTATTAATTAATTTTACATGATTATGTTAAGGCGCTTAATGTAGCGTCTTGCGCTAACAAACGGAAAATATTGCTTACAGATAATCACGGAAGAAAGATCAACTACCTGCGGCTGGCGGTGACCGACAGGTGCAACCTGCGTTGCTTTTACTGTATGCCCGAAGAAGGGCTTAATTGGCTGTCGCGTACGGAGCTGATGACTTATGAAGAAATGCTGCAGATATGCTCGTTGCTGGTGCAAATGGGGATCGAAAAGATCCGGATAACCGGCGGGGAGCCATTTGTGCGGAAGGACATCATGCAATTTCTTTCGTCCCTTTCAAAAATTGAGGGTTTAACTGAGCTTACTATCACAACCAACGGCGTATTGACCGCCCCCTATGTTGGCGAATTAAAAAAACTGGGGGTGAAATCAGTTAACCTTAGCCTGGATACGTTAGATGCAGGCAGATTTTTTAGCATTACCCGGCGCGATGAGTTTTCGAACGTGATGCAAACCATGGACGAGTTGCTAAAACACGGGATCGAAGTGAAGATCAATGCTGTGGTAATGGAAAATAAAAATATTGCTGATATTATTCCATTGGTTGAGTTGACTAAAGAATTGCCGGTGAGTGTGCGCTTTATTGAGGAGATGCCATTTAACGGCGACGGGCATAGCTACAGCGGTTTGAACTGGGATTATGTGCGCATTTTAGCGGAGATCAAAGGAAAATTCCACGGCTTAAAAAAGGTGGATGATCCGGCATATTCAACATCGTACAACTACCAAATACAGGGGCATCAAGGGGGCGTCGGCATCATTGCAGCCTATTCACGCACCTTTTGCGGTACTTGTAACCGGATACGGATTACGCCGGTCGGCGAATTCAAAACCTGTTTATATGACAACGGCGTTTTGAATGTTAAAGACCTTTTACGCGAAGGAACGAATGAAGCTGATCTGCAGAGTAAAGTATTGAGCGCATTGGGTAACCGAGCGAAAGACGGCTGGGAAGCAGAACGCTTACGTGTGGAGCACCAGGGGGTACACGAATCTATGGCGACCATAGGGGGGTAAATTTAGTTTCCCGAAAATGATAACCGTTGAAGAAGCAGAAAAAATAATATTAAACCAGGCCATCGGCTATGGAGCGGAAATTGTACCGTTTGAAAATGCCCTGGGCCGGGTACTGGCCGAAAACATAAAGGCCGATCGCGATTTCCCGCCTTTTAACCGGGTAGTGATGGACGGTGTAGCCATCAATTTTGATGCAATTGAAAATGGCATCAGCACATTCAGAATAAAAGCAAGCCAGGCTGCCGGTGATGAACCGGTTGACATTGAAGATCATGCGGAGTGTGTCGAGATCATGACAGGGGCAATGCTGCCAGGTTCGACGGATACGGTGATCAGGTATGAAGACGTGGAGATGCGCGCCGGGCTGGCAACCTTGGTAACCAACGGCATCAAAAGAGGGCAAAACATCCACTACAAGGGGAAGGATAAAAAGCAGGACGATATTGTTGCGGAGTCTGGCGTAGTGATCACCCCGGCCATTATCAGTTTAATAGCATCTGTTGGCGAAAGCGAACTGCGGGTAAAAAAGCTGCCGCGCGTGGCCATCATATCAACAGGCAACGAACTGGTTGAAATTCACGAAGCTCCCGGGCCTTTCCAGATCAGGAGGTCAAATAACTACACCATCCGGGCTGTTTTAAAAGGAAGAGGTTTGGATGCCGACATGTTTCATTTACCCGATGATGAAGCGGTGATAAAGGAAAAACTGGCCTTTTGCCTCGAAAATTATGACGTTATACTGTTAACCGGCGGCGTATCGATGGGTAAATTTGATCTTATTCCGCGTAATTTGGAGGCGTTAAAGCTTGAACAGCTTTTTCATAAAGTGCAGCAGCGACCGGGCAAACCGTTCTGGTTTGGCAAGCACGCAAACGGGCAATTGGTATTTGCATTTCCCGGCAACCCCGTCGCCACGTTCATGTGTTTGCACCGTTATTTTTTGCCCTGGTTAAACGGTTCCCTTGGCATAAAGGAAAAGCCGCAATTGAAGGCGGTACTTGCCACGCGGCTGAGTTTTTCGCCCCCCTTAAAATACTTTTTGCAGGTAAAGCTGTTTTACAATGAATACTGCCAGTTGATGGCCACGCCCGTTGAAGGCAACGGTTCCGGCGATTTTGCTAACTTAGCGGATACGGACGCCTTTATGGAGCTTCCGCTGGAACGAAATGAGTTTAAAAGGGGAGAGGTATTTAGGATATGGCCCTTCTGAATCACAGATTTTTGATCACAGATTTTTAACTGATTTTTATGATTGCACAGATTTTGGATTGACGATTTTAGGGATGGGCTTGTAATTCGATTTTTGATCACAGATTTATAAATGGATTAATATGATTACACTGATTATTGATTATGATAAGTAAGTTTTTATCGTGATGATTCTAATATAAATGCAGACTTATAAACATTCTGAAATTACAGGTAAAATTATTGGGTGTGCGATGGAAGTACACTCGTTTTTAGGATTGGGATTTCCGGAGGTTGTATACCAGCGGGCGTTGGAACTTGAATTGTTGAAGACAGGGATGAATTTTAACCGGGAATTTTATAAACCAATCTTTTACAAAGATTACAAAGATCCCATCGGTGCAAGACAAGTTGATTTTCTTGTGGAGGAATTGGTTTTAGTGGAAACAAAAGCAATTAGCGCATTAACCGAAACGGATTATAATCAGATTTTAAATTATTAAAAAGCATACAAACTGGAGGTGGGTTTGTTACTCAACTTTGGCGAAAAAAGCTTGAGGGTTAAACGATTTGTGATATAGGCAAAAAAATCTGTGCAATCAAAAATAAATAATTGATCACAGATTTTGGGATGATTAGTTTGATTACACAGATTTTGATGAGCGAGTTTAATAGTATAGCGAAGCGACAAGAAAATCTGTGTAATTTGTATAAATCATAGTCACTTAACAAAGGGATAAGAAATCATTGCAATCACAAAAATCATTCTTAAAATCTGTGATCAAAAATCAGCAATAAGTCAAACTAATCATTATTAATCTGTGATAACACACATAGACGCTACCGGTAATCCCCATATGGTTGATGTTGGCGAAAAATCAATCACTCGCCGCTCAGCTACTGCGCAAAGCATTGTCGTTTTACCGCCTGAAGTATTGGAGATGCTGGCAGATGGCGATCTGCGATCCAAGAAAGGCCCCGTATTTCAAACGGCGATCATCGCCGGCATCATGGCTGCAAAAAAAACCGGTGAACTGATACCGCTGTGTCACCCGTTGGGACTGGATAATTGCGACATCAAAATAAGCGTTAATGAACAACAGGAGGTTGTGATCGATTGCACGGCGACCATCACCGCTAAAACCGGGGTGGAGATGGAAGCGCTGGTTGGCGCGTCGATCGCGGCACTGACGATCTATGATATGTGCAAGGCGATGAGCCATGATATTGTGATAAAGGAAACCAAACTGATGGCTAAAACAGGAGGTAAACGTGATTTCAAACGAGCATAAGGGCCATAAAAAGCACGCCGACCTGAGCCGGCCTTCGCTGGGCAATTTCGGGAGGAATGAATGGGCAATAGTGGGCGCCCCCTGCATAACCATTAAAATACTGGCTGGCAAAGTTATCGATGCCTTGTGCGCTAAATATAAATGCGCATATGTCGACACTTCGCACAATGACGAAGTGATTGCTATGCCCGGCCGACTTGGAAACGGTGCTGCAATAGAATACACCGATGAGATCAATCATACCCAGGTTAATTATGAAGCGGCGTTTAGTTCCTTCAAACTAAAGGAAACTTTTAACCAGGCAGATTTGATACTTGCAAATGGCAACCATCACCAGGCAAAAGCGCAGGTGGTGATTATCCAGGAAAGTAAAAAGGCATCGCTGCAAAAACGGCTTACACAACTAACTAACGTTCAGCTGATCCTGCTGGCTGATGATGCGACTGAAGTTTTTGACTTTGTTAAAGAGCAGGTGCCCGAATGGAATAAGCTGCCGGTATATCACATTGATGAAACGGATAAAATCATCTCGTTTTTTAATGAGAAAATGCAGGAAGCCAGGCCTGTACTCAACGGCCTGGTACTCGCCGGTGGCAAAAGCGAACGCATGGGTTTTGATAAAGGCACAGTAGACTGGCATGGCGTCTCGCAACGCATTTATGTGGCTGATCTGTTGAAAGGCTATTGCGACAATGTGTTTATTTCCTGCAGGGCCGATCAGCAAAAAGAGGTTAGTGCCCCTTACCAGGGACTTGCAGACAGCTTTACCGGGCTGGGCCCCTATGGCGGCATACTATCGGCATTCAGGGAAAAACCCGATAGCGCATGGCTGGTGGTGGCCTGCGATCTTCCCTTGCTCAGCAAAAAGACACTGGACGAATTGGTGCAAAATCGGAACATATCCACTATCGCAACCACTTTCCAAAGCCCGGTTAATGAATTCCCGGAGCCGCTGATCACGATTTGGGAACCGAAAAGCTACCCGGTTTTATTATCCTTCCTGGCATTGGGTTATTCCTGCCCGCGAAAAGTGCTCATCAACAGTGATACCACTGTGCTGACGGCCACTTATCCCGAGGAATTAACCAATGTGAATACCCCCGAGGACCTGGAAAAAGTAAAAAGCATTCTTCATTCAAATAGCACCGTAGAATGAAACCTGATCTTTTACGATACAGCTGCCAGATGGCCCTGCCGGGCTTTTCGGAACGCGGGCAGCAATTGTTGCATGACGCCAAAGTGTTGGTGATCGGCGCCGGAGGGCTGGGCTGCCCGGCCGCACAATACCTTGCGGCTGCGGGTGTGGGTACGCTTGGCATCGCCGATTTTGATGCGGTGTCCATCAGTAACCTCCACCGCCAGGTTTTATATAACCCTGCTGATGCTGGTAAAAAGAAAGCGCTGGTTGCCTGTGAGCGCCTGCAACAGCAAAACCCCGGTATAAAGCTTGTTGCGCATAATGTGTATGTCAGCTCCGACAACGTGATGGAACTGATTAGCCCGTACCATATGATTGTTGACGGGACGGATAACTTTGAAACCCGTTACCTGATCAACGATGCCTGCGTGCTTGCCGGCAAGCCGGTAGTTTACGGCGCAATTTACCAGTTTGAAGGGCAGGTTGCCGTTTGGAACATAAAAAACGAAAATGGCACAACGTCGCCTAATTATCGCGACCTTTTTCCCAATGTGGATGCATCGCAGGTGCCCAATTGCGCCGAGGGCGGCGTAATACCAACCCTGGCCGGCATCATCGGCTGTATGCAGGCCAACGAGGTGATCAAATACATGACCCAAACCGGCGAGCTGCTTGCCGGCAAATTATTGATCTTCGACGCGCAAACCATGCAGAGCCGGGTGATCAAAATTAAAGAGGTTACGCACACCAGGATAACGCGGCTGGCAGAAACAGCGATTGTCCCCACAATTTCTGTCGATGAATTAAAAAGGGCGCTGGTTGATGATGGTGTCCAACTTATAGATGTCCGCACCATTGCCGAGCGCGAAGCGTTTAACATCGGCGGGGACCATATTCCCTTAGATGAACTCGAAAATCATTTGGATGATTTAAATTTTGAATCTAAAATAGTTTTCTATTGTGCAACCGGTAAACGAAGCGGCGAAGCGGTAAAGCTGATCAAACAAAAACTCCCGGGGGCCATTGTTTTTTCGCTGGTAGGTGATCTGAAGTCGTATTAAGGTTTACAAAGACTGTATCGTATTGATGTAGGTGTAGCATGCTACAGGTGCTACACCCTGCTACACTCCGCTACAGCACTGATGGTCAGCGATTTAACTACTGACAAGATTTTGTCAGTGACAAAGCCCTGTCACCACTTTTTCTGTTTTTGGGCAAATTTTTCGTGTGTCTCCGATAATTTTTAGGCCAACGCAAAGAAGGGTTTATATTGTTTTTAGCTACTACGGATGCGCCGCAACCCAAACCTCCCCGTCCTCAAAAATCTCTTTTTTCCAGATAGGTACAGTTTCTTTTAAGGTATCGATAATAAACCGGCAGGCCTCAAAAGCAGCAGCCCGGTGCGCCGCGGACACCGCGATAATTACCGGCACTTCACCAACTTCCAGCACGCCGGTGCGATGATGAACCAGCGCTTTTTGCACCGGCCATTTTTCCGCAGCCTGTGCCAGTATTTTTTCTATTTCCAGCAAAGCCATCGGCTCATAGGCTTCAAACTCCAGCCGGACAACCGGTTTGCCTTTGGTTTGATTGCGCACGGTACCAATAAAAACATCTATCCCGCCGGATTCCGGCGACATGATCCAATCAATACAGGATTGTATATCAAGCGGCTTAGATAATATCAGTTTCTGAGTAATCAATTAAAAAAATTTATTTGGTCGTTATAAACTGCCCCTTTTGCTTTTTTCCTTTCGCCTTTTACCTTTCAGCTTTCACCTTCCCTTCACCCCCCGCTCACCGGCGGTATCACCGCGATCTCATCACGCTCATGTATACTGTCTCCCGGCAGGGCATATTCATTATTCACCGCCAGCATATACGATCGCAGTTGTTTTAACCGCGGGTATTCCTGTTCCAATGTGTATTGTAAATTATAAACGGTAGAATCATTGGGCAGTTCCAGGCTGGCCGAAGGCCCGCCGAAAATGTCCTTTGCAATACCAAACGCCAGCACTTTTATCTTCATAGCTCAAAATTAGCCAAATAGTCGGAAGGTTTTGGCTTTATCCTCATTTTTCAGAGAAATCGCGTTGAAAAAACCAGGCATTTTTAATTGTGGTTAAAGCCATTTTTATGCCCCCATTTACCCGTTGGCTATAGTGACTGTTGCACAACCTTAGTCTATGTAGAAATTTACGATTTGTCAGATATAACATCCAGTGATGCCCCATAGGGGCAACCTATTTGTAGCACAAATCATTAATATATTCTTATGCCGCGTCAGCGGCTACCTATTATTTTCGACTTGCTGTTGGTGTTAAATAGGTAGCCGCTGACGCGGCAATTATCCGGACTTAGATGATTTCTACAAATAGGTTGAGGCTGTCTCAAAAGGGCGGCCTTTTTTCATTGAATTAATGTTACAAAAATTTGCATAAATGCTTGTTTATGAGTAAATTGAGGCATG
>OLLK01000282.1_pt1 | contig 90326 bp, 76 predicted proteins | sample 1604531 | NCBI WGS metagenome assembly OLLK01 (sample SAMEA104055722, study PRJEB20765) | soil metagenome | isolation source: soil | reverse complement strand
GTACAATCAGGCGAGCTGGTTGAGTTTGGTACCGGTTTACAGGGTATCGTACTTAACCTTGAAGAAGATAACGTGGGTGTGGTATTGCTTGGTAAATCGGATGATATAAAGGAAGGCGACACCGTAAAACGTACCAACAGGATCGCATCCATTAACGTGGGCGAAGGAATGCTGGGCCGCGTTGTGGACACTTTAGGGGCAGCTATCGACGGAAAAGGCGCCATTAAAGGCAAAACCTACGAAATGCCGCTGGAGCGTAAAGCACCAGGTGTTATTTACCGTCAGCCGGTAACCGAGCCATTGCAAACCGGTATCAAAGCGATCGATGCGATGATCCCTATCGGCCGCGGACAACGTGAGTTGGTGATCGGCGACCGCCAGACTGGTAAAACTGCGGTTTGTATCGATACCATTATCAACCAAAAAGAATTTTATGATGCCGGCAAACCGGTTATCTGTATATATGTGGCTTGCGGCCAGAAAGCATCTACCGTTGCGAATATCGTTCGTACTTTGGACGAAAAAGGCGCTATGCCTTACACCATTGTTGTAGCTGCAAATGCTTCCGACTCTGCAACCATGCAGTTCTTTGCACCGTTTGCAGGCGCTGCTATCGGCGAGTATTTCCGCGACACCGGGCGCCCGGCATTGATCATCTATGATGATCTGTCAAAACAAGCTGTTGCTTACCGCGAAGTTTCGTTATTGCTGCGTCGGCCACCGGGCCGTGAGGCTTATCCTGGTGACGTATTTTACCTGCACAGCCGCTTGCTGGAACGTGCCGCCAAGATCAGCCAGAACGATGCGATTGCACAGGCTATGAACGATTTGCCCGAATCTATCAGGGGCATTGTAAAAGGTGGTGGTTCATTAACTGCATTGCCGATCATCGAAACACAAGCCGGTGACGTATCGGCATATATTCCAACTAACGTGATCTCGATCACCGACGGGCAGATATTTTTGGAGTCGAACCTGTTTAACGCCGGTGTTCGTCCGGCCATCAACGTAGGTATCTCGGTATCGCGTGTGGGTGGTAACGCGCAGATCAAGTCGATGAAGAAAGTTGCCGGTACCCTGAAGCTTGACCAGGCGCAATACCGCGAGCTGGAAGCTTTCTCGAAATTCGGATCGGACCTTGACGCTTCAACCAAGAACGTACTGGACAAAGGCGCACGTAACGTAGAGATTTTGAAACAAGGCCAGTACTCGCCGGTAACTGTTGAAAAGCAGGTGGCGATTATTTACCTGGGTACCAAAAACCTGATGCGTAACGTACCGGTGAACAAGATCAGAGAGTTTGAAAGTGAATTTACCAGCCAGCTGGAAGCACGCCACCCTGAAGTTTTATCGGCCCTGAAAGCCGGCAAGCTTGACGACCAGATAACAGGTGTGCTGGATACCATGGCGAAGGAAATGACAGGCAAATACTAGTAATTAGTAGCAGTGGCAGTAGCAGTTTTTTAGTGCTACTGCTACTGCCACTTGATACTCAAAAAGAAGAATGGCTAATTTAAAAGAAGTAAGAAACAGGATCAAGTCGGTAACTTCGACGCAGCAGATCACCAAAGCCATGAAGATGGTTTCGGCGGCAAAGCTGAAGCGTGCTACCAATGCGATCGTTCAATTGCGGCCTTATGCCAATAAGCTAAAGGAACTGCTGGCCAACTTGTCGGCAAGCCTTGAGGATGGTTCGTCACCGTTTTTGGTTGAGCGTGAGCCTAAAAAAATCCTGGTGATCGTGGTTACCTCGAACCGTGGCCTTGCTGGTGCGTTTAATGCCAATGCGATAAAAACAGCCAACAACCTGATCGCCGAAAAATACAGCGAGCAGTTAAGGGCGGGCAATGTATCGATCGTTGCTATCGGTAAAAAAAGCCAGGAGTATTACGAGCGCCGCAAATATACCGTGATCGGTAATAATAATGACCTGTACCTGGAGTTGAATTTTGAGAATGCTTCCAAAATTACCGAAAGCATTATGGAAGGCTTTTTAAAAGGCGATTACGACCGAGTGGAACTGGTTTATAACCAGTTTAAAAATGCTGCAGTTCAGATATTAGTCGCAGAGCAACTGATCCCGGTGCCAAAGCCCGAGGTTAAAAAAGAAGTAGTAAAGACAGAGCCAAAGGGCATGTTGATCGACTATATTTTGGAGCCCTCACAGGAAAAAATAATTGAGGAGCTTATCCCGAAAAATATAAAAATCCAGTTATACAAAGCTGTTTTGGATTCGAATGCTTCCGAGCACGGCGCCCGTATGACAGCGATGGATAAAGCAACTGATAATGCCGGCGAATTGTTGAAGGCACTGAAGCTTTCGTACAACCAGGCCCGTCAGGCAGCCATTACCACTGAGCTTACTGAAATTGTGAGCGGTGCGGCGGCGCTGTCGGCGTAGTAACCTCTGAATAGCGGCAATTAAAGTATTAGGCTTCACGTTAGTGAGGCCTTTTCATTTTTATGGATTACACCGATTAGGTGATGATTGCACCGATTATTGGCGTTGTAATGTTTGCGACAAAATCTGTGCAATCCCAAAATGATTAATCGGTGAAATCAATCTATAATCGGTGAAATCCCAACAAATAAACAATACGGAATATGCTTTGTTATTTCGTTATGACAAAGCCAGCAAACTCAAAAGATAAACCCTCACCCGCTGATACACCTACACACAGGCCGCATGACAGCGGAGGTAAAGCAAAAAAGAGAAGCGAAGACAAAACATATAGCGCGGATAAACCGCATGGTGGTGATATTGCGAAACGCTGGGAAAATGAAGAGCAGCCGGTGCATTCGGCAGATACGAAGGGTTGAAAATCCAACCCAGAATGTCATCTCGACCGCAGGGAGAGATCTTAAACGCTTCGCAATTGGGGCATGCCAGGCGTTACCCTGTCGCTTATATAAGATTTCTCCTCGTACCTCGTCGAAATGACAATATTATTTTATTTACGCAACCTTATCTGCCTTTTCATGGTCATTTAGTAGCTTTATTCAATTCAAGTTACGCCCTGCAAACCATGAAACAATTTTTTACACTTCTGCTTACAGTCGTCGGATTAACCGGCGCGGCACAAACTCTACCGGCTAATTTACAAACCGGCATCGACTCAATTTTTAAAGACTACACCAAACCCGGGAGCCCGGGTGTAGCCGTTTTGATCGTGAAAGACGGTAAGATCGCCTTTGAGAAAGGTTATGGGATGGCCAACCTGGAGTATGACATGCCCATAACGCCAACTTCGGTGTTTGACATTGCATCGGTTTCCAAACAGTTTACCGGGTATGCCATTTCAACCTTGATACAGAAGGGGAAAATCTCACCGAATGATGATATTCATAAATACCTGCCGGATGTACCCGATTTTGGGAAAAAGATCACCATTCATAACCTGATCCACCATACCAGCGGCCTGCGCGACTGGCCCGAGGGGCTTCATGCGGCAGGCTGGCGCTGGGACGAATCTTTTAATTACGAAGATATCATGCGCATGGTAAGCAAGCAGCGGGATTTGGATTTTGAGCCGGGCTCGCGGTACCAGTATTCAAATACCGGGTACAATTTACTGGCCGCTATTGTGGCTAAAGTAAGCGGCAAAACTTTTCCGCAATGGGCGGCTGAGCATATTTTTAAGCCGCTTGGTATGCAGGCCACGCTTGTTAACGACGATTTTTCAACAGTCATCCCGCACCTGGCTACGTCTTATTACCCGGAGGGTAACGGATATCACAAAGCAACCGACCAGCTAACCGCGTTCGGTTCCAGTTCTATTTACACAACGGTGGAAGACTTGTCGAAATGGGTGATCCGGTTTCAACAGGGGTTGGCGGACAGGAACCCGGTGTATTTACGAATGATACAAACGGATACGCTTAACAATGGTGCACCAAATTTTTATGCGTACGGACTTTTGGTTGACAGCCATTTGGGTGCAAGGGAAATTTCGCACGATGGTGGTTGGGCGGGTTATGCCACCAATATTTCAAATTTCCCGGATCAGAAGGTGGGTATTATATTGCTGAGTAATTCGGGTAATTTTAATGCTGATGGTGAGTCCGATGCGGTTGCGCGGCTACTGCTAAACCTTAAAGCCAGCCCGAACCAAAAAACCGACGACCTGGCTAAGCTACCGACGGTTAAGGTTGACAGCAACATCTTAAAAAAATACACCGGTACCTACCAGCTTGGCCAGGGTTGGTTTGTGACCTTTACAATTGAGAATGGCCAGATCATGACGCAGGCAACAGGCGAAGACAAGTTCCCTACCGATTTAAAATCCGACACGACGCTTTGGGTGCCGGCCTACAATTCCTCAGTTAAGTTTGTGCAGGTTACTGATAAAGCTAATGCAATAGTGTATCACGGTAAGGTTTCAAAAAGAATAACTACTATCAAGGTTCATGCATCGCAACTCAGCCAGTTTGTTGGTTCGTACTACAGCAAGGAACTGGAGGCCACGTACCGTATTACTTTAGAAAATGGCAAACTGACGGGACACCATATGCGCCTGGGCGACTTTAAATTGAGCCCGGACATGATTGCCACCGATACGTTTGGCAGCGCAGCCGGAGGCAGTATGGCTTTTTACAGGGACGGGCAAAATAAGGTGATTGGGTTTAAGCTGTCGGGGGGAAGGATAAGGAATATTGTGTTTGAGAAGCAACCGTAGAGACGCGATACTTCGCGTCTCTGATCCGCTACCATTTATCATCGGCTACCTGTCAGAGGAGACGCGAAGTATCGCGTCTCTACACTCGGTTTATCCCTGCAGAATTAAACTGCAGATCATACAATTTACGGTAATACCCGTTTTCAATCCTCAGTAGTTCCTGATGAGTACCTGTTTCCTTGATCTCGCCATGATCCAGCACGATGATCTTATCGGCATTTTGAATGGTCGACAGGCGGTGGGCAATTACGATGGCGGTGCGGCCCTGCATCAGCTTGCTGATGGCATTTTGTATCAGGTGCTCGGTTTCCGTATCAACCGATGAGGTGGCTTCGTCCAGTACAAGGATACTGGGGTTATACACCAGGGCCCTGATAAACGAGATCAGTTGCGCCTGCCCTGCAGACAAGGTGGACCCGCGTTCCATAACATTGTATTGGTAACCACCCGGCAGCCTTTCGATAAACTCGTGGGCGCCAACGTCTTTTGCTGCTGCGATAACCTGTTCAAGCGCAATGTCTGTATTATTCAGGGTGATATTGTTGGCAATCGTATCGGTAAACAAAAATACATCCTGTATTACGGTGGCGATGTGCGATCTAAGGTAGCTTACATCATAATCGCGGATGTCGACGCCGTCGATGGTTACGCTGCCTTTGCCGATCTCGTAAAAACGGTTTAAAATATTGATAGTGGACGATTTGCCTGCCCCGGTAGCGCCCACCAACGCCAGGGTTTTGCCGGGTTTTACATGGAAGCTGATGTCTTTCAGCACCCAGTTTTCTTCGTTATACGCAAACCACATGTGCTTAAACTCAATTTCGCCATTCAATTTTTCGGGTCGCAGTGTGCCTTCGTCGATAGCAACCTCCTCGGTATCCAGCACTTTGAATATCCTGTCGGCGCCAACCATGCCCATTTGCAGGGTATTGAATTTATCGGCAAGCTGGCGGATGGGCCTGAACAGCATATTGAGGAGCGCGATAAATGCAGTAAGCACCCCCGGCGTGATGGGTTTTCCGTGCGCTGAAAGAGCTGCGAATTGTCCGTCGGACAGAATGCGTTTGCAACCGTACCAAACCAACAGGCCCATGCAAACGGCAAACAGTATTTCAACCACCGGGAAAAAGATGGAATAATACCAGTTAGAGCGGATATTGGCGTCGCGGTACTTGGTGTTTACGGCTTTAAATTTGCGCATCTCCTGGTCTTCGCGCGAGAAATACTGGATGATGCTGATACCCGAAATATGCTCGGCCAAAAATGTATTTAAATGGGCGACCTGTGTCCTAACTTCCTGGAAGGAGGATTTAATGGCCTCCTTAAAAACATAGGTTGACAGTAACAATAACGGCATCGGGATCAGCGTGATCAGCGCCAGTTTCCAGTCCACATACAGCATATAACCGATGACGGCAACCACTAGCAGCATATCGCCCATGATGGAGATGAGCCCTTCTGAGAATATGTCGGCGATGGTTTCCAGGTCGGATACGGTGCGCGTAATGAGCACGCCAATGGGTGTGCGGTCGAAATATTTTAAACGCAGGCTGGTGATATGGTTAAAAACATCAACGCGCAGGTCGCGGATAACGGATTCGCCCAGCCAGTTGGTAATATAGGTTTGATAATATTGCGCTATAGTTTGAATGATGAGCTGCGCAAACATCAGCTCCACCATGAACAATAGCCCGTCGTAATTCGCTTTCAGGATGTAGTTATCCAGCGTTAGTTGGATCAGGATGGGTTGTACAATGGCGTTGGCCGCTAAAAATATGGTTAAAAATACGGCAATGATAAACGTGCCGCGAAAAGGTTTTACATAATGCATCACCCTACCCAGCAGTTTCCAATCAAGCGCTTTACCGGTTACACTTTGGGCCATCGTATTTTTATTTCGGATTTCGGAGTTTCGATTTCGGATTGATTTTTAGTGTGAAACGCAAAACTATCCGTGATTTACAATTTTATGCATTCTAAATTAATTCTTTGCCACTCTTTTGTAAATCCGAAATCAATAAAGAACTTCCGTCAGATACAACCCGCAGGCCGGCACCGATGTTCCGGCGTTGCTGCGGTTTTTGCTTTCGATGACCTGGCGGACATCGTTGGGCGAAATTTCCTTACGGCCAACCATAACCAGCGTGCCGACGATTGCCCTAACCATGTTGCGTAAAAAGCGGTCGGCGGAGATGCGGAAGACGATGCCGTCTTCAGTCTCGAACCACCCTGCAGCGCTTATGCTGCAATTGTTCGTTTTAACCTGGGTGTTTGATTTGCTGAAACAGCTGAAATCGGTGTATTCCATTAGGATTTTCGCCGCTTCGTTCATCAATCCGATATCCGGCCTGTCCCGAAGCTCCCAGGAATAGCCTTTTTTGAAGGGGTCTTTAGCAAAATGGATGTGGTATTCATAAGTACGCAGCTTCGCAACAAACCTGGCGTGCGCGTCCGTAGTAACAGGATAAATAGCTTTTATAGCGATGTCGTCAGGTAGGATCGAGTTTAAACTCCGGAGAATAGTTTTGTCCATGGTCCATCGTCCATGGTCCATGGACTGAATATCGAAATGCGCAAAAAACTGCTTTGCATGCACACCAGTATCGGTTCGGCCGCAGCCGGTGGTTTCAATAGGTTGCCGGAGGACGGTTGAAAGGCTTGCGTTTAAAACTTCCTGAACGCTAACCGCGTTTTTTTGAATCTGCCAGCCGTGATATTTTGTACCGTTGTAGGATAATTCGATAAAGTAGCGTTGGGTTTTCGTCACGCAGCAAAGGTAAGGATTGTTGTAATGTTGTAAGGTTGTAATGTTGTAAGGTTGAAAAGTTAGAATGTTATCGATAATAATAACATTTCAACATTCAAACATTTCAACTTTCCAACAAATCAATTAATATACTCCTTGTAAATCGCCTCAAATAAAACCCGGTTCTCAACCGCAAGGTCAAAAGGCTGATCGAGGAAGGAATTGCTGTAGCCGATGGCTTTGGCCAGGTTTTTTAATACTTTAAAATAGGTGATCTCGATGCCTTCTATTTGCTGCAGGTAAAAAAGGATCAGCACGTCTTTTTCAAGCGGCGTACGGCCGCCGCGGATGGCTGTCAGATAGGCCTCCAGCGTGGTCGCTTTAAGGCTTAGCGTGCTAGTTTTTGCAGGTGATTCATTTATGGCTTCGTATATCTCGTCTAACGATTTTAGCTGGCTGTGAGTATCCTCGGTAAGTTCACTTATCGCCTGCTTTAAAACATTTAAACGGCCAATATTCTCAATTTCTTTAAAGAAATCTATGAGGTGCTTTTTTCCAAAATAGATGTAATTCAAATGCTCCAGGAAAGTTTTTTTCAGCAGTTTATCATCTATCTGCACGTCCTTAGGCTGTAACGAGGACAAGGGATCGCTCATAGTTTTGTTATTAGGGGTAGTTTCGGCAATAAATATATAAACTAAACATCAAAGATATATATATTTTACGGGCACTAAAACAGGGTCAATATAAAGCTGAAACAAATTATATCTTTGCTTTAAAATATTTAGCAATATGTTACAACGCATACAAAGTATATACCTGTTTTTAGCCTCGCTGGCGATTTATGCCCTCTTTTTTTTTCCGTTGGTACACAATGTGTATAATGATGGAAAACCTATCACTGTCATGGTCACCGGCGTTTTCCAGGACATGAACGGGGTGATGACCCATACGCAATTTTTCACCGGCCTTACCGGCGCGACGGCAGTTGTTGGCCTGATCCCGCTGATCATCATATTCTTGTACAAAAACCGGAAACAGCAGGTTGCCCTTTGCTACAGTACCATGCTGGTAATTGTGGGCCTTACTTTTTGGATGGCGCAGAGCGTAAAACCTGTGATGGGCAGCGCGCAGATAGATACCCATAATTGGGGTATAGGGTTGCTGCTTTCATCGGTCAGTATGGTGTTTTTGGTGATGGCAGTGCGTGCGATTCAGCGCGATGAGAAATTGGTGAAATCGGCGGACCGGTTGCGGTAGATTTTGATTTCGGAATTCGGATGGTCGATTTCGATTTTTTTTTACCTTATAATAAATGATAAAGCAATTTGATTTACTGCCATTTCAAAGGCCTTTGTCTTGCGCCACGCATATTTACTATTTCAATCTCTTTCTTTTGTGGCTTTACTCTATAAGTTACAATTGTTAGCGGATTTAATGGTCCGCGATGCAAATTTTTGTTTTTGGTTGAATGCTGAAGAATTTCAGGCTGGGTAGCTAATACATCGATAAATCCGTTTACTTCTTTGACGAAATTGCTTACCTCCCGTTCCGTCCAGTTTTCCTCTAAATAAGCAATTATCTTATTAAATCCCTTTATCGCCGGCGGCGTCCAGCCTATTTTGAAAGCCATTTTTTATATTTTGCCATCACTTCTTCGTGTGGAATTACATTACCACGATCTGCTTCTGCCAGGCCTTCTTCTATTTCAGCCTTCTCTTCATCATCAATTAAATCCCACCAGTCTGTTTGCTGGTCGTTCTTCAATGCAATTAATTTTTGCAAAACCGCCGGTTCTTCTATATCTGCCAACCACTTTATCAGATCGAGCTTTTCTGCCTGGATATCCATATCGTTATGTCTTATTCAAATTTAAAGAATAATTGTTGAATAAGTTGATTTAGCTAGAGTAGGCTTATAAAGTTTTGCGGACTACCTCCATGCAACTCAATCAACCACTTAACTTAATTCAAATCAATCAACTCTACTACTCAAACCTCCCAAACTTTTCAATTTTCCTGAATGGCTGCGCAAAAAAATCACCGACAACCTGGTTGAATTGATCTTTTTTAAAGATTGGCGTGGAATGGCCGGAATTGGGGATGATCCACAAATAGCTGTTTGTTATGTTATGGGCGATGAGCATGGTATGCTCTGGTCTCAATACGTCGTGGTCGCCGCCGATGACAAGGGTGGGGCAGGTGATGGTATGCAGTTGTGCGAGGGTGATATGCGGCTCATACGATAGCAAGTGGTACAACTTGGCCTGGGTTTTCAATTCCGCCGAAGGGGTTTTGGTTTTTTTGAGCGAATCCTGGATGGTTTTATTCGCGCCCATGGCCCATTGGTACACCCACGGGTCGACGGCAGTGGAATCAGGCGTGAGGTTGGCGCCGGTAACCGCCAGTTTTTTCACTTTATCAGGATGACGGATGGCCAGCAGCAGGCCGTTGATGCCGCCATCGCTCCAGCCGATAACATAGGCTTGTTTAACGTGCAGTGTTTCCAGCAGGGCGTTCAGGTCGTCGGTCATCATTTCGTAGCTGAGGGAATCTTTATTGTCTATTGATTTACCTTGGGCGCGGCTGTCGGCGATAATTACCTGGTAGTTTTTGGCGAAGTAAGGGATCTGGTATACAAAGTTATTAATGGAGCCGCCATTGCCATGGATGATGAGCAGGGGTTCGCCTTTACCATAGGTTTCGTAATACATTTTAAAGCCGCGGATGTCGGCGTATTTGCCCACAGCGGGGTTGCGGCCGTACATCGTGGTATCAAAGGGATGGCCGTCCTGGGCGAAGGCGAAGCGAACGCAGGCTGTTAGCAGGAGGATTGCTGTGAGTTTTAATTTCATGGGTTGGGTTGTTTGAAAGACTAATGTAGGAAATGTTTGGAGATTATGGGTTATTCGGACGTCGTGCCTTTTACAGGTTCGAACAATTCATATGTCTTAAACTCATATGTGAGCCCGCTCATGGCCGCGGGGGGCCTAGTTACTTTTGGCGCCCCAAAAGTAACCAAAAACGCTCCCAGCGGGAAGGCTTCTTTGCCGCACAGGCCTTCGCGCCGCAAATCGCGCAAAACCGGGGCTGCAATCTTTTTGCGCCACTGCGTTCGCTCGCTTCCCGCGCTTCGGCAAAAAGTTGCTATGCCCTGCAGCAGCACAAGGCCATCATTGTTTTGCGCGATTTCGCCCGAAGCTGACCCGCTGGGAAAGAACTCGGCCCCCAATCATTGGATGGGTCGCGCCTTCAATAATCTAACAGGACATAGGGAAGAGCAACTGTAGTAATAGAAATTTACACAAATTCAGCAATTGACGTGCAGCTTCCTCGTCAGCAGGACAGCTTCGGGCGAAACCAGAAAAAAACCGGCAAGGCGGTGCGGCGGGGCAGGGCATAGCAACTTTTTGCATGTAGCGGTGGATGTGAGCGTGCGCAGCAATGGGGCAAAAAGATTGCAGCCCAAGGTTTTTTTCTGGTTGTGCGGCTAAGGCCCTGTGCGGCAAAGAAGCATTCCTGCTGACACGGTTTTGGTTACTTTTGCCAAGACAAAAGTAACTAGGCCTCCGCGGCCATGAGCGGGGGTAAAGTGGGCGTTTAACCCAAGAGCTCAGGCTAAAACGAATTGCCTGCGTTAGTGATGGAAGCGGATACCGGCCAATGTGGCTAAGGCCGAGTGCAGTATGAGCGGACAGCACGGGCCGCAGGCAACGCCCAAATTGCCTAAAGCCGGGATTGACCGCTATGGCGATTTTTACTTCCACAGCGATTTATGACTTTAATGATCCACCAGATCAGCAGCGCCAAAATAGCGTTATTGACGGCAGTCAACAGCAATGCTGCCGGCGGGAAGTGATTGCTTTGCAGGAAAAAGGGGTAATCGCTGTTGATGAGTGCAAGCGGAAAGCCCGCGACGTAATTTAACAGCCAATAAAAGGTATGCGAAATTGGCGGGGGATGTCCAGCCGTCATGGCGGTGGCTAGCGTGCAAAAAAACAGGATTACATCCACACCAAGCAGTATAAAAAATATACGGGTAAGGCTTTTAAGCATGGATGAAGATACGTTTTTATTAAAAATATGGCACAGGTTCGGGTTAAAAAGCCACATTATTGACTGTTTTTCATCATCAGATTGTCGTATTCGCTATTTCGGCGCGGGGTATTTGAATTGCCACAAATTAACCGTACCTTTGCGGCCGATTTGGCGATGTTGCCAGGTTTGTTATTTTATTTCATGAACAACCCATTTATTGAACTGGGGATCCGTCATGATATTGTTAATGCCATCACTGAGTTAGGGTTTGAAACCCCAACTCCAATCCAGGAACAGTCAATCCCGGTATTGCTTACAGGCAGCAACGATTTTGTCGGATTAGCCCAAACCGGGACCGGTAAAACTGCTGCTTTTGGCTTACCATTATTGGAGCTGCTGGATTTCGAAAAAAACTACCCACAGGCACTTATTTTGTGCCCCACACGCGAACTTTGTATACAGATTACGAAGGACATCACTAACTACGCCAAAAACATGGCGCAGGTTAACGTTGTTGCCGTTTATGGCGGCGCCAGCATTATGGACCAGCTGCGCCAGATAAAACGCGGCGTACAGATTGTTGTGGCAACCCCCGGACGTATGCTGGATATTATCAACCGCAAAGCGATTGATTTTTCGGCCGTTAAGTTTGTAGTATTGGATGAAGCTGATGAAATGTTGAACATGGGTTTCCAGGAAGACATTGACAGTATCCTATCTACTACGCCTACGGATAAAAAAACCTGGCTGTTTTCGGCCACTATGCCTTCAGAGGTTCGCAGGATCGCGAAAAAATATATGACCGATCCCCATGAATTGACCATGGGCGCCAAGAATACCGGCAACGAGAATATCGAGCACGAATACTACGTGGTGCGTGCCCGCGACAAGTATGCCGCATTTAAACGCATTGTTGATTTTAACCCTGACATTTTTGGTATCGTTTTTTGCCGTACCAAAATTGAAACCCAGGAAATTGCCGAGGCTTTAATTAAGGACGGCTACAATGCCGACTCGCTCCACGGCGACCTGAGCCAGCAGCAGCGTGACAAGGTGATGAAACGTTACCGTGAGCGCAGCCTGCAATTACTGATAGCAACTGACGTAGCCGCACGCGGTATTGACGTGAACGACGTTACCCACGTGATCAACTACTCATTGCCTGACGAGATCGAGAACTATACCCACCGCAGCGGACGTACGGCACGTGCGGGAAAAACCGGTGTTTCTATCTCGATCATCAATGGCAAGGAGCTGGGCAAAATTCGCCAGATCGAGCGTACGCTGGGCAAAAAGTTTGTAAAAATGGAGATCCCCGGCGGCTTTGACGTGGTGGAGAAACAATTGTTTGCCATGGTGCATAAAGTGCATCAAGTTGAGGTAAACGAGGAGCAGATAGAACAATACCTGCCGCGAATTTTTGATGAGTTTAAGGATTTGACTAAGGAAGAGATTATTAAACGTTTCGCTTCGCTGGAGTTTAACCTGATACTGGATTATTACAAAAACGCGCCCGACCTGAATGCGCATGCTGAAGAAGGCCGCAGCTTTGAACGCAACGGCGAAAAATCGTCGGCTTTCCGCGGTGGCAAATCGGAGTATACGCGTTTGTTTATCAACCTGGGTTCGGTAGATGATTTTAACCGCGGCGATTTGCTGGGTTTCATCTGCAATAACAGCAAGATCAGCGGCCGTAACATCGGCAAGATCGACGTTAAAGGCGTGTACAGCTTTTTTGAAGTGATGCACGACGATGTGGACAAGGTGAACAACGGTTTTAAAGGCGTTGAGTTTAAAGGTCGCCCTGTACGCATTGAGCCGGCCGGCGAAGGCGAAAGCCGCGCAGGCGGCAGCAGCGGCGGCGGTTACCCCAAACGTGACGGTGGTTACCGTGGCGGCGAGCGCAACGGCAGTGGCGACAGGCGCCCGGCCGGCTATGCAGGCAACCGCAATGGTGGCGAACGTACCGGCAGCGGCGAACGCAGCTACAGCGGTGGCGGTACTGGTTTCCGCGATTTCTCAGGCAAAACCCGCGAAGACCGTGGCGAACGCCGCAGAAGATTTTAGCAGTTTAGTTTAGTTTTCATAATTATAGTTTAGTTTAGTTTAGTTTGGTAACCCTCATCCGCGCAGCGGATGGGGGTTTTTTGTGTTGGGGGGCGAAGTACATTAAGACTGACGAGGCACATTCACATGGCCTTGAAAATTACGGAACCCACAAAACCGCATATCGCAGCTAGCAAAGTGACAAAGATAGCTGTGAATATCCACCGGGAAACAGAAGGATTATTGTCTACATTGCCAGTATTTGCATTTAGCACCATCGAAATTTTCCAGCCGGCGGTTGCATCGAAAAAACCGACGGCGGCAGCAACTATAATGCCCGAAGTCTGATCAACTGCCCGTGTGCCGAGGAAACCTATAGCCGTATAGATAATAAATGACAATGGTGCCAGGCGTGCATAATTAAAGTTAAACCGGCGGGAGGCGATTGAAAAAAGTGCATCCAATAAAAAAACGGCTGTGCAACCGGCCAGCAATATGATTTGAATAGGTTTCATAATATCCGTTGAGTTACGCTAATCTTTACTGTGAAGGTATTTATCGGAAAAATAACCGGTTTGTTGGCCCGTTCGAATATTTTCAATGATCCAATCTTCGACGGCATCTTTTTTTATGCTGACCTTATCTCCGGGTTTTATATTTTTTATGTCGAAAGGGGAGTCGATAAAAATGCCTTCAAAGCTGCCATTTTTAAGAAGAAATACCTGCGACCACATGTGTTCATGGACACCCTTTTCAACGAAATCTGTTTTTACGCTGAATGCATAGTTGTTTCTGTCAGCGCCATGTTTTGCCAGGCTGTCGATAAATTGGGATAGGTGCTTTTGTGCGCTATCTTTTAGGGCCAGAAATTTGGCGTCGCCTTTTGCCAGGTCCACTGAATGATATTCGGTGTTATTTTCAATCTTCGTTTGCTGAGCGAACGACGAGATCGACCAAAGAATCAGGATGGTGAAAAGGAGCGATGGTTTCATTTTGTGCGAATAAAAGTAAGGAAATTGTCTGAACCTTGATTCACAGGATTTGAGGATTACGTGAGTTTTTCATCCTAAAATCCTTTGATCAAGCAAATCCTAGTTCAGACAATTACTATATTGTGAAGCATTAAGTATTGCTTATGAGAGATGATGACGACCCAATTAACAACCGCGAAAACTTTAAAGCCGGCATTTTTTATTACAACCCGGATGACGACCGCATGCTTATCCGCCTGCCGGGAACGGTAAACCGGTATGTTTTCAATTACGCACGATGGCCGATTTACCTTATTGTTGTACCGGTGGCGGCGATGATTTGCTATGCGTTGTTATTCAGGCGGTAGTTGTCTGAACCATGATTTTTAGGATTTTAGGATTACATGATTTGTTTTTATTCCTAATATCCTTTAATCGGGTAAACGGCGAAGTCTTCCTTTAACGCCGCTGAAAACAAATAAAAAGTGAAAAATCACGGTTCAGGTCATGGCGCTAACAAATAATTGACCTGCAACTCCCTGATATCGTCGGCAATTATGCCAATACTATTATCAATCATATGTCCGCCGCTTTCAATTTCCCGGAAGGTTGCCAGGGGGACCTTTTTTCGGTAAGATGCAAGCTGATCAAATGGCACTTCTTCATCGTCGCGGGCATGATAAAAGTAAATTGGCGTGTTTTCGGGAAGGCGTTCAGCAAAATCTGCGTGGAGTTTTAACCCTTGTTTCCAGTCTTCTTTACCGCTCCAAAAGGGTGCAGCTATAAGGAAAACGCCTGCTATTTTTACCGGCACGTTATTTTCAGAGAGGTATTTAAGCAGGAGTGATGCACCTAGCGAATGTGCTGTCAAAATCGCGTTGTCCTGCAGTTTGGAAATTTCGCGTCCGATTTGTGCAAGCCAGCCAAAATCCGGCGCAGTTTCGTCGGTTTTCATGGCGGGGTAACTGATAGCGTAGCCCGACCCTAATTCAGCTTGCAGCGAACGCACCAGCTTTGCGTCAGTTTGATAACCACGCTCACCGCCGCCCTGTATAAAAAGCACTTGTTTTTTCATTGCCATCCGGCGATGACACCTCAAACAATATGCCATAGCCCGATGATGTTTTCCTTACTAAATTCCATTTACCAGGTAAATCATGGGGCACACGAATGCGCTAACCTGGTTGTCCCAGGCATCCGCCAGGCCTTCGCGCACTTATGCTTCGAGTGCCTCAACATGACAACGCTCGTTGTCGTTAAACGTTCATAACGTCCCCGAAACCGCATTATCATCAATCCAATACTCCTCAATTTTTCCTATCTTGCCTCATACCTCCACAATTAAACAATGACTAAAACCCCGAAATCCAAAACGAGATCGTTTCCCGGCCCTATAGCCATCTTGATGGTGGTGATCATCCTGGCGGCTATCAGCACCTGGCTGTTGCCGGCGGGGGAGTATAATAAATTGTCGGTTAGCGGGAAGTCATTCAGCATGGATGGCGGCGGCACGAGTGTAAAACTGCCGCTTACGCAAAAAACGCTGGATAGCCTGCATATCCGCATTGCACTGGAAAAATTTGTTAACGGGAGTATCCGCAGGCCGGTGTCGGTGCCGGGGACGTTTACTAAAGAAACACGAAACGGGCAGGGCTTTATCAGCGTGCTGGAGGCGCCTATTAAAGGCATTGTCGACAGCATCGATATCATCCTGTTTATCCTGGTGATCGGCGGGTTTATGTTTGTGTTTGATGAAACGGGGGCTATGGTAAAAGGCATCTCGGCTATCTCGCACAGCATGAAAGGCCGCGAGCCGCGGCTGATCGCTTTGCTTACCATTATTTTCTCCTTTTTCGCCGGCTCATACGGCATGGCCGAAGAGGCTTTTGTTTTTTATGCGGTGTTGGTGCCGCTGTTCCTGGCCGCGGGTTACGACCTGCTGATACCGATGGCGGTTATTTTTGGCGGCACGGCGCTGGGTACCATTGCGTCTTTTTCAAATCCTTTCTCTACCATTATTGCCTCCAATGCCGCCGGCGTCAACTGGATGGACGGCCTTACCGGCAGGATCATCCTTTGGGTAATTATTACAGCTTTGCTGGTGTGGTATATTTTGCGGTATGCGGCCAAAATAAAGAAAGACCCCAAAGCGTCGCTGGTTTACCAGATTGACGGGACTGTAAAATCGCCATTTGAAGTGGCGGTTGCTGATACGGCTGATGCCCCGAAACTGGAATGGCGGACCAAACTGCTGCTGTTTATTTTTGTCGTTACGTTTTTGACGATGATAGCCGGCGTGGTTTTCCTTAAATGGTGGACGCTGGAGATGTCGGCCCTGTTTTTGGGTTCGGCCATCCTGGTGGCTATCATTGGCCGGATCAATGAAAAAACATTTACGCAACGCTTTATCGATGGCGCCAGGAGCCTGCTATCGGTGGCCTTCATCATTGGCGTGGCCAGGGGCGTAACCATTATTTTAAACGACGGGCATGTAAGCGATTCTATCCTGTTTTACGCCTCGCACCTGGTGCAGGGGGTACCGCCGGTGTTCTTTATCCTGCTGCTGATGGGGTTCTATCTTGTCTTTTCCCTTTTTATCCAGTCATCGTCGGGTATGGCAGTATTAACCATGCCCATCATCGGCGCCCTGGCTGTTGTGGTAAATATACCCGGCCGTGAAATTGTGAATTCGTACAATTATGGCTTGTGCATCATGTCGTTTGTGGCGCCAACTGGCCTGGTATTGCCCTCGCTGCAGATGGTGAATATCAGTTTAAAAACCTGGCTCAAGTTTATTATGCCGCTGCTGGTGATGCTGACCATTATTTGCATTATAGCGCTGGTGATCGGGATTTACCTGTGAGTCGGCTAACGTGTTGAACTTATTTCGAAAAGATCACCTGCAAAAATAAAGTCAGCAGTTTTGTGCTATAAATCGCATCGTTTTGACAAAAACAATTTCAATTTATTTATATCTTTAGCCTACACCAAGCAATGACCATACTGCTATGACAGAAGCTGAACAGGAAAAAGACGGCAAATTTATGACCCGCCTCATCATCATTATATTTATAGTGTTTACCCTGGCAGCGACAGTAATGACGATCTTTTATGGTACGCCCTGGGCGAAAAAGTGATTTAGTTCATAGTTAATGGTTCATAGTTCATGGTAGAAAAGTTTAAGGTAGGTGAAAGGGACTGATTCCGCACGCTAATACCAATGAACCAATGAGCCATTGAACTAATGAACATCACTGCCGGGTATAATCCACGGCAATAGAATCCGGGCCTATCAGTTTAAGGTGGTGCTCGTCAAGCTTTTGTACCACAAATGCGGTGTAAGGTTGGTTCCCCTCAAATGAGGTGTACACAGTATCTCCTTTAATAAAATAATCTTCGGCGATGGGTTCACCATCATCCATTGTAAATGATTTATCGGTTATATTTAGTTTAACGGCGCCGTCTTTTGTTTTCCAGCTGCCCTGCAACTTGGTTTGAACCGGGCTTGAACAAGCCGCAGTGATCAATACCGAGGCGCAAGCTATGTGCACGAATATCAAAAGGTATTTATTCATTTTTGATTGGTAAAACTTTAGGTATGAAGCCGGAAGCTAAAATCGGTATAATGCAACCTCAAGCTTCCGGCGTCGTGATGATGACTTACAATTATTTGGCTGGTTTATCCATCAATTGGGATTTTTTAACGTAAACCCGGTGGCCTGTTTTATTGATGTAATAGTAGTGCGAATGTTTATTGATATAAACCGTTTGTCCGTCGGGGCCGCTTTTGCCCTCGTATCGTTTATCAACAATGGCGGCATCGGTGGTGGCGGCTGCGTGGGCAGTTGCGTGACCTACTGATTTTGCCGCATGTTTAATTTTGTGGCCTACGGAGTCCTGAGGCATTGAATTGGCGTAGCTCCGGCCAAAAGAAAAGATTCCTGTGGCTACTAAGGCCACTTTAAATATGTTTTTCATAGCAGTACAATTGAATATAGTTAGATGTATACTAACTAACTCAAATGTTCGGCCAAATGCCTCATTTCTAGGGCCGGAGGTCGTTTCTGGTATAAAATGGCATAAACAGCATCACAGATGGGCATAAACACATTGTACTGTTTATTCACCTGGTGTAGACAATTTACTGCATAATACCCTTCGGCAATCATGTTCATTTCCAATTGGGCCGAGGTTACCGTATAGCCCTTGCCGATCATGTTGCCAAAGGTGCGGTTGCGGCTGAATTGCGAATAGGCAGTAACCATCAGGTCGCCCAGGTAGGCTGACTCTTTGATGTCCCGATCGATGGGATGCACCGCGGCAACAAAACGTTCCATTTCGCGGATAGCGTTGGAAATAAGCACCGCCTGGAAATTATCGCCGTAACCTACGCCATGGCAAATGCCGCCCGCGATGGCATAGATGTTTTTAAGCACAGCGCCGTATTCGGTGCCATAAATATCATCCGAAACAATGGTTTTGATATATCGTGTACTGAACATGGCCGCAAAAGTTGCTGCGAGTTCCATATCACTGGAAGCAATAGTAAGATAGGACAGTTTTTCAAGCGCCACTTCCTCTGCATGGCATGGCCCGCTGATCACCAGGAAATCATTGAAAGATACACCATAATGCTGGTTTAAAAACTCACCGATGATGAGGTTTTCGTCTGGTACAATACCTTTTATCGCCGAGATGATCTTTTTGCCCGCAAAATCGGCGGGCGTTATACCGGTTAGGGCCTGCTTTAAAAATGCCGCAGGCACGTTTAGCAGAACGTAGTCTGCGTCCTGGAGGAGTTCTGGCAGGTTGGTTGAAATATTCTGCGGCGGAACGCTGATCTCAACCGAGCTTAAATAGTGCGGGTTATGTTTAAACTTATGAATATGCTCAACCGCCTGCTCATTCCGCATCCACCAAAAAATTTCCTTTTCGACGCTGTTATCGGTAAGGATCTTGATATTGGCTGTTGCCCAACTACCACCGCCAACAACGGTTATTTTGCTGCCCTTCGTGCTCATCAATAAATAAAAATGTCCTGCCAGGTTTAACTGGCAGGACAAATCTAACTAAAAAAGTTTGCAGTTTCCGGTTTGCAGTTGGCAGCAGGCATTCAAAACTGTATACTGCCAACTGAACACTGCCAACTGACTTACTGTCCCGTTCCGCTGAACAATTTGCTCTTATCTACTTTTTCAACAACCATACCGTCGTTTAGGTCTTTTGACACCGCCGCAAATGGGGCCGATACCACTTCTTCACCACCGCTTAATCCTGATAGTATCTGAATGTAGCTATCGTCCTGTATGCCTGTAGTAACTTCTACCTGTTTTACCTTGCCGGCTTTGTACACAAACACATATTCCTTTGCAAGCGCGGTTATTTTGGGTTTGCTGTTTGTTGTATCACCCGATGCGGAATTATTGCCGCCGGCTGGTGCTGCTGCTTTCTTCTTTTCGCGCGTGGTTACCGACTGGATAGGTACGGCCATTGTTTTAGCCTGGTTTGTTTTGATCTCAACCGTGCCGGTTAATCCTGGCCTGAACGGATTGGGATTTGCAGCCGATCTGATCAATAAGTTTTTGTACGACTCAGGATTGATACGCACCTTAACGGTAAAGTTGGTTACCTGGTCGGCATTAGTACCCACCACATTGGCCGAACTGCCTATCTCTGTTACTACCCCAGAAAAATTCTTCCCTAAAAAGGCATCCACCTCAATTTTGGACGAGTCGCCAAGCTGTATGCGGTTGATGTCGTTTTCGTTTACATCTACGTTTACATCAAGCTGGCTCAGATCGGAAATGGTCATTACCTCGGTACCGGCAAATTGTTGGGTACCTAAAACGCGTTCGCCTTTTTCAACCGCCAGCTTTGATACTACGCCGTCAACGGGGGAGTAAATGGTTGTTTTGATCAGGTTGTCTGAAGCTTCTTTTACGGACGCCTGCGATTGGGCAAGGCCAAAGGTTGAACTGATGACGTTTTGCTTAGCTGCCTCGTACTGGGCCTTTGCACCCAAATAGTTGGATTCGGCTGTTTCAAACTCCGCAGTGGTGATCACCTTGTTTTGGTACAGGCCCTTATCCCGTTTGTAAATCGACTCCAGGTTATCCAGCGATGCTTTGGCCTGGTTAAGCAATTCTTTTGTGTTCCCGATTTGCGCTTTCTGGGTGTTATACTGTGCTTGTGCACGGTCCAGCTCAGACTGCAAAATGTCGGGCCTGATCTTGCAAAGCAACTGGCCTTTTTTAACCACATCGCCTTCTTTGATAGGCAGTTCAACAATTTCGCCCGAAACTTCGGGGCTGATCTTTACCTCAAGATGCGGTTTGATCTTGCCGCTGGCCGATACCGTTTCATTGATCTCGCGCACCGCTGCTTTTTCGGTTGCGATCTGGGTAACCTGCGGCTTGCCTATTACCCCGGCGACTTTTAAAACAATCAGTAACACCACCAGGGCGCCCAGTGTGATCAGAATATATTTAGTAGTTTTTCCCATGATTCTTTTTGATTTCGGTCCCGATAGCTATCGGGATCGGATTTATTTATTTTTTATTCTGTTAATTTCTTCTTTCGGACTTTACAACACTATCGGATTGCCTAAATAATAATCAATCACCTTGCTTCTGAAAACTACCTGGTATTCTCCTTCAATCATTTGATTTTGGGCCGTATTATAGTTAGTAAGCGCTGTATTATAATCCAGCGTGTTTACCAGCCCGGCATCATAGCGCTGTTTGGTAACATTAAGGGCTTCCTTATTTGCGTCAAACGTTTTAACCGCTGATTGATAACTTTTTTCGGCCGATTGCAAATCCAGCACCGCCTGTATAATGGTTTTGCTTAATGTGTTTTTAGCAAGCCTGGTGGTCAGTTCCGCGTATTCGTAGTTCAGTTTTGCTTTGGTTACCGAGGTACGGGCTGTGTAATGATTGAAAATAGGAATCTGCAGGCTCAAGCCAAAAAATTGGTTAAAGTTATTATTTAACTGGCTTCCAAGACCAATCGGGGTAGTGGTGGTTTGGAAAGTCGGCCCTAAAACGACCGTATTGGTTCCCTGGACCACACCGATTTGGGTTGTTCCATTTGGAATTTCGTTAAAAGTTGTTGCCTGGTTTGAATAACTTGTTCCAACTCCTCCATAAAAACTTAATACAGGATAGTAACTGCCTTTGGCAATTTTTATGGCCTGTGCATAGGTTTGTTGCTGCAATTCCGCCAGCCGGATATCGGGGTTATTGGTAAACGCGGTCCTGATTACGTCCGTGGCATCAAATAGCGTTTGTATATTGGTTAACTTGCTGATATCAGGCTTTACCACGGTGATTTCCGTTTTCGGATCCATCTCCATATATTGTTTCAACACCAATATGGCCAAATCAACCTGGTTTTGATCGTTTGTTAAATTCAGCCCTGCAGTTTCTACCTGTGCTTGTGCCTGTGCTAAATCGGCCCTGGTCGCATTTCCGGCATCAAAATTTTTCTGTGCCCTGTCAAACGTGATCTTCGCCAGGTCCAGCTGCTGTTTCGCTGCGATCACCAGGTCCTGATCTGTCAGTATAGTTAGATAATCAGTAACGACGTTTAAAAGAAGATCGTTTTTAATTTTCGCTGTGCTGGTTTTATCAACATCAAGCAATAATTTATTTTCCAGTATTTGGTTGTGCAATTGCCCTCCCTGGAAAATAGTAATTAACACATTGGCCTGGCCCTGAATATTTAAAGCTGACGAAGAATAGGCAAATGCGCCGGCGATCTGGCTTTTACCAAAATAATATCCACCCTGGGGATTGGCGGTTAGGCTGGGCAACTGATTGAATTTGGCCTGTTGATAATCCTGGTCGGCCAAAGCCTCGGTAAGCTGTGCCTGCTTAATGGTGAGGTTGTTTTTGATAGTTGAATCAACCGCCTGCTGCAGGCTTATCGACTGTTGTGCCTGCGCACCCAGGCCTATTATCATCAGCAGGGCGAATGCCGGTAACGTTAACAGTTTAAATCGGGATATACTTTGCATCATTTCTTTCTGGTTCATGGTTCATAGTTCATAGTTGATAGCATGTAATATGACCGTAAGCTCAATCGTTAAATTATTTATAATTTTAGCAAGTTAAAGCGCCCATGAACTATCCCGCACGTGCGGGATCAACCATAAGCTAAAAAATGTACCTTGTTAAAACACCATTATTACTAAAACTACTGTATCCTAAGTTATTATGGGATGCCGGGGGTAATAACAAGTCCATTTTTCTCACTTTTGACGACGGGCCCATCCCCATTGTTACACCGTTTGTTTTAAATATTTTAAAACAGTACGATGCAAAGGCCACATTTTTCTGCATCGGCGACAATGTGCGCAAACATCCGGAGGTGTTTCTACAGGTAAAAAACGAGGGCCACGCCATCGGCAACCATACCTTCAATCACCTTAATGGATGGTATACCGATGATAAAACCTACCTGGATAATTTTTTGCAGGCGGATGAATTGATCGGTTCAAACCTGTTCAGGCCGCCTTATGGCAGGATGAAGCGCACGCAGGTAAAACTATTGGAGCAGACAAAGCCAGGCATTAAAATAGTGATGTGGAACGTGCTCTCGGCCGATTTTGATGCAGCCATCAGTCCGGAAAAATGTTTGGAGAATGCGTTGAAAAATGTAAAGGGAGGTGAGATCGTGTTGTTTCATGACAGCCTGAAAGCCCAGGATAGGATGGAGTATGCTTTGCCAAGGGCGCTGGAGTATTGGAGTAAGCAGGGGTTTGAGTTTAAGACGATAGGAACATAGTTGGGTTCATAGGCCTGCGCAAGTTCAGCCAGTGACCGGATTTCCGCCAGTTCTTCTTTTGACACATTTTCGCTGCCTTTGGCCATCAGGCTGTCTAATTTGGCGATTATCTGATCGTACTCGGTTTCGTGTTTATCATTTTGATTTCAAGGTATTGGCAATCAAATATAGGATAGAAAAATCTATTAATATTCGAGTCATCCAATAATATTAGTTTAGGTCGCACCGTACACTCGCGATAGGGATGGCAGCGAATACCGGCCTTGTGGTTAATGCCCGTGCAGTATAAGCGGACAGCCCGGGCCGCAGGCATCGCCCTGATTAGTTATAAGAGACTGGAGATTAGAGATTAGCAAACAAGCTCAATTGCAGGGAAAAGAGGAAAGTCGTCAAAAATCGTCTGTGGGGACACAGACGACAGGATTAGGCTTCCATAACTATTCTAACCCTTACAACCTCTACAACCCTTCCAACTTCTGCAACTAATCTCTAACCTCTAATCCACTAACCACTAATTTAGAACCCCTCCAAATAACATTTACCCCAGCCCCTTACATCATTTAGGTGTTAATTTTTGTAAATTCGCCGCGCAAGGCTTTTAGGGCCTTATATTTGAATTTTTCTTACATTTCTCACCTAAAAGATCAGATACGATGGCTTTTGATTTAGATATGATCAAAAAGGTTTACGACCGCTACGGCGCCCGTGTGGAGGCTGCCCGCAAAGCGACCGGTAAACCGCTTACTTTAACCGAAAAAATATTATATGCCCACCTTTCCGAAGGCGATGCTTCCAAAGCTTATGGCCGCGGCGTGGATTATGTTGACTTTGCACCCGACCGCGTGGCCATGCAGGACGCTACCGCCCAGATGGCCCTGCTGCAGTTTATGCAGGCCGGTCGCCCGCAGGTAGCTGTGCCTTCAACGGTACATTGCGACCACCTGATACAAGCTAAAGTTGGCGCCATTGAAGATTTGAGAATAGCCAAGGATGTAAACCTGGAGGTTTATGATTTCCTGGCTTCGGTTTCTAATAAGTATGGTATCGGTTTCTGGAAAGCCGGCGCGGGTATTATTCACCAGGTAGTGCTGGAGAATTATGCTTTCCCGGGCGGTATGATGATCGGTACCGACTCGCACACGCCAAACGCGGGTGGTTTAGGAATGATCGCCATTGGTGTTGGAGGCGCTGATGCCTGCGATGTAATGGCTGGGCTGCCATGGGAGCTTAAATTCCCTAAATTGATCGGTGTGAAATTAACCGGCAAATTGTCGGGCTGGACTTCTGCCAAAGACGTTATCTTAAAAGTAGCCGGCATCCTGACCGTAAAGGGTGGTACAGGCGCTATTGTTGAGTATTTTGGTGATGGCGCTGAATCGCTTTCGGCAACCGGCAAAGGCACCATTTGTAATATGGGCGCCGAGATCGGTGCAACCACATCGGTATTTGGTTATGACGAAAAAGCTGCGGCTTACCTGAGCGGCACTAAACGCGCTGACATTGCCGAACTGGCCAATGCGATAAAAGAACATTTGAACGGCGACGCTGAAGTTTACGCAAACCCGGCAGCATACTTTGACCAGGTGATAGAGATCGACCTGAATACATTGGAACCCCATGTGAACGGTCCGTTCACGCCCGACCTGGCCTGGCCGATCTCGAAATTTGCGACTGCCGTAAGGGAAAACAACTGGCCTGAAAAACTGGAAGTTGGATTGATCGGATCGTGTACCAACTCATCTTACGAAGATATTACCCGCTCGGCTTCTATCGCGCAGCAGGCTATCGATAAACATTTAAAAACAAAGGCTGAATTTACCATTACGCCGGGTTCAGAACAGGTACGTTTTACGGTTGATCGCGACGGGTACCTTAATACTTTTGCCGAAATGGGCGGCGTGGTACTGGCAAATGCTTGTGGCCCTTGCATAGGCCAGTGGGCACGCCATACCGACGACCCGAGTCGCAAAAACTCCATCATTACCTCGTTTAACCGCAACTTTGCCAAACGTAATGACGGCAACCCAAATACGCATGCGTTTGTGGCTTCGCCGGAAATTGTTACCGCGTTTGCCATTGCCGGGGATTTAACTTTTAACCCGTTGACCGACACACTCACCAACGAAAACGGCGAGCAGGTGAAACTGGACGAGCCACTGGGCATTGAACTGCCGGTAAAAGGTTTTGCAGTGGACGACGCCGGTTACCAGGCGCCTGCTGAAGACGGGAGCGGCGTGAATGTGATCGTTGATCCGAAATCATCACGTTTGCAGTTGCTTGATCCGTTCCCGGCCTGGGAAGGCACCGACCTGAGCGGTTTGAAGCTGCTGATAAAGGCAAAAGGCAAATGCACTACCGACCATATTTCGATGGCTGGTCCATGGTTGAAATTCCGCGGGCATTTGGATAATATCTCCAATAATATGCTGATCGGCGCTATCAACTATTTCAACAATACCTCCGACAGTGTTAAAAATGAACTGACCAGCGAATACGGCCCTGTACCAGCCACACAGCGCGATTATAAAGCACATGGCATTGGCACCGTAGTAGTTGGTGACGAAAACTATGGCGAAGGCTCATCACGCGAGCATGCTGCAATGGAGCCGCGTCACCTGGGTGTTCGGGCTATACTGGTAAAATCGTTTGCCCGTATCCACGAAACTAACCTAAAAAAACAAGGTATGCTGGCCATCACCTTTGCGGACAGCAGCGACTATGACAAAGTACAGGAAGACGATTCCATCGACATTAATGGTTTAACCAGTTTTGCCCCCGGCAAACAGTTGACTGTTGTATTGCATCATAAAGATGGCTCGACCGATAGTTTTGCGGTAAGCCATACTTATAATGAGCAGCAAATCGAATGGTTTAAAGCCGGCGGCGCGTTAAACATTATCCGCAGGGAAATGGCATCGTAAGGATTTCGGAATTCGGTCCCGATAGCTATCGGGATTCGATTTCGGAATTATTTGATTTTGATATTTTAAAAGCTTTTCCATTTTGGAAAGGCTTTTTTATTGTGAACTATCTGCTACCTGAAAAGATATCCTGCTGAAAGGCTGATGACCGTGTTGTGCGTAGAGTAATTGGCTTTACTAATGTTTAATAAACCATATTGATAGCAGGCGTCAACCAGGATGCGTTTATTGAATGTTACGCCACCGATAAGCCCCAGGCCCAGATCGGGGTTTTTATAAGTTAGGGTGTGGGTGGAATTGGCGTTGCCCCTGGTAACGTCGGTTTCGGCAACTGCCGTTGCAACGTAGGGGCCGCCGCCAAAATGGAAGCTTATACCATTTATTGCATTTGATTTATAAAGAAAGTAGACAGGTACCTCAAGGTAATCGATGTGAGTAGTGGAATAGGAATAGCTGCCATCAACCGGGTTGATAATGTTAAACTTGTTGGTATTGGTTTCTCCTTTTACACTAAATATCAAACCCGGCTGGATAGAAAAATCCGGAAAGCTGATGTCCAGTATACCGCCAGCGTTAAATCCGGCGATGTAACCATCGCCCAAGCCGTAACTGCCATGGTCCTGTATCGCCAGGTTTAAGCCGGCCTTTACTCCGAAATTTATGGTTTGTGCACGGCCAGCGAAAAAGGCCGCGATCAATAAAAGTGATAGGGTTAGTTTTTTCATTTTTGGGGTTAAGGCCTAAAAATAAAAGTTATTTGGTCAAACTTAAAACTATTTTTTTATCACGCGTTTTAGCGTCAGCAGGTTTTGGGCGTTAACACTGTATCCCGAAATGTTGTTTTGATAAAGGTTAACGCGTTTGTCGTAATACAATACCACGACGGGCGATTGCTGCATCACGATGTTGTCCATTTGCCGGTACAAAGCATAGCGTTTTTGATCGTTCGGCTCATGGTAGCACTGATCAAACAAAGCGTCGAACTGTTTACAATTAAAGCCAGTATAGTTGGGCCCCCAGGGGACTTTGTTTTTTGAGTAGAAGACCGAGAGGTAATTCTCAGCATCAGGATAATCGGCGATCCATGTACCGTAAAAAAAGTTGACGCCGTTTTTCGAAACCAGTTCGCGCAGGCTGGCGCCCTGGGTAATTTCCACGCTGGTTTTTATGCCCACTCTTTCCAACTGTCCCTGTACATATTCAATCAGGCTGCGGTAGCCTACCGTGGTATGCAGCACGATCTCGGGCAGGTTATCGCCATTAGGATACCCGGCCTCCTTTAATAATTGTCTGGCTTTGTCAGGATTGTAGGCATACCCGTGTACCTGTTTGGCATCAAAGCCGGGCATACCGACCGGGATAAAACCTGCCACCCCGGCAGTGCCCATGCTGTTACGCAGGTATTTGATCATTTTTTGCCTGTCGATAGCATAGTTGATCGCCTGCCGTACTTTGAGTATCTTGAGCGGGCAGCTTTTTACAATAGCCAGGCTGCTATCCACCAGCATTCCCAGGTAAATAGTGTTGAGATATGGGCCGGAGTTTAAAACGAATTTGCCTTTATATTTTTGGGTGATATGACCCGACTTGGAAATGATGTCATCGCGGTACGTGCCGTCGATGTCGTTTAAAAAATCCAGCTTGCCGCTAATGAAATTCATAAATGCGGTTTGCTTATCGCCGATAAAAGTAGCCCGTATAGCATCCACATGCGGCAAAGTACTCCCATCGCTGTCCTTCTCAAAGTAGTGTTGGTTCTTTAGTAAAACCATCACTTCCCCTTCCCTCCAGTACTTAAAACAAAACGGGCCGGTGCCGCATGGATGCTGGCGAAAATCCTTGCCATAATGTTCGACCACCTCATGCGGTACCACCGAGCAATACTGCGAGGTAAGCATACTCAGGAATGGGGGGTAGGGTTGTTTCAGGCTGATTTGCAAAGTAGAATCGTTTAAAGCTACAAAAGCCTTCTTTCCATCGACTTTATCGCTGAATATCCATGAACCAGAAGACGCTGTTTTGGGATCGATAAGTCTGCCGAAGCTGTAAACAAAGTCGGATGCGATTGCTTTGCGGCCCTTACCGTTTGCAAATAAGGGATCGTCGTGAAAATAAACATCATTCCGCAAATGGAATGTGTACACCTTGCCATTAGGCGATATTTCCCAGTTTTTGGCAATGCAGGGAACGGTTTTCAGGCTATCATTGATCTGCACCAGGCCGTTGTACAATTCGTTGTTCATCCAGATCGCATTCTGGTTGCGCGAGAATGCAGGATCAAGCGAGCTGAGGCCTTCATCGAGGTTGATGTTGAAGACGGTTTTTTTGGAAGAGGACTGATCAGAGCTGCATGCGATGAATTGAAAAAGCAGCAAAAAGCATAAAAACCGGGACAGTATATTCATCAACGCTAATATCGCTAAATCTTACCAATACTTAACCGTTATATTGCCGCGGCAGTAGTTTTGACAATAGCATTGCGTTGGAATATTAGTTATTTTTAGAAAGTTAATTCAAGATTAATGAAGACCTTATTTTATCTGACCCTGGTGCTGGTGTTTAATAACTTCGCTTACGCTCAAACGGAATCGTTCGACACATTAATGAGTAAGGCCAAATACCAGTTTAACGACACTTTACAAAAACCCGACTACGCACTTGCGATAATCAACCTAAAAAAAGCAATTGATTTGAAGCCGGAAAATGCTGAGGCGCATTATTATTTAGGGTATGCTTACAGTCGTTTCAATTCGTGGGGTTCCGAAACAATCCCAAAAATGCAGATGCCACTGGTAGTGCAGGCAAGCACCGAACTTGAAAAGGTAATTTCACTAACGCCCTTGTACAAAGGGCAGATTATTGTGCTCGACCCTTATTCTAAAATAACTTCCGAATGGGGAGCGCTTGCGCTGTGTTATTTAGCCAATAATAAAGTCGATTCAGCAAATTGGGCCTTTCGGCAAGGCAAAATCAGGCATGGCTTTGACGAACTTATATTGTCGATAAACAGGGCTGTTTTAAATAGTTGCAGTAAAAACGCTATACTGATGTCGTGGGCAGACAACAGCACTTTGCCATTGTATTATTTGCAACAAATAGAAAGGCTGCGGCCAGATGTATCGATCATTGACCTGGGCATGCTTAATGCTAACTGGTATCCCAAATGGTTAGAGAAGACAACGCCGCTAAAGTTTGGAATAAAGGAGCCGGCTTTAGATACAGTGGATTATATATCCTGGTCGGACTCAAGTGTCTCTATTCCTGTTTATAATACTAACAAGATGTTTACCTGGATTGTAAAACCCAGTTACCAGAAAGAATACCTGCTAAGAGGCGACAAATTATTTTTAAACTTATTAAAAGAAAATAAATTCAAACGAGATGTCTACTTTACGAAAGCGTTTCCCCTTGGCCAACAATTAAGCCTGGGTGATTATTTATTGTCATTTGTCTTATCGGATAAATTGAATGCAAGAAACGAATCGCCTGAGTTGACAGATCAATTTATTTTAAGTGTGCAAAACATTGTTTCCACACTTAAGCCAGCCAATCCAAACAGCTCCGAGGAGTTGGTGCCAATCGAATGCATTCGCAGCCAGATTTTTGCCAGGTTAGAGGAGGCTAAAAAGGCAAACTGGGATAAAACATCCGGTCCGTTGTTGAAATTATTGACTGATTATCTGCCTGTAAATCTGTATCCATGCTATGATGATGATATGAAGAGATGGTTTGAATATTATGATTTAAAATATTAAGAACGCTTTCAAACCGGCTAAGAGTAATTCACATTGCTCCATTTATTTTTATCTTTGGATTGATTAAGCCTGATTGATGAAGAAGTTTTTAGTTTTCATTTTGTTCGAATTCCTGGCTTTAGCTACCTATTCACAAAATCCGACGCCGGACACTCGGCGCTCTGTACCCAATATACCGGAACCGGAATCTTATGGTAAGGTTTCTATGACTGACCTTAAATTAACTTCATGTGAATTCGAAAAAGATGCCAACGCAGAAATACTTTTTGAAAAAGGAACTATGCTGGCAACTATCGGTTTAAATATGGAACACCATAGCCGGATTAAGATTTTTAATGCCTCTGCAGAAAAGGAGGCGAACATCCGCTTGTACTACAGTACGGAGATAGGTGGAGAAGGAATTGGAGATGTTCAAGCGGAAACCATTAACCTGGTGGACGGTAAAGAAGTGGTTAGCGAAGTCGCTAAAAAATCAGTTTATATTGAAAAGATCAATAAACAATTGTCTGCGGTAGTGTTTACGTTCCCAGATGTAAGACCCGGTTCGATAATTGAATATAAATATAAATCAGACTTCAGTCCAACATGGTATTTTCAGCATAGATTACCTACCAGGTACAGCGAGATTGAGATGGACTATTTTGATCGACGGGAATTGCGTTACGTGCCGTTTATCAAACAACCGCCTGAAAAAAAGATCGGCAGCGAAACGAACGGCGTCGTAATTATCGCACTGACCGATATTCATTCCTTACCTGTTGAACCTTACCTGTCCTCAATAAAGGATAATTCAGAACGGGTAGAGTTTTATAGTACAAATGTCAGGATCAATTCATGGAGAGCAGTTGTTACGGAGCTGTCGATGTTTAAGCCGTTCACCAATGCTTTATATGGAAGACTCCCAGGCGATGGAGAAATAAAAAAATATGTCAGAGGCCTTAGATCGACCGATGAAAAAATCGCGTACATTTTTGATACCGTAAGAAACGCAATGAAATGGGATGGAATAACCAGTTTTTACAGCCACAGTGAGATCGACCGTTCATGGAATCAAAAAACCGGAAATTCCGGTGAGATCAATCTGGTATTGTATCATTTGTTGAAAATTGCCGGCGTTAAAGCGATCCCTATGCTGATCAGCACCAAAGAACATGGTAAAATAATCCCTGCTAATCCAGACCCCAGTTCTTTTAACGATATGGTTGTTTACGTGCCCATTGATAGTAATAAGAGCTATGTTTTAGACGCCTCGAGTAAATATAACCAGTTTAATACTGTCCCGATTGACGACTTGAACACCTATGGCTTGACGATAGATTTTGACCAGGAAAAATTCAAGCTGGTAACGCTATCAAATGATAATACGACCATGCAAACACTTTTTGTAAACGCAAATATACAGGCCGACGGAAAGATGACAGGTTCCGCTCAAATCATTAACTATAGTTATAGTAAGATAAAGGCTATGAACTGGTTTAATTCGCTTGGAGAAAGAACATACCGTGCATACCTGCAAACAGGGGAGGACGGCGTGACCGTATCCGATCTAAAAATGGAGAATACACGATCGGACACTTTGCCATTAGTACAGCACATTGAGTTCAGCGCCAATTTGCAAGGGGCCGATGAAAAATATATTTATTTTAAACCTAATATATTTTCGGTGGTTGAGGAAAATCCGTTTAAAAGTGAAAACCGTTATTCGGACATCGACCTGGGATATCGTAATAACTATTCTATTACCTGTAACTATAAAGAACCCCCGGGTTATAGGGTTGATGCTCTGCCCAAAAGCATAACTATTGTTATGCCCGACCAAAGCATTGTATTTAAACGATTTGTGGCCGAAGAAAATGGGATAATATTAGTCAGATATACCGTTAATCATAAAACAATTGAATATCCCAGGGAAGAATATCAGGACATCCGCAGCTTTTACAAAAAAATGTATGATCTGTTGAATGAGCAGATCTCGTTGAAAAAAGTGTAATCTACAAATCGCTGGTTTTTGTCAGCAATTACGGGTAAGTGTTTAATTCGCTATCTTACCACTCACTATCTCCACAATGTCATGCTCCAGCGCAATGGCATTCTGCTCAATCTCGCTACCCTCCGCAAGCAGCGCATCCGTAAACACCTTATCCTTATACCCCGAAGCATTTATCTTCACATTCATAAATGCCCCCAACACCGCCGACCGTGCACAAAGCGCCGCTACACCCGCATCACTGATGGAATTTGGATTGCCAATTTCGGCCATTGCTTTTATAACTTCCATACTGCCATAGGCGGCTTTCATTACTTGGAACGGTATTTCAATGGCATATTTGGTGGCGTCCTGTATGGCCTGGTCGCGGGCGGCTTTTTCTTCGGAGGTTGCTTTTGATAAACCGAATGCTTCCATGATCTTGTTGAAGGCCGCAGTATCCAGGTCGACCAGTTTGATCAGCTCATCTTTATAAAACTGTCCTTTTTCGGCCCAGTCGCTGAATTCTTTCCAGCGATCGTCCCACCCTTTTTTGTGCGATGATAGGTTAGCCACCATGGTGCCCAATGCTGCACCTAAGGCGCCGAGGTATGCCGCTATAGAACCGCCGCCCGGCGCGGCGCTTTCGCTGGCCGTCTCGTTGGCGAAGTCGATGAGGCTCATTGATGCCAGTTTGGAGGATGCTTTATCTTTCAGCAAATACTCGATGATGCGTTCTTCCGGATTAAAAGGCGCCAGTTCAGACAGGCCCATGGATTTGATGGCAATTTTGATCAATTCCTTCTCGCTCACCCCAACCGAGCGTTGCTGCTTCAGCAGGAAGTATTTGCCTGCATCCAGCATAGCTTTCAGCGGCACCAATCCCACAAGCTCACTGCCGGTTACCCGCATGCCGCGCTCATCGGCCTTTTTGCAAACTTCGTCAAACGCAATATGAAGTGGCGTAACCTCGATATTGGTGAGGTTCATCGATATTTGGGCGATACCATATTCCTCGATATACCAGCCAATCGCTTTTACCGATTTTAATGAACCATGGATGGATTTGGGTTTGCCGTGCTCGTCGTTGATGATCTTGCCGTTGATGGGGTCGCCTTCGCGCATCACCCTGCCGGCCTCGCGCACATCAAAGGCAATGGAATTAGCCCGGCGTGTGGAGGTGGTATTAAGGTTGACATTGTAGGCGATCAAAAAATCCCGCGCACCGATCACCGTGCCGCCGCGTTTAGCATCGAACTCGGCAGGGCCGAAATCAGGTTTCCATTCCGGCAGCTTTATCTTTTTAAAAAAGCCTTCGTATTCCCCTGCCCGGATCACGGATAGATTACTCCGGCTTTTGTCAGCCTGGGCATGTTCATATAGATAAGCCGGGATTTGCAGCTCTTCGCCAACCCGTTTGGCCAGTTGTTTGGCATACTCAGCAGTTTCTTCCATGCTGATGTTGGCAATGGGTATCAAAGGGCAAACATCCGTAGCGCCCATGCGCGGGTGCTCGCCTTTATGTTTGCTCATATCGATCAGTTCACCGGCTTTTTTGATGGCTAAAAAAGCAGCATCAATAACTTTTGCAGGCTCCCCGACAAAAGTGACAACAGTGCGGTGGGTAGCTTTGCCGGGATCGACATTTAATAGTTTTACCCCTTCAACGGACTCGATCTCGTCCGTGATCTGTTTAATGATATCGAGGTTAACGCCCTCGCTGAAATTTGGTACGCATTCGATGAGTTTTCCCATGGATAGATAAATGGTATAATTTATTTGCCTTTTATAGATGCAGCAATATTCTATTTCTTATTATGTTAGCCTTCTTCCATTCATTGCCGTCGGCTTTAGCCGACGGATAAAAAAACAGCATTATCTGGCTTTAGCCAAAACCCGCCTAATCCTTTATTAATGTCCACCCATACTAAGTCATAAACTCATTCACTTCTTCGTCGAATGATTTTTTTGAATGATGGATTTCCTGATTTTTGATATAGCCGATTACAGCCGGTACTTGTGATTCGCTTACTGACACCGCGAAATAATCATCCTGCCATGCAAACTTTTCGGATGTCAGATTATTTTGATTTATCCAAAAAGAAGATTCGCCTTTTATCAATTGGACTATTTTAGCAATGGTTTGGTCTTTACCTAAAGAAATAAGACAATGCACATGTTCAGCATGACCATCTATCGCTTGTAAAAAAATTTCTTTTTCCTGGCAATTCGCTGCGATGTGTTTAAATACATCATGCCTGATTTCTTTACCAAGCAACGGTCTGCGATCCTTAGTCGCGAAAACTAAATGCACCCAAATTCTGACATATGACATGGCGTGTTTTGGCTAAAGCCAATTTGTTGTTTCTTTAAATCCGTTGGCTAAAACCAACGGCAATAAATCTTTTTTATTTGTCGCCTACACCATCTTCATCTCCGGCTTCAACTTACCCTGGTTGTATAAAATTTCCCGGTAATCATTGGTAGGATACAGCTGCAAATTTGCCGGAGCGCCGGTTGCAAATGTTCCGCGGTTATCCAGCCGTAACGCTTGGGCGGCACGAAAGGTTAGCCCTGCGAAAACCTCGGCAGCGCTTAGTTTTTCCGCAGCACCCAGTATCGCGGCCTGCATCAGCAAGTCGCCCATGGGTGCTGAGCCGGGGTTCCAGTCGCTGGCAATGGCCAGGCATGCACCGGCATTTAATAGCTTGCGGGCGGGGGCATACTTCATCCCAAGGCCGAGCGATGCGCCCGGCAAAGCTACCGCTACCGTATCCGAATTCGCGATCAGTTTTATATCCCTTTCTTTTGTTGCCTCCAGGTGGTCGACAGAAACTGCGCCTGCTTCAACTGCGATTTCGCTGCCGCCTGAAGTAAATTGATCGGCGTGAACAGTTATGTCAAACTCAAAGCTCTTCGCTTTTTCAAAATAACCTGCAACACGGTCGGCCTTAAATGCACCCTCATCTATAAAAATATCCACCCTTTTGGCCAGCCCTTCTTTTTTTATTTTCGGCAATAGTTCTTTGCCGATCATCTCCAGATATTCGATTTGGTTGCCTTCAAAATCTTTGGGTTTGATGTGGGCAGCCAGGCAGGTAGGCACTAAAAACGCCTTGGTTTTGTACGACGCCGCTTTTATTGACCGCAGCTGTTTTAGTTCCTCTTCAACCGACAAGCCATAACCGCTTTTTACTTCAATAATGGTAACGCCTTCAGCAAAATGCCGCTCCGCGCGATTTATCAACGAGACGGTAAGCGCCTCCTCGCTGGCAGCGCGGGTTTGGGTTACCGTATCCCAAATGCCACCCCCCGCTTCGGCAATTTCCAGGTAACTTTTCCCGGCGGACCGTAAAGCATAATCGTTCACCCTGTTGCCTGCGAAGCAAATGTGGGTATGGCAATCAATAAAGCCGGGCAGCACTACATGTTGTTCCTTAATTTCCTCAATTTGCGCCGACGGATGGTCCCGGCGAAGCCGGTCCAGCGTGCCAATGGTGATAATGCGGCCATTGTTGCTTAAAATCCAGCCGTTTTTGATCACCTGGATCTGGCTGTCTTTTAGCGGCCCTTTCAGGGACAAGCCTGTTAGCGGTAATATTTGGGTGAAGGGGCCTGTTAGTTTTTTCATTGTTTGAACCGCTGATTTTTTTGATTAATGGATTTCGCTGATTCGTAAAATCGATTGTTAGCGTTATTGACTGCTAAATTACATGATTGAAAACTAAACCAAATTTTTCTTTCGGACTTTCCTGACTTTTCAGACTCCGGACTTCCTCTACCATATTTTTAAATCAAATTTCTCCGCCATTTCGGCTGCCTTATCATATCCTGCGTCGGTATGCCTGAAGATGCCCATAGCAGGGTCATTGTATAGCACGCGTTTAAGGCAGGTGGCTGCACGATCAGTTCCGTCAGCCAAAACAACCATACCTGCGTGCTGCGAATAACCCATACCAACGCCGCCGCCATGGTGAAATGATACCCATGTTGCGCCGCCTGCTGTATTCGCCATCAGGTTGAGCAATGGCCAGTCGGATACGGCGTCCGATCCATCTTTCATCGATTCCGTTTCCCGGTTTGGTGACGCCACCGAGCCGCAATCCAAATGGTCGCGGCCGATAACGATCGGGCCTTTTACTTTGCCTGTTTTTACCAGCTCGTTAAATATAAGACCGGCTTTTTCCCGTTCGCCCATGCCCAGCCAGCAAATCCGTGCGGGTAGTCCCTGGAAAGCAATTTTTTGTTGTGCTTTTTCCAGCCAGTTAATCAGCGCTTTATTTTCGGGGAATGCCTCCATAAGAGCTCTGTCAGTAATAAAAATATCTTCAGGATCGCCTGATAAAGCCACCCAGCGGAACGGCCCTTTGCCTTCGCAAAACAGCGGGCGGATATACGCAGGGGTGAAGCCCGGGAAATTAAAGGCATCTTCTTCGCCTCCCTGCCGCGCAAATTCGCGCAGGTTGTTGCCATAATCGAAGGTGATGGCGCCGCGTTTTTGCAGCTCCAGCATAAAGCCAACATGCCGCGCCATGCTTGCCAGCGACAAACGCTTATATTCGGCTGGGTCGCTGTTGCGAAGTATGGAGGCCAGCGTTAATGAAAGACCATTGGGGATGTAGCCGTTGAGCGGGTCATGCGCCGAAGTTTGGTCGGTCAGCATATCAGGTACGATATTGGCATGAAGTAATTTTTCAAGCATATCACCGGCATCGCTCACGAGCCCTACAGATAAGGTTTCGCCCTTAGCCATCGCCTCCTGTACCCAGGCAAGGGCTTCCTCGTAAGAGTGGGTCATTTTGTCGATGTACTTGGTATCCACGCGTTTTTGTATCCGCGTGGCGTCCACGTCGGCCCCTAAAAACACGCCCCCTGCCATGGTTGCCGCTAAAGGCTGTGCGCCGCCCATGCCGCCTAAACCTGCGCTGACGATCAATTTGCCCGTCAGGTCGCCGTTAAAATGCTGGCGGCCTGCTTCAACAAACGTTTCATAAGTTCCCTGCAGGATTCCCTGCGAACCGATATAGATCCAGCTTCCGGCGGTCATTTGCCCGTACATCATCAGGCCTTTTGCACGCAGCTCGTTAAAATGTTCCCAAGTGGCCCATGCGGGTACCAGGTTACTATTGGCTAGCAGCACACGCGGCGCCTGCGGATGGCTGCGGATGATACCCACCGGTTTGCCCGATTGCACCAATAACGAATGATCCTCGTCCAACTCAAGCAGTAACTCAATAATTTTACGTAGTGATTCAGGGTTGCGTGCGGCTTGGCCGATGCCGCCGTACACCACCAGTTCCTCCGGGTTTTCAGCCACTTGCCCATCAAGATTGTTCAAAAGCATCCGTAAGGGCGCTTCGGTTTGCCAGCTTTTGGCGTGCAGTTGCATACCGCGCGGTGCTTTATACACCGGGTGATTGGCATATGTTTTAATAAATTCCGAACTCGTCATCATTTAAAGTTATGTTGTTGGCGGCAGCTGTTTGGCTAATGGTAGCCAGCAATTCGCCGGAGGTGATCAATTGATAGATTTCTTTAATGTCGTTTGCAAAAATGCGGTCATGATCAATAAAAGGCACTTTTTCGCGCACAAGTGCATGGCAGGCCTCAATAACCGGGGTTGATTTAAGCGGCCGGCGGAAGTCGACTGCCTGCACGGCGTAAAGCAGCTCGATAGCCTGGATATATTCCAAATTATCGATCACTTTATGCAGTTTACGCCCGCTGATGGAACCCATCGAAACATGGTCCTCCTGCCCTAATGAGGTTGGCACGCTGTCGGCACTTGCCGGGAAACACATCGTTTTGTTTTCGGTGACAAGAGCGGCAGTTGTATACTGCGGTATCATCAGGCCCGAATTAAGGCCGGCATTATTAACCAGCAGTTTTGGCAGACCGTACCGACCCTCAGTCATCAGGTAACAACGGCGATCGGCAATATTGCCCAGTTCGGCCGCAGCTATAGCCGCATAATCGAGGGGGATTGCCAGTGGCTGCCCATGGAAGTTGCCGCCGCTTATGGTGTCCTCCGCATTAAAAATAATAGGGTTATCAGTGACTGAATTTAGTTCGATAACCGTCAACTCCTTTAAATGCAGCCAGGCATTCCGGCTGGCCCCATGTACCTGCGGCATGCAGCGGAGGGAATAAGGGTCCTGTACCCTGTCGCAATTGACATGCGAGTTGCAAATTTCTGAATCTGTAAGCAGGGTAGAAAGACGTTTGGCCACGTATTGCGTTCCTTTGTACGGGCGGAGCTGATGAAGCCGCTGATCAAAGGGCCTCGCGGAGCCCATCAGCCCTTCTAATGACATCGCGCCAATAATATCTGTAATATCCAAAGCGTTTCCCAGCCGTGCTACTGCCTTTACAGCGAATGCCAGGATAAACTGCGTGCCATTGATCAGGGCTAAACCTTCCTTGGGGCCTAAAACCAGCGGTTGTATGCCGTGTGCAGCCAAAACATCGGCTGCCGGAAAACGTGCACCATTGGTGAAAACTTCGCCCAGGCCGATCAGGGGTAAAAACAGGTGAGCTAGTGGGGCAAGGTCGCCGGAGGCGCCTACTGAACCCTTTTCGGGCACTACCGGGATAATATTGTGATCGATGTGCCAAACTATACGTTCAAGGGTTTGGAGTGCAATGCCTGAATATCCCTGTGCCAAAGCGTGGACTTTTGTGATCAGCATGAGCTTAGCGATCTCGGCTGCAACAGGTTCGCCTACACCCACACTATGGCTTTTAAGCAGGTTAGTTTGCAGCAGCGAGGTGTCATCATCCGAAATGCGCGTATCGCACAAGGGGCCGAAGCCGGTGTTGATCCCGTAAACCGGCGTGTGATTTTGTACTATGGTTTTTACATCATTCCATGAAGCCAAAACCCGCTCAGCAACATCGCTATTAATTATCCCCCGGACATTACCTGAAGCAATATCGAGGCAAATGCCGGCTGTTAAATGCCCGTTGCCGTAATGGAATTCCTTACTCATTTGGCTCCGGTTTTAGTTCGATCGATAAGTGGTCCGCAATTTTATCGCTCAGGCTGTTTTGTTTAAAAATGTTTTCAAGCGCACCAATTGCAGGCAATAATTTGCTGCTTTGTTCCTCTGAGGCAACTAATTCGGTCATCGCGGCTAACACGGCATCCCAAACAGGAAGAACGTCGGCCAGCAAAGTGCGGCCTTTATCAGTTAATGTAACCAGTTGCCTGCGCCCGTCGTCGGTACAGGTAACGCTGGTGACGAGGTTCTTATTTTTAAGATTGGTGATAAGTTGGCTCGCGGCGGGGTGCGAAACCTCGGTTTGCTCGCTTAATTCTTTGATGGATAAAGCATCATTTTTCGACAAAAGATAAAAAACCGGGAACCAGCTGGCGTCAAAATCGATGCCCAGGTTCTGGTAAGCGCGGTTGATCTCGGACAGAAAACTCTCGCTCAACCGCCGTAAACGGCTGCCTAAAACGAGGTACCCGAGATTTTGATATAGATTCATGGTGCAATTTATATAAGTGCTTATATAATTGCAAATTTTGAACGCTGATTTTATTGATTAATTGATCTCGCGGATGATGTAGACCGTTGATTGAGTTGATTCACTGATCTCGCTGACCGTTCCACAGGCAAAAAAATCGTAAATCTAAACCCGATGGCTATTGGGTCGTAATTCCTACAGCCCACCCTTACCATGCAGTTTCCCCCATTTGATCATTTCGTCAACAACGGGTGTCAACGTAAAAGAAAAACTGGTAAGCTTGTATTCGATCGATACTGGCCGGCTGTCGTGCACAATGCGAATGATGAGTTTGCTCGCTTCCAGATCTTTCAACTCTTTTGAAAGCACACGCGTCGTTATTTGCGGGATATTGCGCTGAATATCGCGGAAGCGGCTTTTGCCGGCATACATCGACATAAGGATGGGCAGTTTCCATTTGCCGCTGATGGCCTGCAAGGTGGTTTGCACATATCCGATGCGCGTAATGATATCATTGCTTTTTTCTTTCATAGCTGATACACATTGTTATTTGATATCAAATGTATATCAATAGTTTGAGAAATAAAACACGTAAGCCCTGATTGTCAATATATTTTTATTGTATTCGTGTTTTTATTGCAGTTTTTCTAACTTTAAATCTGTTAAACCTTAAATCGTCGCCGTATGGAAACTGCATCGATCTTAAACAAGCATGACGAGCTTCACCTCGAAGTTTCGGCTATTGACCCCTTTGCCAATATCGCCCTGGCATTTTCAGGCGGCGGATTTCGCGCAGCATCATTTGCGCTGGGCGTTTTATCCTATTTAAATAAACTACAGTTTACCGCAGAAGATGACCCATTGATAGGCAGGCGACTGATTGAGCAGGTAACCTATATGTCCTCAGCTTCCGGGGGTACCATCACAACCGCATTGTATGCGCTTTATAACGCTGAAGGGCGGTCGTACCAGGAGTTTTATGTTAAACTTTTTCAGTCCCTTGATGGTGAATTTTTATTGCAGAAGGCGCTCTCCATTTTATCCGACAAAAAGGCCTGGCGCAAACGGCCAAACAAAAGCCGGAATTTTATCAACGCCTTTTCCATGGCCTATGATGAATATCTTTTTTCAGGCGCAACTTTTAAAGCGCTTTTTTATGGGGCTGCAAAGGGACACCTGCAGGAAGTTTGCTTTAATACCACCGAATTTTATACCGGCCTGTCATTCCGGCAGGACCGTAAAATGGCACCTGATGACGCCGGCGACCCTTATTATAAGTTTGGAAATGAAAATATCTACCTGGCACAGACAGTAGCAGGCGGGATAAAAATAGCCGATGCTTTAGCCGCATCATCGTGTTTCCCCGCAGGGTTTGAACCGATCGTCTTTCCGGAAGACTTTTCAAACGAGGCTGTAACGGTAGAAGAGCTCAAAAGCGGACTAACATTGGTACCGCAAACCGGTGATAAAGCGGAGGACGCTTTTAGAACAGCCAAAACTGTGGGTTTTATGGATGGCGGTATTACCGATAACCAGGGGCTTCAAAGTATGATGTACGCCGACGGGCGCCGGATAAGAGGTGAATCCACTTTTAAGTGCTTTGATTTGATGCTGGTTAATGATGTAGGCAGCTATTTTATAAAGCCTTATGTTAATCCGTCGCAGCCAAAAGATGGGGGAGTGAGCCTTCGCGGGCTATATTGGTGGACGGCAGCGGTGTTTGTTGCCGCTATTGTATGTGCCATTTTGGGTCGGCATTTTCACAAAACTTACCTGTCGTTTATCGGTGGATTATTTGTCATTATCCCGGCAATTTTGTTGATAGGAGCCTGGTGGTTAAAAAACCAGGTGATGGGCGCTGCAGCATCGTCCCCGTTCAATTTGCGGAAAAGTTTTACCGAAAAGATCGTCAGGTTATTGCTGAAATACATTACACGCACGCCGCTGGCGGTATTAAAACAAATGCTGGCAGCCAGGGCCGATTCGGTATTACTGCTCAATATGAGTTTGTTTTTGAAAAGAATACGGCAATTACTTTATAATAAATTTTATGGGTCGCCTGAGTGGAAAAACCGTGGCAAGGGAAATCACATTTACGACCTGGCCTTCGCCAGTGATATTTACCGGAAAAAGAGTCCGGCACCTAACCCTTTCTTAAACCCCAGCCGGGATTTACAAATTGTAGCCCAAACGGCATACGAAATGGGTACTACTTTATGGTTTGACGAACAGACGGAAAAGAAGAGCCACAGTAAAGCCTGCGTTATTGCATGCGGCGAATTTACTACATGCTATAATCTGTTAGGATATATCGAATCGCTGGCGAAGGACCCAAATGCAGTCGACAGCCAGTATGCAGGCCGGCTCAATGAATTGAAAAAGCAGCTGACAGATGATTATACCAGGTTTAAAACTGATCCCTTTTTTATGTATAACCAGGACGGGCTTGCCTACGCCATAAAGGACTTTCAACCATTGAGCATGTCGGATATCCCTGATCCCGGTTACTAAGGCTTTGTTATCACCTATTGCTAAGTCGGGTCAGTTCAACTTTAAGGATGCGAAGAAATCGTCTTTAGGTTGCGTGTTTTGGCCATCAGGCATCACTGCGCTTATGCTATATAAGTAGTTGCTGATGATGATCATGAAGGTAAACGACTTAACTTTTGTGGCAGCATTGGAGCCTTCAATCTTATAGCTGTAATAATTGTTCCACTTACCGGTTTGTACATCGCCTAATATAAAGCCGTCCATTTTCTGCTGCATCCCGGTTTTCAGGCTGGTGGCGAAATCATCTGCAGGTGCAAGCCCGGCGAGAGCCGCTGAGTCGAGGCCGGCTACTTTTTGCATATCGATTTTCGTGATAACGCACGTGAATGAATCTTTGCCCTGTGCGATAACGCTGTACTCATCGCTCGCTGTCGGCGTTGAGGGTACTTTTACTGATAACCTGCTGTCAATTTTGTAGCTGATCCAATCACTTTGGGCACGGGCGAAACTCAGCAGTGTAAATAAAAAGCAAAGGGAAAGAAGTATCTTTTTCATGACGTCAAATGTTTTGGTTGATTTATAAAGATGATAATAAATCATTTGTCAAACAAATAAAACGCGCTGTATTTTAAGCAATTAAAACCGGATTTAAGCTTCCCCTTTTATCCGGAACACCATTCCATCCATGTCGTCGCTTATCCTAAGCTGGCAGGCCAGGCGGCTGTCGTTACCCGCATCGGGCAAGGTATCCAGCAGGTCGAGTTCGGTATTGGTGGCGTGAAAGTATTTTTCCGGGCCTTCCAGTACCTGCACATGGCAGGTTGCGCAAAGGGCCATGCCGCCGCATGTTGCTAAAATATGATGGTCGGAGGCTTTCAAAACCTCCATCAGGCTGAGGTTAATATCTTCGGGGATCTCGACAGTTTGCCGGCCGCCGTCCCTGTTTTCTATGGTTAGATTGATCATTTTTTTGGAGGTTAAAGGCGAAAGGTAAGAGGTAATGGGTTTTCTTCTACCTTTTACCTTTTACTTTTCACCTCTCTTAAAACGCGTTTACGCCATAAACTGTAGTGTATTTAAAACTGAGCTTTTGATCCGGGTACACATATTTAAAAGCGCTTTGGGCCATCAGCGCTGCTTCGTGGAAGCCGCACAGGATCAATTTTAGTTTGCCTGGGTAGATATTGATATCGCCAATGGCAAAAACGCCCGGTACGTTGGTGCTGTAGTCGAGGGTATTTACCATGATGGCTGAACTATCTACATTAAGCCCCCATTCTGCAATCGGGCCAAGCTTTGGTGTTAAGCCAAATAAGGGGATCAAATGGTCTGCAGCGATAAGAGAGGTTTGGCTTTCCCGGTCAACGATCTCTACTTCCTGTAAATGCCCGTTGCCGCGTATGGCTTTGATATGTGATTGCAGGATTAAATTGATCCGCCCTTCTTTCGCCAGTTCAAATACCTTTTCGGCTGAATTCGGCGCACCGCGGAAAGTATCGCCGCGATGGATCAGGGTTACCTGTTCAGCAACATTTGCCAGGAATATCGTCCAGTCCAGGGCCGAATCGCCACCACCGGCCAGCACCACTTTACGGCCGCGATAGGCTTCGGGGTTTTTAACCATATAGGCTACACCCCGGCCTTCAAAGGCTTCCAGGTTATCGATGGCAGGTTTTCGTGGCTCGAAACAGCCAAGGCCGCCGGCTATCACAACAACTTTACTATGCACTTCTGTGTCATCGCCCGTGCGGATCACAAAAGTTCCATCGTCTAACTGGAATAGCTCGTTAACACGCTCGCCCAGGGAAAAACCTGGTTTGAATGGTTCTATCTGCTCCATCAGTCCGTCCACCAGTTGCTGGGCATTGATGGTCGGGAAACCGGGAATATCATAAATTGGCTTGTGCGGGTATATCTCGGAAAGTTGACCGCCAACCTGTGGCAGCACATCAATTAAATGGCAGCGCATTTTTAACAGCCCGGCTTCAAAAACGGCAAATAAGCCAACCGGGCCTGCGCCTATAATGCAAATATCGGTATCAATAGGTTCCATATGATGGTTTAAATAAACAACCAAAGGTCCTTTTTATTATAACCAATACAAAATGACAAATAGTAATTATCAATTACTTTAAGTTATAATTGGCAAGGCAGAACCTTTTAAAAAGTTCGATAAGCTTTGAGTTTTTTCCATGAAGCTGGATGAACTGGAAGGTGCGGAAGATTTCGAGGCCCTTTATAGCTATAATGGCTAATTCGTTATATTTCAATTCGCTAACCACGGATTGTATAGAGAGGAAAGTTGCAGTTTCTGAATACAGCAAATATTGTTTTATGGCGATGCTGCTCTCCAGTTGTATTTCTACCTGCAAATCCTTAGGGTTGATGCCGACGGATTCGAGCGCATTAAATATCACGTCCAGCGTACCTGAGCCCGCTTCCCGTAATACCAGCGGGATGTTTAGCAAATGCTTTGGTGTAATTTCAGCTTTCCTGGCCAGCTGGTTATTGGCACGGGTAACCAGTACAATTTGGTCTTTTGCAAAAGGAGCGTAGGCGATTTGCGGGTAATGTGCCGCGCCTTCAACAATGGCAATATCAATTTTTTCGGCCAGTACCAGTTGGGTGACTACATCGGTATTGGCCTGGATAAAGGTAAAATTGATGGCGGGGTAAGTCTTTTTAAAAAGCGCGAGTATCTTCGGCAGAATGGTTTGGCCAACGGTTGTACTGCCCCCGATATGCAATATGCCGGATTCCATATTGTTGAGCTGTGCGAGCTCGGTTTCCAGCTCAGCATATTGCTGGGCTATTTTCTCAGCATATTGAAGCAATATCTTACCCGCGTTGGTAAGCGTGATGCTGCTGCCATTGCGTTTAAACAGCTGTACATTCAGTTGATGTTCCAGTTCTTTGATATGCTTTGTTACCGCTGGCTGGGTTATAAAAAGTTCAGCCGCCGCCCTGGTAAAGCTAAGCCGCAAAGCAACGGTATGAAAAACTTTTAAGCGGAAGTCGAAGATCATCGGCGCTAAGATACAGGATACCGGGCAGCACAGCAACGCTTACTTTTTACGCGCAAAAAAGCCGCTGCAGAAACTCCGCAGCGGCTACCCTTATTAATTAAACCAAACAGATCGCACTATTTAGCATCTTGTTGCCACAGGCCTGTGACTTTACTTACTTCGTTGTAATTGTTTAAATTAACATGGTGCTTAAGCATAAAAACACCGGTTTCGCCGTAAACGGTTACAATTTTAAACTTACGGGTTTCATCGTTGTAAGTACTTAAAGTTGGTAACGTAGCATTTGGATCGGTCTGGATAAAGAAATAATGAAGTGTTATTTGACCTACTGCAGGCACAAACACATAATTATAAGTATACCCAAATGAAGAATCAAACTGGTACGCCAGCGGCTCCCACTGGTTGGGGTTATTTACCGGGCTTGGGGTAAAATATACCAATACCAGGCCGGTAGACAATGTATTTGCGTTAAGCGTATTGTTTTTGCGAACATAGTACCGTGTAAAATACTCGGTATAGCTGCCCGGGCTGGTCTCGTACACATATTGCGAATTCCACAGCCAGTCGCTGCCCTGCAGGGTAAATACGTCTGTCAAAACATTTTGATTCCCACCGTTTGGCCCGGTTGGTCCGGCCGGCCCCCTTGGCCCCGCCGGCCCTCGTAATGAAGTTGGCAAGCCCCAGCCGGCCATTGTTTTAGGGCCATACAAGTAAACGTTTTGCCGGTCGAAATAATAATCACCTATAATACCGGTAGCAGCCGGAGGAGCACCCCATCCATTGTATATCCTGCTCCCGGGTGTGCCGTCAGGGCCGGTTGGTCCCTGGGGACCGGTCGGGCCTTTTAGTGACAGGCCATGCCCCCAATTGGTGGTTTTGGGCCCGTATATGATACCGTTCAGCAAATCGAGATAATAACTTCCGACAGCGCCGAAAGTGGAGTCGGGTAAAGTTGTTCCTACATACAATACATAAGCTCCGTTTGCCACAAGGGTGGTAACCAGCGAACCGGAGATAGACGTTTGACTTTGCGGAACAACCTTGGTATCCTTATGGCAGGATGATAAGATCAACGCCACGGAAAATAATATGAAAAACTGATATATAAATCGTTTCATGATGTCATTTGTTTTTGGTGATGAATTGATATGATCGCGTCTTTATTTCTGATCGCGAATATCTTGTTGCCATAACCCCGTGATCTTGCTCACTTCCTGGTAATTATTCAGGTTAACGTGATGCTGAAGCATAAACTTGCCCGTTTTGCCTGTGATGCTTATAATTTTGAATTGACGTGTTTCATCGTTATAAGTACTCAGTGTCGGCAAAGTAGCCGAAGGATCTGTTTGAATAAAGAAGTAATGCAGTGTTACCTGGCCTACCGCTGTTACATAAACGTAATTGTCAGTATACCCAAATGACGAATCGAACTGGTAAGGCAATGGCGCCCATTGATATGGATTGTTTACAGGGCTTGGTGTAAAGTAAACCACAACCAAACCGCTATCCAATACTCCTTGTGTTATGGTATTGTTTGCACGAACATAGTACCGGGTAAAATATTCGGTATAACTGCCAGGGCTTGTTTCATATACATATTGAGAGTTCCATAACCAATTGGCCCCTGTTACAGTGAAAACATCCGTGCTCACATTTGCTGCGCCACCGCGCGCACCCTGTGGACCCTGAGGACCTACCGGCCCGGCCGGACCGGTAAAGCTAACTGGTGTGCCCCAGCCTGCGGCAACTTTAGGACCATAAAGCAAAGAGTTTGTCTTGTCAAAATAGTAGTCGCCAAGGATACCCAAACCTGCTGCCGGAACACCGTTGCCGCTGTAGATCTGGCTTCCTGCTTTGCCGGGGTTGCCTGTTCCACCTGTTGCGCCTGTCGGGCCTTTTAGCGAATATCCCCTTCCCCAGCTGGTGGAAGTTTTTGGGCCATAAATAAACCCGTTAGTAACGTCGAGGTAGTAGTCGCCCACGGCGCCGATACTTAATGTAGGCAGAACGTTCCCGATATACATTAATGTCCCGGTGGCCGTTACCAGCATAGTGGTATACGATTGGTTGCCGAAATTATTTGGGCTAACATTTGCGCTCTTATTACACGATGTAATAGTTATTGCGAACGTAAATGCAATTAAAAGATAGAGTGAAAGTTTTTTCATGATGCTGTTTTGTTTTGCTGTTGTGATTATTGTGCTGAAAGAAAAAGTGTATTTATTTTAATATCTCAAAATAGTATGTTATTAAAACTATTTGATGATCAGGAATTTATCCGGCAAAGTTAAGTCACCGGCAATTGGTATTAAATCGCATAAATATGTGAATTTTAGCAGCCCCAGGTGTGTTTGCCTTAAAAAAAGCCGGCATGTAACCACCATGCCGGCCAACCAAACCAATTAACTAACTAACTATTATTTTAACACTTATTATTTCGAAATATATGGCGTTTAATTGCCCTCTGCCGGATTTAACCGGGATAGCGGGTCGACTAAAACATTACAAATCACGCTAATAAACGCCGGTTCGCTATACGTGGAGCTACGCAATCTTGATGCGGGAAATACTCAAAATTAAATCGTATCTGTATACGCGCTCCCGGGTTAGCCGAGTGCAGGTGAGATTCTGACAATGGAAATGACGATGCGATACCCTTCCGGGTCTTCAAAGGTAATGCCGTTTTTTTCCCAGTAGGGTTGGCTGGTTTAACCTGTTTTACTTTGTTTTTAACAAATCTGGTCTTCATCGCTGCAAATTCTTCCAGCGACGAGGCATAAAAAACCAGCAGGTCATCATCATCGGGATGATGATCAGGCGGAACATCCGATACCGTAAATTCAAGGTGCCAGTTTTGGCCGGGTATTCCCATAAAAACGCCGCTGTAGCCGTGGTGGTCCTTAAATTCGCCCAAAACTTTCAAACCTAAAACTCTGCCATAAAAGTCAATGACTTGGTTTAGATCGGTAGTATGCCTGGCAAATCTGAACTTCATGTAACAAGTTTTGTGTGTCGCTATTGTTCGAGGCCTAATTTAATAAATTCCGTTTGTATGGCAATATATACGCGGGCATTTGGCTTATCACCCAAACAGGGTATATTTTTTCTTCCCTGCAAAGTCAGCCACCCAACATCGCATTTATTTTGTTATCAGGGACCAAGCCGCATAGCTATGTGATTTCAGGTTAGATTGACCTATTCAATTTAGGATTTGTAAAAAATAGGATATATAAAGCTTAATCCTAAAAAGATAATTGTCAATCGTACATTTAAGATATACCTTTAGCCAACCAATTAATACCAATATGTCAAAACATATCCGCATGGTAAATCGATACAAACTGGGACTTGCAGGCTTGGCTATTTTCTCGGGCCTTTTTTGCCCAACAGGGTTACACGCCCAGGGTCGGTTTAAGCCGAAGCCACCCGGCGTTCCGTCGGAGATTCAGGTTACGCCTTATAAAACCACGATGATTGCCGATGGGAAAGATCAGGCGCTTATCAGTCTTAAAATAATCGACAGCAAAGGCGATACTCTTCCAAATGCGCAGATACCCGTTAGCATACACCTGCGCGGCGACGCCAAAATTGTTAATATAATGGATGCCGGTGATTTCAACAGCCTGCCGCATACTGACAGTACCTGGCAAGTGAATGTACATGGCAGCTGCAGGCTGATATTACAGGCCGGGCGCAATTTGGGAAAAATAAAATTGGACGCAAAAGCTGACAGCCTGTTTACCGGATCGACGGAGATACACACCGTGCAGCCTGGTGTTGCACACGCTGTGACCACCGAAAAATATAAACCCAGGAAAACAAGCGACAAAATTTTAGGCGCAGATATTTCTTTTTTACCGCAAATGGAAGCCCGTGGTACAAAGTTTTATGACAACGACCAGCAGGGTGATCCGCTGGAGATCATGAAAGCGCATGGTTTTAATTATATCCGTTTACGAGTATTCGTAAACCCCGAAAACCCCAAAGGGTATTCACCTAAACAGGGCTTTTGCGACCTGGCGCATACCGAAGCAATGGCTAAACGCATAAAGGCGGCGGGCATGAAATTTCTGCTGGATTTTCATTACAGCGATTACTGGGCTGATCCGCAGCAGCAAAACAAACCAAAAGCATGGGAGGGCGAGGATTTTACTACACTAAAAAAATCGCTTTATAATTACACCGTTGGTGTAATGCAACAACTGAAGGACCAGGGTACAACACCGGATATGGTGCAGGTGGGCAACGAGATCAACCATGGTATGGTATGGCCCGAGGGCGCCATCAGCAACCTTGACAGCCTGGCGCAGTTGATTTACGAAGGCGTTAAAGGCGTGAAGGCGGTAAGTCCAGACACTTATATTATGCTGCATATTGCCCTGGGCGGGCAAAACGACGAGGCCCGTTTCTTTTTGGATAACATGGCGAAAAGGAATGTGCCGTTTGATGTGATCGGCCTTTCTTACTATCCAAAATGGCATGGTACGCTTGCCGATTTGAAAAATAATATGGCCGACCTAGCCAAACGCTACCCGCAGCAGGTGATGGTTGCTGAATATTCGCAGCTTAAACGGGAAGTAAATGATATTGCTTTCAATGTTCCGCATGGCAAAGCTGTCGGCTCATTTATCTGGGAGCCGTTAAATAGCTGGGAAGGGATTTTTGACCGCCAGGGTAAAGCGAATGATTATATGAACGTGGCTTACCCGGAAATAGCAAAGAAATATTTAGGCGGGAAGTGATAATTAGTTTTGTAAAAAAGACGAACCGCTGAACCTGATTTTTGCGAATATCGGTTGATTTTAGCCGCCGAATTTATTTTCAACATGTTGCATTGCCCGCAATGTAATCTGCTCCAGTACATCCAGGTTAATATCACTTACCTTTTTTATGTAAAGGCAACCTTTACCGGCTTTGTGTTTACCCAATTTTTCAAGTAAAGCATTTTGCCCTTCAGCCCCGGCTAAAACATAAAGCGACAGATTGCCCTTGCGTGGCGAAAAACCGATCTTACAAATATCGCCTTTGTGCCCGCTGGCATATTTATAATGGTATTGCCCGAAGCCGATGATGGCTGGTCCCCACATTTTCGCTTTTTCACCGCTAACTTTTTCCATCAGGCCAATAAGAGTGTAACAGTCCCTCCGGGTAGCGTCATCTGTTTTGGTTAAAAATTCATCCACAGATACTTCATTCGGTTTGGTTTTTAATTCAGCCATTTTGTAAATTGGAAAGGAGGATTAATCTTCAGTATCAAATTTACCCAAAATTTATTTCGCGTCAAATCAAACTTTAACAGAAAACCATTTAGCTAAAACCCTTACATTTTTTTATGGTTATATTTATTTGAAATATAAAACTATGAGATCTATCTGGAAAGGTTCTATCGGTTTCGGGTTAGTCAGCATTCCTGTAAAGCTTTATTCTGCGGTTCAAACCAGTTCGCTTGATTTTGATATGCTGGATAGCCGCGACCATGCCCGTATACGCTACATGCGGGTAAACGAGCACACACACAAAGAAGTCCCCTTCGATAAAATTGTGAAAGGCTATAAGCTAAACGATGATTATGTTATTGTGGACGACAAGGACTTTGAGGAAGCGGCTCCTGAAAAAAGCAAGGTGATAGAAATTGAAAGCTTTGTGGATATCGGCGATGTTAACCCGATGTATTACGAAACTTCCTACTACTGCGAACCCGAAACAAAGAATAACAAAGCTTATGCGCTTTTGGTGGACGCATTGTTAAAGTCGAAGAAAGCGGGCCTGGCGCGATTTGTCCTGCGAAGCACTGAGGCGCTTTGTATCGTTCACCCGGTTGACCATGTTTTGGTGGTCACCCGTATCCGTTTTGGGCAGGAGATACGCGGTCATGAAGATCTGAATATTTCGGACAATGTCAGTGTCAGCAAGAAAGAGCTCGACATGGGCCTGGCGTTGATCAACCAATATGCCGAACACTTTGATGTTTCGAAGTTTAAAGATGAATATAATGATGAGTTATTGAAGATCATCAAAGCAAAATCACAGGGCAAGCGGGCAACTATTAAAAAGATGAAGCCGCAAAAAGCTAAAGGCGATGACCTGTACGAACAACTGATGCAGAGTTTAAACACCAAAAAGGGGGCGTAAATGAGCCTGTTGGATTATATAAAAAAACGGGACTTTAAAAAAACCAGTGAGCCAAAAAGCGGAAAAAGCACTGCCAAGACGCTTGTCTTTGTCGTGCAGCGACACCACGCTTCGCATTACGATTTTAGGCTGGAACTTGATGGTGTGCTGAAAAGCTGGGCTGTGCCAAAAGGCCCTTCCATGAATCCGAATGACAAACGCCTGGCGATGATGGTGGAAGATCACCCGTACGACTACCGCAACTTTGCGGGTATTATTCCTAACGGCAATTATGGCGCAGGTGTGGTATTGATATGGGACAAAGGCACTTACACTTCGTTGGCGGTTGACCGGAAGGACGAGGTAAAAACCCTGAGGGCGGTTTGAAATCGGGCAATTTGAAAATTAAACTCAATGGCGATATTTTGAAAGGCGAATTTGCGCTGGTAAAACTGAATAACGATGAGGACAATTCGTGGCTGCTGATCAAACATCGGGATGAATACGCCGTGGATGATTTTAACAGCGAAGACCTTGTGCCTGACCAAATAAAGGCAATGAAGAATAATAAAGAAGGCACCGCCAGGGCGTTGCCTTCTGCAAAAAAAATTAAGGCTGAAAAAAAAAGCCCAAGGCAAACCGTTGATGTAGATGAACCGGCAGAGGAAGCAGCAACCGGAAAGCCATACAAGCCCATGATGGCGAAACTGGAAAGTAAAGTTTTTGATGATGAGGATTGGATTTATGAGCGCAAACTGGATGGCTACCGGGCTATCGGTTACACAGGGCCCAAACCCAGGCTGATCTCGCGAAATGACATCGATTTCAGCCGCGACTATCAAAAAATAACGGATGCGCTCAAAAAGATTCCCAAAAAAGCAATATTAGATGGGGAACTGGTGATAGAAGATGAGCACGGCAAAAGCAGCTTTCAGAACATCCAGAATTACAAAGGCGAAACCAGGGGATTAAACCTGAAATATTATGTGTTCGGCTTGCTGAACCTGGATGGCCATGACTTGCGCGGGATGGAACTGATCAAACGTAAACAACTTTTGAAAACTTTTTTATCGTCGGCAGGTTTGCCAGATATAGTTTATAATGAACATGTTACTGGAAAAGGGGCAAGCCTGTTTGAGAAGGCAAAAAAGAGGGATGGGAAGGGATAATCGGGAAAGACGGGAGCAGTTTTTATAATAGCGGAAAGCGGAGCGACCGGTGGCTAAAGTTCAAGCTGCAAAACTCGCAGGAGGCGATCATTTGCGGGTATACCGCACCGGAAGGATCACGGAAATATTTTGGATCGCTCATCCTTGGCATTAAACCGGGTGAACAAATACAATACATCGGCAATTGCGGCACGGGTTTTAATGATGAGGGAATAAAGGAGCTTTACGCTAAAATGCACCCGCTTGAAACGGATAAAAAACCGTTTGACGAAAAGATAAGCCGGCGAAATAAGATCACCTGGATAGAGCCCAAGCTGGTGTGCGAGGTTTGGTATTCGGAATGGACGGCCGATAAACATTTGCGCCATCCTGTTTTTAAAGGTTTACGTAAGGACAAAGAATCAAAAAATGTAGTTATGGAGACACCTGATAAGCAACTGGCTGACGAGGAGACTATTACAGTTGGCGGTAATGCGTTAAAAATGACCCACCTGAATAAGATATTCTGGAAAGAAGAAGGGATCACCAAGGGTCAGTTGGTTAATTATTACCGCGAAATGGCGGATTGGATAGTTCCCTATTTAAAGGATAAACCCATATCGATGCGCCGCCAACCCAATGGGATTGGCGACCCGGGCTTTTTTCAAAAAGATACCAGTGAGGCCCATCTGCCTGATTTTATAAAAACAGAGCCGCTGCATTCGGAAAGCAATGACAAGGACATCCACTATATTATCGGCGATAATGAAGCAACGTTGCTTTATATGGTAAACCTGGGATGCATCGAGATAAACCCCTGGCTAAGCTCGTACAAAACGCCTGAAAACCCCGATTATGTGGTGATCGACCTCGATCCACATGATGTGCCGTTCAGCCAGGCTGTGGATGCCGCCCTCAAAACAAAAGAAATATTTGACCTGATGAAGCTGAAGTGTTTTATAAAAACATCCGGCTCAAAGGGGCTTCACATCTACTGCTATCTGGGCGCCAAATACGATTACGACCTGGTTAAGCTATTTGCAGAGTATACCGCCAACAGGATACACGATGAACTGCCTGACACCACCAGCGTGGAAAGAAGCCCCGCCAAACGCCCCAATAAGGTTTACATTGATTTTTTGCAGAACGGTCGGGGGCAAACCATTGCATGCCCTTATTCTGTCAGGCCCAAACCGGGCGCTACGGTTTCAGCACCATTGCACTGGAGCGAAGTTACCCATAAACTTAAACTTTCGGACTATACCATTTTTAACATGCACGACAGGGTTAAAATGATTGATGATCCCTGGAAAAAGCTGACACAAACCCCAGCAGATCTGAAAGAAGCGCTGGAATTGTTGAAGGCATAAAAAATGCCGGGGTTAAACCCCCGGCATCTATGTTGATTTGGTGTGAAATTGCTTTATATTGCCGTTGGCCTCCTGATCAGCCCCAACAAAAGCGCAATTACCGCAATTACCAGTAAAACATGGATCAGGCCGCCGACGGCCATGAAGAAAAATCCGATGGCCCATCCTACTACCAGGATGACGGCGATGATGTATAATAATGAGTTCATGATAGATGCCTTTTTTTAATAATTCATAGATATTTCTATAAATCAAAAAACATCCGGATTGTTTTGAGAAAATGAGAAAGTTAATGGTTCATAGTTCATGGATCATAGTTCATGGTTCATGGGTCATGGCCGGAGCTGTTTAGTTTGCAAGCCTGCCCACAATTCACTAATGATCACCCTCGATTCACAATCCGAGCCATTTTTTCCGCACTGCCAATTGTTCAGGGGTAGGCGAGGGTAGTTCCTCAACTTTGTAGTTCACCCTTGGGTTACGCAGCAATGTAACCGATAAGGTAAGCGGCAAATTATCCCGCAAAACGGCCACGCTTACTTTGTCGCCGGGTTTCTTTCCGTTTAACATCGTTGCCGGGTCAGTTATTGCGCCATCTACAGAAATCAGTTCATCATTTGCGTTTATGCCATCAATCCAACCGGCGCTGCCCCGCAGCACGGATGTTACCACTTTCTTACCATTGTTGTTGCCAAGGTTTATCCCTAGGGTTGGGTCGTTACTGTTAGCCAGCTCGTCTGTAATTTTATAACCGGCGTAGGCCAGGTATTTACCATAGTCTATCCGTGCAAGGCCATAAATATAATCCTTGTAAAAATTATCCAGTTTTTTACCCGCAAACTTTTCGAGGCCCTGTTTAAATTCGACATCGGTATAGCCACGCTTTTTTGTTTTGTAATAAGTATCGTACATATACCGCATCACATCATCAAGCGAGTATTTGGCTTTTGAATCGTTGATGATCTCCAGGTTAAGCAAGGTGGCCATTTCTGCGCCTTTATCATAATAGGAGATGGTTGAGTTGACCGAGTTTTCGTTAGGCCGGTAAGCTTTTATCCACGAATCGTAGCTTGCTTCGGCCAGGGGCTGTATCCTTTCGCCGGGTGTGTTTGTCAGTGTATTGATCTCATTGGCCACCGTACCCAGGTAAATTTCAGGCGTTATCAAATTTGCGTGCCTTAGGATCAGGTTCTGGTAATAGGCCGTAAACCCTTCAGCGATCCACAGATCAGTTGTGTAATTTTCATTGTCATAATCGAAGGGGCCAAGCGCTATCGGCCGCAGTCGTTTTACGTTCCACAGGTGGAAGTGTTCGTGGGCGACAAGTCCTAAAAAGTTTCGGTATCCGCCTTCAGTAGCATAGCCATCCCGCGAGGCGCCAAGGGTGGTTGAACTTAGGTGTTCAAGCCCGCCGCCACCCCTGAAATAATTGTGCACGATAAAAACGTAATGCTTGTTGGGGTTTTCGCCGAAAACTGCCGTTTCCTGCTCGACGATTTTGGCCATATCTACCTTAAGCTTTTCCTTGTCGTAATTGCCGCCGCCAACCATACACACTTCGTATTTTACGCCGGCCGCATCAAAGCCAAAAACATCCTGGTTGCCCACCTCTATCGGCGAGTCGAACAAAATATCGTAATTGGGGGCATGGCGTATAAACGGATCGTTATTCACCATTTCCAAACTGGTGGAAACTTTTGTCCAACCTTTATAAGGAACGATGCGAACGGTTGATTGCTGATGAAGCATTTTATCGGGGTAAATAAAAATGCCCGTAGTAGAAAGAAAGCCGTGGGAGGCATCCACAAAACTGGTGCGCACCGATATTTCGAAACAATAAACCCGGTATTTGACAGAAACTGCCTGTAGGCCTTTGGTGTTAAGGCGCCACCAGTTTTTCCTTGTTTTTAAAACGGCCAGTTGTTTGCCATTAGCTGATGCACTGAATGATTCGATATTTTTCGAGAACTCCCGCGTCAGGTAAGATCCGGGGGTCCAAACGGGCATTTTCAAAACGAGGAAATTTTGCTGCAAGCCGGTGATATTCATTTCAATATCAGCATAATGAGCCTGTGCCTCCGGAAAAGATACGGTATAATTAATTTTTACGGCGCCTTCTGCTCCGCTCAAATTCATATTCATCATAAATAAAAGTAATAAAATAACAGGGGCTAACTTAGTTGTTTTCATGAAAGCGTGCAGTCTTGGTTGAAATAATTTATCGATCGCATTTTGCTTTTGGATTTTGCGAGTGGGCAATTTAGAAAAATTTTAGCGCTACAAATGCAAACATAGTGTAACATGAATGTTGCCTGGGAGGAAGATATGCAGGTTGTTTATAAAATATTTATTAAACAATATAATACCGGTGGCAATTCCGGTTAAAACGCAGCGGGCATAAATTCGGTGCAAGCCAGGTTCAAGTGTTCAAAAAAAGTCTCAAAACTGTCCGGATTTTGAAAAAATAAAATTTTAAACAGCTAAAAATCAACGGTTTTGCATGTTGTTTTTAGCATGATCATGCGTAAAAATTGAACACTTGTATGCAGGGTTGTCCGAGAGGACTCCTTTGGAGAAGACGGTCGGCAAGGAAAAAAAAGGTATTAATTTAAAACGTAATTTCCCTGACTATTAACTAAAAGAATTTCATAAATTGCCTGAAAAACCTATTTTTGAACTTCAATGGCCAGTTGCTTTAAAACCTGTTTGCTGATAGACGACAATTACATCGATAACTTTGTAACGCGTAAGATTTTGGAGGGTGGAAACTTTGCCGAAAAGATAATTGTTGTACGTTCGGCCACTGAGGCGATTGTCGAATTGCGTTCGGGTAGTGTAAAGCCTGATGTTATTTTCCTTGATGTTCGTATGCCGATGATGGGTGGATTTGAGTTTTTGGAGGAGTATGACAAGATCGCTAACCTGGATAAGGATGGGGTTAAAATATTCATGCTATCATCCTCCCTTGATCCGCTTGACCTACGAAAGTCTGTCGATAACAAGTACATCACCCAGTTCATACATAAACCTTTAACGCAAAAAGCCCTCGAAGAACTTTGTCCATGATCCTGGTAGCTGATAGCGGGTCGTCAAAAACAGACTGGTTGCTTCGGGTTTCAAAAGAAGAAGAAAAGCAATTCAGAACAGCCGGGCTTAATCCATATTTTTTAGGAGAAAAGGAGATCGTAAAAATACTGCAGGAACAGGCGGTTGAACTGATCGCGTACAGCAATGACATCAGCGAGATCTATTTTTTTGGCGCCGGCTGTTCCAGCCCCGACAGGCACGAAATTGTTTCGAACGCGCTTAGCCAATTATTCCCCAAATCTTACATCAGTGTCGACAGTGATCTGCTGGGCAGTGCCTATGCTACCTGCGGACACGAAAAAGGGCTTTGTTGTGTTTTGGGCACCGGCTCAAATATTTCCTATTTTGATGGCGAGGATATTCACGCAGGGCAGCATGGCTTAGGTTATGTTTTAGGCGATGAAGGCTCAGGTACCTGGTTTGGTAAAGGGTTGATCACTGATTTTTTATACGGCAGCATGCCGGCGGATATCAGCAAAAAATTTAATGAAGAGTATCACCTGGACAAAGAAGTGGTGATTAAGAATGTATATCAAACATCCAATCCAAATGCTTACCTGGCGTCGTTCAGTAAGTTTTTGTTTGAAATAAGGGCGTCGGCATATGCTCAAAAACTACTCACGGCCGGGTTAAAAGAATTTGTTGATACCAATATCAAATCGTACCCACAATATCACCGGTACAAATGTCATTTTGTTGGCTCAATTGCATATGTTTTTGCCGACGAGCTAAAAATTGTGTGTGAAGAAAACGGCATTCACCTGGGCAAGATCATCCGGCAGCCGATCCATGACCTGCTGGGGTTTATTATTAGCCGCGAGGGGGACGTTGCTTAAACTATTTGTGCCTTTTTAAACTTTCCGCCGAATAACTTGCTGATCACGATAAAAACTATCCCAAGCAAAGCAAGCAGGCTTCCTGCTTTCGCGATATAGTCATCGTGAAGGACGTAAAAAGTAGGCTCGGAGTTGAGGTTGATATTTTGTTTGATCGCTGTCCTCGTCCACCATTTGGTTTGCTGTACCACATCCCCGCGCTGGTTGATAAAGGCCGATATACCCGTGTTAGCCGACTGGCAAACCCAACGCCGGGTTTCAATCGCGCGTAATTTAGCATAGTCTAAGTGCTGATCTTTACCGGATGTGTCTTCCCACCAGCCATCATTGGTAATTATCGCGATAAATTGAGATCCCTGCCTTACTGATCGCGCCACCCATTCGCCCCAAATGGAGTCATAACAGATAGCCGGCGTCACGCCAATGCCGCTTTGCGAATAAAACACGCTCGGATCTTTTTGCCCGCCATATCTGCCTGTAGCTCCCCCCAAATGTTCGAAGACGGGTTTCATAAACGATAATGCCGACCCGAACGGCATGGCCTCGGCCCCCGGTACCAGTTTTGATTTATGATAAAATTGAACTTCGGCGGAGTTCTCAATGTTCAACGCGGCATTAAATACGTCGTAATACATTTTCCCCTGCGGATCATAAGTGGCAGTTGGTGTTTTGTCGGTTTTATAAAACTTGTAGGTTTCGGCGCCCGTTAGCAGGTTGCCATTTTTATAGTTACTTAAAAAATGCTGCGCCTGAAAAAAATAAGGGTTGGTACGTATTTTATCCTCATTCATTTCATCCGGGATGGCCGTTTCCGGCCAAATAAAAAATTCGGTATTCTTTTGGCCGAGCGAATCTGAGAGGTGGGTTAAAATACTCAACTGTTTATAAGCCGGCATCGAGTTCTCCTTTAAGTAAGGATCAATGTTAGGCTGCACGACAACAATATTGGATGGATTAGGCTGCTCGCGGTAATTGTAATACGTATAAAGCGAATAAGTAAGCGGCGCAATCAAAAGGATCAAAAAAGGAGAAATTAGTCTTAACTGCAATTGCTTGCTGTTGCTTTCCCTTAAATTCATATAGATCAAAAACGCCAGTACATTTAACACCATCACCCAAAGGGTGCCTCCATAAACGCCGGTATAAGCGTACCACTGGATCCATTGGTGCGAAACGGCGAAGCCATTTCCCAAAGTCATCCACGGAAATTTGAGGTCCCAGGTTTGGTGCAGGTACTCGTATCCAATCCAAAAGCATACCAGCCCAACCAGGCTCCAGCTGCGGTTTATTTTAAGCCGCAAACGATAATACAGCCAGAAAGCGGTTGCCATCAGCAGCGGGCCGAGCGAATAAGGTATAAACGAAACAGGTACTGCCACTACTTCGCCAATCATTTTGAGCGCGTTGTATACCCAAAACACACAGAGCGTATTCCAAACAAAAAAACCAATAAAGGCGGTAGCAAATATCTTTTTGCCTTTTTTCTTCATGTCGGAGCCAATGATGTTTTCAATGGCAATCAGCATCGGTACAAAGCCAACAAAAAGCAAGAAAGTAGTGTAGTGAGTTGGTGGCCACGCGATCCAAAGTAACAGCCCGGACAATAGAGACAGTAGAATGTTTTTCTTCATTATTTTGGACGATTTGCTGTCATTTTTTGATTGAAGTTTGCGGACTGTCCTTTCGGAATCGAAAGCGAATGCCATTTTTCGCCGGCGATCATCTTGCCTATAAACACAATTTGGCCAACGTGATAAGGTACGTGTGCCAGCTGCCTGTTTATCGCGTCGACAACGCTATGTGCCTCGCCGCGGATATAAATGGTCTTATCCCAATCACTTTCTGCTATCGAATTAAGTGCACTTAGCATACATTCCCACCCCTCATTCCATTTTTCAAGCAGCTCTTTTCTATTTCGTATTACCGTTTCAAACTCCGCATCGCGGTTGCGCCAATCTTTTTCGCCGTCGCTTGTTAAAAAATCCGTCCAGCGCGAAAGCATGTTGCCGGCCAGGTGCTGCACGATCATTGCTATGCTGTTGCTTTCATCATTATATTGCCAAAACAGACCGTTGTCGCCTACTTGTTCAAAGGTCTTTTCCCCAAGGGTTTTATAATATTCAAAGCGCTTGATCGCGCTGCTTAAATAAGTTTCCATAGTAAAACTACAAACTAGTCCTTGTTATAAGCTCTTTCCTTTGTCCGAAAGGACTCCTTTGGAGTCGAGGATTGGGTGAGGCTACCGCTTACGCAGATCACAAATTCTCCTTTTATCGGATGCGTTTCGAAATACGTCTTCACCTCAATAACACTTCCGCGCACCGTTTCTTCAAACATTTTGGTCAATTCGCGTGAAACCGATATTCTACGCACCGGTCCAAAAAATTCGGCCATCTCATCCAGCGTTTTTAACAAACGGTGAGGCGACTCATAAAGTATAATGGTGCGTTCTTCCGCTGCCAGGGTTTTATAGCGGGTTTGCCTGCCTTTTTTTGGCGGCAAAAATCCTTCAAAACAAAAACGGTCAGTCGGGAAGCCGGAATTCACTAAAGCGGGAACAAAGGCAGTAGCGCCTGGCAAACACTCTACATCCAGATCATGTTTTAATGCTTCGCGAACAAGGTAAAACCCGGGATCGGAAATCGCCGGCGTTCCCGCGTCGGATATTAGCGCAATATTTTTGCCCTCCTTTAAAAAACGCACAATTTCATTTGCCGACTGGTGTTCATTATGCTGATGATGCGCAAATACTTTTTGATGAATATCAAAATGCTTCAACAGCGGCGCTGACGTCCGCGTATCCTCGGCAAGGATAATATCAGCCTCTTTCAAAACGCGAATCGCCCTGAAAGTCATGTCTTCCAGGTTGCCGATAGGGGTAGGCACCAAATAGAGTTTTCCTGCCATTATTATTAGTTTGCAGTTTTAAGTTGGCAGTTGGCAGCAGGAAGGAAAAAAACTGCACACTGCACACTACAAACTGCTAACTGCTTATATCTTTGCCAAAAAATAAAATAATGCTGCAAGTTAGTTATATCCGCGAGAACAGGGAAATGGTTTTGGAACGTTTGGCTGTTAAAAATTTTAAACAGCCTGAATTGGTTGACGAGGTGATTGGCCTGGACGACAACCGGCGTAAAACGCAAAACATCCTGGACAATGCTTCGGCGGAATCAAATGCGGCAGCAAAGAAAATCGGTGAGTTAATGCGGACTGGGAAAAAAGTTGAAGCTGATACATGGAAAGTAATAGCCGCAACCAAGAAGGATAATATAAGAGAGCTTGGCGAACAATTAACCGGCATTGAGGAAGAACTCCAGCAAAAACTGGTGCTATTGCCAAATTTGCCCCACAGTTCGGTACCCAAGGGTTTGACCCCGGAGGAAAATGATGTAGTTTTGGAGAACGGTGAAAAACCCAGCCTGCCTGCCACTGCATTACCCCATTGGGAGCTTGCCACCAAATACGGCCTAATAGACTTTGAGCTTGGCGTAAAAATTACCGGCGCAGGCTTCCCGGTTTATAAAAACAAAGGGGCTAAGTTACAGCGCGCGCTGATCAACTATTTTATCGATGAGGCTGAAAAGGCAGGATATAGTGAAGTAAGCGTACCCTTGATGGTTAACGAAGCATCGGGCTTTGGTACCGGGCAGTTGCCCGACAAAGAGGGGCAAATGTATTTTGTTGGGCTGGATAACTTTTACCTGATCCCAACGGCGGAGGTGCCTGTAACCAATATTTACCGCGACGTGATTTTAAAAGCAGAAGACCTGCCCGTAAAAAACTGTGGTCATACACCTTGTTTCCGCAGGGAGGCGGGATCTTACGGCGCTCATGTACGGGGGCTGAACCGTTTGCACCAGTTTGATAAGGTCGAGATTGTGCAGATAGCCCACCCCGACAAATCATACGAGGTACTGGAGCAAATGAGCCTGCATGTACAGGGCCTGCTCCAAAAGCTGGGTTTACCTTATCGCGTGCTTCGTTTATGCGGAGGTGATATGGGTTTTGCTTCTGCGCTTACTTATGATATGGAGACCTGGAGCGCGGCACAGCAGCGATGGCTCGAAGTTTCATCGGTTTCAAACTTCGAAACTTTTCAGAGTAACCGGCTAAAGCTACGTTTCAGGAATGCCGAAGGTAAAACACAATTACCACACACACTGAATGGCAGCGCACTGGCCTTGCCGCGTATTGTAGCTACGCTGTTGGAGAATAACCAAACCGAAAGTGGCATAAGAATCCCGGACGTATTGATCCCTTACACAAAGTTCGACTGGATAAATTAAAGAGAATTAATTGGAAACGCTGGCGGCCAATTTTATGATAGAATGATCTATCATGGAATTTACGGAATGTAAAACACCGTGATGCTTGTGGTCTTTCAAAAGTTCTTCGCGGTAAATGAACTGGTCAACGCCAAGCACCTTAAATAAGCTGTCCGTTTTTTCGCTGCGGTCGGCTTTAAAGCAATGAATGCGTATTTTATTGTAGAATTTGTTTGCACGAATACGACGAAGGATTTTCTCCATGTCTTTTGATCCGACAAAGTCATGATCAAAAATCAGAAGTTCAGGATTGAACTCGAAAATTAAAGGGAAAAGGCTGCCTATTATATCTATACGCTTTACATTGGAATAACCATGTACCAGAGACTCCGGAAAAATTTCAGCGGCGACAAGAATCACCTTCTTTGGGCGCATACGTATCATTTAAATTAAATAGGATGATTAAAGATATATGCTAAATTTCACTTTGTCAAGTGCTTATTAATCAATAAGAAAGAAAATAAAAACTTAATATTATTTTAATCTTACGACGTAAAAACGGCTCAAATACGTTGTTATAAAACAATTAATTAATCAAAAAGAAAATTTATTAAGAAAAAATAATTTTTTACGTGACAAAAAGCCCTCGCTGGAACTTTAAAAAATAAAGAGATCGCATTGTAACAAAAATTTTAGATAAATAAAATTGAAAATTCTTCGCGAAACCTTCATTTTTTTATCAAAATTTTAACGGTCTATGTGTGCGGTTTGAGTATTTTTTTAAAATCCGTACAATAGACCAGGTTACGAACTTTCATTAAATCTTAAGCTTTTTGTTAAATTGGTGTTTCTTAGAAATCAAATCATTTTCTTGTAACACCGGCGGTCTTTTCAAAAATGAAGTGATGGCACCTGCAGGTGCCATCGCAAACTTAGATTAGCATAATTTGATTCGGACGGAAGGCTAGCCTGGCATGTTTACCCGTAGGCATCTTTGCCATGAGCAAACGGTCCAAAAATGCTTTTAGCCTGGTTAACATATTTTGACGCGCCGGTGTCACCGGCTTAACGTCAAGGCTTTGGTTAGGGGCTGTCGGCGCATCGCCCGGATCATTGATATCCTGCATCAGCATGCTTTCACGGATCACTTTTTCGCGTAACTCGGGGTCGCGATTTACAATTTCATCCAGTTCAGTCAGCTCATTAAAAGTTGCTTTCCCGTTTTTTTGACGTTTGATCAGTATGTCAAAACGATCTTGGATAAATGTGCGGCGTTCGGGTTGTTTCCGGTGTGTCATTGTAACCTCCTTATTACCCAATGAGTTGGCAAACGATGTGCCGATGGAGTAATATGTTGATTTATAGGTGATTGAATTTATTTGTATTGACAAGGTGCATCATTTTGATACACCTCATGTACGCTTTCGCCCGCTTTAGCCATTCATTGAATGCCTAATTTTATTAAATTTGACAATGACACATACGAATAACATCGGCGCCCGCCTCTCAATTTTTGCCGTATTAATCGCTTTGGCAAGTTGTAAAAACAATAACCAGGGAAATCCGATAACCGGCGATGAAATAAAAAACCATATTGCGGTTTTGGCCGACGACTCGCTGCAAGGCCGTAAGCCGTTTACCGCAGGTGAGGTTAAGGCCATCAACTATATCTCTTCGGAATTTAAAAAAGAAGGACTTGAGCCCGGCAATAACGGCAGCTTTTTCCAGGAGGTACCAATGGTTGAGGTTACAAGCACGCCTGCTGCGGGCCTAACCATATCCGGCAGTAAAACCAATATTACGCTAAATTATTTAACTGATTTTGTCGGATCGACCAGGCAAGAACTGCCAGGCGTTCAATTGAACAATTCTCCGCTTGTTTTTGCAGGTTACGGCGTTGTTGCTCCTGAATATCATTGGAACGACTACGCTGGTTTGGATGTTAAAGGCAAAACGGTGATTGTACTGGTTAACGACCCCGGTTTTAAGTCGGGCGACCGTGACTTGTTCAAAGGCGATACCATGACCTACTATGGTCGCTGGACATACAAATACGAAGAAGCAGCGCGGCAAGGTGCCGCAGGCGTGATCATCGTTCATCAAACCGAGCCGGCCAGCTACCCCTGGAGCGTGGTAAGCAATAGCTTCACAGGTGCAAAGCTGTACCTGCAGCAAAACGATAAACACTTATCGAGATGCAAGCTGGAAGGTTGGATGACCGAAGATGCTGCTAAAAAAATATTCGCAGCTGCAGGGATTACCGGCGATTTTCGAGCTATCGCAAGAAAAAGAGATTTTAAGGCTATCCCGCTAAACATGGGTGCAACCATCACTATTAACAATAAGTTGAAATACTCTACCTCGCACAATGTTATTGCGATGTTGAAAGGCAGTAAAAGGCCCGGCGAAGTTATCCTTTATACCGCCCATTGGGACCACCTGGGTATAGGCAAGCCCGACGCCAAAGGCGACAGCATTTACAACGGCGCCGTTGACAATGCCAGCGGAGTAGCGGCCATTTTAAGCGAAGCCCGTCGCTTTGCTGAGCTAAAAGAGCGGCCGGAGCGAACGATTGTATTTTTAGCTGTCACTGCGGAGGAGCAGGGCCTACTTGGGTCAGAGTATTATGGTACACACCCCATCTTTCCGCTCAACAAGACGGTGGCGGATCTAAACATGGATGCCCTGGGTGACTTCGGCGAAACCAACGATTTCTCGGTAACCGGCAAAGGCCAGAATGACCTGGAAGATTATGTTGAAGACTTTGCCAAACAGGATGGCAAAAAAGTGACCGGCGATAAAAACCCCGGCGCAGGCGGCTACTATCGCTCCGACCATTTTAATTTTGCCAAAGTCGGCGTGCCTGCCCTTGATATCAACAACGGCGCCGAAAGCACCGCGCACGGCGAGGCCTGGGGTAAAGCCAAGCAAAAGGAATACGGTGACCATCATTATCACCAGCCCTCCGATAATTACTCCGCGAGCATGGATGCCGATGGGATGGCACAGGTAGCAAACCTATTATTTAACGTAGGTGCTAAGTTAGCAGGCGAGACTACTTTCCCGGGTTGGAAAGCAGGATCGGAGTTTAAGGCGATAAGGGACAAATCAATAGGAAAGTGAGGTTAAAGGTGAAAGGTGGGAAAATAAAACAGTCAAAAAACCTTTCGCCTTCTTCGTCCGCCAAAGCTTTAGCGGCGGCGGATCACCTCAAAATAAAAAATCCACCTGAAATACAAGGTGGATTTTTTCGTAATATATGATGGAGTTGCTGAATACCGTTAGTTGGTGGCCCTGGCAATATGATAACATTCGTAAGCCAGATGCCGGTTATAGTCGTTGGTGATGCTTTTGTAAGTGCATAGGTCAACCAAAGTGCCAATTCCGAAAAAGCCACCGGTGATTAAGTAAAGGAAGCCTAAAATATAATGCCCGGTCATGAACCGTTGTAAACCAGCAAGGCCTAAAAAGCCTAATAATGTAGCTAGTAAAACGTCGTTCGGGTTTTTGCGGCGGCTATTATAAACCAGCATAAAAGTTTGCATCTGGTTTTGGCTTAACCCTGCCGAGGCATGGTGCAGGAAGCTGTACTCGTCCATCGTTATCCCTGCAAATCCGTAGTAGCTGTCCTGGTAAGCGTCCATTTTTCTATCAGTTTTAATTTACCTTTTGTTTACTGATGTAAAATTAACGCGGATACAAAAAATCACAACCCGAAATAGGTTAGCAGGCAAAACAAGTCGGTGAGTTGGGGAATTTTGGCGGTGAAAAAATAATTGGGTCAAAGGGATAGCAGCGGCCGATACCTCGCGTCTAATGTCAGCCCGTTAAGGAAATTCGTCCCGTTCAACTAAATGCAACAGGCCCTGCGTGGGCATAAGGCTACTTGCGCCGGGGGGGAAACCGGGAAAGCTGTCCATTTCTTGTCCATTTCTTGTCCATTTTGTTGTCCATTTCGCAACAACACCCAAGTGCATGTTTGTATAGCATTGATTTTCAATTGTTTACATATTTTTGTAAATTTCAAAAAACTGTATCTAACTAATAATGAACCAATTGTATATTACTGACAAAAAAGTGTCACCACTTATCGCCGCCCGGCCCCAGCCCCGGCTCCATTTGGCATGGAACGCTGGGTCCTCTGCGAGTTTAAGTTTACCCACAAAATAATCCGTCAAAAGAACCCTCTCGCCGACTCGTCATTGCGAGGAACGAAGCAACCGCTACATAGGACATTCAACGAAACGCTATGCAATAATGTCAGGCGTGCGGCTGACAGGTCACTCACAGACAACAGGTCCGGTGATTAGCATGTGTAGCGATTGCTTCGTTCCTCGCAACGACGGTCTGGTGGTTTTTGTGGGTAAACTTAAATCCGCGAGAGACCCTGCATCGGCGGTAATGCAATCGCGATCCTGCATGTGCGGGGCTTCACCCTTTCCTCGTTCGCAATGACAGGGTGGAGTATCGGTACCTATTAGTAACCTCAAAACCCATAATCCCGCTCCACCTTACAAATCCTCACCTTATACTGCGCATACCAATTCTCGCGGCCGGTTTTTTGGGCGAAAAGATGCCGCTCGTTAGCCTTCCAATTTTTAATATCCTCCGGCGAGCGCCAGTAGGAAACGGTTATACCAAGTTCATCCCTGGATGATTCAAAACCAAGGTAGCCCGGCTGCTGTTTAGCCAACTCAAACATTTCATCAGCCATGGCGCCATAGCCATTGTCGCCTTCGGTGCGTAGCGAAGTGAAGATCACTGCATAATAGGGTGGTTCGGGAGTTTCAGCTATCATATTTTGTGTGTTGCAAAGCTTAATATAACTTAAACAAAAAGGGGTTCAAAAGAACCCCCTGGTATTTGTTATTCGATCGCGCTTTCCTCAAACTCGTAGTCCTCAAGCGGTGGGCAGCTACAGATTAACGTCCTATCGCCATAAGTATCATTCACACGGCCAACGGATGGCCAGAATTTATAGGCCGCCACATAAGGCAGCGGGAAAGCCGCTTTCTGGCGCGTATACGGATGCTCCCATTCATTAGCAGTAATAACAGCCGACGTATGCGGCGCATTTTTCAGCGGGTTATCTGTTTTGTCCGAGATGCCTTTTTCAACACTGTCAATTTCGTGACGGATGGAGATCATCGCATCGCAAAAACGGTCCAGCTCATGTTTCGGTTCCGATTCTGTTGGTTCCACCATCACTGTTCCCGCAACCGGGAAAGATACGGTCGGCGCATGGAAACCGTAATCCATCAGGCGTTTGGCAATATCCGTTACCTCAATGCCGAAGTTTTTAAACGCCCGGCAATCCAGTATCATTTCGTGTGCACACCGGCCATGCACACCCGAATACAAAACAGGGTAATGATGCTGTAACCTGGTTTTAATATAATTGGCGTTTAAAATTGCGTAACGGGTAGCATTAGTAAGCCCGTCACCGCCCATCATGGCGATGTAGGCATGCGAGATGATGAGGATAGATGCCGATCCCCATGGCGCCGCTGATACCGCGTGTATGGATTTCCCCCTGTCAATGTCAACCACGGCATGCCCCGGCAAATAGGGGACAAGATGTTTGGCTACACCGATGGGGCCCATGCCCGGGCCGCCGCCGCCATGCGGGATACAGAAGGTTTTATGCAAATTGAGGTGGCAAACATCCGCGCCGATATTGGCCGGGCTGGTTAAACCAACCTGTGCGTTCATATTAGCGCCGTCCATATATACCTGGCCGCCGTTTTCGTGGATGATCTGGCAAACCTCGATGATCGATTCCTCAAACACACCGTGAGTAGACGGATAAGTCACCATGAGGCACGAAAGCTCGTCTTTATATTGTTCGGCTTTGGCTTTCAGGTCAGCTACATCGATATTGCCGTTGTCATCACATTTCACGACCACGATCTTCATCCCGGCCATTGCCGCCGAGGCAGGGTTGGTGCCATGTGCTGACGACGGGATCAGCGCGATATTGCGGTGGCTCTCGCCGCGATCATTATGATAAGCACGGATCACCATCAGTCCTGCATACTCGCCTTGAGCGCCGGCATTCGGCTGTAGGCTCATGGCTGCAAATCCGGTGATCTCGCAGAGCCAGTTATTCAGCTCGTCAAATAGCTGCATGTAGCCACCAACCTGGTCGGTAGGGGCAAAGGGATGCATTTTACTGAAGTGGGCCCAGGTTACGGGTACCATTTCGGTGGTCGCGTTAAGCTTCATCGTGCATGAGCCGAGGGCGATCATCGAGTGGCATAGCGAAAGGTCTTTCGCTTCCAGCGATTTGATGTAGCGCAGCATTTCATGCTCCGAATGGTGCGAGTTGAACAAAGCATGCGTTAAATAAGCTGATGTGCGTTGCAAACCAACCGGTATAGCAGTAACAATATTTTGTTTCAGGCCCTCAAAATCAACATCATTCAGCGATTTGCCTTTCACCCTGGCAAAAAAGCGCACAATGGTTTTAATATCTTCGGGCGAAGTAGTCTCATCTATTGAAATGGTCGCTTCGGTACCTTTGTAGTGGAAGTTCATTTCGTTATTGATCGCTTCGGCATGGATCGGCCCGGCTAAATTGCCCAGGTCAAACTTCAGCGTATCAAAATAAGCTTCATTCAATTGGTCGAAGCCCAGTTGTTTTAACGAATCGGACAATAAAACCGCGAGGCCGTGAATCCGTTCGGCGATCAGTTTTACACCTTTGGGGCCATGATAAACGGCATACATGCCCGCCATAATGGCCAGCAGGGCCTGCGCTGTGCAAATGTTGGATGTAGCTTTATCCCTGCGGATGTGCTGCTCGCGGGTTTGCAGCGCCATGCGCAAAGCATAATTGCCGGCGCTGTCAATAGTTACGCCGATAATACGGCCTGGTATCGATCTTTTATATTCTTCTTTGGTTGCAAAAAAGGCAGCATGCGGTCCGCCAAAACCCATCGGCACACCAAAGCGTTGGGTACAGCCAACCACTACATCGGCTCCCCACTCGCCCGGAGGTGTTAATAGCGCCAGGCTCATGATGTCCGCAACAACGGTTAGCTTAATGCCTTTTTCGTGCGCTGCAGCGGCGAAATCCTTGTAGTCATAAACCGCGCCATCGCCTGCGGGATATTGCACCATCGCCCCAAACATCGTTTCGTTCAGCTCGACCGATTGATGATTGCCGATCTGCAATTCAATGCCGTACGGCTGTGCGCGGGTTTTTAAGATATCGATGGTTTGCGGAAACACTTCTTCTGAAACAAAAAATACATTGGCGCTTTGATTTTTGCGCAGGCTGTATTGCATAAACATCGCTTCGGCGGCGGCGGTGCCTTCGTCCAGCAGGGATGCATTGGCTATTTCCATCCCGGTTAGGTCTATCACCATCGTCTGGAAATTTATGAGCGCCTGCAAACGTCCCTGGGCAATCTCGGCCTGGTAAGGCGTATATTGCGTATACCATCCGGGATTCTCCAAAATATTGCGCTGGATAACCCCCGGAACGATCACGTCATAATAGCCCTGCCCGATAAACGACTTAAAAACTTTGTTTTTCAGGGACGTTTGTTTCAGCGTGTTCAGGTAGTCAAACTCGCTTTTTGCCGGCGGCATGTTAAGCGGATTTTTTAGCCTGATCTGTTTTGGTATCGTCTGGTCGATCAGCTGGTCAAGCGAATCTACCCCTATCGTCTTCAACATTTGCGCGGTATCTGCCGGGTTTGGCGCGATGTGACGCGACTGAAATTTTTCCTGGTAATCGATGTCCAGCTTCATGAAATGGTGTCCCTCAAATTTTGCTGCAAAGGTACACTTTTGGTGGCTGACTCACAATTGTTAACCTTATATTGACAATGGTTTTACTTTGGAAAATTGTACTTTAGCGCCGAAAGAGCCCCTGGTTGATGCTGAATAAAAAACCTTTATTACTTATACTCCTATTAACGCTGAGTTTGAAGGCTTTTTCTGCAGTTTTTACGGTGACCAGCAATGCAGATTCGGGTGCGGGGACCTTAAGGGATGCATTAACACAGGCTGCAGCGAACGGCAACGCAACGAAGGACTATATTTATTTCAATTTGACTGACTTAAGCCAGGCTGGGAGGACGATTGTTATTTTAACCGCGTTGCCTGGCGTTACTTCTAATTTGGTAATCGATGCGAGCACACAAGCGGGTGCTGCTTTCGGCGTAAGCAGTGCCAAAGTTGCCGTTAATTTTACGCTCCCTCCCCAAAACAATTTTGCCGGGCTAACAATAATCAACCAAAAAAATGTCGAAATATACGGCCTTTACCTGAACAACCTGACTGATTATTCAAATAGATTCTTTCCAGTTGATCCACAAGGTATTCAAATAGTAACTTCTGATAATATACAGATTGGCGGCCCGCTGAAAGGGAATGTAATAAGTGGGTTTGCAACGCCATTGGATGAGAATCCTGTAATTGCTGATGCAGCAGATACAGTGCAAATGAGTTCGGGGCTTATTTTACAGGGTAATTTTTTTGGAATTGAAAGCGATGGTATTACAGTATCAGCAAATAAAGACAATACAATTGGGCTTTGGGATGTTTTTAATACCATAACCTTAGGCGGGGCCGCTAATAAAGGAAATTTGTTTGCGGCGGGTCTTAATATTGGTTTTGATATGTACGATACACCAACAAATGTTCTCATTCAAAACAATTTAATTGGAGTTAGTTACGACGGTATAACGCCAACAACAAATGTTAAAAATACAGAAATAGGCGGTTTTAATAATCTTTCAAATACAACTATAAACATCGAAGATAACGTTATTAATTCCCCTATTTTCGGAGGAAACGTGGGTGGGACATTAACTTTCCTGCGGAACTATATCGGCGTAGATAAAACAAAAACAGTCAGGTTTAATAATAGTTATGGTTTTGGTATATTTTTGTCCACGTGCGGTGTCGTTCAAATTGGGAGTAACAACCTAAGCGATGCCAATTATATTGCCTATTGTGAACCGATTTATAGTGCGAATTGCCGAAAATTATTTATTTCAAAGAATAGTATTTTTTGCGCTGTCCATTATCAACCAATTTACAACGATACTTATGGGCAAACGCATACCTTATGTAATATACTGAATATATCAGCTAATTCGGTCAGCGGAACTGCTACAGCTAATTCTAACATACAATTGTTTTATAGCGATGTGTGCAAAACATGCTCACCACAATTTTATTTCGCGTCAACAAATGCAGACAATAACGGAAACTGGGTTTACAATGGGCCGATTAATGGAACTGTAATTGCATCGGCAACGATAAATGGTTCATCTTCTGAGTTTACTAAAACGGCTATTAATGTTGACAATGTACACGTGATTAAGGCGTGCGGTAACGGTACGGGCTCAATAAAAGGCGCTGTTCCGCAAAGCGCCCAAAATATTAAATGGGTGGATTCAACTGGTAAGGTAGTTGGGACAAATGCCGATCTGTTAAATGTTAAAGTTGGTAAATACAAACTGATTGCAAGCAATGGCGCTTGTGGCGATTCAACTGCTTACTATCAAATTCAAAACAAATTTCTCCTCGACACCTCGGCCATAAAAAGAACTGAACCGTCCTGCGGCAATCCAACAGGTTCGATAACGGGCCTGAATATTATAAATAACGACCCCGGAGCACCATATCTCATTTGGCAGGATGTAAACCATAAACCGTTGGCATATACAAAAGATTTGCTCAATGTACCCGCCGGCAGTTATTACCTGCAAGTAAAAAGCGCTGACAGTACGTGCTCGCAAACCTATGGCCCTTTTAGCCTCAAAAACGTGTCCGGTCCTAACATCGATCAATCCCATGTCGCCATACAATCCACCAACTGCGGGCAAGCTGCCGGCTCCATTACAAACCTTACTGTTACCGGAACCGGTACACTCAAATTCATTTGGTGGAACAGCCAGCAACAAACCGTGAGCACCACACAAGATTTGCTAAATCAACCCGCCGGCACTTACAAACTTGAAGTAACCGACGACAGCCAGTGCGGCCCCGTTTATACAACTGATTTAATTATTCCCGAGACCAACGGCATTATGATGGATGAATCGAAGGCGCAAACTGCTGTGGCCAGTTGCAGTAATAACAATGGCTCGGTAACGGGCATATCGGTTAGTGGCGCCACGCAATACAAATGGCTGGATGCAAATAATAAGGTTATAGGTACAAGTGCCGATCTGAAAAACATTGCAGCAGGCACTTATACGCTCACGGCATTCAACAGCTTCGGCTGCACGGCTACGAGCAAACCATATACCGTGGGACAGCTACCGCCAACAAAATTTCCGGTATATGCCAACACAAGTACGCCTGCTTGTTTTCAACAAACGGATGGTTCGGTCACTGTAGCGGTTGATGCATTGGTAAAATCCGCTCGATGGGTTAATGCAGGCGGGCAGGATGCCGGCACTGCTGCCGCGCTGACCAACGTCGGCGCCGGTACCTACCAATTGTATTTAACCGACCAGAACGGTTGCGAGAATTATTACAATACTTTCACCGTTACCGAATTGCCGGAATATAAAGTTGTCAGCGGTGGCACCGTGACAAATGATCAATGTAACCTGGGGATAGGCAGTATATCGGCCGCGGATATAGAAGGAGGAGCTACACCTTATACTTATACCTGGTATAATTCGAACAATCAGCAGATCGGTACCGGCCCTTCTATATCAAATCTCACTGCCGGGACTTACGTTCTTAACGTGATCAGTGCCCGGTGCGGGGAATCGAATACCCTATACACGGTTTCAAATGAAACTGCAGATATTTCTCCTCCTGTGGTATCCAACGTTGCTTTGTGCAGCAGCGGCAACGCTATCATTACGGTTAATAGCCCGTCAGCATCCACGGTTTACCGATTGTACGCAAATATCACCGCTACGCAGCCAATTGCCGAGCAAAAAGGCGGAAGGTTTGTTGTCAGCGTAACGGGCAACACCAGTTTTTATATCAGCACGCTAAGCGGGTCGTGCGAAAGTACCCGCGCCGAAGTAAAGGTGACAGTCGGTTTATCGGCATTAAATATCGCCAACACATTTACGCCAAATGGCGATGGCATAAATGATTTTTGGGTGATCAACGGCATCGCCAATTATACGGCCGCCGAAGTTCAGGTTTTTACGCGCAACGGGCAAAGGGTGTTTGATTCAAAAGGATATGCCACGCCGTTTGATGGCACCTTTGATGGTAAAAGCCTACCCGAAGGCGTTTATTATTATATTATCGACTTGCATAGCAATTGCAGCATTTTATCCGGCAGCTTAACTATTATCCGATAAACTCAAATTGAATTTTAAAAATTGCTGCTATTTCATTACAATTACGGATAGTAAAATGAACCCGCCGAAACTATTGATCGCCTGAGCTGATGTGCCGAAGAACCCTGATCTTCCTGGTTATTTTAATTTCCTTCAATTTTAAGGCTTTGGCGGGCGTATTCACGGTTACCAGCAATGCTGATTCAGGGCCGGGAACACTAAGGGACGCACTAACGCAGGCGGCAATGAACGGAAACTCGACAACGGATTATATTTATTTCAATTTGCCTGACTTAAGCCCCGCAGGCCGAACCATATTGCTGGTAACCCAACTGCCCGACGTCACCTCAAACCTGGTAATTGATGGAACCACGCAGCCCGGCTTAACATTTGGCCAAAGCAACGCCCACGTTAAAATTAGCACGCCTAATGTGGATAGCCAATTTATAGTTTTTAATGGTCTGACAGTCGACCATGTTGAGTTTTACGGCTTATATATATATGATTATGAAAACGTTAGTAATTTTCACGCTAATTTGCAACCCAGGTATGGTATAAACCTTCAGCACTCATCCAATATAACTATCGGTGCAGTCAACAGGGGCAACCTCATCAAAGGCTTCGACGATTACTGCTTGTACTTTGATTTTGGGAATTTTATAACGTTAAAGGGGAATATCATAGGGTTGACGGACGCTAATGACCTTTCGGAAGGAACATCGGCCGATATGTATTTTCTAAGAAGTACAAATACTACGATCGGCGGCCCTACCCTGGCAGAGGGCAATATTATTTTCACCAACCTTGAAGTCACCCTCGATCAAAATGCGGCAGCGGGGACATTAAATATTGGTTCAAATAATTTCGGGGTCTATAAAAACCCTGTAAGCGGGCAGTTCGTGCTGCTCGCGCAAACAATTGCTATCAACACGCTGTTTGTGAATGAATCTGGCCCCACACCGGCGGAACTTGCAACGCGCGCAACCGCTGCAATTACGATAGATAACAATGAAGTGAGTACCGATTTTATCGGGTTCAGAATAAACGGGATCAACGGAAGCATTGACTTTACAAAAAATTTTCTCGGGATAGACAGGGATCGGGTTACACCGGTCGATGTTTCGCACGTTACTTCGTATGTAGGCAGCCAGATAAATTTAAGTAATTGCAGTGCTCAAATAAACATCGGAACAACCAATATAGCAGACGAAAACTACATTGCCTACTCGTCCACCGCGATCGGCGCCGCCAATTGCGAGAATGTTTTTGTGCGCAATAACGAGTTCCAGTGCCTGGTTTTTAAAAATGGTTACAGTAACAACAACACAGAGGGGTTGTTACCTAAAGTTGCAATTACTGCCGTTAATTCAACAAATACCCAAACACGGGCTTCCGGTACGTCCGACCCTGGCGCTATCATAGATATTTACTCGTCTGAATCATGTACCTATTCGCAATGCAGCATACGCAAATTGATCCAGACAGTTACTGCCGACAATACCGGAAATTGGACAAGCGGCCTGTTTAATTTGAATGGCACATTTTACGTTTCGGCTACGGTGGGTAACCGTACATCGGCATACGAAACTTTCCAGATCAACACCGATAAGGTGCTTGTTACCAACCTGCGCTGCAACAATACAGCCTCGATAACCGGATTACAGCTACCCAGTGGGATAAGCTATTATTGGACCGACGAAAATGGCAATGTTGTATCAAACAGCCTCGACCTGATAACCAGCACGCCGGGGAAATACCAGTTGAATTTGGCAGGTGGCTGTATTGCCAGTAACGTATATGAAATTGTTGACGACAGGGTGGTGGTGTATGATAGCGGCCTGGTAAAAACCGATATATCCTGCGGCACAAATAATGGATCGATCAAAAATTTATCTGTACATGATCCATTGTCGCTGATCGACACTTATATATGGCAGGATGAAAACGGAACCGTTGTGGGCAATACGCTGGATGTAACCGGCCTAACTTACGGCAGTTATACGTTAACCGTTAACACCACCGATGGATGTGCTACAACTTATGGGCCGGTTACCTTAAAAAATACAACCGGCCCCAATATTGATCAATCCAAAGTCGCTATACAACCCACCAATTGCGGGCAATCAGCCGGCTCCATAACCAACCTTACGGTTGCCGGAACCGGCACCCTAAAATATATCTGGTGGAACAGCCAGCAGCAAACCGTCAGCAATACCCAAGATTTGACAAACCAACCCGCCGGAAACTACAAGCTTGAAGTAACCGACGACAGCCAGTGTGGCCCGGTTTATACCACTGAACTGACCATACCCGAAACCAATGGTATCGTCATGGACGAGTCCAAAGCACAAACTACAGTGGCCGATTGCAGCAATAACAATGGCTCAGTAACGGGCATAATTGTTAGTGGCGCCACACAATATCAATGGCTGGATGGAAACAACAAGATAGTTGGAACTGCTGCCGATCTGCAAAACATTGCACCTGGCACCTATACGCTTACAGCATCCAACAGCTTCGGCTGTACCGCTGCCAGTAAACCGTATACCGTCGGGCAATTGCCGCCAACAAAATACCCCGTTTATTCCGGCAACATCGTTGAGACCTGTTACCAAAACGCCGACGGCTCAATTACGGTTAATACAGATGCGCTCGTTAAATCCGCACGTTGGGTAGATGCGCAGTCGCAGACGGTGGGAAGCGGCACTTCACTTATCAATATAGCCGCTGGTACGTATCAACTTTACCTTACCGATCAAAATGGCTGCGAAAGTTATTACAATAGTTACACTGTTGCTCAGTTTCCTCAATTTAACATAACCGATGCCGGGTTTGAGTTAGATGATCAATGCAACCTCGGCACGGGGAGCATCAGCGGGGCTGTTGTTGCCGGCGGGGCGCCTCCTTACGTTTATACCTGGTACGATTCAAATAATAAAGTTATCGGCACCGGCAGCTCCATCAGCAACCTGGCGGCCGGGACTTACGTTTTGAACATTACCGATACAAAATGCGGTGGGGCGAAAGTAACCTACCAGGTTGCCAATCAGATAGCAGAGATCGCGCCTCCGTCAGTCTCCAACGTCGCGTTGTGCAGCAGCGGCAGCGCTATCATCACAGTCGGTAACCCCTCGGCAACTACCATCTACCGCTTGTATGCAAATGTTACCGATACGCAACCAATTGCCGAGCAAAAAGGTGGACGGTTTGTTGTTAACATAACGGGCAACACCAGTTTTTATATCAGCGCACTAAGCGGCTCCTGCGAAAGCACTCGCGCCGAAGTAAAAGTGACGGTCGGCTTATCAGCGCTAAACATCGCCAATACATTTACGCCCAATTGCGATGGCATTAACGATTTTTGGGTGATAAACGGCATGGCCAACTACCAGGGGGCCGAAGTGCAGATATTTACCCGCAGCGGCCAAAGGATATTCAATTCAAAGGGATATGCAACGCCGTTTGACGGCACATTCAACGGTAAAAACCTTCCCGAAGGCGTGTATTATTATATTATCGACCTAAAGAGTAATTGCAGTCTTTTATCGGGAAGCTTAACTATTATTCGGTGATATAATTTGTTTTAGTTGTCGCTATTTGACTGAAGTTGTCGTATAGTTATTGATTGCCCCAGCCGATGTTTCGCAATATCCTGCTTTCTTTGTTTGTATTATTTCCCTTTAATGCAAGGGTTTTGGCGGCTGTATTCACGGTAACAAGCAATGCCGAATACGGCACGGGAACCTTGAGGGATGCTTTGACGCAGGCCGCGGCTAACGGGAGCGCTGCAAAGGATTATATCTATTTCAATTTGCCGGATCTGGGCCCCGCAGGCAGGACGATTATTATTACCGATTTACTGCCCGAAATATCTTCAAACTTAGTTATCGATGGAACAACCCAGCCTGGCAATAACTTCGGCGCATCAGGCGCCAAAGTAAAGATATTGATGTCATTTTATAGCAGTGCTCCGTTACTGAGCTGCCTGAGTATAAACCGGCAGGAATCAGTAGAAATTTATGGCCTCTACCTGGACAGAGACCTGGCTTTTTTTAGTCAATACAATAACCAGGTATTTGGCATATACAGTTCCTATTCAAAAAATATCAAGATAGGTGGGCCAGGTAAAGGAAATATTATAAAGAATTTTGATGTTAATATTGAATTTTATGCAGGGGATTATTATATCGATACCATAGGTTTAGCTCAAAATATTAAAGTTAGTTCGAACTTTATCGGTATCGACGAAGACGGAGTTTCTGTTTGTAAATTAGGCACGTCCCTGGTATATTTTTATGCCATCAAAAATTTAACCTTTGGCGGCTCCACGGCGAAGGATGGCAATGTAGTGTACGGGCTTACGTCGGTGATAAAAAGCAACGATAATATACATGTTAACTTAGGCAGCGCCGTTATCAGCAATAACTTAATTGGCATAGACTACTCGGGCGAAAACACTTTTTTAAATAACCCCACGAATTACGAAAGCTCGCTTGACATTGCTGATTATAACGCCGGCCTGAAGAATTGTGAAATAAGCAATAATGTAATTTTGGGCGGCATGGATTTATTAATGAATTGCTTTTTTATAGTGAAAGGTAACAAAATAGGCACCGATATAACAGGAACAAAAATTATTCCGCATGCCTCGCTTGGGATTGTAGTGGGATACTGTACCGGGGGCGGAAAAATTGGAGGAACTGCCGATGCGGACAAGAATATTTTTGCCGGATGCTTTCAGAATGTCACGTTTGACAAAAAGGCATTTGGCGTTATAGATAATACAGAGTCGCCTGCAGTAGAAGTGGTAGGCAACATTTTTAGGTGTAACAATGGATTCCTGTCCTATTTGTTAACAATTAATGATCTGAGCCGGTACGTAACCATCACAAACCGCAATAAAACAATAGTGGAAGGAACTGCCAATGCAAATTCAAGAATAGATTTGTATTATAACCTGGAATGCGGCTTTTGCGAACCACAGCAATTATTTACTTCTGTTACGACTGACGCTAATGGAAAATGGTCGTACCAGGGCGCTTTAGAAGATCATGCAATCATTGCGGCCGCAACTTCGGGGGGACAGACAACTGAATTTACATCAGTGCAGTTTATAAACGATCCTAAGGACGTCAAAATCAAACCAGCATGCAATAACCAGGGCGGCTCCATCACCGGAATTGACTTTACCGATGCAACCGGCTACGCCTGGTATGATAGTAATGGCAATATTGTATCCAAAAATAAGGATTTACTAAATCAGCCACCAGGTAAATATCATTTGGTGATAGACAATGGATATTGCTCACTTTCCTACGATACTTTAGAAATAAAGAATGCATCCAACCAAATAGATACCACAAATAAAAAAGTGACGCCTTCTTCCTGCGGTCAAAACAATGGATCAGTAACCGGTTTGCAGGCAGATCCCGCGTCGTCTTTTTTATGGCAAGATCAATCGGGTAAAAAATCGGGTACAAATATTGATTTGACAAATGTTGCGGCAGGCAGTTATACCCTTACGCTAACAACAGCCGACGGTGCGTGTTCGCAAATTTATGGCCCTGTAAAAATAAAAAACACCACCGGCCCCAATATCGATCAATCCAAAGTTACTATCCAATCCACCAACTGCGGCCAATCCGGTGGCTCCATTACTAACCTCACCGTTACCGGAACCGGCACTTTAAAATACATATGGTGGAACAGCCAGCAGCAAACCATAAGTACAACCCAGGATCTGTTGAACCAACCCGGCGGCACTTACAAGCTGGAAGTAACCGACGATAGCCCGTGCGGCCCGGTTTATACGACTGATTTAACTATCCCCGAAACCAACGGCATCACCATGGATGAGTCCAAAGCGCAAGTTACAGCCGCCAGTTGCAGCAATAACAATGGTTTGGTAACCGGGATTGTGGTTACCGGCGCTACGCAATACAAATGGCTGGATGCAAGTAAACAAGTAGCCGGAACTGCGGTCGATCTCCAAAATGCGGCGCCCGGAACTTACATGCTAATAGCGTCTAACAACTTCGGCTGCACCGCTACCAGTAAAGCATACACGGTTGCGCAACTAACCACTAAATTCCCGGCGTATACCGACAATATTGTGATGGCCTGCTTTCAAAATAACGATGGCTCCGTCACTGTGAATACCGACGGCATCGTCAAGTCCGCCCGTTGGGTGAATGCACAGGCGCAGGCTGTTGGCACCGGCGCTTCACTTATCAATGTCGGCGCCGGAACTTATCAGCTTTACCTTACCGATCAAAACGGGTGCGAAAGTTATTACAAAAGTTACACCGTTGCTGAGTTTCCTCAATTTACCATAACGGATTCCGGTTACGAGTTAGATGATCAATGCAACCTCGGCACGGGGAGCATCAGCGGAGCTATAGTTAATGGCGGGGCGCCTCCTTATACTTATACGTGGTATGATTCAAATAACAAAGTCATCGGCAGCGGCACTTCCATCAGCAATCTGGCGGCAGGGACTTATGTTTTGAATATTACCGATACCAAATGCGGGGGCGTAAAAGTCACCTACCAGGTTGCCAGCAAATCCGGAGATGTAGCCCCTCCCTCGGTCTCAAACGTTGCCTTGTGCAGCAGCGGCAATGCCATCATCACCGTCAATAACCCATCGGCATCCACCATTTACAGGTTGTATACAAGTCCAACCGATACCCAGCCGGCGGCTGAGCAAAAAGGCGGAGGATTTGTTGTTAAAGTAATCGGGAACACCAGCTACTATATCAGCCAATTAAATGGTACATGCGAAAGCTCCCGCGCCGAAATAAAAGTGACGGTCGGCTTATCGGCACTAAATATCGCCAATACCTTTACGCCCAACGGCGATGGCATCCACGATTTATGGCTGATCAACGACATCGCCAACTACCCGGCCGCCGAAGTGCAGGTATTTACCCGCGGCGGCCAAAGGATATTTGATTCAAAAGGATATGCGGCCCCATTCGATGGTACATTCAACGGTAAAAATCTTCCTGAAGGAGTATACTATTACATCATTAACCTGCACAGCAACTGCAATCTGTTATCGGGTAGCCTTACCATCATCAGGTAATCCATCTCTCCAAAAAAATCTGTGTAATCACACAAATCGCCTTTAAATCTGTGATCAAAAATCAACATCCACCCCTCAAAAAATCTGTGTAATCACCTAAATCCTCCCTAATCTGTGATCATAAATCATTCTCAATCTGTGATTAGTTGACGTAAATACATTTGCACTGTATTTTCCAACCCATAATACAATGCATCACAGATCAATGCATGCCCTATACTCACCTCATCCAGATTCGGGATATTTTGAGCAAAGTACTTCAGGTTATGCAAGTCAAGGTCATGTCCGGCATTTATCCCCAAACCACATTCACGAGCCGTCTTGGCGGCGTTTACATACGGCGCAATAGCGGCCTCTTTATTTTGAGGATAGTGATGCGCATAAGCCTCAGTGTACAGTTCCACGCGATCAGTTCCGGTGGTTGCGGCGGCTTCAATCATTTCAATAACCGGGTCGACAAAAATCGATACACGGATACCCGCTTCTTTAAACACCGTGATCATTTCTTTAAGATACGCCTGGTTTTTTATCGTATCCCAGCCATGGTTCGAGGTGAGCTGCCCTAAAGCATCAGGCACCAGTGTTACCTGCTCCGGTTTGTTGGCCAGTACCAGGTCGATAAATTTTTGTTCCTGGCAGTTGCCCTCAATGTTGAACTCAGTGGTGACAATCTTTTTCAGGTCGAAGACGTCCTGGTAACGGATATGCCGCTCATCGGGCCTTGGATGTACCGTGATACCTTGAGCGCCAAAACGTTCGCAGTCTTTGGCAACCTGTACCAGGTCGGGATTGTTGCCGCCGCGCGAGTTGCGCAGGGTTGCTATTTTATTGATGTTGACGGAGAGACGAGTCATTCTTGATTTCGGATTTCGGAAGTTCGAATTCGGATTTATTTTTATGATTTATTAAAGCGCTCAAAGTTAACGTATCGATCAATTAGAACGATTAATATTAGAGGATAAAGTTTGTAGCAATGGTAATCTTTTTCCTCCTTTTATTAATTATTATTGCAATATTGAGAGGCAAAAACTGGAACACCAAACAACGTGAAAGCTAAAAATTTCAAAGCAATACTTCTATTTCTTGCACTTTCAACCTGCATTCAAGTCAGTGTTCGCGCCCAGGGCAATTATCCCAAAATCAGTGACTACAAAGTTTACTATGGCTGGGCATCCCATTACCCGCAGGACTGGCTCATCATTCGTTCTTTTGTGAATGATGGTAAAAATTACTTTTTGCTGGTCGATCCACAAACATTGCGGACTAAGATTGACGAGCCAGGATTTTATAGAGTTAGGCCAATGACCTGGAACGAAGCGCGAACGTTTTTCAAAAAGACACCGTATATGCGGGCGATAGCCAAAGCCGAAAAACGGTCCGCCAGTTTGCAGGACGCTGGTATTGAGGGGGGAATGCCAAAGCAAACCGGCATAAGTCTCACCGCCGACCTATGCCCGTCGCATCACCCGCTTGATCGTAGGATATTCACCGAAATTTTCGCCCAGTTTCAAACCGTCGAGCGCCCGGTGCCTGTCGCTTTATCCATTACCGGCGTTTGGATGCGGCAGCACCCTGCCGACCTGGATTGGTTAAAACAGCAACAGGCCAATAAGCAGATCGATATTACCTGGATCAATCATTCCTATAATCATCGCGTCAACCCGACTGCGCCGCTCAAACAAAATTTCCTTCTTGAGCCAGGTACGGATATTAAATACGAAGTGCTGGAAACCGAAAAAGCCATGCTAAAAAATGGTTTGCTGCCCTCGGTGTTTTTCAGGTTTCCCGGCCTGGTTTCTGATCAGCGCCTGGTTTTGCAGATCACGGATTTCGGCCTTATTCCCATCGGTTCCGATGCCTGGCTGGCTAAAGGTCAAAAAGCAAACGCGGGCAGTATTGTATTGATCCACGCAAATGGCAATGAGCCGGTAGGTGTAAATGATTTCATCCGCTTGTTGCATCAAAAAGCCGGCGCAATCGCTAAAAAACAGTGGTTGCTTTATGATTTAACGGAAAGCGTTAGTGGGGAGTTTGATGGGAATAAACAAGAACAGTAAATTTTAGCTCAAAACAACGACTTAGCTTGGGACTATTTTGTAACTTTACGTTGCTATGGGCTTAATTTATGCTGAAATTGAATTGATCAATGGCGAGGACCTTGTACTTGCGCGGCGTCATTATATAGGCGAAGAGGAGATCAAAAGGATGAATGTGAGCATGCTGGTAGACACCGGCAGCGTTTACATGTGCATTAATGAAAACATCCAGGAGCAATTACAACTGCCTGTACTTGAACAGCGCAAAGGACAATTGGCGAATGGTCATATCGTTGAATATGATGTAGTTGGTCCGCTGGAGGTCAGGTTTAAAAATCGAAGATGTTCGGTAAATGCGATGGTGTTACCTGCTGATAATGAGCCGTTGCTGGGAGCCATCCCGCTTGAAGATATGGACGTTTTGATACATCCTTACCGCCAGGAATTGATCGTCAACCCCGATCATCCTTATTTTGCCCAAATGACATTGAAATAGTCTAATCACTCAGACAGGTGATCAATTTCCTTCTCGGAAAAAGATCTCTCCAGTGCCGAAACCAGGTGCTGAATGCTGATTGGTTTTGAAACAAAGCTGTTCATGCCTGCTTCGATGCAAGCGGCCCTGTCCTCAGCCATGGCACTGGCTGTCATAGCGATAATATATGGCTGGCGGGTGTCCGTTTTGCGGATAATGCGTGTAGTTTCAAGCCCGTCGAGCTCTGGCATCTGCACATCCATTAATATAATATCAAAACTTTCTTTCTTAATAATTTCCAGTACTTGCGCGCCGTTGATGGCCAATTTTGGCTGATAGCCCAACCGGGTGATGATCTTGGTGATCAGTTTCTGGTTGATCAGGTTATCCTCGGCGATGAGAATACTCATCGGGAAGTTTTGTGCAAATTCTTCAGTAAGCAGCGATACAGGGGCATGCTCTGTTGCAGCCAACTTACTGTGCGTTAACTCCGATTGCAGGATATTGCACAATTGCTGATGTTTTATTGGCTTCAGCAGCACCTTTTCAAACCGGTCGGAGTTTTTACTTTTTTCGGTTATCGGACAAGCAAGAACAACAGGTAGTGACGGATCGATCTTTTTGATGGCGTGACTTAACTCCAGTGTGTCAGTTCCGGGGATATGCGTGCCGGTGATCACCAGGCTGAATTTAGTACCGTTTGTAAGTTGCTTTAATGCCTCATCGGCTGTGCGTGCGCAAACTGGATTTAGTTGCCACTGCCTTAATTGAGCAGCCATAACGTCGAGCGCAATTTCATTGCGGTCTATCAATAAAACCCGTTTTCCTTCGGCGCCTTTTAGCATGCAGCCTGGATCGGCCCCTGCTGCTTTTTCACCAACTTCACTTTTTAAGTTGAAGATAACGGTTGTTCCCTGGCCCACTTCGCTTTCAATGGCGATATTGCCACCCATCAGTTCAACAAGGCGCTCGCAAATCACCAGGCCAAGCCCGGTGCCACCATGCCTGCGGGTGGTGGATGTATCCACCTGCGAAAAGGCCTTAAACAGCCGCGAGAGTTTGTCATTCGGTATCCCTGTACCGGTATCTTTTATTTTAAAGCTGATATTCAGGTTGTCGCCGGCCCTGTCAAGCAGGTCAATTTCTATTACAACCTGGCCCCTGCTGGTGAATTTAATGGCGTTGTTTACCAGGTTTAACAACACCTGGCGAATGCGCAATTGATCGCCAATCAAATTTACGGGCAGGTTAGGGTCGATCTTATATAAAAGTTCCAGCTGTTTTTTCCCCGAAACTTCTGAAAAGAGGTCAAACACATCTTCAATACAATGCCTCAAGTCAAATTCGTGACGGTCAAGCTCCATATTACCCGATTCGATCTTCGAGAAATCCAGGATATCGTTGATTACGTTCAATAAGTTCTCACCACTAACACGTATAATATCTGCGTATTCACGCTGCTCCTGGCTCAATGCAGTTTCCAGTAGCAGGGTAGTCATGCCCATAACGCCGTTCATCGGTGTCCTGATCTCGTGACTCATCGTGGCGAGGAATACACTTTTTGCCCGGTTTGCCTTCTCAGCTTCCTTGCGGGCCTGTAATTCCTGCTCTTTTTGGTCGGTTAGCTCATCATTCAGCTCCTGCAGGTAATCCGATTGCGACTGCAGCTCTTCCGATTGTGCCTGAAGTTCCTCGTTCAAAGCCTGCAATTCTTCCGATTGGTTTTGCAACTCTTCGGCCTGTTTAAACACCGCGGTAGTTTGTTCTTTAACCAGTTGTTTCAACACCTTTTGTTTTGCTTTTATAGCATAAACCCTGTAGCGATAATAGCTATAAACAGCGCCGCAAACGGCTGCTACCATTAATGATCTGAACCACCAGGTCATCCAAAACGGTGGGATAATGATTATTTTTAATGTAGCAGGCTCATTGTTCCAAAGCCCGTCGTTATTTGCAGCTTTTACCTTAAAGGTGTATTCGCCCGGGTTAAGATTGGTATACGTTGCTTTTCGCTGCGATCCTACATAATTCCAGTCTTTTTCAAATCCCTGCAGTTTGTAAGCGTAGGAATTCATCTCCGGCAATGTAAAATTCAGGCCGCTATACTCAATAGTGAAAACCGATTGATCGTAATTTAATTTGATTGTTTTAGTTTCTGTGATCGATTTTTGCAGAACCGAGTTTTCTCCGATTGGCACCTTTTTATTGAATAGCTGAAAGTCGGTAAATACAACTTCGGGCAATTGTTTGTTTACTGCCAGATTCTCGCGGTTAACAATGTTAAACCCGTTATGCCCTCCAAAAAATATTTCGCCGTTGTCAGCCTTTAAAGCGGCACCCATAAAAAACTCGTTGCCTTGCAGGTTATTGGCAGGTGTATATTTTCTGAATTGCGAAGTGCCTGGCTTAAAGCTGATTAAACCGCTGTTGGTTGCCACCCAGATAAAGCCGTTATTATCCTCCTTGACACTATTGATGATCGAATAGGTGCCACCATCCGGAAATGAGTACGGAACGAATGCCTTTTTTTGTTTATTAAATAAATTGAGGCCGCCGCCGAGTGTGCCCACCCAAAGATTGCTTTTGCTGTCTTCAAAAATCGCAATAACGGTATTATTGCTCAGTCCCTTATTCCACATGTTGAAATTTGTGAAGTTGTCGCTGGCCGGATTGTATAAACTTAATCCGCTGTAAGTACCTACCCACATGTGGTCTTCCTTATCCCTGTAAATTGTTTGCACGTCATCATTTGGCAGGCAATGAAGGGTATCTGCCGGCGTATAATGGTATCTTTTTACGATTTTTTTGTCACGAATGATATTAAGCCCTCTATCATCCATGCCAACCCACACGTCGCCGTTTTTCGCTTGCGCCAGGCCGAAAACAGAGTTGCCGCTAATTTGATTAGAGTTAGTACCGGCGGCAAAATGCGTAATACCTTTTGTTTGCGTGTTATACAGATCCAGGCCGGCATCATAATATCCTATCCATAGGTCCTGGCGGTCATGCAGAAGTCTTAAAACATGGTCGCCGCTAACAGAATTTTTGTTTCCGGGCTGATTGACGTGATGGCTAAAAGCGCCGGAAGGCTGGTCAAAATAGTCTAAGCCGCCGCCGTCCGTGCCCACCCAAAACCCATTTCCATCCTGTGCAAAAGAGGTGACGATATTATTATTCAAGCCCGCCTTATGGTCCGTTTGTTTACTGAAATAGGTAAATGATGATAAATTACGGTCGTAAAACCTTACGCCGGCTTCATAAGTTCCCAACCACAGAATTCCTTTGTCGTCCAAAACACAGCCAATGGAATTATTTTCATCGTTTTGGCCCTTTCCTTCGTTTGTATATTTGGTAAACGTTGATTTTTGCTCGTCAAACAGGTCAAGTCCATCTTCAGTACAAATCCAAATTTGTTTATCATTCGCGCGGCCAAACGCAAATACATTGTTATTTACCAGCGATCCCGGATGATGAACATCATGCTCGAAATGGCGGAAAGACTGTTTTTTTATATCGAAAATGTAAAGACCGGCATCGGCGGTTCCTATGTACAGGTTGCCGTTGTCATTCATAAACAAAGCGTTAACCTGGCCATCTCCTAAACTGTTTAGGCCGTTTTGCTTATAGTTCCTGGTATAGCCGGTTTTATAGTTAAAATTAATCAGGCCGCCCCCAGTGCCAAGCCACAAATTGCCGGCCCCATCGTCTTTAATAGCATAAACGTGATGTGTTGGAATATCATTCCGGTTTTTTGTGAAGAAGTACCGGTGAAACGTTCCCGTTTTTTGGTCGAGGAGATTTAAACCCGAATAAGTGCCTACCCAGATATTTCCTTTTTTATCCTGGGAAATTGAATTGATATCAAGGCTGGAAAGCGTTTTGTCGTCATTGGTTTTTGACGAATAGGTTGTAAACGAATCAGAGTTTCTGTTATATAAGCAAAGGCCGCCACCACCGGTACCCACCCAGAGATTATTATTTTTATCTTCGAAAAGCTGTGAAATGTTGTTTGTTGGCAGGGAGTGAGGGTCTTTCGCACTATGGCGATAAACGGTGAAATGATATCCATCATAACGGTTTAAGCCATCATCGGTTGAAAACCAGATGTACCCCTGGTGGTCCTTTAAAATGCTCTTAACATCGCTTTGGCTCAGTCCGTCATTGGTATTTAATGAAGAAAACCTGACCTTTTTTTCTTGTCCGCAGGCAATTTCGCCAACGAGCAACAAAACACACAGTAGTGCTTTAAAAAAACCTTTTGAGAACAATTGCCGAGTATTTATCATTGATATTAACCGCAGGAATCCCGGGAAGCTTGTTAATAGTCCGCAGCCCTGCTGGGTATTGTAATGACTTTTTTACGGTTTAAAATGATAAAGGTTGTGTCGGTTTGGAAAGTTGCAAGGGGTGTAGGTAGTTGTACGGGTTGGACGTTTTCAGGCGGGTGAAATGCTTTCGCCCCGCGGCTGACAGGTAACTGAATTGCTAAACCGGGGTAATCGTTAGCCTTTACAGGTATAATAGCAACCCTTACAACTTACTCCGGCGATTGTATCTGGTTTAACGAAAGCGGTATCAGTTTTTTGGTTTTCAGGTATGTGATCGAGACGATGAGCAGCGTCATGCTGCCGCCGAAGATTACCGAAGGTACTGTGCCCATTAACGTCGCCGCTGTGCCGGATTCAAACGCACCGATCTCATTCGACGAGCCGATAAACATGGAACTTACAGCAGACACCCGCCCGCGCATGTGCTCGGGCGTTAATATTTGCATAATGGTGCCCCGGATGATCACGCTTACGCTGTCAAAAGCGCCTTCGGTAAAAAGAAATATTAAGGAGATATAAAAACTCCTGGAGATCCCAAAACAAATGATGGATAAACCAAAGCCGGTAACCGCGATGAGCAGGTTGCGCCAGGGTTTGCCCATCGGTGAGAAACGCGCCATGGCCAGCATGGTAAGCACCGCGCCCAGGGATGACATGGCCCGCATTACCCCTAAACCCTGCGAACCTACTTTGAGGATGTCGTGGGCGAAAACGGGCAGCATTGCCACGGCGCCACCGAAAAAGACCGAAAACAGGTCGAGGCTCATTGCCCAGATCAGTATCTTGCTTTCGAAAACAAAATCCAGCCCTTCCCGTAAACTTTTCCATACTTTTTCCTTTGGTATGAAAATAGGGGGATAAGGTTTCAAATAACTGATGATAATAATTGAAAGCATCAGAAAGGCAATAATAACGGCAAATGCTATTGTAATTCCGAAAAAGCCATAAATTAATCCGCCTGCTGCCGGGCCAAGTATTGCTGCTGTTTGCCAGCCCGAGCTGCTCCAGGCACTGCCGTTTGGATAAAGTTCCCTGGGAATGCTGTGGGCGTAAATGGCAAACGTTGCCGGCCCGTAAAAAGCGCGCGCTACGCCATTTATAAATATCATCACGAACAGCACGGGCACGATCCAGCCTTTGTGCAGATACGGGCTCATGTTTTTCATGGTAGCCAAAAACATAACCACCGACGCAAAAATTACCAGGCCCGACATCAAAAGCAGCATTCTCCTTTTCTCGGATTTATCCGCCACATAACCGCCATATAGTGCGATGGTTACTGCGGGTATGGCCTCGCAAAGGCCGATCATCCCTAAATTGAATTTACTTTTGGTGATTTCGTAGATATAAAAGCCAATAATCACGGCCTGCATCTGGTAGGCAAACGTGAAGCAAAAACGCATCCCAAGGTATGAGCGGAACTCTTTATATCGCAAGGCTGCGAACGGATCTTTTTTTAGGGGCTGACTATCGCCTTCTGCTAGCACTAAGTGTTTTTTAAGTGATGGCGTAAAAATACGATTTGTAGCGTTGTGAATAAATACAAACGCCCCTTACTTTCAAAATTTACCGCGAAAATACATTTCCTGATTAAAACCCATGCTGATCGATCAGGTAGATCAACGCCGCCATTGATGCTGCTCCCAGCTCCAGCTCACGTTTGTTCACATTTTCAAAAACATCGTTGCCTGAGTGATGCACGTCAAAATACCGCTGCGAATCGGGCAGATAGCCAATCAGCACAATTCCAGGCATTTTCGCCTTTAGGGGGCCAATATCCGTTCCGCCACCACCGTTTACCAGTTCACCCGATCCATACGGCTCAAACAGGTGGCCCCAGTTTTCCTTTATTTTTCGGAGCATGACGGGTGTAACGCCGTCGAAACTGAATCCGCGGGGCGTGAAACCGCCAAAATCTGTTTCAATCGCAGCAATATGTTCTTCCTTGTTTTGTGTTGCAAGCTCAGCGTATTTATCACCGCCCCGGTCGCCGTTTTCTTCATTGATAAAAAATACAGCCCGTATGGTGTTTTTAGGGTGATAGCCCATTGCTTTTAGGATGCGTAGGGTTTCTACGGATTGCATCACTCCCGTACCATCGTCATGCGCCCCTTCCGCCAGGTCCCACGAATCCAGGTGGCCGCCTACGGTGATGAATTTATTTGGATTTTCGGTGCCCTTCATTTCAGCTACCACGTTATACGAAATGGTATCGGGACGCATGCTGCAGCTTTGCTTAAAATAAAATTTAATGCCCTTACCTTTTTCTTTTATCAAACTGCTGAGCCGGTTTGCGGCTATGGTCGAAATGGCTGCTGCGGGTATATTAACACCATCTTTATCGTACCTGGTGGCGCCCGTGTGCGGGTAATTATCAATACTTTCCGTCAGCGAACGCACAATCACGCCTGCCGCGCCATATTTTGCGGCAGCGGCGGGCCCGGCATTACGCTGGTCGCCGGCGGTGCCGTAGGCGCGCAAGGTTAAAATAAACCGCGGGTCGAACGGACGGTTAAAAAAAACGATCTTCCCTTTTATGGCTGCTGCGCCCAAGGTATCTAATTCCTTCAGGCTGTGTACTTCTATTACATCAGCGGTTAATCCGTTTGGCGGCGTAGCAACCGACATACCCAGGGCCGCAATTGCCACCGGGATCCGGTTTTTCCCGTCAACTATTTCTCCCTGTTCCTTTTGGCCCCTAACCCAATGCGGCACCATTACTTCCTGCAGGTATACATGGTCAAAGCCGTAGCTTTCCATCAGATTTTTGCTCCATTCCACCGCCTTTTGTGCATTTGGCGATCCGCTCAACCGCGGCCCGATGTTTTTACACAGGTAATGCAAGTTCTGGTAACATTGGCCGTTAACCAGTTCCTCATCATAAATTTTGCGGATCATGAGGGAATCCTGGGCGTTGATATTTATTGTCGCGAGAAAAAGAAAAAAGATTAAAGTAGTGGTAAATTTCATTTTAGGGGTCGTTTGTCTGGAATTTAATTAATTATTTCTAAGCTGTTCTCCGAAAATGCTCCTGCTTCCATTTTTCGAAAATTGCAGCAGTGTAGCCCTTATGGTCAAAAGCCTTATCAGCCTCACAAATAACTTTGGCGGCAAGATAAGCAGTTAGCAATGATTTGATTTCCTGAAGCTCTTCTTCAGATTGATCATTCCTGAACAATTTCAATATTTCTAATTGTGTTTTATTAAGTGCAGGTGGCATATTGGTCTTTTATCAAAAGTAAGAAAAGATTACCCGAATGAAAGAAACGAAAGGATTCAGGGAACCTTTTAAAATGGTTTTGGTTACTAAATTACAATAAGTGTAGTTACCCTCTTTCCCGCGAAGCGGAAGAGAGGGTCGACTCACCCGGTCATCGCTGCGCTCGACCACCCTCTCTTCGCCTGCGGCGGAAAGA